>Ga0214197_1000008_pt1 | contig 120884 bp, 98 predicted proteins | sample TroBogEpilimnion_16_FD_153035 | JGI IMG/M metagenome (GOLD analysis project Ga0214197, IMG submission 153035) | Freshwater microbial communities from Trout Bog Lake, WI - 09SEP2008 epilimnion | ecosystem: Environmental > Aquatic > Freshwater > Lake > Epilimnion/Euphotic zone | place: Trout Bog... | reverse complement strand
CCTCGGCGGGCTTGCCGTGGGCCACCAGCCACAGGTAGTCGGGGATGTTCTGGTGGGTGGGACAGGCGTCCACGCAGGGGGCGTTGATGCAGTCGAATTGGCCCAGGGGCCGGTCGCCCTTGAAGTCCAGGGGGCGGATGCGGCGCGTGTAGGCGTCGTCGCCCAGCACCTTCACCGCGTGGCGGGCCAGGTTGAAGCGGGCGCCGTGTCCGCCGGAGCTGGCCTGGACGAAGGCGTCGAGGCTGTCTGCCCCGGCCTCGTCCATGGCCCCCTCGAGGTTCACCAGGTACTGCTGGAGGCGGGCGTAGCCCCCGGGCTTGAGCAGGTCCGTGCAGACCGTCACGGGGCCCAGGTTGTCAGCGATGAGGTCCGTGAAATTCCGCGCCTCGGCCCCGCCGCAGAAACTGAGCGGAACCTTCCCTTCCGTGGCTTCCATCATCAGGTGAGCCAGCGTGAGGGTGAGGGGATGGAGGGCCCGGCCCGAGAGATACATCATCTTTTCATTGGCGGGGAACACCGGCCGGTGGTTGATCACTTCGAGCGTGTTGGTGAGCTTGAGGCCGAAGCCGTTCTCGCGCCCCTCGGCCACCTGGGCCAGCCGCTTCACCATGGCCAGGGCATCCTCCCACTTGGGGTCGTGGCCGAAGGCCTCGTCGGGCACGGTGATGTCGAAGCCCAGGGTGTCGTTCAGCAGTCCCCGCAACCGCTCCGGTCCCAGGAGGGTGGGATTGAGCTTCACCCAGGTATGCACGCCCAGTTCGGTGAGCAGGAAGGTGGCGATCCGCTCGATCTCCACCGGGGGGCAACCGTGCATGGTGGACAACGTGATCTGGTTGGACAGTTCGATGGGAATGGCGATGTCTCGCACGGCGGGGTACACCCTGGCCACGATGTCGATGGCTTCCGCCAGGCGCGGACCAGCGTCCCGCATGTCCGCGATGAACTTCTGCACCCGGGGGTGCTGGATGCCCTCCAGGTTGTAGCCCACGCTCATGCTGAAGTGGGTCCCGGGGCCCCGGAGCCCCATCCGGTGGGCCAGGGCATGGAGGAGCACCCAGCCGTGGAGGTACTCGGTGAAGGAGTCCTCCAGTTTCAGTTCCTGGGACCACTCGCAGTTGTAGGTCTCGTCCATGGCATCGATGCAGGGCCGGCTCACCTCGATCTCGTCGAGGATCTGGACCGTCTTCAGCTCGATGAACCGGGCGCCGCAGAGCCAGCTGGCCACGATGTTCTGGGCCAGCTGGGTGTGGGGCCCGGCGGCCACACCCAGGGGCGCGGCCACGGTGTGGCCGAACATCTCCCGGGCAAGCCTGGGATGGGGGATCTGGAAGTTCTGCTTCGGGATGCCGAGGACCGTGTCCTGGCGTTCCAGGCCCTCGAAGATCCAGCGGGCCAGTCGGTCGAGGGCGAGGGGACGGAAGGGTTTTTCCAGCGCGAGTGTCATGGGCTAGGCCTTGGGCTTTCGGCCCAGCAGCCGCATGTCCTTGAGGGGGAGGGTGGTGCGCCGGATGCCATCGAACTGGCAGAGGGCGTTGGCCACGGCGCCGGCCGTGGGGACCAGGCCGATCTCACCCACGCCCTTGGCCCCGTAGGGTCCGACCGCGTCCGGCACCTCGATGCCGATGATCTCCATGGGCGGCATGTCCTTGGCCTTGATGAGGCCCAGATCGGCCATCTTGAGGAAGACTGGACGGCCGTCCTTGTAGGGGAATTCCTCGCTCACGGCGTAGCCCAGACCCATGTGCAGGGAGCCCTCGATCTGGCCCTCGTAGAGGGTGGGGTTCATGATCCTTCCCGCGTCGTGGGCGGCGGTGATCCGGGTGATCTTCCCGGTCTCATCCAATTCCACCAGCTGCGCGGCGAAGCCGAAGGAGTAGTGGGTGATCACGTCGTAGCCGGGCTTGGGGGGCTTGCCCGGGGGCACGGTCCAGTCGCAGACCCAAGAGCCCCGGTACTCCTTCCCCACCAGATCCTCCAAGCTCATGCCCGCGGCCAGGTCCTGCTTGAGCTCCTTGCAGGCGGCGATGACGGAGTTGGCCAGGAGGGATGTCCCCCGGGAGCCGGTGGTCATGCCGGCCTCGGCCTCCTCGTTGGTCTCCACGAGCACCTCGATGAGGTCCGGGTCAATGCCGGTCTCCTCCACCAGGGTCTGCACGCCCATGGTGTAGTTGCCCTGGCCCATCTCGCACCAGCCATGGTGGAGCTCCACCCGGTCCGCGGCCCTGATCACGATCTTGGCGTGGCTGAAGTCGGGCAGGCCGCAGCCGATGCCCGTGTTCTTGATGCCCGAGGCCAGCCCGGCGCACTTGGCGGCGTAGAAGCGGTCCTTGAGGGCCTCCAGGCACTTCCGGACGCCCACACCGGCCGTGAGGACCTGGCCCGTGGCGAAGGTGCGCCCTTCCGTCAGGGCGTTGTCCCAGCGGAACTGCCAGCGGTCGAAGCCGCCGAGCTTGCAGAGTTCGTCCAGGCAGGACTCGAAGGCGAAGTTGGACTGGTTGACCCCGAAGCCCCGGAAGGCGCCGCAGGGGGCGTTGTTGGTGACCACCGCCGTGCCATTCACCAGCACGTTGGGTACAAAGTAGGCCGCGGCCGAGTGGGACACGGCCCGCTCGATCACCGCCAGGCCCACGCTGGAGTAGGCGCCGCTGTCCGAGTGCATGGTGACCACCATGCCGGTCAGCATCCCGTCCTTGTCGCAGCCCACGGCGTAGTCCATGACGATGGGGTGGCGCTTGGTGTGCATGCAGAGGGATTCCTGGCGGGAGAGGCGCACCATGGCGGGCTTGCCCGTGAGCCAGGCCAGCAGGGCCGCGTGGCTCTGGGTGGTGATGTCCTCCTTGCCGCCGAAGCCGCCGCCGTTCTGGACCTGGACCACGTTCACCAGGGCCTTGGGCAGCCCCAGGAGCTCCGCCAGCTGGTGGCGGTCCTCGTAGACGCCCTGGCTGCAGCTGTAGACCTTCACGCCGGGCCGGCCGTCCTTCCCCCAGGGCAGGGCCAGGGTGGCCTCGGGCTCCAGGAAGGCATGCTCGACCCGCTGGGTGCTGAAGCGGTTGCGGGTCACGAAGGCCGAGCCCGCCAGGGCCGCCTCGGCTTCGCCCACCTTCACCGCGGCCCGATGCAGCACGTTGCCCGGGAACATGGGGTGGACCTGGTCGGCTCCGGGCTGCAGGGCCTCGAAGAGGTCCGTGACCGGGTCAAGCACTTCGTAATCCACTTTCACTTTCGCCGCGGCCTCCCGGGCGATGGCCTCGGTCTCGGCCGCCACCGTGGCCAGCACGTCGCCCACGAAGCAGGTGGTCTCGCCCTCGGCCACCAGCACGGGCCAGTCCATGGTGATGGAGCCCATGTGCCGCTTGCCGGGGACGTCCTTCGCCGTGAGCACCCGGATCACGCCGGGCACCGCCTGGGCCTCTGAGATGTCGATGCGAAGCACCTTGGCCCTCGGGTGGTCCGAGAAGCGCAGGGCCCCGAAGAGCATGCCCGGTTCCTTCATGTCGCCCACGAAGACCCGGTCGCCCAGGACGGCCTCCCGCCCCGTGTACTTCCCGTGCCGCGTGCCCACGCGGCCCGTGCCCTGGGGTAAGGCCACGGCCTTGCCCTCCCGGAGGGCCTCGGCGGCGCACTCGATGGAGTCGATGACCTTCTTGTAGCCGGTGCACCGGCAGATGTTCCCCGAGAGTCCGGCGGCGATCTCCTCCCGGCTGGGGCTGGGGTTCTTGTCCAGCATGGCCTTGGCCTTCATGACGATGCCCGGGGTGCAGAAGCCGCACTGGACGCCGCCCTTGACCACGAAGGCGTCGCCGAAGACTTCCCGCTCCCGGGGGGACAGGCCCTCGGCGGTGGTGAGCGACTTGCCTTCGAGGTCCTTCATCTTCATCCGGCAGCTCAGGCGCGAGGCCCCATCCACCAGGACCGTGCAGCAGCCGCAGACGCCCTCGCCGGAGCAGCCGTCCTTGGGACTGATGAGCCCGGCAACTTCCCGCAAATAGGTGAGTACATTGAGGTCCGGACTGGCCAAGAAGGTCCGGCGCTGACCATTGAGATGGAATTCCATGGGGTGCCTCTGTTCAAGCCTTCGGGCCTCGGTGGACCCGGAGGTTCTGTAAGTGTGATCCCGCCGGGCCAAACAGGAGGATTTTGTGATCCGTTCTCATCGCCAAATAGTACGCTGGCCCATTCTATGGGCGACCTGGGCTGGGGGCGATAAAAATTTCTACCTATAGGAAAATTATTGACTATCTCCCCCGGCGAAGGTTAGATTCTGCCCTGCCTGGAAGCCTCCTTCCAGACCTGGAGGACTCATGTCGAATCTGGATGCCCAAATCGCCTCGCTGGCGGCGAAGTACCTACCCCTGGCCGCCGAAATGCTGGCGGAGGCGATCCGGATTCCCGCCGATTACGTGGACAAGCCCGTGGATCAGGGCGGCGATCCCGCCTGCGGCACCTCCAACCACGAGTTCCCGCGCCTGGACTACCTGCGAAAGAAGGTCATCGAGATCAAGGCGGTGCGAAACCCCGAAGACGCCTATTTCGACGAGTTCGGGAATCTGGTCTGGTGGGTGGAGGATCCCAAGGACGGCATCGCCAAGGACCAAAAGAAGGTCATCTACATCGACGGCCACACGGACACGGTGAAGCCCCTCCGCGCCCAGTGGCTGCAGAAGGTCGTGGGCGTCGACTGCTTCGACGGCATCATCGACCCCGCCAAGGTCAACAAGGAATTCCTGAAGAAGGAACTGGGCTTCCTGCCCCCGGACGAGGAGTGGAAGCACCTCATCTTCGGCCGCGGTTCCGCGGACCAGCTGGGCGGTGTGGTCTCCGCGGCCATCGCCACCAAGATCCTGCTGGAACTCGAGGCCGAGGGCGCCCTGAAGGGCTCCATCGTCTACTCCTACGCCACCGCCTGTGAAGAGGACAACGACGGCGCCGGGCCCATGTACCTCGTGCGCAAGGTGTTCCCCACCGCCAAGCCGGAGATCATCCCCGACGTGGTCATCCTCACGGACGGCTCCGGCTGCTCCAAGAATGGCGCCCTGGGCATCTACCGCGGCCAGCGGGGCCGCATGCAGATCGAAGTCACGGTCACCGGCAAGTCCTGCCACGGTTCCATGCCCTGGGAGGGCAAGAACCCCCTGGAATTCGGCGGCGCCATCGTGAAGGAGGCCGCCGAGAAGTACGACAAGCGCATCGGCTTCAAGGACGACAAGTTCCTGGGCCACGGCACCCGCACCGCCTCCTGGGCCAGGCTGGACACGCCCAGCGACTGCGCCGTGCCCGAGAAATTCACCTTCCGCTTCGACCGCCGCCTCACCATCGGCGAGACCCCCGAGCAGTCCTGCGCCGACGTGGAGGCCCTGGACGCCGTGGCCGCGGCCCGCCAGGCAGGCCTCTCGGTGGACGTCTCCATCCCCACCTATACCGAAGCCTCCTGGAAGGGCTATGTGCTCAACAACCCCCAGGTCTACCTGGGCTGGCTCACTCCCGAGGAGCATCCGGCGGTCCAGGCGGCCGTGAGCGCCTACCGCAAGGTGATCAGCCCCCATGTGGACGGGAAGATCGGCACCGGTGGCGTCCTCACCAAGGAGCCCCGGGTGGACCGCTGGGTCTTCTCCACGGATGGCGTGGGCTTCCCCGTCCCCAAGGAGGCCTCCATCCCCGGCAGCGTGAACAAGAACTGGGTCGTAAGCGAGGTCTACAAGCACCCGGCCATGATCGGCTTCGGCCCGGGCATCGAGCAGAACACCCACAAGATCGGGGAGTGCCTGGACGAGCGGGAACTCCAGCACTGCGCCGCCTTCCTGGCCCGCTTCCCCAGCGTGTTCGCGGGAGCCTGAGGGCGGGCCTGTCCCCCTGCACCAGAATGGCCTGGGTCCCTCGGCGGGATGACCCAGGCCATTTGGTTGTCGGGCTGAGGCTCAGTTCGTGGCGTCGTTGCTGATGCCCATGCGGTCGAAGGCCCAGAACACCAGGCTCAGGAAGATGGCCACCACCGTGCCCAGGGCCATGCCCTTCAGCTCCACGGTGCCCAGCTTCACGGCGGCGCCGCTGATGCCGCTGACGAGCACCACCGAGGTCAGGATCAGGTTGCGGGGCTGGGTGTAGTCCACCTTCTTCTCGATGAGCATGCGGATGCCCGCCGCCGCGATGACGCCGAAGAGCAGGATGCACACGCCGCCCATGACGGGCACGGGGATGCTCCGGATGAGGGCCGCCAGCTTGCCGGAGAAGGACACCAGGATGGCGATGATGGCGGCGCCACCGATGACCCACACGCTGTAGACCTTGGTGATGGCCATGACGCCGATGTTCTCCCCGTAGGTGGTGTTGGGCGTGGCGCCCACGAGGCCCGAGAGCACGTTGGAGATGCCGTCACCCAGCAGGGAACGGTGCAGGCCGGGATCCTTCACCAGGTCCTTGCCTACGATGTTTCCCGTCACCACCAGGTGCCCCACATGCTCCGCCAGGACCACCAGCGAGGCCGGCAGGATGATGAGGATCGCCTGGATGTTGAAGCTGGGCGCATAGAGCGTGGGCACCTGGAACCAGGGGGCGGCCTGGACTGCCGTGAAATCCACGACCCCGAGGAGCATGGAGAGGACGTAGCCTGCGATCACGCCCAGGAGCACCGGGATGACCGCCAGGAAGCCCCGCAGGAGCACCGAGGCCAGGATGGTCACGGCGAGGGTGGACAGGGACACGAGCAGCGCCAGTCGCACCGTCATGCCCAGGGGCACGGTGCTCGCGGTGAGGCCGGCCATGTTCGTGGCCACGGGGGCAAGTTCCAGTCCGATGATCGCCACGATGGCGCCCATGGCGGCGGAGGGGAAGATGATGTCGATCCAGCGAGTGCCCGCAAAGCGCACCACCTGGGAGACCAGGATGAAGACGAGGCCGAAGACGATGAAGCCGCCCTGGGCGGCCGAATACCCGAGGCCAGAGGCCAGCACCGCGAAGACGGGGGAGATGAAGGCGAAGCTTGAGCCGAGGTAGGCGGGAATGCGCCCCTTGGCCACGAAGAGGTAGATCAGGGTGCCCACGCCGTTCATCAGCAGGCAGGTGGCCGGATTCACCTTGAAGAGGAAGGGCACCAGCACCGTGGCGCCGAACATGGCAAACAGGTGCTGCAGGCTGAGGGGAACGGTCTGGAGCAACGGAAGCCGTTCCTCAACCTCGATGGTACGTCGCAGCATGGGATCCTCGCGCTTGGGGCGTTGGCAGGGTGTGACCCGGCAGAACCTCACCGAGGAGGCCGTGGGTCTCAATAGGCTCGAAGTGCGGATTCAGTATCCTTGGAGTCCGGCCAAATCCCCAGCCCAAGTTGGCCCTGATCTTACTTTCCGCTCGGCGAGCTGACCGCCGCCTCAGGCGGGACCCAGGCCCCTGAGCATCTCGAGCAGGAGGTTCCCGGCCACCCTGCGGCGGAACCGGGCGGAGGAGCGCAGGTCGTCGATGGGGGAGATGTCCGCCTGGAGCGCCTGGTGCGCAGCCTCGAATGGAAGTTCCGTGACGGGCTGCCCCAGGAGAATCCCTTCGGTTCCCGTGGCCCGGATGGGCATGGGCGCCACGCTGCCCAGGGCGAGCCGCAGTTCCTGGAGCCGCCCCCCGGCCACCCGGCCCCAGGCGGCCAGGCTCACCTTGGCGATGGCCTGGGCCTGGCGGGTGCCCACCTTGCGGAAGTAGTGGAAGCCGCCTTCGCGGGGCCGGGAGAGGCGGATGCGGGTGATGAGCTCGTCCGAGGCCAGCAGGCTGCATTTGTAGCCCGTGTGGAAGCCGGCGTAGGGTACCCAGCGCGCTCCCCGGAGGGAACTCAGCTCCAGGTCGGCGCCATAGGCCAGCAGGCTGGGTGGAGTATCCGCGGCGGGGCTGCCGTTGGCGATGTTGCCGCCCAGGCTGCCCCTGCTCTGGATGGCGAGGGCCCCCGTGACCTTGGCGCTGCGCACCAGGTTGGGGAATTCCCGCTGCAGCAGCGGGTGGGCGGCCACCTCCCGGAACAAGGTGAGGGCGCCCAAGGTCACCTCATCTTCGGACACGGTGATGCCGCGCAACTCCTCCAGGCCCCAGAGATTCAGGAAGAGGCGGTCCGGCAGGCGGCCGGCCGCAAAGGGCACCATCAGGTCCGTGCCACCCGCCAGGGGCCTTGCCTCGGGGCAGGCCGCCCGCAGGGACAGGGCCTCGTCCAGGCTCCTGGGCGTGAGCACGTCGCAGAGGGAGGGCTGGCCTCTCATGGGCGTCCCTCCCCGGCTGCCAGCAGCGCATCGACGATCTTCACGTAGCCGGTGCAGCGGCACAGGTTTCCCGCCAGGCCTTCCCGGGCCCCGGCTTCATCGTGGACCGCCTCCGTCTCCAGCAGGTGGGTCCCCGCCACCAGCATCCCCGGGGTGCAGAACCCGCACTGGGCGCCCCCATGGTGCAGGAAGGCCTCCTGCAGGGGGCTCAGGTCCGTCCCCGCCAGGCCCTCCACCGTGCGCAGGCTCGCTCCCTGGACCTGGATGGCGGGTATCAGACAGGCATTCACCAGGCTGCCGTCCAGAATCACGGAACAGGCGCCGCATTCGCCTTCGCCGCAGCCTTCTTTGGTGCCCGTCAGGCCGAGGTCCTCGCGGATCACGTCCAGCAACCGGGCCATGGGATGGACGAGGGCCTGCCGGCACTCCCCGTTCACCGTGAGCTTCAGAAGGATTTTCGGTGAGCTCATGTCAGCCTCCTTCCACCAGGTCCATCAGTACCTCGGGCGTCATGGGCACCTGCCGGGGCACGACCTGGAGCGCATGCTGCACGGCATTGAGAAGGGCCGGCGCCGGACCGTCCATGGGCAATTCCCCCAGTCCCTTCGCTCCGCCGGGACCGTAGGCGTAGGGACGTTCCTCGAAGAAAACCCGGATGCGGGGCAGGTCCGCCGCCGTGGCGATGAGGTAGTTGCTCATCTGGTGGTTGGCCATGCTGCCCTGGCGCCAGATCACCTCTTCGTTGAGGCCCCACCCGATGCCCTGGGCCACGCCACCCTCGATCTGGCCGGCGGCCAGGGTGGGATTGAGCACCCGGCCCACCTCCTGCACGGCCACGAAGTCGGCCACCTGGGTCTCGTAGCTCACCAGGTCGACGCGCAGATCGGCCGCATAGCAGGCCCAGGCGTAGGTGGCGTAGGCATCGCCCCGGTAGGTGGCATCGTCCCATTCCACGAAATCCGGTTTCTGGTACCGGCTTTCGGTGCGGAGGGCGCCGTGCCGGGCCACATAGGTCCGGATGGCGGTGCCCACATCCCCGTCCTGTAGGAGGCCCGCCTCCAGGAGCGTCTTCCGCATGGCCAGCCCGGCGTCGAGCACCAGCTTGCCCACCACCTGGGTGGTCCGGGAGGCCACCGTGGGGCCGCTGTTGGGGACCAGGCCCGTGTCGGGGGGGGCGACCACGATGAGGTCCACGGGCGCCTGCAATGCCTCCGCCGCCACCTGGGCGAAGACGGTGTTGGCCCCCTGCCCCATTTCCGTGGAGGCCGCCAGCACTCGCACCTGTCCCTCCGCGGTGCCCTCGAGGGCCGCCACGGAATTGAGCATCGTCTCCCCGCTGCCCGTGAAGCCCCCCCCGTGCATGAACACCGAGAACCCCACGCCGCGCTTGACGGGGTCGTCGGTTGCATTGAGGACGGGATAGGCGGCGCGCTTCTCTGCGTACCGGATCTCGGTGAGGGCGCGGTCCATGAGGGCGACCAGGTCCACTTCATCGCGCATGATCTGGCCCGTGGCCATGGCATCGCCGGTGCGCAGCAGGTTCTTCCGGCGCAGGTCGGCGGGATCCAGACCCAGTCGCTGCGCCGCCTCGTCCATGTGGCGCTCGATGGCAAAGAGGCTCTGGGGGGCGCCGAAGCCCCGGAACGCGCCGTGGGGCGGCGTGTTGGTGGCGAGGGCCCGGGCCTGGATGCGCAGGTCGGGGCAGCGGTAGGGACCCGAGGCGTGGAGCGCACCGCGACTGAGGACCACCGGCGAGAGGGTCATGTAGGCCCCCCCGTCCAGCAGGAATTCGACGTCCAGGGAGAGCAGCGTCCCGTCTGCTGCGAAGGCGCTGCGGATGCGGGTCCGGGAGGGATGGCGCTTGGTGGTGCAGGCCATGTCCTCCTCCCGATCGTAGGCGATCTTCACGGGCCGCCCGCCGGCCTTCCAGGACAGGAGGGCCGCGTGGCAGGCGAGCATGGAGGGGTAGTCCTCCTTGCCGCCGAAGCCGCCGCCGGTCTCCACCTGGACCACGCGCACCTTCTCCAGGGGCAACTGGAACAGTTCGTGGAGGGCATGGTGCACGTAGTAGGGGCACTGCATCGAGCCCCGCACCAGCACGCCCCCGGCCGAGGCCTCCCCGATGATGGCATTGGGCTCGATGTAGACGTGCTCCTGTGCCCCGGTGTGATAGGTGGCGTCCAGGCGCAGGTGACCCAGGGCCGCGGCGGCCTCGGGATCCCCCTTGGCGATGAGGATGGTCTTGAAGATGTTGTCCTGGCCCCAGATGACCGGGTCGCAGCGAAGGCTCTCCTCGATCCCAAGCACGGCGGGCAGGGGCTCCACGTCCACCCGCACCCGCTCCCGGGCATCCTGGACCCGCAGGGGATCGGGATGGGCCAGCAGCACGATGGGCTCTTCGGCATGGTTGACCACACCATCGGCCAGGCAGGGCTGGTCAAGCATCAGGTGGGCCACCGCGTTCTTTCCGGGGATGTCCCGGGCCGTGACGATGACGAACTCCGCCCAGGGGAACCCTTCTTCGAAATGGATGCCGGTGATCCGCCCCCTGGGGACACGACTGCGGACCGTGGCCCCGTGGAGCAGGCCCTCGATCCTGAGGTCGTCCGTGAAGGAGGCGGCCCCGGTGACCTTGGCACGGCCCTCCTTGCGTTGAACCGAGCGGCCGATGTGGGCGAAGTCGTTCATGTGGCGTCCTCAGTCAGTGGCTATTTTGTCATCTTGGGCCAGGGCCCACTTCAATCTCGGTGGAAACAGCGCCTGCCGCGCACGTAGGCCTGCTGGACCAGACGGGGGTCCGAGCGGTAGACCAGCCGCGAGAGCGCCTGGGCCGGGTTCGGGGAGATCCGGCCGAAGGGATCAGAAAGCCGGACATCCACCACCAGGAAATCCGCTTCGAAACCCGCCTCCAGCGCGCCCAGCCGGTCCCCGAGCCCCAGGGCCCTGGCGCCGCCACGGGTGGCCAGGTAGAACCCGCCCGCAGCGTCCAGCGTTGGCTGGGGCTCCAGGTCGAGCGCTTCAGTGATCTCGTGCTTCTGCTCGTCCGTGATCCCAGCCACCCGGCCCAGCCGGGCGGTCTGCACCTGCTGCGACGCCCGCCTCAGCTTGCTGGCAGTGCAGGCCTCCCCCATCTCCCGGAACATGGAGAGGCTCGGGCCGGCCCCCACATCGGTGCCCAGGCCCACCGAGAGCCCCTCCTCCAGCCAGGCCGAGAGGGGCATGGTACCGCTCTGGAGAAAGGCGTTGGAGCTGGGACAGTGGACCAGGCTGCAGCCGAGTTCCCGAAGCAGCGTCCGCTCCGGAGGCAGGAGGTGGATGCCGTGCCCCAGGAGGGTGCGGGCGCCCAGGAGGTCCGCGCGGCGGTAGACGTCGGCGTAATGGTGGGCCTCCGGGAAGAGGCGGTGCACCCAGGCCAGCTCCTGCAGGTTCTCGGCCAGGTGGGTCTGGATGAAGGCGCCATAATCCCGGGCCAGCCGTCCCGCCCCGGTCATGAGTTCCCTGGAACAGCTGGGGGCGAAGCGGGGGGTGAATGCGTACTGGAGGCGCCCCCCGTCCCGACCGTGCCATGTCCGGCAGAGCTCCTCGCTCGTCCGCAGGCTGGTGGCGGTGTCTTCGAGCAGGGCCTCGGGCGCGTTGCGGTCCATCATGGTCTTGCCGATGACCGCGCGGATGCCGCAGGCTTCCGCCTCGCGGAAGATCGCGTCCGTGGCGTCGGCATGGATGGTGGTGTACAGGACCGCCGTGGTGGTGCCCAGGGACAGGGCGTCCTGCAGGTAGCTCCGGGCGGTGGCGCTTGCGTGTGCCAGGTCCGCGAACCGGGCCTCGGCGGGGAAAATGTGGCGCTCCAGCCAGGGCAGGAGTTCCAGACCGTCGGCGGCCACCGCCTCGTACTGGGGCAGATGGGCATGCAGGTCCACCAGGCCGGGCAGGATCCAGAAGGGGCGCAGGTCCTCCACGGCCAGTCCCGGATGGCGGGAAGCCACGGCCCCGAAGGCCCCCGCATCGCTGATGAACCCTCCCTCCACGACCAGCCCCCCATCGGCCTCGAAATGAAGCTCCTGGAGGGCAGGTGCGGAAAGGAGGGACGCGCGAATCAGCACGAAGAATGCCAGAGTTTGAGCCTGGACCGGAGGAGAAGGGAACTTCCTTCAGCCCCGGTCCAGGCTGTCGATCAGTTCTTGGGCAGGGTCGAATCCACACCCTTCACGTAGTAGTTCATGGCGCCGAGCTGGGCGTCCGTCATGCTCTTGCCCTTGGCGACAAGTTCCTTGCCATCCTGGGCGACCACGGGGCCGTCGAAGGGATGCAGCTTGCCGGCGATGATCTCCTTCTCCAGCTTGCCCACGAGGGTCTTGACCGGGGCGGGCACCGCGGGATTCAGGGGCGCCAGCTTGATCATGCCGTCCTTCATGCCGCCCCAGATGTTGGTGCCCTTCCAGGTGCCGGCCATCACTTCCTTGACGGTGCGGATGTAGAAGTCACCCCAGAGGTGGGTGGTGCCCGTGAGGCAGGACTTGGGGCCGTACTTGCTCATGTCGGAGTGGTAGCTGAAGGAATAGAGGCTGGGATTATCCTTGTGCTTCTCCTCCACCGCCTGGACCACGGCCGTGGAATCCGTGTGGTGCGTGACCATGTCCGCGCCCTGGGAGATGAGGGTCAGGGCGGCTTCCCGCTCCTTGCCCGGATCGAACCAGCTGTTCACCCAGATCACCCGGACCTCGGCCTTGGGATCCACGCTCCGCATGCCCTCGGTGAAGGCGTTGATGCCCTGCAGCACCTCGGGGATGGGGAAGGCGGCCACGTATCCGGCGACGTGGGACTTGGTCATCTTCCCGGCGATGACACCGCAGAGGTAGCGGCCCTCGTAGAAGCGGGCGTTGTAGATGCCCATGTTCTTGGCGGTCTTGTAGCCGGTGGCGTGGAAGAAGAAGTTGTTCGGGAAAGCCACCGCCACCTTCTCGGTGGCGTTCATGTAGCCGAAGGAGGTGGTGAAGACGATCTTCGCCCCGCCGGTGATCATCTGGCGGATGACCCGCTCGGCGTCGGCCCCCTCGGGCACATTCTCCACGAACTTTGTGGCGACCTTGCCGGCCAGAGCCTTCTCCATTTCCTTGCGGCCCTGATCGTGCTGGTAGGTCCAACCCGCGTCACCCACCGGGCTCACATAGACGAAGCCGACCTGGGTCGGGGCGGGATCAGCGGCGGCCAGGGGCGCGGCGGCCAGCAGGCCCAGCCCGAGGAGGGCGATCGAGGATTTCAGTCTCTGCATGAGGAACTCCTAGCTGAAAAAGTGGTGGGGGGCCGCCAGGGGCGGCGTGTTGGGGCAGGATCAGGTGTCGGGCATGAACGGCTGGCCCAGCGAGGCGGGCGAGTTGAGGCGGATCGTACTGCGGTTGCGGGAGATTAGCACCAGCACCAGCACGGTGGCCAGATAGGGGAGCGCCGACAGGAACTGGGCCGGGATGTCCAGGCGGAGCCCCGAACCCTGGACGAACATCTGGGTGATCATGGCGCCGCCGAAGAGGTAGGCGCCCAGCATCACCCGCAGCGGACGCCAGGTGGCGAAGACCACCAGGGCCAGGGAGATCCAGCCGCGCCCGGCCACCATGCCCTCCACCCACAGGGGGGTGTAGAAGACCGAAAGAAAGGCTCCCCCGATCCCGGCCATGGCCCCCCCGAAGAGGGTGGCCAGATAGCGGATGCGCAGCACGTTGTAGCCGATGGCATGGGCCGCCACCGGGGTCTCGCCCACGGCCCGGAGGGCCAGCCCCCAGCGGGTCCGGTACAGGAACCAGGCCACTAGGCCCAGCATGATCCAGGAGAAATACACGAGGGCCTGCTGCTCGAACAGGGCATGCCCCAGCAGGGGCAGCCTCGAGAGGAGGGGGATCGGCAGGGGCGGGACGCTGTTCAACGTCTGCGATTCATAGGGCTTGCCGATGAAGGCGGAGAGGCCCACGCCAAAGATCGACAGGGCCAGTCCCGAGGCCACCTGGTTGGCCTGCAGGGTGAGCGCCGCGAAGCCGAACAGGGCTGACATGGCCATGCCCGCCGCCATGCCCGCCAGGACCCCCAGCAGGGGGCTGCCGGTGTGGATGGTGGTGGCGAAGGCGGCCACGGCCCCCACGGACATGATGCCTTCGGCGCCCAGGTTGAGGACGCCCGATTTCTCCGTGACCAGTTCGCCCAGCGCCGTGAGGATCAGCGGCGTCCCCGCCACGACCGTGGCGAAGAGGATGGCGGAAAGGAGGCCCGGTGCCATGGTGAATCCCTACTTTCTGCCGCGGACCAGCCGCAGCCGGAAGTGGATGAACACGTCGGAGCCCAGGAGAAAGAACAGCAGCAGCCCCTGGAACACCTTGGAGATGGAATAGGGCAGGCTCAGGTACTGCTGGGCCTGTTCCCCGCCCATGTAGAGCAGCGCCATGAGCAGGCTGGCGAAGAAGATGCCCACGGGCTCCAGGCGGCCCACGAAGGCCACGATCATGGCAGCGAAGCCGTAGCCCGGCGAGATGTGCTCGGTGATCTGCCCGATGGGCCCCGCCACCTCGGAAACGCCCGCCAGGCCCGCGCAGCAGCCCCCCACCAGCATGCCCAGCCAGACCGTGCGGCGGGCCGAGAAGCCGGCATAGCGACCCGCCCGCTCGGCCTGACCCGACACCTTCATCTGGTAGCCGAGGAAGCTGCGGTTCATGAAGATCCAGCCGACGACCAGGGCTCCGATGGCCACGAGCAGCGCCGCGTTGACCCGGGTGCCCTCCACCAGGACCGGGATGATGGCCTTGGCCTGGAACAGGCGAGTCTGGGGGAAATTGAAGCCGTCGGGATCCTTCCAGGGGCCGTGGACCAGCCAGGAGACCACCAGCTCGGCGATGTAGACGAGCATCAGGCTGGTGAGGATCTCGTTGGCGTTGAACCGGGTGCGCAGCCAGGCGGGAATGGCGGCCCAGAGCATGCCGCCCAGGGCCCCGGCCACGAACATGGCGGGCAGGAGGAAGGGGCTCTGGCTGGCGGGGAAATGCAGAGCCAGGCCACCCCCGGCCAGGGCCCCCATCAACAGCTGGCCTTCGGCGCCGATGTTCCAGACATTGCCGCGGAAGCCCACGGACAGGCCCACGGCGCAGAGCATGAGGGGCGTGGCCTTCAGGAAGAGCTCCGCCACGCCATAGCGGTCCGCCATGGGCTGGAGGAAGAAGACCTTGAAGCCCTCCACGGGGCTCTTGCCCAGGACCTTGAACAGCACCATGCCGCAGGTCAGCATGAGGGCCACCGCGAGCAGCGGCGACAGGTAGCGCATGAGCCGGGAGGGCTCCGGGCGGGGCTCGATCCTAAGCCACATCAGGGGCCTCCCCGGATCCGCCCACTGCATCCCCAGGCCAGAGACCGCTCATCCACACGCCGATCTCCTCCACGCCCGTTTCCGAAGTGACCTTGGGTGGAGACAGGCAGCCCTTGGAGATGACCACCAGCCGGTCACAGATCTCGAAGAGCTCGTCCAGTTCCTCGGACACCACCAGGATGGCCGTTCCGGATTCCCGTAGGTCCAGCAGCTGTCGCCGGATGAACGAGGCGGCCCCCACGTCCACGCCCCAGGTGGGCTGCGCAAGCACCAGCAGCTTGGGGTTCTGCATGATCTCCCGGCCCACGATGAACTTCTGCAGGTTGCCCCCCGACAGGGACTTCGCCTCTGAGTCGGGTCCGCCGCACTTCACGTCGAAGCGCTTGATGCAGTCCTCGGCGAAGCGGCGGGCCGAGCCGAAGCGGATCAGGCCCAGCACCAGCATGCCCTTGCGGTAGGCCGTGAGGAGGATGTTCTCCGTGAGCGAGAGCCGCGGCACCGCACCCCGGCCCAGCCGTTCCTCGGGCACGAAGCAGAGGCCCAGCGAGCGCCTCCGGCTGGAATCCATCCGCCCGGCAGGAACCCCGCAGACCTGCACGCTCTCGCCCTCGCGGGTCGGCTCCTCGCCGGAGATGGCCCAGAGCAGTTCCTGCTGGCCGTTGCCTGACACCCCGGCGATGCCCACGATCTCGCCGCTGTGCACTTCCAGGTTCACGTTCCTCAGCACCACGCCGAAGGGATCCTCCGGGACCAGGGACAGGTTTTCCAGGCGCAGCCGCACTTCCCCGCCCCCGGTGGGTTCGCCATGCTGGAAGACCGGCAGGTCCTCGCCGATCATCATGCGGGCGATGGTCTTGGGCGTCTCCTGGGCGGGCACGCAGGAGCCTGTCACGCGCCCTCCCCGGAGGACCGTGGCCTTGTGGCAGAGCTCCTGGATCTCGTCGAGCTTGTGGCTGATGTAGAGGATGCTGCACCCCTCCGCCGCCAGCTGACGCAGGGTCTCGAAGAGCTTCCGCACCGCCTGGGGCGTCAGCACCGAGGTGGGCTCGTCGAGGATCAGCAGCCTGGGGGACTGCAGGAGGCAGCGGATGATCTCCACCCGCTGGCGCTCGCCCACGGAGAGGTCGTGCACCAGCCGATGGGGATCCACGGGCAGCCCATAGCGCTCGGAGACTTCCACGATGCGCCGGGCCAGGCCCACCAGGTCGAAGGGGCCCGGCATGGCCAGGGCCACGTTCTGGGTCACCGAAAGGGTCTCGAACAGGGAGAAGTGCTGGAACACCATGCCGATGCCCAGTTCCCTGGCCTGGGCCGGGTTGTGGATGCGCACGGGCCGGCCCTCCCACAGGATCTCCCCGGCATCGGGCCGGGTGACGCCGTAGATGACCTTCATGAGGGTGGATTTCCCGGCTCCGTTCTCCCCCACCACGGCGTGGATTTCGCCGGGCTGGACCTCCAGGTCGATGCCGTCGTTGGCCACCACCGAGGGATAGGCCTTCCGGATCCCCTTCAGGACGATCCTCGGCGTGGGCTGATCAGGGTGGGACATGGCTTCCCTGCCTTGGGGTGGATTCAGAGGGTCGCAACGCGGGGAGATTCGCAGTTCCAGGAGCCAGCAAGCCGCGGTGCACAGGTCTGGCAAGTCTGGCGAACGGCGGGTGATGTCCTCGAAGAAGATCGGCAGGTAACAGTTTGAAAGGTACCCGGAGAGCGGGGCGTGGTGAATAAAAAAATTACTGTGAGGATAAAAGAATTCCTATCCTAAGGGGATCCTGCTGTCCGCAGGAAGCCAGGTTCCGTCTCCCGTCACCCCTGCCGAGGTCTGTCATGGCCGACCCCACCGCCCTGGTCTGCCGGGCCCGCTTCATGCTCCCCCTGGCCGACCCCGACCGGGCTAGGCGCATCCAGGACGGCTATGTCCTGGCCTCCGGCGGACGGCTCCTGGAGGCGGGACCCTACTTGCCGGACACGGGTACCCGGCTGCTCCGCTCCTGGGGTGAGCGGCTCGAAGTGCTGCACACCCGCCGGGAAATCCCCTCCGCGGACCCCATCCCCATGCAGGACATGGTGTTGCTTCCAGCCCTGGTGAAGGCCCACGGCCATGACCACGAGCAGCCCCTCATCGGCCTGGCCCGGGACGAGGCCCTCACGGACTGGCTGGATCACGCCGTGAACCCCTTCACCGGCTTCATGAACGCCCAACGGGCGGGGCTCTCCGACCTGCTCGGCTGCAGCCCCCAGCTGGCGGTCTACCGGATGGCCCGGGTCTGCGACATCCACTACGGCATCACCGCCTCCATGGTGCATCACTGCAACTGGAACAAGCACCACCTGGAGGACATCGCCGAGGCCAACGAGGCCGCGGGGACCCGCATGATCGTGGCCGTGGGCAGCCAGGACCGCCATTATGCGGCGGAACTCCTGGACAAGCCCGGCGAGGCCCTGGCCCGCCTGGACCGCGCCCTGGAGATCCAGGCGGGGTGTGCCCGGACCCGCTTCATTCCGGGCCCGGACCAGTGCTTCTCCAACAGCCGGGCCTCGCTCATCCCCCAGAAGGACTGGGCGCGCCGCCACGGCACCCTCCTGCACATCCACAGCGCCGAGGAGCCCCGGACCACCAGCTGGTTCACCCGGGAAGTGGAGCCGGGCCTCACGCCGGTGGAGTATTTCAAGGAGATTGGGATCCTGGACGCCTCCACGGTGCTGGCGCACCAGGTCAACTGCGGGCCTAGGGACGTGGACCTGCTCGCGGCCGCCGGCACCGCTGTGGTCCACAACCCACTGGCCAACACCATCCTGGGTTCGGGCATGCCCCCCCTCATGGACCTGCTCCGCGCCGGTGTGCCGGTGGCCATCTCCACGGACGGGTCGGGCTCCGCCGACAACCAGAACCTGTTCGCGGCGGCCCGCCTGGCGGCCCAGTACCAGAAGGCCTTCCACCGGGACGCCACGCTCCTCCCCTCCCAGCAGCTGCTGGAGATGATCACCGTGGTGCCGAACCGGATCCTGGGCTTCGACCAGGGGGAACTGGCCCCGGGCCGGCAGGCGGACTGGATCCTGCTCGACCTGGCCCGGCCCAACCTGGTGCCCACGCGCCTGGACAACCTCACCGAGAACCTGCTGTGGGCCGCGGACGGCTCCGAGGTGGACACGGTGGTGGCCTCGGGACGCCTGCTCAAACTGGATGGACAGGTCCTGCCATTCCAGGATGGAAGCCGGGCCACGGACATCATGGCCGGGGTGCAGGCCCTGTCCGAAGCCTTCGCGGCCCACATGGCCACGGCTCCAGAACTGAGGGGCACGGGAGCGCACCGATAGGCTGCACCCAGTCCCGGATGCCCGGCAATCCAGCCGACCACGGCCCCCACGCCTGGGCGGCAGGTCCGGGCGTGCCCCCCTGGACCGAGCCTGGGGCGCCTCCCCCTGGCCGACCGCCCCAATCCCTCGGGCCACCGCTGGAGGGGTCGAACCGGGTGGTGCGGTGCGGGCAAGGCCGCCCAGGTTCTAGGTCCCGTGGAAAGTTCCATCGCTGTCACAGCACGGTCACGATCCCGGAGCCGCCAGGGGCTTGAATGGGTTTGCAGCCAGCACCCGTCGCCGATCCGATTGTCGCCTTTGAAGCTTTCGTTCATCCCCCACCACCACCCCGCAAGGGGTCACTCCTTCCGGAGCAGAACCATGAAGAAGCTCTCCCTCGTCGCCCTGGCCCTTTGCGCTGGCGTCCCCCTGTTGGCTGAAGGACCCAGCGTCCAGGTCTACGGCATCCTCGACACCGGCATCGCCCACGTGGACCACGCCCTGAACTTCAGCGATGACTTCGTGGTGGGGACCAATCCCATGCTGGCGAAGGGCGTGAGGACCGGCGCCACCGGCATGTTCAACGGCGGCATGTCCGGGACCCGCTTCGGCATCAAGGCCAGCACCGACCTGGTGGACGGCTGGAAGGCCGTCGCCACCCTCGAGTCCGGTCTCAACCTTCCCACCGGCCGCATCAGCAACGCCGAGGAAAGTCTGGCTGAGTCCGGTGGCAAGAGCACCGCCGCCGCCTCCGCCGTCAGCGGCCAGCTCTTCGCCCGGGGCGCCTTCGTGGGACTGTCCCACGCCACCTATGGCACCCTCACCTTCGGCCGCCAGCAGAACCTGATGTACGACATCATGGTGCCCTACGATGCCACCGGGCTCTCCCAGCTCTTCTCTCCCGACGGCTTCTCCGGTTCCTTCCTGGGCGGCGGTGTCACGGAGAACTCCCGCGTCGACAGTTCCGTCAAGTACCGGGTCAAGCTCGCGGAGGCCTTCACCCTGTCCGTCCTGACCAAGGTCTCCGGCACCAAGGGCCCCGACGCCACGGCCGCCACGGGCTGCAACGAGTTCACCCTGGAATACGCCAGCGGCCCCTTCGGCGCCTACGTGGGCTACCAGATCCTGAACAACGGCATCACCTACGGTACCGCCACCAACGGCAGCGTTGTCACGGTCACCACCCCCACGGGCACCGCCTCGATCAACTCGCCCGGGACCATCAAGGGCACCGTGGTCAACACCAAGGACATCCAGGCGGGTGTCAAGTACAAGTTCAGCGACGTCCTCCTCTGCTTCGGCTACCAGCAGTTCAAATTCGAGGATCCCTCCGCGGGGGATGCCGCCTACTTCGCCTCCATCAGCAATGGCAGCCAGTACGCCTACGGCCAGCAGGTCGCCAGCTACACCACCAATTCCATCGGCACCGCTGCCGGCAATCCCGACAAGGAGCAGACCATGCTCCACCTGACCGCCGCCTGGGACCTCACCTCGAGCCTCAAGCTGATGGCCGGCTACTACGATGTCAAGGTCAACGACTACTCGAACGGCGCGCCCACCAGCGCCAAGGGTTCCAACAAGGCCGACTACATGTCCCTGATCGCCGACTACTCCTTCACCAAGGCCTTCGATGCCTATGTCGGCCTCATGAGCGTGAAGACCTCCGGCAACGCCATCAACGCGGCCAACGGCTGGATCGCCGCCGACGGCTACGACACCACCAAGAACACCACCTACGGCTTCGGCATCCGCTACAAGTTCTAGCCCGGCAAGCCCGAGCAAGCAGCTTCACCCGCGAAAAGGCCCGCCATTCGGCGGGCCTTTTTCATGCTCCGGTCCGAAGGCCCATCCCATCCGCCGGGACCCCCAGGTTCTGGCCCTGCTTTGTCCAACCTTTCATCCAGGCTGGGCTGAGGCCGTAAAATTCAAGCAAACATCAGAACGATAATTTTATACTAGATCTGTTTGAGGCCCGCATTATTCTTGTCCTTGATCGATGTTACGAAAGATTATCAAATCATCACCAATGAATATGCTCATAAACTTCGAAACCCATTTGGCTTTCATTGCTATTATCAACATATAGGTCCACTATTAATCATTGTGCCTTCGATCACATCCCCTGGAACCTCCGGCCCGTTTTCTGTGGACGCATCTGGGACCCTCGGTTAGCTTGAGGCTGTCCATGCACAGCACAAAATGTACACACCTTGTTTACACCTCGTTCCGGCAATAGAGTGCCAGGGCTTGGTTCCACCGGCATTCCGGGCCCTGATCTGTGGAAGCCTCCTCGTCCGATGGCGGTTCAGAAAACGCTCCCCCGGCCTGAGCCGCCCCAATTCGCTTAGCAAGCTCATTTCCCTCCCCCCCACCACCCCGAAAGGGGTCTCTCCTACCGGAGTAGCAACATGAAGAAGATCTCCCTCGTCGCGCTGGCCCTTTGTGCTGGCGTTCCGCTGTTGGCCGACGGACCCACGGTCCAGGTCTACGGCATCCTCGACACCGGCGTCGCCCACGTGGAACGCTCCCAGAGCTTCAGCAGCGACTTCGTGGTGGGCACCAATCCCTTCACGCAGGCTGGCAGGGTCACGGGCGCCACGGGCATGTTCGACGGCGGCCTGTCCCAGACCCGCTTCGGCATCAAGGCCAGCACGGACCTGGTGGACGGCTGGAAGGCCGTCGCCACCCTCGAGTCGGCGATCATGACCTCCTCGGGCCGGATCGGCAACTGCACCGAGAGCCTCGCCGAGAATGGTGGCAAGAGTGTGGCGGCCGCCTCCGCCATCAGCGGCCAGCTCTTCGCCCGCGGCGCCTTCGTCGGCGTGACCAACCCCACCTACGGCAGCCTGACCTTCGGCCGCCAGCAGAACCTGATGTTCGACATCATGATCCCCTTCGATGCCAACGGCATGGCCCAGCTCTTCACGCCCATCGGCTTCTCCGGCGCCTTCCTGGGCGGTGGCGTCACCGAGAACTCTCGCGTGGACAGCTCCGTCAAGTACCGGGTCAAGATCCAGGACTTCACCGTGTCCGCCCTGACCAAGGTCTCCGGCACCAAGGGCCCCGACACCACGGCGGCCACCGCCTGCAACGAGGCCACCGTGGAATACAGCCATGGAGCCTTCGGTGCCTACGTGGGCTACCAGGTGCTGAACAACGGCATCACCTATGCCGCCAATGCCAATGGCAGCGTCGTCACGGTCACCACCCCCACCGGCACCGCCACGGTCGCCTCGCAGGGCACCATCAAGGCCACGGTGTACAACACCACCAACGTCAATGCGGGCGCCAAGTACAATTTCGGCTCCGTGCTCGTCTCCCTCGGCTACCAGCAGATCAAGTTCGAGGATCCCGCCGCCGGTGATGCCGCCTATTTCAGCGGCCTCGCGGCCGGCAGCCAGTACGCCTATGGCCAGCAGATCGCCAGCTACACGGTCACTGCCATCGGCCCCAACGACAAGAAGCAGACCCTCACCAGCCTGACCGCCGCCTGGGATGTCACTTCGAAGTTCAAGCTGTCCGGGGGCATCTACAGCGTCAAGATCGACGACTACTCCGTGAACGCCCCCACCAGCGCCAAGGGTTCGTCCACCAATCGGTACGTGTCCCTGATCGCGGACTACGCGGTCACCAAGGCCTTCGACATCTATGCCGGCGAGATGAACGTCGCGGCTTCCGGCAACGCCGTCAATGCGGCGAACGGCTGGTACCCCGGCGGCGATGACACCACCAAGAACAACGTCCTCGGTGTCGGCCTGCGCTACAAGTTCTAGTTCCGGCCAGAACCACCCCGCAAGCCAAGACCCAAGAAGGCCCGCCACCCGGCGGGCCTTCTTGGCTTCCGCCCCTGCGATCCGCCAGTGGGGGAAGGAATGGACCATGGCCTTCGGCGGCTGGGCGCTCCCCAGGCGCTACTTCACCGGGGAAGCTTCCCCGGCACCCGGCGCCAGCCCGGCCTCACCCTGCTCCGTTGGGACCGGGTTCGGCGCGAAGAACTGGAACATCACCGGCACCAGGAACAGCGACAGGAGAGTGGAGGAAGTGAGGCCGCCGACGACGGCCAGGGCCAGGGGCTGGTTGGATTCCGTGCCGTGTTCAAGGCCGAGGGCCGTGGGGACCAGGCCTATGATCGTGGCGAGACTGGTCATGGCGATGGGCACGAAACGGCTTCGGGCGGCTCCCAGGATCGCGGTGACCTTGTCGTCGCCCTCCTGGAGGCGGCGGTTGGCATCGTCCACCATGAGGATGCCGTTGCTCACGGCGATGCCGATCACCATCAGCACACCCATCAGGGCGGTGATGGAAAAGCCCTGGCCCGCGGCCATGAGCGCCATGACGATGCCCACGAGGGTGACGGGAACGGTGAACAGCATCACGAAGGGCAGCCGCAGGGACTTGAACTGGGTGGCCATGATCATGAAGATCACCATGACCGCCAGGCCCAGGGCCAGACCGAGACCGGAGAAGGTCTTGCGCATGAGCTGGACCTGGCCCACGAAGCTCCAATTGAGGCCTTGGGTGAGGGGATCCGAACCCAGGCGGCGCTCCAGCTCCGATGCGGCGCTGCCGATATCCCGCCCCTGGGTCTGGAGGAGCAGGTAGCCCGCCCGCTCCAGGGCGTTCCGCTCCACCATCACGGGGCCAGAACTGCGGGTCAGGCGGCTGTAGGCCCCCATCGTGACCGTCCGCCCATTCGCATCCGGACGCAGCGGCACCTGCATGAGGGCCTCGGGATCCTGGATGTCCTTATAGGCGGTGACCACATAGTAGGACTGGCCGTTCTTCCCATCCACCCATACCCCAGGGGTATTGATATTGCCGTAGGTGGAATCCAGGGTCGCCTGGGCCGCCATGCGGGAGTCGACCCCGACGGCGGCCGCCTCCTCGCGATTGGTGTCCACCTGCACTTCCGGATAGTCAGTCTGGAGCGAGATGTACGGATCCACCATTCCGGGAACCTTGCAGGCCACGGCAGCCGCCTTCTCAAGGCTGGCGCGGAGTGCCCTCAGGTCCTCGCCCCGGATCTCCACGACGATGGGGGCCAGGTAGCCGTTTGAGAAGACGCTGGCCACCAGTTCACCGGGCCACTGCAGGAACTCGACTCCAGGGAAGTGCTGATGCAGGATCTCCCGGGCACGGTCGGCGATCTCTCGCTGGCTCGCCTTCCGGTGTTCCGGGGCCACCAGGGCGAGCCGGATGAAGCCCATGTGAGGGCCGGCATTGGGGCTGTTCATGGCGCTCCGGGCCTGGCCCGGCATGCCCACATTGGTCAGGACCAGATCCACATCCTTCCCCAGCTCCGCCTTGAGCGTGCGGGCCATGGCCTCGACCGCGGCCGAGGAATCCTGGAGGGAGATGCCCGGAGCCATGCGGACGTAGATCCGCTCCATGCTTTCATCGATCTCCGGGAAGAAGGTGCTGGGCAGGCGCGTGGCCACCAGGACGCTGAAGGACACCAGCACCACCGAGGCTCCCACCACCAGCCAGCGGTAGCCGAGGACCCTGGCGAGCGTGGCCGCGTAGGCATCGGCCACGCCGGAAATGAGCCGCTCCAGCCAGGCGGCCACGGGCCCCTGCCGGGGATGCTGAAGCAGGTAGCGGCAGGCCACCGGGGTCACGGCCATGCTGACGAAGTAGGAGCCGACCATGGAGACCGCCACCGTCAGGGCCAGGGGGGCGAACAGCTTCCGGGCCAGCCCCTCCAGGAGCAGAACCGGCAGCAGCACCGCCGTGGTAGTGATCGTGGAGGCCAGGACCGGCAGGGCCACCGCGTTGGCTCCCGCCAAGGCCGCGTTGTAGGGATCCATCCCCTGCTTCTGGTGGCGGTGGATGGATTCCAGGATCACCACGGCGTCATCCACCAGGCGCCCCATGGCCAGGGTGAGTCCCCCCAGGGTGAAGGCGTTGAGAGTCTGACCCGCGGCATAGAGCACGATGAGCGTGATGGCGAAGGAGAGCGGGATGGCCACGGACACAATGAGGGTCCCGCGCACATTCTGCAGGAAGAGCAGGATCACCAGGGCGATCAGCACGAGGGCCCGGAGGATTTCCTTGTTGAGTCCGTGATAGCTGGACCGGACGAAGGTGGACTGATCGAAGATGGGCACGACCTTCAGGCCCGGTGGCAGGTTGGTGAGCCTCTGGAGGGCAGCTGACACCGAGTCCACGATGTCGAGAGTGTTGCCATCCGGCGTGCGCAGCACGTTGAGGTAGACCGCGTTCTGGCCGTTGACGCTCACGGCCTGAGTGGAGGGCGCGCCCCCATCCACCACCTTCGCCACGTCCCGGATGAGCACGGGCCGTCCCAGGATGGTCTTGACCGCTGCGTCTCCGATGGCTTCCACACGGTTCGGAACGGCATTGGTGTACACGTTCGCATCGAACCTGGGTGAGATGAACTCGCCCGAAGGCAGCAGAGCATTGGCCCGGTGCACCGCCTCGGCGACATCGGCGGAAGATACGCCGCGAGCCTGGGAGGCCACGGGGTCCACCACCACGTTGATCTGGCGCACGGTCCCGCCATTCACCGAGGCGCTGGCCACGCCGGAGATGCCTTCCAGCATGGGCTCGATGTTGTTGAGGGCGTAGTCGTAGAGCTGGGGCCCCGTGAGACCGCCCCCGAAAATGGCCACCTGGATCACCGGCGCGTTGGAGGGATCGAACTGCAGGACGAAGGGCGGGAGCACCCCCAGGGACTTCGGCACCGCCGCCATGGCGAAGGCGACCTGCTGCTGCACGAGGGTCTGGGCCGCGTCCAGATTCGTGCCCCACTTGAACCAGACGTAGACGACGCTGAGGCCGTTCCTCGACTGGCTCTGGACATGGTCCACGCCCGGGGTGGAGCTGACGTACTTCTCCACGCGCCAGGTGATGGTCTTCTCGACCTCGGTGGGCCCCAGGCCCGGCACCTGCGTGCCCACCACTAGGACCGGCGGCGTGAGCTCCGGAAAGGTGTCCACGCTCATTCGAGGCACCACCACCGCCGCGAAGACCACCAGGGCGATGGCGATCATGAGGATGGCGATGGGATTCCGAAGGAATAGGCGCGTCATCGGTGAGCTCCGGACCGGCTCCCCGGGGTGGGTTCTTAGCCCGGGACCTTATCGTGCACGTGCGGAAGCACCAGGACCGGACAGTGCGCCCGACGGAGAAGCGCGGCGGCCACGCTGGATTGGAGGAAGCGATCCAGGCCCTCCCGGCTGTGGCTCGCGATGATGATGAGATCGAAACCTTCCTTCTCCGCCAGGCTGGCGACTTCCTCCTCCACCACCCCAAAGGCCATGCGGCCGCGGGCCGTGATCCCATCCGCAGCCAGTATTTTCAAGAGGCCCACCATGACCTTGGCCGTCCGCCAGTGCTCCAGTTCCAGTGAATGTTCGAAGGAAAGGTCAAGTAGAGCCGGCCCATGGTAGCCCGGGGTCTCGAAGACATGGATCAGGTCCACCTCGGCCCGGAAGGCCACGGCCACTTGGCGGACCAGATTCATCACAGGATCGGTGAGTACATCCAGATCAATGGGAACCAGGATTTTTCGGATGGGCTTCATGGGTGCTCCTCCGTGACGCGCTGCTGACCAGGACTTGGGTCCAAGCTGCCAGCGGTCGAGGGTTTGATCCCAGGGCCCAGGCTCTATGCCATCTGGCGCCCGAGCCCAATATAGTGATGTTGTGCCCAACGGGCGGCTGGACCTTGCAACTCCCGGGCCGGAAGGGATCTTCCTGAAAACTCCCATGGTGTTCAGGACCCGGAACGGACGGCCCGGGGCAGGTGCTCCTGGTCTGGTGGGATTTTCTCCCTTGGCCCCTGGGAATTTTTCCCTGGATGGGACCGGGGGCCCTCCGGATCCGTCAGGGGTGGCGGATAGATCAGCCTTGGCGCATTTATTGATAGCCCTCCTGTATCCATGAAAGGCCAGTGATGACACTCAGCCCAGACGAGTCTGTGAACCCATCCAAGACTCCCCGAGGCCTGCCGCTTCCCTGGCTCATTGTGGGCGGGACGGCGGGGATCGTCCTCGCTGGAACCTTGCTGGCGGTGCGGGCCACCCATCGCCAGAACACGGTCGCCCTGTCCCAGGCGCCCAAGCGGGTGGGCACCCTGGTGGTCAAGAATGCCACCTACCGGATCCAGCATCGCTATGTGGGGACGCTGCTGGCCTGGGATGAGTCCAAACTGGGGCCCCAATTCATTTCTGGCTATGTCACGGACGTGCGGGTCCGTCCGGGCGCGGTCGTGAAGAAGGGGGAGGTGCTGGCCATCATCGAGCCAGAACGCGCCCAGGCCCAGAAAACCGCGTCCGCGGCCCAGGCCCAGGCCATCCAGGCCAAGCTCTCCGCCCTGGCCAAGGAGTCCGAACGCATCCAGGGGCTGCGGAAGAAGGGGATCGTCAGCGAGAACGAGGCCGAGAACAAGCTGGCCGAGGTCTTGAGCGAAAAAGCCCGGTTGGAGGCGGCCAAGGCCCAGACGGCCAGCACCGATGTGGAATTCCAGGACACGGTTCAGCGGGCCCCCTTCGATGGGGAGGTCTCCGAACGCTACCTGGATCCCGGGGCCTTCGTCCGCCCAGGCAGCTACATCCTCGCCGTGGTCAACCGCACCCGGATCCGCTGTGCCGCGGATGCACCAGAAGGAGACCACCCGTACTTGACGGTGGGCAGACCGGTCCAGCTGGGGCTCCTGGCCGACGGCCGCCAAATCCTAGCAAGAATCTCCCGGGTCTCCCCCGCGGCCGATCCCTCCACCCGGACCATCCACTTTGAACTGGATCTGGATAACAAGGACCGTTCCCTGCCCACGGGGACGACCGCGGAGATGTTGATTCTCGAATCCGGGGGCCGCAATGTCATCCAGCTCCCCAGCGCCGCCGCCCAGGTCGAAGGCAAGCGGGCGATCGTGTTCGTGGTGGACGGCGACCGGGTGCACAAGAAGGTGCTGCAGTTCCTGGGGGAACGGGACGGGCAGCTGTACCTCTCCCCGGATATTCCCGAAGGCACCCAGATCGTTCTGGATGGACGTGCTCAGCTGGAAGACGGCGATCGCATTGAGGCCAGCCCTGCCCGGTCCACCACGCCCGACTCCGGAGCCAAGCCTTGACCCGCCTCTCCCTCAGGAATCCCATTGCGATCCTCATGATCTCGATCGCCCTGATTGTCTTCGCGGCTGTGGTCGTGCCCCGCCTGAGCGTCGATACCTTTCCGGAACTGACCCCGCCGGTGCTCGTGGTGGGCACCCAGGCCCCCGGCCTGGGGCCCAAGGATGTCGAGAAGACGATCACCTGGCGGGTGGAGAAGTACGTGAGCGCCACCCCGGGTGTGGACCACGTCCAGAGTCAGTCCCGCAACGGCCTGAGTGTCGTCTACGTCTGGTTCAAGTGGGGCACGGACCTCAATGCGGCCCAGACCCTTGCCCAGCAGCAGGTGACCTTCGCCATGGCCGCCGTGCCCAAGTCCCTGGGAGTCCTGCCGCCCTTTGTCCTGCAATACGACCCCTCGAATGCACCAGTGGTGCAGGTGGCGGTCTTCGGCGGCGGCTTCACGGGCCCACAGCTCTACGACTACGCCCTCAACAACATCGAGCCGATCCTGGAAGGCATCCCCGGCGTAGCCAGTGCGGCGGTGAACGGCGGCACAGTCCGCCAGATCAACGTGGTGGTCGATCCGAAGAAGGCCCAGAGCCGCGGCCTCTCCACCCGGGAGGTGGCCGAAGCGGTGCAGCAGGCCAATGCCCTGCTGCCCTCGGGCGAGTTCATCTCCCCCGACTTCGATGCCAACGTCTACACCAATGCCATCCCGTCCAAGGTGGAAACCATCGGCGAAGCGGCAGTCAAAGTGGTGGACGGCAGGCCGGTGCTCATCAAGGATGTGGCCCAGGTGCAGGACTCCGGCGCTCCGGCCACCCAGCAGGTCAACGTGAACGGGCAGAACGGGGTGTACTTGAATGTGCTGCGCACGCCGGGCGGCAACACGCTGCAAATCGTGGACGCGGTCAAGGCGGCCGTGGGCCGGCTGAGCAACCTACCGCCAGGGCTCCGGGTGGAGCCCATCTTCGACCAGTCCACCTTCGTCCGCACAAGCTATCACGGCCTCAAGAAGGAGATCCTCCAGGCCCTGGTGCTGATCGCCCTGGTGATCCTGCTCTTCCTCCAGAGCCTCCGTGGCACGCTCATCGTCTCGGTGGCCATCCCCCTGTCCTTCGCCATCACCCTCATTGTGCTGTATGCCACGGGCTCCACCCTCAATGCCTTCACCTTGGGGGGCCTGACCCTGGCCATGGGACGCCTGGTGGACGACGCCGTCGTGGTCCTGGAATCCATCCACCGGCACCAGAAGGAGGGCATGGATCCCTATCATGCCGCGCTCAACGGTGCCAATGCCGTGGCCTTGCCAGTGCTGGCCTCCACCGTGACGACCATCGCCGTGCTCCTGCCCGTGGTCCTGCTGGAGGGCCTGGCCAAGAAGCTGTTCGCGCCTCTGGCCCTGACGGTCACGGTATCCATGATCGCGTCCTACTTCGTCAGCATGGCGGTCACGCCCGTCGCCTGCCGGTACCTGCTGAAGCATGTCCATCCCGGCCCCCTGGCGAGCTGGTTCGAGAAGGCCATCTCCCGCACGGCGGATGGCTATGCCTCGGCGCTCTCCAGGGTCATCGGCTATCGGAAGTTGATCATGGGGACCTCGGCGGTACTGGTCCTGTTCAGCGTGATCCTCGCGGGCCGCCTTCCCAGCACGTTCTTTCCCGAGATCGATGAGGGCATGGAGACGATCTATGTGAGGCTGGCCCCCGGCACCTCCCTCAAGGATTCGGCCCGGCGCATCAACGAAATGGGGGCCCTGCTGAAGAAGGAGCTGGGGGACCAGGTGGAACCCGTGCTCACCAACGTCGGCATGCCTGGCCAGGCCCGGAGCGCCATGAGCAGTCCCAACGCCGGGCCGAACACCGGGTTCATCTCCCTGGCCCTCTCCGACGTGGAGAAGCGGAAGTACAGCCAGCGCGAACTGGCAGATCAGTCCCGGGAGATCCTCCGGAAGCACTTTCCGGGTGTGGAGTACCTGCAGGCGCCAGGCGGACTCGTGGCCAGTGTGTTCTCCAATGGCTACCTGAGCCCCGTGGTGGTGGAAGTCCGAAACGAGAACCTGAACCAGCTCCGGGACCAGCTGCAGGCGGTGGGGGAAGTGGCTCGCGGGGTGCCCGGCCTGGTGGACATGTACCCCTCCCTGCAGGTGGACTACCCGGAAGTTCATGTGGAGACCAACCGACAGGAGGCTGCACAGGTGGGCGTCAACTCCCGCCTCGCGGCCCAGGAGACCCTGGAGTCCACCTACGGCAACATCAATACGCCCAGCGTCTGGGTCGATGGCAACAATGGCCAGTCCTACTATGTGGTGACGTCCTACAAGGATATCCATGACCCCTCGGCCCTCATGGAAGTCCCCTTACGCATGGATGGATCGGGCAAGACCGTGACGCTCGGGGCCTACAGCCAGGCCAGGCGGGCGGTGGGTCCGGTCATGGTCGAGCGCAATGCCATGGAGCGGGCCGGCTCGCAGCTGATGCAGACCGAGGGGCGGGATATCGGCAGTGCCACCTCGGAGCTGGAAAGGAGACTGCATGCCGACCCCCGTACCGAAAAACTGAAATGGAATTTCGTCGGGGAAGTCGCCCTCATGCGTACCACGTTCTCAGGGCTGGGGCTGGCCATCGGCCTCGCGGTGATGATGATCTTCATGATCATGGCCTCGCAGTTCAAGTCGCTGCGCCTTCCCTTCGTCATGCTCTTCACCATTCCCGTGACCCTGGTGGGCATCGTCATGGCGCTCATGGCCGCGGGCCAGGGCTTTTCCATCACGGCCATGATGGGCATCCTGATGGTGATCGGCATCGCCGTGAGCAACGGCATCCTCATGGTGGACGATGCCAACCGGCGCCTGCTGGAAAACGGAAATAAGCTGCAGGCGATTCTCGAGGCCGCCCGCAGCCGGTTCGTGCCCATCGCCATGACCAGCCTGGCCACGGTCATCGGGCTCATTCCCACGGCCATGGGACTGGAGCACGGCACAGAATCCAACCAGCCCCTCGCCCTGGCCGTGGTGGGTGGCCTGACGTCCTCCACCCTGCTCTCCCTATTCCTGGTGCCGGTGATGTTCCTCTTCTTTGCCCAGGAGCCTTCCCAAGCAGAAAGGAGCGCCCCATGAGGAACCCATGTCTGCTCCTCCTTCCGCTCCTGGCGGCGGGAACGGTCTGGGGCACGGAGGCGCCGGCCCCCATGCGCCTCAGCCACAAGGTGGCCCTCCGTCTGGGGCTCACCAACCTGCTCCAGGCCCGCATCGCCCGGGAAATCCGGGAACAGCTCCGCCAGGCGCCCGAGGCTGAGATGGGCATCTTCGATTGGCAGCTCAATGCCTCCGCTTCCAACGGCAAGCTCGAGTACGGGGACCTCAATCCCCGTTTCAGCGGCCTCTCGAACCTCTATCTCACGAACTTCAACACCATGCAGGATGCCCGCTCCGCCAGCCTGGGGCTGACCAAGCTCGATGCTTTTGGCGGCACGGTCAACCTCAATTTCAGTACCGGGTTCAATGCCAGCTCGTACCTCGTGAACAACCAGACCCTTCCCATCGGCCCTTCGGCCTCCCTGGCCTTCGACACCCTGAACCCCTATACCGGGAGCGTCAGCCTCAGCTATACCCAGCCCCTGCTCAGGGGCTTCGGCAGGTCGGCCACCGAGGCCAGACTGCGGGCGGCGTTGGAAGAAGCCAGGGGCGCCGGGGAAGGGTACCGGGCCCGCATGCAGGAGCTGCTCACCCGGGTGGACAACCTCTACTGGGATCAGGTCTACGCTCATCAGAACCTGGAGAACAAGCAGATCGCCCTTAAACTCGCGCAAACGCACCTCGAGGAGGACCAGGAGAAGGTGAAGGCCGGCATGCTCGCCCCCATCGAACTCCCCCAGGTGGAGGCCACCGTGGCGGAACGTGAGAAACAGCTGCTGGCGGCCCAGGCCCTCCTCGTCAACTCCCAAGCCGCGCTGCTCGAAACCCTCTTCCCGGATGGGGACCGGCCCTCTGCTCTCGAGCTGACGGACGCACCGGCCCCCGGAGCCGAACCGGTGGCCCTGGCCCAGGCCAAGAGCATCGCCGTGGCCCACCGGCCGGAAATCGGCCAGGCCCAATATTCCCTTGCCGCCAATCGCAGCCTCGAGAAGGCCGCCACCAGTGCCATCCTGCCCAAGCTGGACACCCAGCTGGCCGTGCTCCGGGACACCACCAGCCACTCGGACGTGAATGCGGTGTTCAATGACTGGTCCCAGGGAAGGTACCCCGGCTACTACGTGGGGCTCAGCTTCTCGTTTCCCCTCCAGAATCGGACCAGCCGGGCCAGGCTCGCCCAGGCCCGCTCGGCCATAAGGAGTTCCCAGTACCTGGTGCAGGACACCGTGACCAGCGTGAACTTGGATGTGGAACAGGCGTATACGGACCTCATCACCGCCCGGAAACAGGTGGAGGCCGCCGACAAGGCCCTGGCCTTCCGGAAGGAGAGCCTGGAGGCGGAGATGTCCAAGCTGGAGAACGGCATGACCACGCCGTTCTTCGTGCTGCAGAGACAGGACGAGCTGGATCAGGCCCGCACCGCCGACCTGGAGGCCCGGATCGCCGCGGAGAAGGCGCAGACCAACCTGGCCCGGGCCATGGGCATCCTGGTGGAGACTGTGGAATAGCTGCCTAAAATCGCCACGCGGTTCACCTGGAGCCCTGGCCGGCCGACGATGATGGTCGAATGAACCTGGAGCAACCTTGGAGGATTCCCCGAAAAAGGACCACGAGCCACGCGAGAGCGGCCGCGTTGCGCTCCGGAAATGGGCTTTCCGGCGCTGGGCCGTTGCGCTGGCCGTGGCCTTCTCCCTGGGCGCAGTGGCCCTGGTGGTCCTTTTTGGGGAGGGCCGGGAAGCTTCAACAGCTCTGGAGGAATTGGCCCAGGACCAGGGCGCCCAGGCGGTTTCCGTAGCCGATCTGCTGACCATGGAACTGGAGACCTCTCCGGTGTCGGCTCTCCCTTCGGATCCTTCGATCCGGGCGGTCCTGACTCCCCTGGAGCATCCCGGGACCCTGCACTTGTTCCTCCTGCCTCCCAGAGGCAACCAGCTGCTGGGTCTGGATGGCCGGTCGATCCAGGATCCTGGGCTCAGGGCTCCGTTGGAGCAGGGGGCGCGCTGGGTGCGCCTGGACCGGGGCCAGGCCGGGAAGCTGGGGTTGCCCCCGAGGATGGCCATGGCCGGCCTGGCCTGGGCCACGGCTCCCGGTGGCCAGAAATGGGGCGTGGCCACGGTCGCGAGCGCCCTGCGGGAGCGGGACCGGAGCTACCGGTCCCGGGTCCGCACGGTGGCCAGCCTGCTCGTGATGGGGGTCATCGTCCTGGGTTTCGGGGGCGTGGCCCTCCGGCTCCAGCGGGAGGAACTGCAGCTGGCCCGGGTGCTGGAACTGAACGAACTCCAGCGCGAGAAGGAGGCCCAGCTCAACCAGGCGAGCCGGGCGGCCACCATGCTGACCTTCGCCGCCGGCCTGGCCCACGAGGTGAGTACGCCCCTGGGCGTCATCGCAGGCCGGGCCCAGCAGATCCTCGCGAGACTCCAGGAGGACGAGAAGACCCGCCGGGCCGTGCTCACCATCCAGGAGGAAGCCGAGGGCCTGGGCCGGATGGTGCGCCGGTTCCTGGACCTGGCGCGGGGGGGCTCCCCGGCCCTGGAGGAGGCGGACCCCGCCGCCCTGGCCCGGAGTGCGGCGGCCATGGTTGAGCACCGATTCCAGGAAGCCTCGGTGGAATTGAAGCTGGATGTGGCTCCGGACCTGCCGATGCTCCACGGGGATGCCCGGCTGCTGATCCAGGTCCTCGTGAACCTCCTCATCAACGCCTGCGACGCAGCCCAGCACGTGGCGCTGGTGGTGCGCCATGAGGGCGCACTGCTCACGTTCCGAGTGTCGGACAATGGCGCCGGCATCCCGCCCGAAGTGGCCAGCCGCGTGCTGGAGCCCTTCTTCAGCACCAAGCCGGCGGAACGGGGGACGGGGCTGGGCCTGGCGATTGCCCATGAAATCGTGAAAATGCACCGCGGCACCCTGCGGATCGAGTCCCGCCCCCACCAGGGCACACTGGTGACCGTGGCCCTGCCCATTTGAGGACCTCCCTTGAACAACCTGCGAAAGAACAGAATCCTGATCGTGGACGATCACCTGGAGATGGCCGAGATGCTGGCCGATGGCCTCTCCGATCTGGGTTTCGAGACGCGGGCGGTGGCCTCGGGACGGGCCGCCCTGGAACTGCTGGAGGAGGGCTGGCCCGAGGCCGTGGTCACCGACCTCCGGATGCACGAGGTTGGGGGTCTGGACCTGCTGGCGCGATCCAGGAGCCTGGACCCCGAACGCCCGGTCATCGTCATGACCGCCTACGGCGCCGTGGATTCCGCTGTGGCGTCCATCCGCCAGGGGGCCTACCACTACCTCACGAAGCCCTTCAAGCTCGATGAACTGGAGATCTACCTTCGCCGTGCCCTGGCGGACCGGGCACTCCGGACCGAGGCGGCGGAACTGAGGCGCATGCTCCAGACTCAGTTCTCCTCCCTGGGCCTGGTGGGCCGCAGCCGCGGGATGCGGGAGATCTACGGCCTCATGGAGCGAATTGCCCCGGCGGAGGTACCGGTCCTGATCCTGGGCGAGACCGGCACCGGCAAGGGTCTCGTGGCCCGGGCCCTGCACGCCCGGAGCCGCCGGGAGGGCGGCCCCTTCGTGGCCGTGAACTGCGCGGCCCTGCCGGAGACCCTCCTGGAGAGCGAACTGTTCGGTCATACCAGGGGGGCTTTCACCGGGGCCGTGAAGGACCGCATCGGGCTGTTCCGGGAGGCCCACACCGGAACCCTTTTCCTGGACGAGGTCGGCGACATGCCCCTGAGCCTCCAGTCCAAGCTCCTGCACGTCCTGGAACGGGGGGAGATCCGGCCCCTGGGTTCCGAAAAGGCCGTGGCGGTGGACGTGCGGATCATGGCCGCCACCCATCGGGACCTGCGCCAGATGGTGGCGGCTGGCTCCTTCCGCGAGGACCTGCTCTACCGCCTGGATGTCATCACCCTGGACCTGCCCTCGCTGCGACACCGCAAGGAGGACATCGCGGAGCTTTTCGAGCACTTTCTCGAGGTGTCCAGGGCCAAGCACCCCCATTCTCCCGTGGAGCGCGCGGCCCCCGAGGTGCTGATGCGGCTGTTGGAGTACCGCTGGCCCGGGAATGTCCGGGAATTGGCCCATCTGGTCGAGCGCATGGTCGTCCTGGGCCGGGAGCCGGAACTGCGCGCGTCGGACCTGCCCCCTTCACTCGGCGCCCACCAGGGCCGGGACTGGGAGGGATTTGACGAGATCGTCAGCAGCCGGGAGATGCAGCGCCGCTATGCGGCCTGGGTGCTGGAGAAGCTCGGAGGGAACAAGGCCCGCACCGCCGAGACCCTGGGAATCGACGTGAAGACCCTCGGGAAATGGCTCTCGGACCCTGCCCCTGCGGGGACCGAAGCCGACCCGGAACTCTCAGGAGGCGGCTGAAGACGTCGATCAGGAAGAACCTGGCCGCGGTTCAGGTCGACTCGGACAGCACCCCAGTCCTGGACATCAATCGCCGAAGCAGATGCCCAGGTCGCGCCCAGTGAGGAGCGTGTCGCAGTCCAGGGGCACGGCCTTCATGCGGCCTGCGACCTCCTCCAGGGGCACATAGTTCACATTCGGCAGGGCCAGGGCCACCATGACGCCGCTCTGCCCCTCTTCCAGGGCCCTCACGGCGGCGGCCCCGAACCGCAGCGCCGCGAGCCGATCGAAGCTGGTGGGGCTGCCCCCGCGGAGCAGGTGCCCCAGGACCACCACCCGGGTGTCCTTGCCCGTGAGTTCCTGGAGGGACTTGGCCACCCACTCGCCGATCCCCCCCAGACGCTCGGCGTGCCCCACCCCAGCCTGTTCCAGCACGGCGTGGCGCCCGTCGGCGGGTGTGGCCCCTTCGGCCACCACCACCAGGGAATACATGCGGCCCACCTGGTCCCGGGCGCGGATCTTGGCCGCCACCTGCTCCAGGTCGAAGGGGATCTCCGGGATCAGGATGGCGTGGGCACTGCCCGAGATGCCTGAATGGAGGGCGATCCAGCCGGCGTAGCGGCCCATCATCTCCACCACGATCACCCGCTGGTGGCTTTCGGCGGTGCTGTGGAGCCGGTCCAGGCATTCCGTGGCGAAGCTCACGGCCGTGTCGAAGCCGAAGGTGGTGTAGGTCTTGTCCAGGTCATTGTCGATGGTCTTGGGCACGCCCACCACGCGCAGGCCCTTCTGGTGGAGGGCGTTGGCGATGGTGAGGGAGCCGTCCCCGCCCACAGACACCAGGGCATCCAGTTCCTTCCGGGCGAAGGTCTCCACGATCTCGTCGGTGCGGTCCACCTCCTTGACCGAACCGTCTGGCATCTTCACGGGGAAACACAGGGGATTGCCCTTGTTGGTGGTGCCCAGGATCGTGCCGCCCAGGTGGCCGATGCCCCGCACCCGGTCCCGGGTGAGGCGGAACACGCCGCCCTCGGGATAGCGCTCGGGGAACAGGATGCCGTTGTACCCGTCCCGGATGCCGTAGCATTCCCAGTCGCGGTTGGAGGCGGCGATGACGACGGCGCGGATGACGGCGTTGAGGCCGGGAGCGTCGCCCCCGCCCGTGGAGATTGCGATGCGTCGGATGCCCTTGGACATGGAGCCCCTTCCTGGGTGGATGAATGGAAGCGTATCAAAAGGACCCGAGGCGGTCCCGCACTATGGGAGGGGCACGGGAACGCCTTCGGCCTTCCAGATGTCCCGGGCGTACTCCCGGACCGTGCGATCAATGGAGAACTTCCCCATTCCCGCCACGTTGAGGATGGACAGGCGGGCCCACTCCGAGGGGTGCGCATAGGTGGCCGACACGCGTTCCTGGGTCTCCAGGTAGGAGGCGTAATCGGCACAGTGGAAGTAGGGGTCCGAGTCCCACAGGATCCGGCCGAGGGCCTGGAACCGCCCCCCATCCAGGGTGGCGATGGTCTCGATGGCCCGCTGCAGTTCGGGATTGCCCCCGATCCATTCCCCGGGTCGGTAGCCCGCGTCCCTGAGACCCACGATGCCAGCGGCCGTGTGCCCGAAGATGAATATGTTGGCCTCGCCCACCTCCTCGCGGATCTCGACATTGGCCCCATCCAGGGTGCCGATGGTGAGGGCGCCGTTGAGGGCCGCCTTCATGTTGCCCGTGCCGGAGGCCTCGGTGCCTGCGGTGGAGATCTGCTCCGAGAGCTCGGCGGCAGGGAAGATCAGTTCCGCGAGGGATACGCGGTAGTTGGGCAGGAAGGCCACGCCCAGGCGGCCCCTGGCGGCCGGATCCGCCTCGATGGCCCGGGCCATGGCATTCGTGAGGTGGATGATCTGTTTGGCCACCCAGTAGGCCGGCGCGGCCTTCCCCCCGATGAGGGCGACCCGGGGGACGCCCGCATCCACGCCATCCCGCAGGCGGTTCCAGAGCGTGGCGACGTGGAGCAGGTTCAGCAGCTGCCGCTTGTACTCGTGGATCCGCTTCACCTGGACATCGAACAGGAGCTCCGGATCGAGGGTGAAGGCATGGCCTTCCCCAGCCCAGGCGGCCAGGCGTTCCTTGTTGGACCGCTTGATCCGGGTCCAGCGCTCCTGGAAGGCCCGGTCCACTGCAAAGGGTTCGAGCCCCCGCAGGGCGTCCAGGTCCCGGGTCCAGGTCTCGCCGATGGCCTCGGTGATCAGGCGGGCCAGGTCCGGATTGCACTTGAGGAGCCAGCGCCGGGGCGTGATCCCGTTGGTCTTGTTGTTGATCCGGCCCGGGAAGAGCTCGTTCATCTCCGCAAAGGTGGAGGCCTTCAGGATGTCCGTGTGCAGCTGGGCCACCCCATTGACGGAATGGCTCCCCACGATGGCCAGGTGGGCCATCCGAACGCTGTGGCCATGGTCGACGATGGCGAGCCGCTCGAGTTTGGCATCGTCGAAGGGATAGCGTTCCCGCACGGTCATGCGGAACCGGCGGTCGATCTCCTCCACGATCTCCACGTGGCGGGGCAGCAGGTGGCGCCAGAGCTCCAGGGGCCAGATCTCCATGGCCTCGGGAAGGATCGTGTGGTTGGTATAGGCGCAGACCTGCTGGGTCAAAGCCCAGGCCAAGTCCCATTCCAGGGACTCCTGGTCCACCAGCACCCGCATCAGCTCGGGGACCACCAGGGCCGGGTGCGTGTCGTTCATCTGGATGGCGACCTTGTCCGGGAGGTCCTCCCAGCGGCAGCCGGGGCGCTTCTTGAAGCGGCGGATCACGTCCTGGAGCGTGGCCGAAACGAAGAAGTACTGCTGTTTCAGGCGCAGTTCCTTGCCGGCACTCTGGTCATCCGCCGGGTAGAGGACCTTCGAGATGTTCTCGGACACCGTCTTGTCCTCGACGGCCTGCACATAATCGCCGGTGTTGAACCGGGCCAGGTTGAACTCGCGGCTGGACTTGGCGGACCAGAGGCGCAGGGTGTTGACGGTCCCGTTCCGGAATCCGGCCACGGGGGTGTCGTAGGCCACGGCCCAGACGTCCTGGGTATCGCACCAATCCACCCGGTACCGCCCCGTCTCGTCCACGTACCCGTGGGTGTGGCCGTGGAACCGGACCGGGAAGATGGCATCGGGTCGCTGGATCTCCCAGGGGTTGCCATAGCGCAGCCAGCCGTCGGGGTACTCGACCTGCTGGCCATCGACGATTTTCTGGTAGAAGATCCCGTACTCGTAGCGGATGCCATAGCCATAGAAGGGCAGCTCCAGGGTGGCGGCCGCATCCAGGATGCAGGCAGCCAGACGGCCGAGTCCCCCGTTGCCCAGCCCCGCGTCCCACTCCTGTTCCCCGATGTCCTCGAGCCGGTAGCCGAGGTCCTGCATGGCCCGGCTGTAGGCGTCCTCGGCGCCCAGGTTCACCACGTTGTTGAGCAGGGCCCTGCCCATGAGGAATTCCAGGGACAGGTAGTACACACGTTTCGCATCCTGGTGGTAATAGGTGCTCTGGGTCTTGAACCAGCGCTCCATGAGCCGGTCGCGGACCGCCAGGGACAGCCCCTGGTAGACATTGAAATCGGTGGCGGTGTGATGGTCCTTGGCGATCGAATACATCATCCGATGGGCGAACGCATCGATGATGTGCGGCCCGTCCATCCCCCCCGCCGCAGGAGTTGGAATGCATCGGGCTCCAACATTCATCGCCGAGCTCCTTCGAGACAGGGCCGGAGTCAAGGGGCTCCGCTAGGGAGAGTACGGCGAACGCCCCGGCCACGGCTCAAGCTCATCTCGGCACCTTCGGCAGATATCTTGGGTATTGGCGCCAGAAGGCGTCTGAACCGGGGGCAGGGCCTGCAAGTTGAGCAGATCCGTGGGGGTCTGGATGGGCTTGGAGGCGTGGTTCCGGGCGAAGTTGCGCTCCCGCACCGCATCGTCGACAGGGGGAGCAGGGATTCGAGCCTCAGCGGGGATGCCCCCCTCGCACCCTCAGCTGGACGACCGTCCACACGATCCCTCCGAAGGCGCTCAAGGTGGCCCCCAGGACGACCACCCCCATCCACCCGAAGCGGCCGAAAGCCGCAGCCGAGCCCAGGGATCCGGCCGCTCCGCCGAGGAAATAGCTGGTCATGTAGGCGGCGGTGAGGCGGTTCCGGGCCTCGGGGCGGATCCGGTAGATGGCGGCCTGGTTGCTGATGTGCACGCCCTGGACCGCCAGGTCCAGGAGCAGCACGCCGACCAGGAAGGCCGCCATGGAATACCTGACCAGGGCCAGGGGTGCCCAGGAACCCAGGAGGACCAGGAGCCCACCCCCCGTGGCCCAGCCGCCCTTCCCCCGGTCGGCGAGGCGGCCTGCACTGGAGGCGGCCAGGGCCCCGGCCACACCCACCAGCCCGAAGAGGCCGATGGTGCTCGGCGACATCCGGTGGGGCGGCCCCGCCAGCTGGAAGGCCATGGAGGTCCAGAACACGCTGAAGGTCCCGAAGGTGGCGGCCCCGATGAGGGCCCGGAGGCGAAGGACCGGCTCGTCCCGGAACAGCGCGAAGATGGAGAGGAGCAGCCTGAAGTAGGAAAGGTCCACGGGCTGATGGTACCGAGGCAGGGCGCGCCGCAGCACCAGGGTGGCCACGACCATCGCCCCCGCCCCCGTGAAATAGACGGTGCGCCAGCCGCCCAGGGAGGTCAGGGCCCCCGCCACCGTGCGGGCGAGGAGGATGCCCAGCAGCAGTCCGCTCATGATGGTCCCCACCACCTTGCCCCGCTTTTCCGGGGCGGCCAGGGTGGCCGCAAACGGGACCAGGATCTGGGCCACGACCGAGAAGAGCCCCGTGAGGGCCGTCCCCACCAGCACCATGGAAAGGGTGGGTGCCAGGGCCGTGGTCAGCAGCCCCGCCGCCGACAGGAGCGCCATGACCACGATCAGTCCCCGCCGCTCGATCAGATCCCCCAGCGGCACGAGGAACAGGAGTCCGGCGGCATAGCCCAGCTGGGCGGTGGTCACGATGACGCCGGCCTTGGTCGTCGACAACCCCAGGTCCCTGGCCATGGTGGGCAGGAGGGGCTGCGGGAAGTAGTTGCTCGCCACCGCCAGCCCCGTGGCCGTGGCCATGATCAGGACGAGCAGAGGGGAGAGCCCCGTGAGTCCATGGTCAGAGGTCATTCCAGAAAGGTTCCCATTTCCCCCACCTCACGCCAAGAGCCGCTCATGTGGAATCGAGGACTTCCCGCACTCTGGCAGCCAATTCACGGATGGTGTAGGGCTTTTGTAGGAAGGTGACCCCTTCCAGGAGGACCCCCTGGTTGGCGATGATGTCGGCGGTGTAGCCGGAGACGAACAGGCACTTCAGGTCCGGCTTCCGCTGGCAAAGACGCTCCGCCAGTTCCCGCCCGTTCATGCCCGGCATCACCACGTCGGTGATGAGTAGGGAAACCGCGTCTAGGTTCCTCTCCACGAGTCGCAAGGCCTCTTCCGGTGCGCCAGCCACCAGGGCCCGGTAGCCCAGGGACTCCAGGGCTTCCAGCGTTAGCGCACGGAGGCTGTCATCGTCTTCCACGACGAGGAGTGTCTCTCCGTGCCCCCCCGACAGACCCTGTACTGGTTCTGGCGGCGCCTGGTGCGCCATCTCCTCAATCCTGGGCAGGTAGATCCTGAACGAGCTCCCCTGCCCGGGTTCGCTCTGGACCTCGATGACCCCATGATTCTGCTGCACGATGCCATAGACCGTGGCAAGGCCCAGCCCCGTCCCTTTTCCCAAACCCTTGGTGGTAAAGAAGGGTTCGAACATGTGTTCGAGGATGTCTGGGGTCATGCCGCACCCACTGTCGCGGACCAGGAGCAGGACATACTCCCCGGGCACCGCCCCGAAGTGCGAAGCGCAGAATCCAGCATCGATGACGGCGTTGCGCGTCTCGATGATGATCCTGCCCACGCCCTGGATGGCATCCCTGGCGTTGACGCAAAGATTGGCCAGGATCTGGTCAATCTGGGAGGGGTCCATGCGAATGGGGCCTAGCCTCTGCGCCGGCGTCCAGATGAGCTCGATATCCTCGCCGAGCAGCCGCCGGAGCATGGTGAGCGTGCCCTCGATCGTGTCATTGAGGTCCAGGGCACGGGGCGACACGGTCTGCTTCCGGGCGAAGGCGAGCAGCTGCCTTGTCAGTCCCGCGGAACGCTCGGCGGCCTTCATGATCTCCCGCAAAGAGTTCGTGATCGGATCCCCAGGGTCCGCCTGGGACAGCGCGAGGTCCGTCCGGCCCATGATGACGCCGAGCATGTTGTTGAAATCATGCGCCACGCCACCCGCCAGACGGCCAACGACTTCCATCTTCTGGGATTGGAGCAACTGATCCTGCAGGTGCCCTCTGGCCTCCTCAGCCTGCTTCCGCTCAGTGATGTCGCGACCCTCGGGAATCAGGAGGGCGACCTTCCCCTCTTCGTCGAACACCGGCTTCAGGGAGAAATCGACGATGTGAATGGTCCCTTCGACATCGGCGTGCGTGGTTTCGTAGCGCAGGGTCTCTCCCCGGGCCGCCCGCTGGATGGCGTCCCGGAGCCGCCCCTGTTCCTCTGGGGAATGCGCCCACCAAGGGCCCTCCCAGAAGGGCTTCCCGGTCACCTCCGGGATTGCTGCCCCAATGAAATCAAGCGCGGTCTGATTGACCTCCAGCAGGATTCCCTCCGGAGAGAGAAGCCCGACGAATCCGTAGGAGAGGTCGAAGATGGCCCGCGTCTTCCGCTCGCTCTCACGCATCGCCGCCTCGGCCTGCTTGCGCTCCTGCAACTCCTGCGCAAGTTGACCCAGGTGGTGAGCCAGGTCCTGGTCCTGTTCCTGGATCTTCTCCAGCATGCCGTTCAAGGATCCTGCGAGGGCATCGAATTCACGCGTTTTCTGCCTCTCTGCCCGGAGGCCGAAGTTCTTCTTCTCGGAAACGGCCTCAGCCAGCCTTGCCAGGTTCAAGATCGGACCAGTCAGGACATGTTGAAGCCTCAGTGAGATCAGGAAGAGCCCTGCGCCGATGATGGCGATGGCGGTGGTCAGTGCGATGGCACCCGTCCGGATCTGGCGGTGCAGTTCGGCGAGGTCGGACTCCAGGACCAGGGTGCCCACCTGATGGCCGTCCGTGCTTCGGATTCTGCTGGACACCAGCAGCCCACCCCCAGCCTCATAAAGGCCCTCATCCAGTTCCCTGGCAGCCAGCTTGCGGGGAATGCCACCGCCACGCGAATACACCGCCAGCACGGACCTGTCGGCTCGGAGGATCTGGGCCTGCATGATGTCGGGGCGCTGCCGAAGGGCCTCCAGGAGCTTGGCAGCCGAGGCCGGGTCCTCGAAGGAGACCATGGGCGCGGCGTTGTAGGCCAACAGGACCCCGAGACTCCCCAGATCCTGCCTGGCGGTCCGACGCGAATTCTGGACCAGGAACAGGAAGAAGAACGACCCGGCGACAAGAATGCCCAGCCCTGCGGTCCCCAGGAGGATCGCGAGGGTTCGGTGTCGGATGGAGGGTTTGGCAGAGGCGAGCATGACCATGGCTCAGGGACGCCGCTTGGGCGGAACAAGGACTCGGGCCACCTTCAGCACCTGGGCCCCGATGGCGAAGCCCTCCTCTTCGAGGGCCCGCTGGTTGAGGCCGAGCCTCAGGTAGGTCCCCTCGACCAGGAGGTTCACCATGACCCCCTGGGCAGCCAACTGGTCGCCTTCGGCCACGGTGAGAATGGCCCGTGAGCGGCACCAGGCGACAATGGCCCTGGCTCGGGCGCTCTCTGATCGGCAGATGAAGAGCAAGTCGCAGTCCTGACCTTCAGGCACATGCGGCAGGTAGCGGATGCGGATGGGGCGCCCCTGGATCAGGCGCCCCTTGGCATAGTTCTCAAGCTCACCGTGGAATGGGGACTCCCCGAGCACGACGATCACGAAGGGCGAAGCTGCATCCTTCGGCCTGGGGAACTGGAGGAAGGACGCCAGTTCAATGATGAACTGCGCCTTGAGGGTCCATTCCCCCTGCCCGGCCGGTGCCAGGGTGAAGACCGGCGCAGCCATGAGGCAGCCCGTGGGCACCAGGAGCAAGGGCAGTAGCGCCACGAGGGCCCGGTGCGGCAGGGAATCCACAAGCCTGCTCCAGATGTGCATCAACCCGGGTCTCCCGCTAGAAATTGTAGGAGACACGGAAGGACACCTCTCTGCCGGGACCTGGGAGGGGGGAATTGCCGCCCTGGGTGGGGTCACCATACCCCTGGATGTAGGGATTCTGGGAGCCCAGCAAGTTGGACACCCCAACCCCCACCTCCAGCTTCCTGACCAGGGGAGCATTGTAAGTGGCAAAAAGGTTGACCAGGGTGACCGGGGCGAACCGGGTGGAGGTCGGCGTGAAGCCTGCATACCCATACCGAGGCCCGAGTTGGATCGCACCCCCATCGAGGGCCCAGGCCGGAGTGACATGCAGATGCCCCTGGAGGGAGAGCTTCAGGTCGGGGAGTCCCACATGGAAGCCCTGGTGGCCCAAGGGCAGGTCCCAGTACGAACTCAAATCCCCGGGCGACGGGGCCTGAGCCTGGGTATAGCAGAAGGAGGCCTTGATCCACCCCGCTTCGACGTGGGTCTGCGTCTCCAACTCGATGCCCCTGGACCCCGTCCTGGGCAGGTTGGTGAACACATCCCCCTCCCCGGGCAGGTAGATGTAGCTGATGGGGTCCCGGATCTGGATCCAGAACAGATTGGCCGTGGCATAGGTACTGGAGCCCACCCGGTGTCCCAGTTCCATCTCATAGGTGGTCGTCCGCTCGGGCCGGATGGTCGGGTCATCCCGCAGTTCGGCGATGGCCGGGGCGCAGAAGGCGCCGGAAGCGATGACCTTCAGGTGCCAGTCCTGTTCTGAATGCATGACCGCAAGGCGGGGGCTGGTGACGCTGCCGAACAGGCTGTGGTTGTCCACCCGGGCCCCGAGATCCAGGGAAAGCCACCCCGGTGCCCAGAGGGTCTGGAGCATCAGGGCATTGTTCATGAAATCCCAGGTGCCGGTTCTCGGGTTCGTGGCTGGGCGGTGGTACTGGACCGAGTGATCCCGGGTCTGCTCTGCGCCCACGAGGGCGCTCAGGTCTGAGCCGGAAGACCACTTGGCCTGGATTCCCGCCACGGTCCGGGTGCTGTCCTGGGTCCCGATCTCGGTGTAGTACCAGGGCTGCTGTTCCTTGTAGCTCACGTACGGTTTCAGGCTCCAGGCGCCGAGATCCACCTGGTAGGCCAGGGAGAGGAGGTCGCTCCTGAAGGTCATGGGCGGGTTGGTACCCGGCAGGAACTCCTGGGTGTAGTCCCGGACCAGGTAGTCGTCGCGGATGTACCGGACGTCGAGGCTACCGGACTTCAACCCCATGTTCAGGAAATTCATGCCCAGCTGACCACGGCGATCCACGGGGACCGCGACTGAATCCGAAACAGGGAAGGCCCCCTGCCCTCCGAGGCCGAGGCCACCGGCGTAGCTGAGGGAAAAGTCGGTGCCGGACCATGCCTTGCCGAAGGCTACAGTGGCCTGCCGCTCCAGTTGGCCCCCCATGGAGACCCCGGTGAGGCTTCCGCTGACCCCGTCCATCTGGGCACCCTGCACCGTGCTGACCTTGATGACCGCGCATTCGGCGTAGCCCCCGTAGAGCACCGAGCCGGGCCCCCGGATGATCTCGATCTTGTCGATGGTCTGAACCGGATAGTGCCAGCCGAACTGCGTGGTCCCGTACTGGGTCTCGTTCATCTCCTGCCCGTCCACGAGCAGCAAGACCTTGCCGTAGTGACCGAAATTGCCCCGGGTGGCCACCCCGACGACCCCCTGGGTGTCCGAGGCGAACTCGAAATCGGCCAGGGTACGGAGGACATCCATCAGATCCTTGGCCCCGCTCGATCGGATGTCATCCCCGCGCAGCAGCGTGACGATGCCAGGGCTGTCCCGAATGGACAGGGGAACGTAGGAAGCGACCGTGATCGGCGTGTCGAGGAGGTCCAGGAGCCTGCGCCCATCGCCCGAAGCCGGACCCTGGGCCTGCTGACCGAAACCGATGGTACAGACCAGGAGCAGGGGCACTCGGGGGACCAACGCCAAATGACGCCTCCGGAAGGTAGTTCTATTTCGGAAGCGGTTCCGCACTGGATTAATTCTAGGCGACCCCCGCAGGGGGGCCATCCGGCCAGTAGGTTCTCAGCCCCCGACCCGTTCCAGGAATCGCTCCCGGCGCTCCCGGGGCCAGCGCCCGCAGAAGGCCGGTTTCTGCTCCTTCACCCGCCTCAGGCAGAGGAGGCAGCCGGGGGTGCAGGGATTGATCAGTTCCGCGATCTCTCCCCGCGCCTTCCGCGGCCAGAGGGGATCGGCGAAGAGCACCCGCCCCAGGCCCACGAGGTCGGCCATGCCCTCCCGGAGGATGGCTTCCGCCGTGTCCGGGCTCTGGATGCGCCCGGCGGCCACGACGGGGATTCCGGGAAGGGCCTGCTTGATGGCCTGGGCGTAGGGGACCATGAAGCCCTCCTTCGCGTCGTCTTCCACGTACCGGGGGAGCTGGAAGGCGTCGTAGCACCCGGTCATCACCGACAGGTAGGTGATCCCGGCCTTGGCCAGCTCCCGGGCGAAGGGGAGGGTGTCCGCCAGGGTCAGGCCGCCGGGCACGTACTCATCCGCGAGGAACCGGTAGCCGACCGTGAAGGCGCTGCCCACCTCGGCCCGGACGGCGGCCAGGACTTCGAGAGGGAAGCGCATGCGCCGCGAGGCGTCTCCGCCGTAGGCATCCTCTCGGAAGTTCGTGCGGGGGGACAGGAACTGCGGAAGCAGGTAGCCCGTGCCGCCGTGCAGCTCCACCCCGTCGAACCCGGCTTCCCGGGCGCGCCGGGCCCCGGCGGCAAAGGCCTGCACGACCCGGTCGATGCAGCCCTGGTCCATGGCCCGGGGTACCACGCCCCAGGTTTCGAAGGGTGAGGGCGCGATCCGGTCCGGCCGGTTCGCGTAGCGGCCCGCGTGGTGGATCTGCAGCACCGCGGGGATGCCCTGGCGCTGGATGGTGCGTGCCAGCCTGGCCAGCCCCGGGATGAAGCGGTCCTCGGAAATGAGCAGGGTCCGGGGACTGCCAAGACCGCAGGGCTCGACGGTCACGTTCTCCACGACGACCAGGCCCACGCCCGATCGGGCCATCTCGTCGTAGTAGTCGAGCACGAGGTCGTCCACCTCGTGGTCCTCGCGGGGATAGGCGAGGTAGAGCGGCAGGCTGACGATCCGGTTGGGCAGCCGGGTGCCGCCGAGACTGAGGGGGCTGAACAGGAGCCGGTCCATTCAGCCGTTCACATGGACCAGGGTGGCCTCGGGGTACCTCAGTCCGGCGGCGATCCCCGGCGGCGCCACGGCCTCGATCTGGGCCAGCTCACCGGAGGTGAGCACGATCTCCAGCGCGGCGAGGTTCTCGACCAGGTGGCTGCGGTGCGTGGTGCCGGGGATGGGCACGATGTCCTCTCCCTGGGCCAACACCCAGGCCAGGGCCAGCTGGGAAGTGCTGACGCCCTTCTGGCGGGAGAGCCCCTCGATCTTCGCCACCAGATCCAGATTCTTCTGGAAGTTCTCCCCTTGGAACCGCGGCGCATTCCGCCGGTAGTCGCCTTCGGGAATGTCCTCCAGCTTGCGGAACCGGGCCGTGAGGAACCCGCGGCCCAGGGGGCTGTAGGCCACGAAGGTGATGCCCAGTTCCCGGACCGTGGGGAGGATTGCGTCCTCGGGGTCCCGCGTCCAGAGGGAATACTCCGTCTGCAAGGCGGAGATGGGATGGACGGCATGGGCCCTGCGGATGGTGGCCGGGGAGGCCTCGGAGAGTCCCAGGTATCGCACCTTCCCGGCCTTCACCAGATCGGCCATGGTTCCCACGGTCTCCTCGATGGGAACGGTCCGGTCCACCCGATGCTGGTAGTAGAGATCGATGTGCTCCACACCCAGGCGCCTGAGGGAATCGTCACAGCAGGCCCTGACATAGTCGGGCCGTCCGTTCACCCCCTTGAAGCTCCCATCTTGGCCCCGCATGTTGCCGAACTTGGTGGCCAGTACCACCTCTGGCCGACGGCCCCGGATGGCCCGACCCACCAGTTCCTCGTTCTTGAATGGCCCGTACATGTCGGCGGTGTCCAGGAAGTTCAGGCCGCGGTCGAGGGCGTGGTGGAGGGTGGCGATGGACTCGGCTTCGGTCCCGCTCTTGTAGAACTCGCTCATGCCCATGCAGCCGAGGCCCAGGGCGGAAATCTCCAGGTTGGAATGGCCAAGGGTGCGGGTTTTCATGATTCCTCCTCCGTGGGGCCTGTCCAGGTGCTGGCTTCCCAAGATCCAAACCGCGTGCCGGTGCGAAGTTCGGCGTTGGTTTTCAAGCGGTCCCAGGTCCTTATTGTATCCTTCTCTACCCTCTGCCATTTTAGATGTTGAAGGTTAGTTGGCAGTGTTGGATTGGTTTTTGGGGAGATGAATCCTCCTTTCCCGCACCGCCAGCCCGTGCGAATGGAGATGCGCCATGCCCAATTTTGCCTCGGCTCTGAAAGAGGAAATCGTCCGGCTCGCTCGGAAGGAACTGCGCAGTGAGACCGAAAGGCTGAAGAAGGCCTCGTCCCAATATCGGTCTGACATAGCCGCGCTGAAGCGGCGAGTCGAAGCCCTGGAAAAGCAGGTGTCCCGGGTTGAGAAAAAATCCAAGAGCAGCCAGGCCCCGGAGGGTTCTGCTGAGGCGATCCCCGTGCGGTTCAGCGCCAAGGGCCTGGCCTCCAAAAGGCAGCGCCTGGGGCTGGCCGCCGGGGATATGGGGCTTCTCCTGGGGGTCTCCGCACAGACCATCTACAACTGGGAGGCGGGCAAATCCCGACCGCGCCAACAACAGCTGGAGGCCATCGCGGCCCTGAGGGGCCTGGGCAAGCGGCAGATCAATGCCCGACTCACGGAACTCGCCGGATAGGCGCAGCCCGACCCGGAGCGCCCCCTTGGCAGTCCGGCCCAGGTGCCGCATACTATGTTTTTGCAGGATCTTTGTCAGTTTCATCACGCGATATCCAGAAAGGTGGAGGGACGGGCCCTGTGAAACCTTGGCAACCTGCGGAAGCAAGGTGCCAATTCCTGCCGCGAGTCATCGCGGAGAGATGCTGAAGTGTCATGAACTGACAGCAGACGGGCCCGAGAAATCGGGCCCGTCTGCTTTTTTGGATCGCCGTGAAACGATGAGATCCCTTCATTCATGGAGGCTCTTATGAGCGAGCAGTTCCTCGATACCAACGTGCCAGGCAACCCGGCCTACCACTTCACCATCCAGCCCCCCGTCCGGGAGGGCGGGGCCGGCTGGCTCCGCCGGCCCGAGCTGGTGCCGGATGCGGGCCAGGCCACCCAGTGCGTGCACGGGGGCGTGCAGCCGGACCCCGCCTACGGGGCGGTCATGCCGCCGCTCTACCTGTCGTCCACCTTCGCCTTCAAGGACATCTGCACCAACGCGGGCTACGACTACACCCGCAGCGGCAACCCCACCCGCACGGCCCTGGAGGAGGCCCTCGCCCTGCTGGAAGGGGGCCATGGCGCCACCTGCACCAGCACGGGCATGAGCGCCATCCTGGTGGCCCTGAACCTGCTAGAACACGGCAGCCACCTCATCGCCACCGTGGACTGCTACGGGGGCACCTTCCGGCTGCTGGAGCATGCCCGGCGGTTCTACGGACTGGAAGTCACCTACCTGGACCTGGCGGACCTCGCGGCCCTGCAGGCGGCCATCCGGCCCCACACGCGCATGATCTGGATCGAGACGCCCTCGAATCCCCTGCTCCGGCTCACGGACATCGCCGCCGTGGCCGAGCTCGGCCATCGCCAGCCGGACTGCCTGGTGGCCGTGGACAACACCTTCCTGTCGCCCTTCTTCCAGCGCCCCTTCGCCCTCGGGGCCGACCTCGTCATCCACTCCACGACGAAGTACCTCAACGGCCACAGCGACGTGGTGGGCGGGGCCGTGGTATCGGGGCCGGGCCGGCAGTTGCTCACCCAGCAGATCCAGAGCGTGAACAACCTGCTGGGCACCTCCCAGTCGCCCCACGACTGTTTCCTGGTGCTCCGCGGCCTGAAGACCCTGCCCCTGCGCATGCGCCAGCACGAAGCCACGGCCCAGCAGATCGCCGAGTTCCTGCTGGCCCATCCCGCCGTGGGCAAGGTCCACTACCCGGGCCTGCCCAGCCACCCGCAGCACACTCTCGCCCGGCGCCAGCAACGGGGCTTCGGCGGCATGCTCAGCTTCGAGCTGAAGGAGGGCGGCAACGAGCGGCTGAACCATGTGCTCCGGGGGCTGCGCTGGTTCACCCTGGCCGAGAGTCTGGGCGGGGTGGAATCCCTGGTGGCCCACCCGGCCTCCATGACCCACGCCTCCATGACGCCCGAAGCCCGCCGGCACGCCGGCATCAGCGACGACCTCATCCGCCTCTCCATCGGCCTGGAAGACGTGGAGGACCTCCGCTCGGATCTGGCCCAGGCCCTGACCTTTCCCTGATGCCCTCCCGGTTCCGACCGGAACCGGGATCCAAACCGAAGGAACAAGATCTGACGGCCCACCTAAGACAGCAAGGGGGCCTGGAGACGTCTCAGTTGTATTAATACTTAATTATTTTAATTAACTAACTTGACAATGAATTTGATTTCAACGATGCTGGATGCCTGGGGTTTGCCCCACCCCCTTTCGGAGAGCGCCATGCCCGGCTCCACTCACGACGACCCCCTTCCCGACTGCCGTCCGTCCGCTGGCCCCCGGATTCTGCCCGCCTCTGCTCCCTCAGGTTTCGTCAGCCTTGTGGGTGCCGGCCCGGGTTGCCCTGACCTGATCACCCTGCGAGGCCTCAAGTCGCTGGCGGCCGCTGAAGTGGTTCTCTACGACGCCCTGCTGGACCCCAGCTTCACCGAGTATTTTCCCCAACAGGCCCTCGCCCTCTCCGTGGGTAAGCGCGGCGGACAGGCCCAGGTCGAACAGTCCGACATCCACCGCCTGATGATCGATCACGCCAGGGGCGGACGGCGGGTGGTGCGCCTCAAGGGGGGGGATCCCCTGGTCTTCGGCCGGGGCGGCGAGGAGGCCCGGGCCCTCGAGGCCGCCGGCATCTCCTTCGAGGTGATCCCCGGGGTCAGCGCCCTCCAGGCCGCCGCTGCCGGCGCGGGATTCCCTCTCACGCACCGGGAGGTCAGCCGCCGCATTACGATCCTGGAGGGCCACCACCTGCCAGACACGGCGGCGGCCTGGCGGGACCTGGCGGCCAGCGGCGGGACCATGGCCGTCTACATGGGCACCCGCACCCTGCAGGCCCTGTCCCGGTCCCTGCTGGAGCACGGCGCCCCACCCACCCTGCCCGTGGCGCTGGTGGAGCGGGCCCAGAGTCCTGGCCAGACCAGCACCTTCTCGACCCTGGGCCATGCGGCCGCTGGCGCCCTGCGTCCTACCACCCCCGGCCCCGGACTCTTCTTCATCGGCGAGGCCTTGAACCACCGCTTCCACCCCACCCTGGAGATCCCTCATGAGCCTCTTGCCCCTGTTTCTGGATCTGCGCGGGAAGCGCGTGCTCGTGGTGGGCGGCGGGAACGTCGCGCGAGCTAAGGTCCTGGCCCTCCGCCCCACAGGGTGCAGCCTCCGGGTGGTGTCCCTGACCTTTGCACCGGCCTTCCTGGAGGCGCTGGATGGCTTCGACCTCGAGCGCCATCACCGGGCCTTCCAGCCCGCTGATCTGGAGGGCGTGCACCTGATTATCAGCGCCACCAATGACTCGGCGGCCAACAGGATCGTCGCCGCCCATGCCCGTTCACTGGGCCTCTGGGTGAATGCCGTGGATGATGCCGCGTCCTGCGATGCCCTGTTTCCCAGCATCCTCCGCCGGGGACCCTTCGTGGCCGCCATCAGCACGGAGGGGGCTTTTGCGGGGCTAAGCCGGGTGGTCCGGGAAGCACTGGAGGGACTGGTGCCCGACGCCACCGTCCCGGAGTTCGAGGCCCTGGTGAAGCTCCGCCAGCAACTCAAGCAGACCCCTCCCGATCCCCACCAGCGGGCCGAGTACCTCCGCGACATCCTCTGGCAGATCCAGCAGGACACCCTCCTTCCCAAGGCCTCCAACCAATGACCGACCACCCTGTTGAAGCCCTCAAGGCCGCCTCCAGCCACCTGCGGGGGAACCTGGCGGAGGAAGTGGCCAGCCCAGACCCGTCCTTTTCCAAGGATGGCCAGGTTCTTGTCAAGTTCCATGGTTTCTACCAGCAGAAGGACCGCTTCGAGAAGACGAAACCGCCGGTCCTGATGCTGCGGGGCCGCATTCCCGGGGGACGCCTCAGCGCCGAGCAGTACCTGGCCTGGGACCACCTGGCGGACAGCTATGGTGACGGCACCCTGCGCCTCACGTCCCGCCAGAGCCTCGAGCTGCATGGCGTCCTCAAGGGCGACGTGAAGGCCACCCTGCTGGGCCTCCAGGCCGCCCTGCAAACGACCAAGGGCGCCTGCGGAGATGTGGTCCGCACGGTCACCCAGGCCCCCAATCCCTGGCTGCGGCCCGATCTGGCCCAGCTGGACGTGGTGGTGGACCGCCTCGCTTCGCATTTCCAGGCCACTTCGAATGCCTACGCTGAGATCTGGCTGGATGGCGAGCGCGTGGACCCAGAACGGGAGCAGGAGCGCCTCTACGGGCCCACCTACCTGCCCCGCAAGTTCAAGATCAGCGTCACCGTCACCGGGGAGAACCTGGTGGACCTCTACACCAACGACCTGGGGCTGGCCGCCTCCTTCGACTCGAAAGGGTTCCTGAATGGTTTCTTCGTGCTGGCCGGCGGGGGCATGGGCATGACCCACGGGGATGACACCACCTTTCCGCGGGTGGCCGATCTCCTGGGCTGGATCCCGCCCGCGGCCCTGCTCCCGGTGGCCGAGGCCGTGGTGGGCGTGCACCGCGACGAGGGCAATCGCGAGGACCGGAAGCGGGCCCGCCTGAAGTACGTCATCGCCCGCAAAGGGCTGCCCTGGTTCAGGGCCGAGGTGGAGGCCAGGGCTGGAATTACCTTCGAAGCCCGCGCCATTCCGCCCTGGCACACGACGCCGGTGCTGGGCTGGCTGGACCGCGCGGATGGCAGCCTGGCCCTGGGGCTCTCCATCCGTTCCGGGCGCATCGGGGGGCCCCTCAAGGCGGCCCTGCAGGAAGTGGTCAGGACCTTCCGTCCTGCGCTTCAGCTCAGCCCGGATCAGGACCTGATCCTCCTGGGACTGGAGCCCGAGGACCGGCCCCTGGTCGAGGCCGTCCTCGCCAGGCATGGCCAGCCTTTGAAGGCGGGGGATCCCCTGGCCGCCCGGGCCATGGCCTGCGTGGCGCTGCCCCTGTGCGGCCTGGCCCTCGCCGAGGCGGAGCGGATTCTCCCGGACCGCCTCGACAACATCCGTGGGGCCCTGTCGCGCCAGGGGCTCGGGGACCGGAGCCTCATCTTCCGCATGACCGGCTGCGCCAACGGCTGCGCCCGGCCCTATACCGCCGAACTCGCCCTAGTAGGTCAGACCGCGAAGAGCTACGCCTTGTACGCGGGCGGCGATCCCGAGGGCACGAGGCTAGCCTTCCCCGTGGCCCACAAGCTGACCCTGGAGGAATTCCCCTCAGCCCTGGACCGCCTCTTCGCCGCCTGGGCGACACAGGGACTTCAACACGAAGCCTTCGGCGATTTCACAGCCCGACTGGGTGCCGACGAACTGAGGCAGGTCCTCGAACTCAAGGCCGAGGCCGACCGTGTTTCCCCTCTACCCTGGACCAGCGATTCTCCCCTACCTTAAACGAAGGAGAAGTGTCATGTCGGAACAACCTCAGGCCGAGAGAAAATCGACCCCAGAGTTCTCCCTCGACACCTGGGCCGTCCTGGTCGCCCTCTTCGCCGCGGCCCTGATCCGCTTTGGCCTGATCCCCAGGGTCCCCTGGTAGCAGGAGCGCTCCGTGAGTCGGCGCCCGGCTCCGTGAGGCCGCCCTTCTGACCTCTCAGTTCCTCATTTCTCGCCCCTTCTGTTTCCTACGCCACCCAGCGAGGTCATCCATGGCTGCTGCCATCGCCCTGCCACAGGATCCACCCAGCTCCGTCAGCACCAAATTCCTCCGGCTCCTTCCCGGTCTGGCCCTGCTCTTTGCCATCGGTTTCGCCGGCAAGCTCCTCGAAAAAAACATCAATGCCTATGCCAAGGGCCACCATCTGGCTGTCCCCAACATCGAGTACGTCCTCTGGGCCATCCTCATTGGCCTGGTCATCTCCAATGTCTTCGGCCTCGCGGACATCTTCAAGCCCGGCGTCGCCACCTACGAGTTCTGGCTCAAGGCAGGCATCGTCCTCCTGGGCTCGCGCTTCCTCCTGGGCGATGTCTGGAAATTGGGCGGCGTCAGCCTGCTCCTGGTGGCCCTTGAAATCGCAGGCTCCCTCGCCTTCATGACCTTCCTGGGCCGGGCCTTCGGCCTCCGGCCCAAGCTGACCACCCTCCTGGCCGTCGGCTCGGCGGTGTGCGGTGTGAGCGCCATCATCGCCACCAAGGGCGCCATCGATGCGGACGAGCAGGATTCCTCCTTCGCCATCGCGGCCATCCTCGCCCTCGGCGCCATCGCGCTCTTCACCTTTCCCCTTATCGGTCATGCGCTCCATCTCTCCGATCACGCCTACGGTGTCTGGGCCGGCCTTGCTGTCGACAACACCGCCGAGGCCGCCGCCGCAGGGGCCCTGTATTCCGACGCCGCAGCCAAACTCGCGATCCTTACGAAGACCACCCGCAATGCCCTCATCGGCTTTGTGGTGCTCGGCTACGCCATCCACTGGGCCCGGAAGGGCGAGGCCCACGCTGTCGGTCACAAGGCCGCCTTCCTGTGGCAGAAGTTCCCGAAATTCGTCCTGGGATTCCTGCTGATCTCGCTGCTGGCCACCGTCGGTTTCTTCACCAAGGATCAGAACACGGCCCTGGCCAACCTCTCGCGCTGGGCCTTCCTGCTCACCTTCGCGGGCGTGGGCCTCCGCACCAACTTCCGGGAGATGCGCAAGCAGGGCCTCCGGCCATTTGTGGTCGGCTTCATCGGCGAGATCGCCATCGCCCTCTTCACCCTGGTGCTCGTCATCGTCACCGGGCACCTCTTCGGGTTCTGATCCACGACCAGCTGTCGCGCCGTCAGTCCTTCACCTGCTCCACCTTGAGGGTTCCCTTGGGCCTGGCGAAGATCTTGACTTTCCAGGGCCGGGTCAGGGCCTGGGTCACGTAGCTGCCGGGCGCCGGGCGGCGGACCCTCCAGCGGACGAGGAGGTCATCCCCCTGTGGGACCGGGTCCAGAAATTCGACGGTGTAGCCGCCCGTGGGCCGCAGGCCGGCGTGGGCCACCACGGCGCTGTCCTTCTTGAAATCAATTTGCGGCAGCTTCAGGTCCAGCCGTCGGCAGAGCTTGGCCAACCGGGCCGGGTGGGTGACCACTTCCGCGACCGGAGCCTCCTCGCCTCCGTACTGTCCCCGCCACTCCTGGACCTCCTCGGTTTGAGCCGTTCCCGCTGCAGGCCAGGCGCTGAGCGCCCAGGGAAGGAGGCAGAGCGACAAGGACAGGGAGGGCAGGTTCATGACCGGCCCCCGGTATCGGATGGCGTCTCCGGCTGCCGGGCCCCGAGGCGGCCCGATAGGGCGAGGATGAGGAACAGGACCAGGGGGATCAAGACACCCGCGTCGATGGACCAGGGTTCAGGCCCCAGAATCCCGAGGATGGCCCCCACGAAGGATCCCAACAGAGACAGGGCGAACCACCCGAACAGGGGCCAGAATCGTGCCTTCCCCAAGTGATGGTAGAGACCGGAGCCAAGAAGGCCCGCCACTCCGCCAGCCACCCCGCCAACCAGATCCGCGCCGTGGGCGCCCAGGTGGTGGTTCGCCGCCAGGCCGGAGGCGAGGACGGCACCGGTGAACCCGAACAGCCCAAAGCGAAGCAGGGCACCGAGGCTCATGGAAAGGCCGCGCCTCCAGCCCACTCCATCTGCCTGCTCCCACAGCCAGAGGGCGGCCACCAGACTCCCAAGACCCGCCAGGACAAGTCCAGCCAGGGAGAAGAGGGAAACCGCTGCGCCACGCCCGTCCCCATGGAGGAGCCTGGGGACCACCAGAGCCAGGGCCACCAACACAAGAGCCAGGGCCAGGTAGTACTCATAGCGCACGAACCCGGCCTCTCGGCCGGATGGAGTGGGTGGAGCATCCTTCATTGAGTGAGGATCCATGGGTGCGGCTCGGGTGACCCGGAAGGAGAGGTGAGCCCCAGGATCGCAGTCCTCCCCTTTCCGTCAAGGAATGGAACTGGCCGTGACTTGAATCGGTCCGGAATCATCCGATACTGCCTTAGAGGTCATAACAAAACTCGACGAGGCCGCGATGAATCCAGGCGGGATGCACCGCAAGGAAGGGCCCGCAGGGCAACGTGGTTCGTTGTTCAAGGGACCTGACGCCGCGGAGCGCCTGCCTGGCTTCATCCCTCCGGGCGAGGGGCGGCGGGCGTCGCGATCCAGCGTCACGCTCGTCGCGCGTAGTACCTGCTACGCTTCGACTCGCGATCCTCGCCTCGCTCGCCCGACACCCCTCGCGCGGCGCCGTGGGGTTTTGTTATGACCTCTTAGCACCCCGACCGAAAAATTCTTGTGAGGACACCATGGCCCACCAATGGACGCGCATCGTCATGAAGGGCCGGGCCCAGGTGATCCCTCCGATCTGTCCGATCTGCCTCGGCCCCGCCGACCAGAAGCTCCGCTACGGCTACAAGGGCCTGGAGGGCTGGGTCACGCGGACCACGTATTATCAGACGTTCACCTATTGCGCGGACTGCCAGCCCCAGGTGGCCTCGGCCACGAGGCTGCGCCGTTGGGGCTACTTCGGCGTGGTGGTGGGCGGCATCGCCCTCATCCCGCTCCTGCTCGCCCTCTCTTCACTCGTGAAGGACCCGGCCACCGGCAAGGTCTCCGACCTCGCGCTCAATGTGGGCATGGCCGTGGCCGGCCTGTTGAGTGCGGGCGTGGCGGTCCTGGTCTACTGGGTGGCCCGGACCCTCAAGCGCCGAAGCCATCCCCTGCGGCCCGGGCAGCTCGTCTGGGGCCCCGGGGCCTTCTATACCGGGAGCGCCCGCATGGGCCTCAGCAGCAACACCTCTGTCTACAAGGCCGTGCGCCCCGAGTGGATCGCCGCCCTGGCCCGGGCCAATCCTGAGCAGGTCGATGATGCCGCCTACCAGGCCTTGACGGGCTCCGCGCGTCCCGCAGTCCCGCCCGACTCCCGACCCTTCGGACCCGGCTGATGAGGCTCCGCCTCGGGGACCTTCCCGCGGACCGGGTGGATCTGCTGAAGCGGGTTGCTCGGGAGCAGGGACTCGGGGAAGGGACCCTGTTCCTGGTCCAATCCCACCGCTGGCTGATGGTCATGGGCCTGCTCTGCCTGGGAGCCGGCCTCGCCTCCGCCTGGATCCTGGTCCGCGGCGTATCGGACTGGCCCCGCCCTGCGGATGCCGCGCTGCCCTGGATCGGGCTGCTGGGCCTGGTCTACGGTCCCCTTGCGCTCAAGGAATTCGCCCAGATCCTCGGTGCTGAGCTCAAGCCCTTCCTTCTGCTCACCCCCTTCAACCTGATCCGCTGCCGGGGCAGCCACCGCCCTCTGGAGCTGTACCGCCTGGCAGAGGCGCGCGCCTTTGACCGGGTGGAGGAGTACCATGGCGTGAAATGGGCGGGCCAGGCCTATGCCTTCACCTTCGACGGAGGCGCCCCCATCAAGTTCGTCCTCCGCAAGGCGAAGGACATCGAGGTCGCGGAGCGCACCCTGGCCCTGGCCCGGGCGGCAGGGCGGGGCGAGCCGCTGCCGGACCTCCCGGTCCGTCGGGCGGGCCACCTGGGCCCCGGCTATTCCCTTCCGGAACCGAAGCCGAGTGGTCTCGAGAAGTTTTTCGACCCTGCTTCTGAAACCTGGCTGCTCGTCCTGGGCTTCCTCTGCCTGGCCTTCATCCCCTATGCCCTCTTCCGGTGAGACCTTGACCGACCTGTCCCCGTTCCCCCAGGACCTGGCCCAGTTGCCCGATGGGGAGCGCATTCAGGAGGCCTTCGGGTGGGCCCCCGCCGCCTGGGGGCTGGTCCTCTTCACCTTCAGCCTCCTCCTGGCCTTCCAACCCGCGAGACTGGGCACGGGCGAACGGATCGGCCTGGGCTCCGCCCTTCTCGGCAGCCTCATCCTCTGGTCCTACGAGGTCCTGCGCCGCCGCCAGCCGAAGGTTCTTGTGCGCCGAGGTCCCACCCTGGCGCTGTACCTGCGTGGCAAGCTGGCCCGTGAAGTGGGAGTCGCAGCCAGCGGCATCTACCTCCGGCATCCGTCCCGGACCTGGGGACCCATCCTCATGACCACCCTGGGCACGCTGGCGGCCGGGTCCTTCCTGCTGCCGGGAGGGCCCGCCACGACCTGGGGAGACCGGCTTACGGCGGCCCTGGCCGCCCTCAGCTTCGCCACCCTCTGCAGCACGCTCGTGCGCACCCGCCTGTTCTGCGAAGAGGCGCTGATTCCCCGGGATGGCGGCGGGCTCCAGCATCTGCTGGTGCGCAAGCGGGACCTGCCGAGGATCTTCCGCCCCCCCTCCTGAGGCCAGGACTGGTCTTCGGAACATCCTCTTGGGCTCGGGCGCCCCCCTCAGTCCACCGCCACGGGGAACCCCTGGGTGGATTCTGAGGCGGCGGCGACGGGGGTCTGCCGTCCGCCGGTGAGCTCGTCCACGCGACGGCGCACGTAGGTCTCCAGCGAGGTGGTGGTGATGCGCCCGGTGTGCTGGGGATCCGCCGCGCCCGCCAGGCCTTCGCGGAGGGCCTTGGTGAAGGCGCCGTTGTTCCAGACCGGGCTTTCCAGGCTGGTCTGGGCCCCGGTGCTGGAGCTGAACACGACGGTGCCTGGCCCCGACTGGATGAGCTCATTGATGAAGCGGATGCGCTTCATCGAGTCGTCGAGGCTGCGCATGCGGCCCTCGCCCAGGACATTGCCGCTGTGGCAGGTGTCCATGAGCATCAGGGTGCGGCCCTGGGTGGCGTCCAGGCGCGCCTTGATCGCCCGGCCATCGACCCCCCAGCTGCCCTGGCTGAAATCGTAGGGCACCAGGAAGTAGCTGGATTTCTCGGCATTGGTGCCCCCGTGCGACGAAAAGAAATAGAGGGTCACGGTGGCCGGCCCCGAGGAGGCCGCCAGGTCGTCCATGGCCTCGAGGATCTGCTTCTCCGTGGCCTGATCATCGAGCAGCAGCTTCACCTCCACCTTGTCGAAGAGCCTCCCTGCCTGGTGCTGGAACTCCCGGGCGATGTCGGCGGCATCCTTGGCGGGAAACTGGAGGTTGTACTTCGGACTTGCGTACTGGGTGACGCCCACGGCCAGCACCCGCAGGGTGGGGGGCTGAGGTTCGGGCGTGGGAACCGGTGTCGGCGCGACTGGGACGGGGGTGGTCGTGGTCTCCTGAGGCGGGGCGACGGTCACCTGCCGCTCGGCCAGCTCCGAGAGCTGTCCGTCCTCCAGTTCGGCCTGGATGCCCACGGTCGCGGACCGGGGCGGCAGGTTCACGGGAACCGGGTAGGTGCGGTCCAGGCCCTCGAAGGTCTCCTTGGCCTGCTGCGGGCGGATGCCCCGGCTCGGCGGTACCCTCGCCCCGTCCAGGAACACGCGGAAACCCTTCACCGGCCTGGCGGCGCCATAGGTCCGCAAGGAGACCTGGAACGTGGCAGCCCGAGCCGGGACGGCTTCCCCTTCGGCGGGGGAAAGGATCCGGAGCACGGGTGGCAGTTCGTCCATGCGGGGGATCACCGTCACCTGAGCCTCGGTGCCGCCCTGCCCAGCCTGGAGCTTCTGCAGGGCCGCGGTCTCATCCAGGGTGCCCATCAACAGCGCCATCAGCTCCGGCTTCCAGAACCGCTCGCGGAAGTGGGACAGGGGGAAGTAGTCGGCGGTCTGATTGGTGCGGTTCACCTGCCAGCCCACCAGGCTTTCGCCGCCGAGGCTGGTGCAGAAGCATCCCGAGGGCGTCCACAACACCCACCGCTGGTCCGCCGCCACGAAGAGACTCAGGAGCTCCCGACCATCCGAGGTGCGGTACCACCGGAAGGTGCCATCGGCCAGCAAGGCCACGGCCACCCGGCCATCTTCGCGCTGCGCCAGGCCCCAGACGGCGGCCGGTGCGTGCACCTTCCAGCGCTCGGCGCCCTGGGCCGAGTAGGCCCGCAGGTACCAGTCCGTGCCCAGGAGGAAGGTCGCGCCGCCGGGGGCAACGGAGAGGCTGCGGGTGGTTTCCGCCGGTTCCAGGGCCAGTGGGTGGCCGTTCAGGACCGGATGCTCGCCGTCCTTCCAGCCCTCCACACGGAGGCCCGGCGCCTCCAGGCGGGGAGCCACCATCGCCTGGGCCTGGCTCAGGCCCAGTTCCGCCACGGAGAAGGCCAGTCCCTGGGCCCCCGACAGACGCCCTGCCAGGGGCACCACCTGGGCCTGGGCATCGAGGCGGTAGGCCTCCCGGGCCACCCGCAGATCTCCCTGGGGGCCAGCCTGGATGAAGCGAGGCCGACCCAGGGCGTCCATCACGCCCCAGGCCGGATCCTGGGCGGCGTAGGCCACCTCGCCATTGCCTAGGGGGACCAGATCGGACACGGTGGCCCTGGAGATGGGAGTCTCCGTGGCCGTACCTCGCCCCCCCTGGGCCCAGCGGCGCAGCACGTTGCGCGAGGCGCCGAAGTCCTCGCCCCCGGCGGCCAGCAGTGTCTGGGCATCGGCGCTCCAGGCCACCAGGCCCAGCTTCGGCGTCCCCGGCTCGGGCACGAACACTACGCTCAGGTCCGCTGCCGCCCGCACCTCCACCCTGGGGCTGTCTGCATAGGCCACGGCCACGTGGCTGCCATCGGGACTGAAGGCGATGCCGAAGGGGCCCGGCATCGACCCCTTCACCCGCCGCAGCAGTCTGAAATCCGGGCCATAGAGCCGGATGAAGCCGTCATCGCCGGTGGCGGCGTAGCGGCCCTGGGCGTCGAAGGTCCCGCGATAGCTGGGCTGGGGGTAGTCCAGATCCTGGCCCAGCAGGGTCCCGTCGGACACCCGGAGCAGGCGCAGTCCCAGGTTGCCGCCCAGGTGGGCCACCAGCCGCTGGCCGTCCGGGCTGAAGACCAGGAAGTTCACCACCTGCGGGCCCACCTGGAGGATGCGCAGGCAGCTGCCCGTGCGGGTGTCCACCAGCAGGATGCGATGACTGTCCTCCCGGCTGCCGCGGGTCCAGCCGCCCAGGGCCGCCACGCGGCCGTCGGGCGAGAGCGCGGCCGCGTAGAACATGCCGACCTTGCCGTCTTCCACAGCGGGACGGAGGGTGCGCAGGAGGCGCCCCGTGGGCACCTCCCACAGGCGGGCAGTCTTGTCCTCGGAGGCGGTCAGGGCCAGCTGGCCATCCCGGCTGAGGGACAGGGCCCGGATGGCCGCGATGTGCTGGCCTGTCTCCAGGCGCAGAACAGGCGCCAACTTCAGCGCGGAGGGAGCGGGCCCGGGTACCTGGGACTCGCGGCCTCCGTGGTCGGCCCCCCCCACGGCGACCGGGAGGGTCACCACCTGGACGGGCGTGGGTGGCACGTTCACGGTGACGTTCACCACCGACGGGGCCGGCGCGGCTGGGAGCGGGGCTTCGGCGTTTCGCACCACCTGATCGAAGGCAGGCCAGCGCATCTCCCGCAGTTGTTCCAGCAGCGTCTCGCGCCGCGCCTTCGCTTCGGCGCTGCCGCGACCGATCCAGTCGCTCATCCAGCCGATGAAGCTGGGCAGCTTAGCCGCCACGGCCATGACCAGCGGTACGATCTTCGCCTGCCCCTGGCCCTGGCAGTCCGCGCCGTCCAGGTAGCCGATGAGCTCATCCGTGGCCCGCTGGGACGTTTCCAGCCGGGCCCGGTACACCTTCTCCCGGCGCAGGTCGTCCTGGCCCACGTCCAGGATCAGCTGGTCCAGGAAACCGTTGCTGGATTCCCGGGCGATCCGGTACCGCCTCTGGGCCTCCCTCAGTTTGGGGCTGTCCGGCGGACACCGGCGGGCCGTCTGCCGCAGCGCCTCCTCCGCCGTCGTGCGCCGGCTCGCCAGGGTGGCCAGCAGTTCGTGCAGCGAGGGCTGCGCGGCCAGGGCCGCCACCGACATCGCCAGGACACAGAACATCGATCGAAGGGAGTGCGTCATGGTTCACCCGTCGGACCCCATGCGGGGATGAGCTGGTCGGAGCGGCAGTAGGTCAGTAAGTGCCTTCAGGGTAGTCGGGACCCTGGAGGATGTTTCCAGTAAACAGCAGGGTGGAGGCGCCATTGAACCCGCGCAACTGCCCACACGTCTGCCCACACGTCGAACAGAGCCGTCCCTTGGTGGTCACCGCAATTCCGCCAGGGCCTTCCTGGCGTTTTCATTCCCTTGGTCGGCGGCCTTCCGGAACCACTCGGCCGCCTGGACCAGGTCCTTGGGCACCCCCTTCCCGTACTGGTACATGAAACCGAGGTTGCACTGGCCGTAGGGTTCACCCTGCTGTGCGGCCCTGCGGTACCACGTGACCGCCTCGGCATCGCTCTGGGCCACGCCCCGCCCGTTCTGGTACATCACGCCGAGCCAATTCTCGGCCCCGGGGTAGCCCTGATCGGCCGATTTCCTTAACCAGTTCACGGCCTCGGCATCGTTCCTGGCCATGCCCTTCCCGGCCTGGCACATCACGCCCAGGTTGTACTGGCCCTGGCTCAGCCCATGCTCGGCGGATCTGCGGTACCACGCGACGGCCTCGGCATCGCTCTGGGCCACGCCCCGCCCATTCTGGTACATCACCCCGAGCCAATTCTCTGCCTCGTGGTTGCCCTGATCTGCTGCCTTGCGGAACCAGGCGACGGCCTCGATCTCGTTCTTGCCGACACCTTTCCCGGCCTGGTACATCACGCCCAGGTTGTACTGGGCCTGGCTCAATCCGTGCTCGGCGGACCTGCGGTACCACGCGACGGCCTCGGCATCGCTCTGGGCCACGCCCCGCCCATTCTGGTACATCACCCCGAGCCAATTCTCTGCCCCGGCGTAGCCCTGCTCGGCCGATTTCCTCAGCCAGTTCACAGCCTCGGCATCGTTCCTGGCCACGCCCTTCCCGGCCTGGTACATCACGCCCAGGTTGTACTGGGCCTGGCTCAACCCGTGCTCGGCGGACCGGCGGTACCACGCGACGGCCTCGGCATCACTCTGGGTCACGCCCCGTCCATTCTGGTACATCACGCCGAGCCAATTCTCTGCCTCCTGGCTGCCGCGCTCGGCGGCTTTGCGAAACCAGGAGAACGCGTTGGATTCACTCTGAGCGACGCCTTTCCCGTTCAAGTAGGCCTGGGCCACCTGCACTTGCGCGGCAGGGTTGCCCTGCTCCGCCGATTTCCGGTTCCACGCCAGGGCCTCCACATCGGATTGGGCAACGCCTTTCCCCTGCTGGTACATGTAGCCCAGCCCACTCTGGGCCCAGGGGTTGCCCTGTTCTGCCGCCCTGCGGAACCAGGTGGCGGCATCCCCATCACTCTGGGGCACCTCGCGCCCGGTCAGGCAGGCCACTCCCAGGAAGAACTGACCGAAGGGCCAGCCCTGCTCCGCAGACTTCCGGAACCACAGGACGGCTTCCGCTTCGTTTTTCTCGGCGCCCTCGCCCGTCCAGTAGACCCTCCCCAACACTGCCTGGGCCTCGGGGTCACCCTGCTCCGCCAGAGGCCGGAGGGAGGCCAGCGCCTTCCGGTAGAGGACCAGGGCCCTTCCCTGGTCCTGGGCGGTCCCCTTCCCTTTTTCATAGGCCTCGCCGAGATCCAGCTGCCCCCACCAGAAGCCCTGTGCCGCCGCCTGGTCGTAGCATTCGAAGGCCTTGGCCTCATCCTTCTCCAGGCCGCAGCCCGGAAGGTTCCCCGCATAGGCATCCCCAAGGCCCACGAGCCCACGGGCATTCCCCTGGTCGGCGGCCTTGCGCGCGTATTCCAGGGCCTTCAGGGCATTGGCCGGCGTTCCCATCCCGTTCTGGTACATCCGGCCCAGGCGCGCCTGAGCTTCGGCATGGCCCTGGTCGGCAGCTTCGATGAAGTGGATCAGGGCTTCTTGGTGATTCTTCGGAACACCCTGCCCGAACAGGCTCGCCAGGCCCAGCCGGTAGGCCTCTTCCCCCGCCTGTCCCTCCGAGGGCGCCACCGGGCCGGAGGTTGTGGATACCGAACCCGGAGCGGGCCTCCCCGCCCGGAAGTAGAACTCGCCCGTGAGGCTGGAGCTGTCCCAGGGCACTTGTGCATCGTGGCTGGCCTGCTTGACACCCACCCGCACTTTCTTGAAGACCTCCTCCACCTTGAGGCCCGGTTCTTTCAGGGCCCGCAGCAACTGCTGGGTGTAGAGGCCGTTCCGGCCATCACCATCAGAAGCCGTGCTGCCGGGGGCCGTGGCGAAGGCCACGAAGGTTCCCGAGGGTGCCTCCATCTGCGCCAGGCCACCGCTGGTGCTCCGGAAGCTGCGGGCGAAGGGGTTGTTGCGGCAGGCGTCCAGGATGACGAGGTTGACCCGGTTCTTCGCCGAGTCCATCCGGGCGAGCACAGTGCTGGCATCCAGGGCCTCGGTGGCCACGTCCTCTTCGGTGGCGATGTCCGCACCCACGGGGATGAGGAAATTCACGCCCCTCACCTGCATGCCGTGACCGGCGTAGTAGAAGAGGCCCACGCCTCCGGCCGCGAGCCGCTGCCCGAAGCCCCTGACCGCCTCGAGCATCCGCTTCCGCCCGCCGTCCAGCACCAGATCCACCTGAAAACCCAGTTCCTTGAGGGCCGCCGCCATGGCCCGGGCATCGTTGGGCGGGTTCTTCAGCGGTGCATCCTTGTAGGCCCCGTTGCCAATGACCAGCGCCACCCGTTTTTCATTCGCCGGCGCGACCTGTGAAGTGTCCTGCTGGGGCCGCAGGGTGCGGTCCTCCTTCCTCGACGGAGTCTTCTGGGCAGCCAGGCAGAGGGCACTGAGGCAGGTCAGAAATTGAATGAGCAGCCTGTTCATGGGTTCCTCGGCCTGGGGTCGGATTCGCCATTGTAGGCGGGGGCCGCCGATCCGGCACTGGTGGCCCCGAGATGAAGCGGTTCAGGACGGAAGATGAGGTCAGTTCGACGTCCGCACCGCCGCCACGACCCGGAAACCTTCACTGCCGCTGTGCATGTCCGGAGGGCCATAGACCAAGGCACCCGCCCCCAGGAAGGAGGCATCGTAGTACCAGGAACCGCCATGCCACACCCGCTGCGAACCGCTGGGGGGCCCCTGGGGATCCACCAGGGGCGAGACCTGGTCATCGGCCTCCCCGTGCCAGTCCTGGCACAGCTGCAGTACATTGCCGATCATGTCGTAGAGGCCGAAGGCGTTCGGTAGCTTCTGGCCCACGGGATGGGTGGTGCCCCCACTGTTCCCGTTGTGCCACGCGATGGCGTCCACAGGACCGTAGACCTCACCCTCTGTCCCTGCGTGGCTGGCATATTCCAGCTCGGCCCGGGTGGGCAGGCGGAAGGTCCAGGTGTCCTGCAGAGTGTTCAGCCGTGCCAGGAACAGCTGCACATCGTCCCAGTTCACCTGCTCCACGGGGGCGTTGGGTCCAGCCCCCGGGAAGGCGGACGGGTTGTTCCCCATGACCGCCATCCATTGTCCCTGGGTCACGGGGTAGCGGCCCAGCCAGAACGGTCGGCTGATCCGGACTTCGCGACCGGGCATTCCTGGGCCGTGATCCTGCTCGGCCCCCCGGCGGAACTTCCCCGGGTGGATCTGCACCAGGTCCAGTCGGGCATGCAGCCGTTCTCCAGGGGCCCTCAGCCGCCTGAACCAGGCCACGAATCCCCGCTGCTGCGCCAGCCCGATATCCAGCTGTGTCTCCCACAACCCGGAAGCGGCGCGGGTCGCACCGGGTCCGGGCGGCGTCTCCGGCAGCGAGGACGTGGCTCCCAGGGCCGCTTGGAGTTTTTGGCCTTCTTCAGGGGTGGCGCCCGGCGCAGGCTTCGGCACGGCGGGAGTCCCCGGCCGGAAATAGAACCGACCCACGGTGCTGTTGGATTCCCAGGGGACCTGCTGGCCCTGGCTGCGGGATTCGACTTCGGCCCGCACATCCTGGAACAGGTCCAGCAGGGATACCCCCGGTTCCTTCAGCTTGGCCAGCAGCGCCTCGGTGTAAAGGCCATGCTCGCCGTTGCCGTCGGCGGCGGTGCTGCCGGGGGCGGTGGCATAGGCGATGAGGCTGCCCTTGGGCGCGCTCACCTGCGCCAGGCCCTTGTTCGCACTGCGCCAGGACCGGGCGAAGGGGTTGTTGCGGCAGGCATCGAGGATGAGGATGTTGAGCTGGTTCCGGGCCGCGTCCATCTTGTCCAGTACCCGGCCCACATCCACGCCCTCGTAGGGCACGTCGTCCTCCCGGGAGAGATTGGCACCCACGGGGATGAGGTAGTTCGCGCCCTTCACGGCCACGCCATGGCCCGCGTAGTAGAAGAGCCCCACAGATCCGCCGCGGATGCGATCACCGAAGGCCTGGATGGCGTCTTCCATCTCGCGCTTCGAGGCGTTCACCCTCAGCGTCACCTCGAACTGGCAGCCCTCCAGGGCCGCCTTCATGGCCCGGGCGTCGCTCACGGGATTGCGCAGCGGGGCATCTTCGTAGGAGCCGTTGCCGATGACCAGGGCGATGCGGGCCTCCGTCGCCGCGGGTCTGGACGAGACTTCCTGCTGGGGGCGCAAGGTCCGATTCGCTTCCAGGCCGCCGGCGGCCGAGCCCCTCGAGTGATCTCGGTACAGCAGGAGCCCCGCAGCCACTGCCGCAGCCATGACCACAGCGACCAAGGCGATCCTCCGGCGGGAGCTCATTTCACCACGGCGAGGGGAAAATCCTGGACAGTGTTGGGTTTGGCTGTGGTGGGTGACTGGGTGCCCTTGGTGAGTTCCTTCACCCGCTCGCTGATGTAGAGGTCGAGCATGTTCAGGGTGACCCGGCCCGTGTGCTGGAAGTCGGCCTTCCCGGAGAGCCCTTCGACCACGGCCTTGGTGAAGGCCCCGTTGCCCCACTCGGGACTCTCCTGGCTGCCCTGGCGGCCGGTGCTGGCGCTGAACACCACCACGCCGCTCTCGGCGCTGGATAGCTCGTTGATGAAGCGGTTGGGATCCGTGGCGCCCCGCAACTTCACCTTCACCACGTTCCCGCTGTGGCAGCTGTCCAGGAAGAGCAGCACCTTGCCCGGCAGCTTGGCCAGGGTGGACTGGAAGTCCGTGCTGGGGATCATGGTGGTCTTCATGCGCTCGGGGTCGGCGTTCCAGGGCAGGAAGAAGTAGGCCCCGGTGGGGTCGTTGATGCCGTGTCCCGCCAGGAAGAGCACGGCCACGTCCTTGGCCGTGGTCTGACGCTCCAGCCACTCCAGGCCCTCCAGCACCGCGTCGCGGGTGGCCTCGGCATCCGTGAGGAGCCTCACCTCCACGTCCCGGTAGAGCCGCGTCTTCTGGTCCTGGAGGGCCACGGTGAAGTCGCGGGCGTCCTTGGCGGGATAGTCCAGCCTGAAGTCCGGATTCCGGTAGGTGCCCACGCCCACCGCCAGAACGTAGAGCTTCGGCTGAACGACGAAGGCCGGGATCTGGAGGGTGTCCGGCGTGGCCGCCTCGATCCGGGGACTGACCCAGGCGAGGCGCACGCTGGCGGCCTCGCTCACCGCCGCTCCGCTCTGCGCGAACACCGAGACGATGCAGTCCTGGGAAGGAACGGGCACCTCCAGGGTATAGGTCCTCTCGCCACCCTGGTCCTGCTGGGGCCGCAGGCCACGCAGGTCCACCCGGCGGCCGTCCACGGCGGCCCATACGGCATCGATGGCCAGCCCCTTGGGATGGCGCACGGTGGCCTTCACCGTCACCGTGCCCTGGCTGATCTTGGCTCCGAATTCTGGGCTGAGAACCCTCACCACGGGAGGCACCAGGGCCTCGATGGCCACCGCCTCGACCCGGTTGCCGGATTCCCGATTGGCGGCGGCGATGGCGGCTCCTTCATCCGCCGTCTCCAGCACCTTCGATACGATGTCAGGGCGGAAGCAGGTGGCCCGGAAGCGCGACGCCGGAAAGAAGTCCGCCGCCTGGTCCTTGCCGCGGTTGATGTGCCAGCCGATGAGATCCTCGGCGCCGGGGGAACAGTCGTAATAGCCCGAGGGCGTCCACAGCACCCAGCGCTTCTGGTCTGCGTGGGGGAAGAAAGCCAGCAGTTCCTGGCCATCGCTCATGCGGTGCCAGCGGATCGTGCCATCCCCGTAGGCGGCCACTCCCAGCTTCCCGTTCGACGAGATGTTGGAGGCGTAGGCACTGCCCGGGGCAGGCCGCTTCCACCGCTGGACCCCTTTGGCATCGAAGGCATACAGATTCCAGCCCGTGGCGAAGAGCATCTCCCCTTCCGGGCCCAGGGCGAGGCCCCGGCCCTTCTCGTTGGGTGCCATGGGAAGGGGATGCCCGTCGAGCTCAATCCGGCCAAACCTGAACTGGACGTTCGAGGATGAGCTCTTGGGGGGGAGCAGACCCGCGGCGGGGCCCACCTCCAGCCGCCTGGAGGCCACATCGAAAGAGGCCGGCCGCTTTCCAGACGGCTCGTAGCTGAAGGCGATGCGGCTTCCTGGTGGGTCCAGGGCAAAGCCTTCGGCCCAGTACTTGAAGTGGGCGATCTCGCCCACATGGGAGGCTCCGCCCAGGATGCCCCAGGAAGAGGAGCCGGACCCCCAGACGAGGCGTCCATCCGGGAGAGAGGCGAGACCGAAGACGCCATCCAAATCGATGGTGTGATCCTCCCAGGGTCCTCGGCCCGAGTCTGCCCAGCTCCGGATGTTGCTTGGAAATTCCTGATTCCGGAAGTGGTGTCCCGCGGCGTAGAGGGTCCGCCCATCCGCCGACCAGGCCACGGCGGTGACGTCCCAGAACATCTCCTTCACGTCCGGCGCCAGCAGGAGCGAGAGGTCGGAAGCGCTGCGCACTTGCACAATGGGGTTCTCGACGATCCTTCCGTCCCTCAGCTGGTCCATGATCTTGAGGGCGATGCGGCTGCCATCGGGCGAGAAGCGCACCCCGGCCGGGTGGTTGCCCACCTGGACCTTGCCCAGCCGCTTCCCCTCGGCGCTGTAGAGACAGACCGAACCGTCCAGGCAGGTCGCCACCAGGCGACCCGCCTGGTCGAAATCACAGCCGTGGCTGGCATCTGGGTAGTCCTCGTCCCGGGCCAATTCGCGGCCATCGGATGTGCGGTAGATGCGGATGCCCCTCGCTCCGAGGCTGGCCGCGATCCGCTGCCCATCCTTGGAGAACTCCAGGTGAATGACGATTCCCGGCAGGCCTGAAACGCGGCGCAGGAGGCGACCCGTGGCGCGATCGAAGACGTAGAAGGCGTAGGACTCGTCCCATTCATAGCCGGACCATCCCCCCGCCGCCACCAGCGCCCCATCGGGGCTCAGGGCGCAGGCGTAGAGCGCACCCTCATTCCCGCCCCCCAGGGGGGGCCGCAGCGTGGAGATGAGGGAACCGCTGGCCAGATCCCAGATCCGGAGGGTCTTGTCCCAGGAGGCCGTGGCCAGGAACCGCCCGGCCGCATCCACGGAGACGTCATTGATCGAGGCCGAGTGCACCCCCGTCTCGATGCGCAGGATGGGCTGCGAGGACGGCTCACCGGCGGGCAGGTACAGAACGGACAGGAGAGTCACTGCGCACAACCACAGACGCTTCATGGCTCTCCTCGATCCTGGAATTGGGATCCATCATGCTACCTATGGCGCCCAAGCGACGGGAAAACCCGGCAGGCCAGGCCGCTATAGTGAACCCACAGCGAACCCCGCATGAGCCCCCCCACTCCCACACCCTCCTCGCCACTGCGGTCCTGGACCTTCTGGGTCGGGCTGGTGGGACTGCTGGCGATCCTGGCCCCCTTCGCGCCGGCACTGGACCGCCGGGCCTACGATCTCCTCAGCTCGAGGCTGAGGAACGAAGGAGAAGACCCCTCCGTGGTGCTCGTGGGCATCGACGAGGCCACCGAACGGCAGTATCCCGAACCCCATGCGCTCTGGCACCGCCACCTGGGGACGGCCTTCGAGGCCCTGGCCCAGGCGGGGCCCCGGGCCGTGGGCGTGGACATCAACCTCCCCGACCGCAGCTTCGACTCGGTGCAGGCCGGCGGCGATGCGGCCCTCCTGAAGGGCATCGTGCTCCTGCGCCATGCCTGTCCCCTGGTCCTCGGCCTCACGGTGCAGGGGGATGGGAGCCTCCGGCCCCTCTATGCACCTTTCAGGACGGCCGCGGGCCCCGGGGGCCTGGGACTGGTGGAGTGGCAGGTGGATCCCGATGGCGTGGTGCGCCGCTTCGGGGAGCGCTTCGAGGGGCAGCGGGAGGCCCTGCCGACCCTGGCGGGCCAGCTGGCCCGGGCCCTGGAGCGCCCCGTGCGCTCGGGGTGGCTGGATTACCGCCACGCCGCCCCGGTGGCCTACATGCCCCTCCAGCAGGTGGTGGACGGGTACCGCGACGGCCGGGTCGAGGAACTGAGGCGGGCCTTCGCCGGCCGGGTGGTGCTCGTGGGATCGGTCCTCCCCTTCGTGGACCGGCATTTCCAGGTGGTGGACCTCAACGGCTGGGGCGAGGACAACCGGCGCTTCGCCCCCGGCGTGCTGCTGCACGTACAGGCGGTGCGCAACCTGCTGGGCGCGGGGCCCCTGGGGGGAATTCCCCGCCTGGCGGTGCTCGCCCTGACGCTCCTCTGCCTCCTGGCCGGAACCTTCCTCGGCCGGCAGGTGCTCAAGGGGGGCGCCGCCCTGGGGCTGGCGCTGGCCCTGCTGGGAGCCGCCGTGGGGGGCTGCTTCCTCGAGGGCATCCTCCTGCCGCCCACCCTGCCCGGGGCGGGGCTGGTGTCGGGTTATCTGGTCCGGGTGGTCTGGGGCACCGTGCGCCGCCAGCGGGAGTCGGCCCGGCTGAAGCGGGTGTTCGGCGGCTACGTGAGCCCGCCGATCCTGAAGGAGATCCTCGCGGGCCGCATCGATCCGGGCCTGGACGGGGAGCGCGCCTTCCTGTGCGTCCTGTTCAGCGATGTGCGGGGCTACACCACCCTGTCCGAGGGCCTGGAACCGGAGGCCATCATCGGCGTCCTGAACCGCTACTTCGACCGCATGGCTCCCCTGATCCACGCCTTCGGCGGCAGCGTGGACAGCTACATGGGCGACGGCATCATGGCCCACTTCGGGCATCCGGGCGCCCAGGAGAATCCCTGCCAGGCCGCCTTCGAATCGTCCAAGGCGATGCTGGGGGCCCTGAAGGAGCTCAACCGCGAACTGGCCTCGGAGGGCCAGCCCGAATTGCGCATCGGCATCGGGCTCCATGCGGGCGACGCGGTGGTGGGCCACATCGGATCCAAGGAGCGCCACGAGTACACCGCCATCGGCGATACCGTGAACGTGGCCAGCCGGGTGGAGGGGCTCACCAAGGACGCCGGCCATCCCCTCGTGCTGACCGAGGCCGTGGCCCAGCACCTGGACGGACGCGAGGCCCTGGTCCCCCTCGGCCCGCGCGCCCTCAAAGGCCATACCCCCCTGCCGGTGTTCGGCTGGTCCCCCAAGGAGTGAACATGCGGCTCGCCCTGACGCTGACCCTGCTGCTGGGGATTCCGGTCCAGGCCGGGCTCCGGATCCAGTCCACCGCCGTGGCCATGGTCACGGACGCCCAGGGCGAGTGCCGGCTGGGCGAGGGCTCGACGCCGGTCGCCATCACCAGCGAGGTCGGGGCCGGTGTGCCCCTGAGGCTGAAGGCCGGGGCCCGGCTCACGCTCCTGGTGTACGGGTCGGGCGAAGAGGTGCGGCTGGCAGGCCCCGGCACCTTCAGTCTGGACGGGAAGGGCCTGGTCTCTGGCCCCCCCGCGGGCATCGGGCGCGCCCAGGGTCCGGGGCTGAGCCTGAAGGATTCTCTGAAGCCGGGCGGCCTCGCCCAGGCCAGCCTGGTCATGCGCGGGCCCTTCGACATCGAGGTGGAGGAGCCCTCCCAGCCCACGGTGCGCACGGTCCGGCCCCGGTTCCGCTGGGTGCCAGTGAAGGGCGCCACCAGCTACCAGTTCCGCCTGCGCAAGGCCGGAGGGGATACGCTCGTGGCCGTCACGACCCAGGAACCGGCCCTCAGCCTGCCCGAAGGCCTGGAGCTTCAGCCCGGGTCAAAGTATCAGTGGGATCTCAGCACCGACCTCCCAGGCCTCCGGGTCCTGCGCAGCGAGGGGGACCTGGAGGCGCTGGACGAGGCCCGTGGACAGTTCCTGGACCGCCTGCGGGAGGCCGCTCCCAACAGTTTCTCGCACCGGCTCGTCTACGCCGCCACGCTCCACGTGTACGGCCTCCTCGCCGAAGCCAAGGTGGAATGGCGGATCCTGGCGAGCCAGCGCCCCGAGGATGCCATGCTGCAGGCCTTCGCCCGGTGAAGGGCTGGCCTTCTCGGGGGCCGGCGGTCCAGCACGCCTGCCCCCGGATCCTGATGCCGCAGGAGGGAAGGGGTTAGCATGGACCTTCACGGGGAAGCCCATGCCTGGCATCGGAACGATCGTAAATGCTGCAGCGATCCTCGCGGGGGCAGCGCTCGGACTCCTCTTCGGGCATGTGATCCCCAAGCGGATCCGCACCACGACCATGTATGCCATCGGCCTCGCGGTGTTTGCCCTGGGGCTTCAGATGGCCCTGGACCCGCGTGTCGAACACACCAAAATCCCCTATGCCGGCTCGATGCCCTACCATCCGAACCTGCTCACGGTCATCGGGGGTCTGGTGCTGGGCAGCATCCTGGGGGAACTCCTCCACCTGGAACTCCGCCTGGAGCACTTTGGCCAGTGGCTCCAGTCCCTGGCCGCGAGGGCCCCACTCCTGGCCTCGTCCAGGACAGAGGAAAAGGAGGGGAAGGGCCACAGCCTGGTGGAGGGCTTCGTCACGGCCTCCCTCCTCTACTGCGTGGGCGCCATGGCCGTGATCGGATCCATCCAGGACGCCGCCGGCCAGCCCCACGTGCTCTATGTCAAGGCGATGCTGGACGGCATCGGCGCCGTCATCCTGGCCAGCACGCTGGGGGTGGGTGTGGCCCTGTCGGCCCTTCCGATCCTCCTGTACCAGGGGGGGATCACCCTGGCCGCGGGCAGTGTGGAGCGCTACCTCACGCTTCCTGTACTCTCCACGCTCACGGCCACCGGCGGCCTGCTCATCGCGGCCATCGGCCTCGATCTCACGGGCATCAAGCGCCTTCCGGTCGGCAACATGCTGCCCGGCGTCTTTGTCGCGGCGGTGCTGGCTTATTTCTTCGGTTAGCAGATCGGCTAAGGGATTGATATGAAGGCCTATTCCACCCAGATGCGGCTTCGAATCGACTGGAGCGAAGTGGATTCCTTCGGCCATGTGAACAACCTGGCCATCCTGAGGTACGCCCAGACGGCACGTCTCAACTACATGGAAGAAACAGGCATGATGCGATTTCATGCGGAGACGGGTATCGGCCCTGTGCTGGCGTCCACCACCTGTCAGTTCAAGAAACAAGTCTTCTACCCGGGCAATGTCATTGTCCACTCCTTCGTGGACCACATTAAAAACACCAGCTTCCACATGCGGCATACCGTTATGAACGAAAGCCTTGAGAGCGTGGCAGAAATGCACGATGTACTTGTATATTTCGACTATAAAAGGAATATCAAGCAGCCGATTCCCGAGCCATTCCGCGAAATAATGATGCAACAAGGCCCCGGCATAAAGTAGCGACTCTTTTTTGGATCCATCCATCCCTGGCCCGCCCCAGCCCCCGGGGGTTCAGAGATATGGGATGTCCGTGAAAACTCATGCAGATGCCTCCACCCTGCGAAGAGAAGGAGAGGGCCTTGACCGCCCCGAATAACCCATGCCGGCTGCTGCAGACACCCATCCGCACCTTGCTTCCCGTTCCCCTGTCGAGACATCACCATGCCAAAGCCAGCGCCGGCCCACCGGATGTCCGCCCTCCCCGGGTGGCTGAAGGGGCTGCTCCTGGTGGCGTTTGTCTGGGTGGCCTGGGTGGGAACGGGCCCCAATCGGACAACGCTGCACGGGATCCTGGAAGTCAGCTTCCCCGCCTTCCTCAGCGGGCTGTCCGCCTGGCTCCTCTGGCACGCCTCGTACCGCCAGGAGTTGCCGGCCGCCTTCAGGTCCTCCCTCCGGTGGCTCGCGGTGGGCTGGGTCTCGACGACGTTGGGCGTGCTCTTCGTCCTGGTACACGACATCCTGCTGCACAAGGCTCAGGCTCCAGGACTGGTGGGTCTGGCGGACCTGCTCTATCTCAGTGCCTATCCGCTGGCCCTGATCGGTCTGGCCCGCCTCCCGCGGGCGACCCGCCCCCTTCCGGCGCCCTGGCGGATCGTCCTGGACAGCGCCGCCTTCGTCTTCGGCGTCGGCATACCCTTGTGGGTCTTCGCCCTTGGACCGGCGTTTGGGCGGTCCCCGGGACTCGACGTCTTCGTCAGCATGACCTATACGGCCCTTGCCTTCGTGGGGGTCATCACGGTGAACTTCGTGCTGCTGTGCTGCGTGCCGCTGCCCACGCGGAAGGGTTTCAACCTCCTGCTGGCCGGGACCGCACTGTCATGGGTGTCGGACCTCATCTTCTCCCTGGGCATCACGCAACAGATGAGGATCCCGAACTCCTTCCATCTCACGAACCTCCTCACCGGCCTGAGCCTGCTCCTGATTCTCCTGGGTTCCTGGCGGATCCAGACCGATCCCATCCCCGCCTCTCCCCAGCGGCCTACGGCTTTCAGCCCGGTGCCCATGTTCACGATCCTGGTGGTGGGGATCTGGCTGGCAGGGTTCGTGGACATCACGGACGTCCGCAAGGGCACCATCCTGAGAGCCCTGGCCGGCATCATCGTCCTCCTGTTCATCCTTCTCCTGCGGGAGGGGCTGGCGGCCCGGGACAGCATCCGCCAGGCCACCGAGGTCGTCACCGCCACCCTGAGGGCCCGCTTCGAGGCCCTGGTCCAGCATTCCTCCGACCTCATCCTGGTCGTGGATAAGGAAGGGAGGTTCACCTTTTCCAGCCCGGCCTCGTCCCGGTTCTTCGGTGACCCGGGCCAGGACCTGGAGGGACGGCTGGTGGCGGACTTCGTCCACCCTGAGGATCTCGGGCTGTGGGCCTCGTTCCTGGGCGAGCTGCAGCATCATTCCGATGCCAGGCCCCTGCAGCAGCTGCGCATGGGCCACCCGCGGGGGGAGTACCGGACCCTGGAGTTCACCGGCAGCAACCTGCTCCAGAATCGGGACCTGGATGGCCTGGTCCTGAATGCCAGAGACATCACCGAACGCCAGCACCTGGAGCACCAGCTTCGCCAGGTGATCAAAATGGACGCCCTGGGAAGGCTGGCCGGAGGCGTGGCCCACGACTTCAACAACCTGCTGTGCGCCATCCTCGGCAACGTGGAACTGGGAAAGTTGAGCCTTCCCCAGGACCACCCGCTCTACACCAGGCTGGCTCGCATCGAGGGCGCTGCCTCCCGCGGTGCCAAGCTCACGGGGCGGTTGCTCTCCTTCACCCGCCAGCAGTCCGCTCCGGCGACCATCCTGGGCCCGGACCAGGTAATGGAAGACCTCCAGCAATTGACCGAGGGCCTCCTGGGTGAACAATTTGACCTGGAGATGTCCACGGAACTTGGGACTGGGTGTTTCCGCGCGGACCTGGGGGAGGTGACCCAGGGGCTCCTTAACCTGGTGATCAACGCCATGGACGCCATGCCCACGGGCGGGCACATCCGCCTGTCTGCCCGGAACGGCGAGATCAGGGACCCCAGCCAGATGAGCTTCCTGGCCCCTGCCCCGGGGCCCTATGTGCTCCTGGAAGTGACTGATTCGGGCACCGGAATGGACGAAGGCATCCTGTCTCACCTGTTCGAGCCCTTTTTCACCACGAAGGGGGGCGACAGGGGCACGGGGCTTGGCCTCATCGGCGTCTACGGCATGCTGAAGGCCTCCAACGGGGGCATCGTCGTCCATTCCGAGCCAGGCCATGGCACCACGTTCCAGCTGTGGTTCCCCCGCGTCTCGCGCACCAGCGTGGAAACCACCACCATCCAGTCCGAATCCCTCCGCGGCTCGGAAACCGTCCTCCTCGTGGAGGACGAGGCGGGGGTCCGCGAGGTGGCCAAGGAGATCCTAGTGTCCCTTGGCTACCGGGTCTTCGTGGCGGGGCACGCCGACGAGGCCCGCGCCTTTCTGGGGGGTTACCAAGGCGAGCTGCACCTCCTGGTGACGGACGTGATCATGCCAGGCGACAGCGGCCCCAAGCTTGCCCTGGAACTGCTCAAGGCCCGTCCGGGCCTGCGCGTGCTCTACATCTCCGGCTACACCGCAGGGGAACTGGTCGACCATGGTCTGAATCAGCCCGGGCACTTCCTTCTGGAAAAACCCTTCCGGAGTGATCAGCTGGGTCGCCGCGTGCGGGAAGTCCTGGGAAGCCCTGCCCCATCGGCCTAGAGGCTGTCTGTCCAGGCCCATCTGCGGATGGACCTTGAGGACATTCCTGGAAAGGGCGACAGGCTCCTGCGTCGCAGGCCTTGGTCAGGGCCTGAAGGAGGTTGGAAGCAGGACCGGGCTGACCGCGGCATGGCGCAGGATCCTCCGCTTCTCGAGATCGTATTTGTACAGCCAGGTGGACTCCTTCGACTTGATGTCGGACGTGGCGAACACCCGTGCGTAGAGGTAGCGGTTGGCCCTGTCGATCCTGATGTCCTCGGTGCGCTCGTTGGCGGCCATGGGAATGAGCGCCACTCCGGGAGTGGTCGGAAGGGCAGAACCCTGTCCGTCGGAAAATCGAATCGAGATCGGCAGGGATCGATTGCTGGCGGTGATCTTGGCGCAGGCACCGCGGGAGAGCGGGACCTGGTCCTCCCAGCGCAACACGGGTCCCTGCTGGTCCTCGACGACGTGGGCATTGATGGAGACGGCATCCAGGTAGGATTTCGCCAGGAAGAGGTCCGTCATCTTGGCATAGCCGACATAGCCGCCCAGCCCCATGAACAGCATGACGAAGGCCGCGAAGCTGATGAGGTAGGTCGTAGGCTTGAAGGTCATGCAGGGCTCCTCAGGGAAGCAGTTTAGCGGGAGCGCCCGGTTTTGGGCCCGGACCGCTCCCAAAGGTGGTCTGCCTTCGGGCGCGACCCGCCTGCCCGCCCTTGAAAGGCCCCCTCACCCCCCTACCGTGGCCGTGCCACATAGATCCCAGCCAGGATGGCCAGCCCACCCCCCGCCTGGATGGCCGTGACCGGCTCGCCAAGGATCACCCAGGCCATGCAGGCCGCAGCGATGGCCTCCAGGAAGATCACCAGGGACGAGAAGGTTGCCGGCAGCCGGCCAAGGGCCACCGTAAGAAGCCCCTGGCCTCCCGCGTGGCTGATCCAGGCCAGCGCAATCAGCGCCATGAGGCCATGGAGCGACCTGGGGAACAACTGGCGCTCCAGCCCCAGCGCCGCCAGCAGCAGCAGGGCGGCCGTGACCGTCGTGGCCTCGAACGTGACGCGCGCGGCGGAATGGCCTTCACGCGCGGCCTGGACCGCCAGGAAGTACAGCCCGAAGAAGACACCCGTGATGAGGCCGTAGAGATCTCCGAGGGCCGTGCCCACTTTCATCTGGAGGCTTTGGGCGAGGAGGGCTGTGCCCCCCAGGATGCAGAGGCCGAGACCGACCAGAATGGCCGGAGAGACGCGTCGCCGGAACAGGAGCCAGCCGAACAGGACCACCCAGATGGGCGCCGTGGTGGCAAAGAAGGTCGCGTCCGCGACGGTCGTGGTGACGATGGACAGATGCCAGAAGAACAGATCGGCCGAGAAGGCGACCCCCGCCCAGATGGTCGCCCGAGGGAAGGCCCTGGCTGGACTCGTTCCTCCGCGCTCGCTCACCTTCATCCAGGCATACAGCACTGGCAGGGAGAGGGCGACCCGCCAGAAGGCGCTGGTGAACGGTCCCACGTCGGCCAGGCGCACGAAGATGGGGGAGAGCCCCATGGCGACTGCGGCCACGACGAGTGCCGAGAACGGTGCGGCGATGCTCTCGGGCCGGGAGGTCAAGGACGCGGATGGCTTCATGGATGATCCAGTCGGGCAGTTGCGGACAGGGCGTTATCTGGATCGGAAAGAGCGGAGCAGGGCGGGTAGAAGGATCATCAGGCCCAGGATGACCAGTACCGTCACCTTCGGATCCCGGACATACGCGTTGAGGCGCAGGGTCGCAAGCGCGACGGCGGCGTAGTACAGCATGTCGCCGGTGATTGCAAAGGCCCAGCCCGCCAGGAACCCATGGCCCGCCGCGAGGGCCGTGGCGCGCCCCGTCAGGGGATCCAGACCGAAAGAGATCACTACCAGGGTGGCAGGTCCGGCGCCGGGGCCGCCGAGGGAGCCCAGGCTCCGGGCCATGCCCGCCTTTACGGCGGCGCGGAGCCGCGCCAATGCCGGAATGCCCCTCCCCCAAAGGGCGAGAAGCCGAAGGACCGGTTCAAAAGCGAGGGCCAGGAACACGTCTGAAATGAAGTAGAGTGCGGCGGTTGCTGGCCAGGCCAGTCCTTGGCCCCGGGCCAGCAGCACGCCGGCCGGGATCCCGCCCCCGACTGGAAGGAGGAAGAGCATCAGGACGGGCAGCATGAGGGATCTTAACGTGACTGGGCAAGGAACCAGATCGGGCCGGCAAAGTCGGGGCCGGCCAGGAGAAACGGGACGGTTGCCGAACAGTCACCACCCTGTCGGCGCCTGGCGGGGCCCGCCCCATGTGGATAGCCTTTAGGCCCTAGACCTGTGGTGAGGTGGTTTCTGAAATCGCCGCCCCGCTTCGGGAAACCTTTTGCAGGCTGGGGGCACTTGTGTTTCCCATTCATCGACCATTTTCTGCGCGGAGGCCCCATGGCGACTGGACATGTCCATGCAACAAAGCCCAGCAAAGTCATAGAGGTGGCCACCGCGGAAGCCTGCATTGCCATCGCGCAGCGGGTGGCTCGGACGCGATTCCTTGCCGATGACCACCATGGCTGGTCCGCGGCGACCCAGGTGGCCCGTTTCATCGAGGAAGAACTGCTGGGGCGCTCTCCCCAGAATCCACCCCTGAAAGTGTCCATCCCAAGGCTGAACTGGAAACCCTGAGCCAGATCAGGTGTCCACGAAGGGGGCCGCTCGACACGGGCCTCCGAACGAGGACCAGGATGGACACCTGGAGGGTGTTTGTTTCAAGAGAACCTGGGAGACGCTGGCAGCAACCAGAACAAAAACAGCCATCTCAATGGATGGCCGTCAATACTGGCTTCAGTGGTGGTCCCGGAGCGACTCGAACGCCCGACCCTCAGATTCGTAGTCTGATGCTCTATCCAGCTGAGCTACGGGACCGCATTGAAAGAACGATTCTACCGGATCTGCGCGGGGTGTCCATCCCAAAGGCTCAGAGGCTCCCTGACAGAGGCTTCGCAGGGCAGGCCGGTGAGCTCCGTGGCGAGCTGGGCCATGAGCAGCCGCGCCGTCGTGAGCTTCCCGCCCAGGACCAGCGTCAGATTAGGGAACCGGTCATGGCGCTGGAGCATGGCTCCGCGACTGAGGCGGGCGGTGGCGCCACCGGCGGACAGGAGGGGCCGCACGCCCAATTCCTCCCCGCGGATGGGCAGCTGTCGCCAGGGAATGGCGGGCAGGTTCGCCTCCAGGGCCCCAAGGAGTTCCTCCCGTTCGCCCGTGGCGATGGGCACCCAGCCCTCCTCGACTTCCCGCTCCGTCGTGCCCACCTGCAGCAGGCCGTCCCGGGGGATGATGAACAGGATGCGCCCCCCGGGTCGGCGGATGGCCCAAGGGCTTGCGCAGCCAGGCACCGGATCGAACCAGAGGTGGATGCCGGAAGAAAGCCGCAGGCGCTTCCTGGTCTCGCCGAACCAGGTGGACATGGCCCCATCGGTCCAGGGCCCCAGGGCGAAGACCCAGCGGCGTGCCGAGAGTCGCCGCCTGGTCCCGTCTCTGCGATCCGTCAGCGTCAGCGCCTTCAATCCCTCTTGGCCTTCCTCGAAGTGCTCGGGCTCATGGAAGTCCAGCGGAACCGCCCTGCTGGACGCAGCCAGATCCCTGGTGAGGGCCCGGTCCCAGGTGATGAGGTCAGCATAGGCCGTGGCGCCACGGAAAGGCCCCCCCGCGCTGCGGGGGTCGGCCCTGAAGGCCGTCCGCGGAACCTGGCCCAGTTCCAGCCCCTGGGGCCAACCCGGCCGCTCGGCGCCCCAGTGGTCGTAAAGTCCGATGCCGAATCGGTGGGCCAGCCCTTCCACTCCGAAACGGTGGGGCATCCAGAAGGCCTCCCAGCGGCAGCGGTGGGGTGCGATGCGGGCCCAGGTGGCCCGCTCGACCAGACCCTCCCGCATCTGCCGGATGTCGCCGGTGAGCAGGTAGCGGATGCCGCCATGCAGCAGTTGGCTGGACCACTGGCTGGTGCCGCCCCCGACGGCCCCCCGGTCCACCAGGGCGCAGGACACGCCTCGCAGTGTGAGTTCCCGGGCCAGGGCCGCCCCGTGGATGCCGGCGCCAAGGATGGCGACCTCCACTTCCAGGGATGGCGGGACCGTGCAGATGCCGGAAGGCGGAGCAGGCCAAGGAGTGTCGGACATGGAGGCAGTGTGCATTGGTATCGCCATTCCTTGAAGCGCATGGCGCAGAATCCCTGGCCGACGACCTAGTAGGCCGCGTCGGCGCCTCCATCGATGGGGATCACGGTTCCAGTGGTCCAGGCACTCTCATCCCCGAGCAGATAGGCGGCAAGGGCTGCCACCTCAGCTTCGGTGCCGAGCCGCCTGAGGGGGTTCACGCCCGCCAGACTTGCCAGGTCCGCCGAAGGATTGGAGCTTGCCGCCAGGCGCTCATCCAGCATGCCCGTGTGGATGGGCCCGGGCGCGATGGCATTGCAGCGGATCCTCCGGGCCGCCCATTCCAGGGCGAGCACCCGGGCCAGCATGTGCACACCCGCCTTGGCCACGCTGTAGGCCGCGCTGTCCGGGATGGCGCGCAGGGCGATGTTCGAACCCACCAGGACCACGCTGGCCCCTTCCCTCAGCCTGGGACCCAGGTAGTGGGCCAGGAGCCAGGGCCCCCGGAGGTTGGCCGCGAGCATGGCCTCGAAATCCACCGTCGGGGTCCCCTGCACCGACCCCGTCCGGAGTTCGCCCGCGGCCAGGAACATGCCATCCAGGGGGGGGCACTCGGAGGCGAAGGCCGCCACCGCCGCCTCGTCTGCATGGTCCAGTGCGCTGTGGTGGGCCTCCGGCATCGTTTCCTGGAGGGCGGCCAGTCGCCGTCCCACCAGCACTAGCTCCGCACCCCGCTCCCGGAACAGCCTCGCGGCGATCCGGCCAATGCCGCTTCCGGCCCCCGTGACCAGGATCCGCTTGCCCGCCAGGGGCTTCTCCAGGGACCCCGTGCCAGGGCTCAATGGAAACTCCGGATCAAAGCGGGCTTCCGGGTGTCTGGTCCCTGAAGCGGAGGAGATGCTGGGCCATCTGGCGGTCATGATCCTGGATGTGGCCGATGAGCCAGTCCGTCAGGAAGACGAGAACCTGATCGTTCATGATCGAATGATCCGTGTCATAGCCTTCGACCAACCCCCTTACCTGGGCGCGCATGTCGTCGTGAATCGCTTTGTGTGCGACGTAGCCGGGGTACCGAGTGCCTCGCATGTGTTCTTCTTCGGTGAAAAAGTGGGTATTCACGTAGTCGGCGAGGAAGGCGAGCAGTTCCGGGATCCGCTCCTCCGGACGGTTTTCGTGGATGGCCACCAGGAGCGTTTCGAACTGCCTGAGCAGTTCCCTGTGCTGCTCATCGATCTGCGGGACGCCCGTTACCCAGGCAGGATTCCAGGACAATAAGGTCATCGGGCCACCCCATCAAGATGCTCGAATTGTAAGCCAGGTCAGAGGAAGCCACCTGGGGGGCGGGAGACATCAGGCTGGGGGTCCACTCACCGGCCCCCGGGGCGGATCTGGCACCACCACGCCGCCGCTCACGGCCCAGGTCAGAGCCTGGTCGGCGCTGAGGTTCACCGACCGCACCCTAGAAGCCTCGATCATGACCACGTAACCGGAAGTGGGGTTGGGAGAGGTCGGCACATAGACTGCGACCATGGTCCGGCCTTCGGGAACCGCCCAGGAGCAGTCGCGGCTGGCGATGAAACCCAGGGTGAATGACCCTGGATAAGGCCATTCCACGAGCACCACTTCCTTGAAACTGCCCCCCTGCCCCGACTGGATGGCGCCCATCAGCTGCCGGGTGGCCCCGTAGATGGTCTTCACCACGGGCACGTGCATCATCAGTTCGTCCAGCCACGCCAGCAGTTGGCGGCCCACGAAGTTGCCCATCAGGGCACCCACGGCCATGAGGAGCAGCAGGGTGGCCAGGGCCGAGAAGAACCCCAGGGCCCAGGTGGGCGGATCCGCCACATGGACTTGGTGCGCCACCCAGGTCAGGGGCTCCCGGAAGCGTCCCACCAGCGCCGTGAAGATGCTCTCCAGGATCCACAGGGTCACCACGAGGGGGAGCAGGGTGAAAAGGCCTGCGAGGAGGTACTTGCGGATCATCGTCGCCCATCCTGTCGGCACGTGGACCAGCCCCCGCCGGGAGTCTCGCGTAGCCCCGCAGGGGATACCGAGAAAAGGCCTGCGAGGAGGTGGTTGCGGATCATTCAGATTCCTTGGTTCCAGTCAGGTGGCTGTTCTCAGCCATGATGCGGGGTCCCACCACTTTCCAGAAATCGTGGAAGTAGGAGATCGCGCTCCAGATGGCCAGAATGACGGCACCCCAGAGCAGCAGTACGCCCATGCCCCAGAAGAAGGTGTAGGGGCGGTTCAGCTGGATGAAGAAGTGGAAGATCTCTTTATGAGTCCACTCGTAGAGCCAGTAGTCGAGTCGCGGGCCGAGGATGAGACAGGAAATGGCGGCCACCTGGAAGCCCATCTTCCATTTGCCCACGGGTCCGGCGGGGATGGTGAGTCCCTCTTCGCTGGCGATGCCGCGCAGCCCCGTGATGGCGAATTCCCGCGCCACGATGACGAAGGTCATCCAGGCGGGCGCCAGGTTCAGCTCCACCAGGGAGATCAGGGCCCCGGACACCAGCAGCTTGTCCGCCAGGGGGTCCAGGAGCTTGCCCAGGGTCGTCACCTGCTTCCAGCGGCGGGCCAGGTAGCCATCCAGCGCATCCGTGATCGAGGCCACCCAGAAGACCAGTACGCCGATCACCTCATGGTTCGTCACCTTGGTCATGAGCACCACGACCAGGATCGGAACCATCAGGATCCGCGCGAGCGAAAGGAGGTTGGGAAGGTTCATGAGGGGCGTTCGGCTCCGGCTCCAGCCTAACGCCATTTACAGGACGGTCACCCTGCCCTTGGCCAGGAGCCGCTGCCAGCCCGTGTCGGGAACCAGGTCGAACCCGGCGTCCTCCTGGCCCCCGTGGGCCAGGCTCGAGACCGACACATGAACGGGAATGCCCCTGGCCCTCAGACCCTCCAGGATGGCCACGGCGCCGGGATCGTCGAGGAGCTCCACGGCCTGGTGGGCCAGGCAGAGCCAGGGCGTGCCCGGTTCCAGGAGGGCGAGCGTCTCCAGGAGCAGACGCCTTCCCAACGCCCTGTCCCCGGGCGCGAAGGCCCCCCGCAGCAGCAGGACAGGGCAGGGTGTGGGTGCCGCAGGCGGGGCCTGGGGCACGGGACGGACAGCCTGGGCCACCTGCAGCTCCCACCGGTTCCCCTGCCGCAGGGGCCGGACGGCCCGGCCCTGCTTCTCGAGAAACCCCGTGACGTTCACCTGAAGCAGGGCATCCTCGCCCCGGATGCGCAGGGCCTCGCCGGGATGGTCCGCCAGCAGGCCCTTCAGTTCCAGGAGGGCCTGGAAGACCGTGACATCGAGCAGTTCGAGGGTGAGGATATCCATGGGGGGACCTTCAGGTGCCAGTTGAACACCCTGATCCGCTGGCATTCAAGACCTGGCTTCATTCCGAAGCCCTGGCGGCCGGATTTGCCCGGGTGGGATTCGCCCCCTGCAGTGCCTTCCGTTCAGAGGAAGGGCGCCTCCGGGCCTGGTTCCAGGAGGGACGAGGCCGCCTGCTGCCCTACCTGGACCCGGCCGTCCTCCTGGACCCCCGGTCTGTCTTCCCTCAGGCCCGGACGGCCCTGGTGGGCTTCTTCCCCTACGCCCGGCCCGACGCGATCCCCGGGGCCGCCCCGGGCAGCCTCAAGCTGAGCCGCTACCTCTGGGGGCCGGACTACCACATGGTCCTCAAGCCCCGCCTGGCGCGCCTGTTGGAAGCCGCCCAGGCCCGCTGCCCGGGCCTGGAAGGCCGGGTCTGTGTGGACACGGCCCCCCTGCTGGAGCGCCAGCTGGCCGCCCGGGCGGGCCTGGGCTGGCAGGGCAAGCACACCCTCCTCATCGCCGGGAAGGGAGGCTCCTGGGGCTTCCTGGGAGTCCTGCTGCTGTCCGTGGAACTGCCCCTGGACGAGCCGTTCTCCACTGAACAATGCGGCGCCTGCACCGCCTGCCTTGAGGCCTGCCCCTCCGGCGCCCTGGAGCCCTTCCGCCTGGACCCGGCCCGCTGCCTCACCACCTACACCGTCGAGACCGAGACGGAGCCTCCCGCTGACATCCGCGCCGCCCTGGCCACCAGCCGGTGGGCGGCGGGCTGCGATGCCTGCCAGGAGGTCTGCCCCTGGAACCGGGCCCCCCTCTGGGGTGACCCGGCCCTCTGGGGCGGGGCCAGTCCGCTCCACACGCGCTCCGCGGAAGCACTCCCCCGGGGGGCCGCCCAGTGGCGGAAACTCACCCGAAGGACCGCCCTGAGGCGGGTGCGGGACCGCCACTGGCGGGCCAGCCTGGACCAGATTCTCGGTTGCTGAGAATTTCATTGGCGGTATTGGGCTTTTTTCCATATAAACAAACTTCCGGCCAAAGGTGGCCGCCCCGGTTAGAGGAGGCCCCTCGGATGCCCATGAAGCACTGGACGGTCCAGGACGCCGCGACCCTGTACGGGATCCGCGAGTGGGGCAACGGCTACTTCGGCATCAATGCCAAGGGCCACCTCGAAATCACGCCCACCAAGGACGAGTCCCTCAGCTGCGATGTCTACGAGATCGTCCAGCACCTGAAGAAGAAGGGCCTCCGGACCCCCATCAACCTCCGGTTCCCCCAGGTGCTCGCCCATCGGGTCATCGAGGTCAACGAATCCTTCCGGAGGGCCATCATCGAGTTCGGGTACGAGGGCGGCTACCAGGGCGTCTATCCCGTGAAGACCAACCAGACCAAGGAAGTGGTCGAGGAGATCGTCCGCGCCGGGAACAAGTACCACTACGGCCTGGAAGCCGGGTCCAAGCCCGAGCTCATGATCGCCCTCAGCATCGACCTGCATCCCGAGGCCCTGGTGCTCTGCAACGGCTACAAGGACGAATCCTTCATCCGCATGGCCCTGCTGGCCCGGAAGGCTGGACGCAAGGTGGTCATCACCGTGGAGAAGATGACGGAGCTGCCCCTGATCCTGAAGGTGGCCAAGGAGCTCAAGGTCGAGCCGCTCATCGGGCTGCGGGCCAAGCTCAACGCCCAGGGCTCCGGCAAGTGGGAGACCAGCGCGGGGGATCACGCCAAGTTCGGCCTCACCACCCGGGAGATCCTGGACGCCATCGAGGTGCTGGAGAAGCGGGACCTGCTGGACAGCGTCATCGAGCTCCACTTCCACATCGGCAGCCAGATCACGGACATCCGCAAGATCAAGTCGGCCATGAAGGAGGCCACCCGCATCTACGCCAAGCTCCGCAAGATGGGCGTCCCCATCCGCTACCTCAACGTGGGCGGCGGCCTGGGCGTGGACTACGACGGCAGCAAGACCACCTTCAGCAGCTCCATGAACTACACCATCGCCGAGTACGCCGCCGACGTCGTCTACACCACCAAGGACATCTGCGCCCAGGAGCAGGTGCCCATGCCGGACCTGCTCAGCGAGTCGGGCCGGGCCATCGTGGCCTACCACGAGGTGGTGGTCGTGGACATCATCGGCCTCATCGACACCACGCACACCAAGTACACCGTGGCCCTCACGGGCAATGAGCCCCAGATCCTGAAGGAGCTGGCCTACACCCGGGACAACATCTCCATCAAGAACTTCTCGGAGATGTACCACGACGCCATCACCCAGAAGGACGAGATGCTCACCCTCTTCAACCTGGGCTACCTGGGCCTGGAGGACCGGAGCAAGGGCGAGACCCTGTTCTGGGAAGTCTGCCGCAAGCTCTCGCGCATCCTCGCCAGCAAGACCCTGAAGTACATTCCCGAGGAATTCCAGGATCTCAACAAGAGCCTGGCCGACAAGCTCATCGCCAACTTCAGCATCTTCCAGTCCATGCCGGACCACTGGGCCATCGAGCAGCTCTTCCCGGTCATGCCCATCCACCGCCTCAAGGAGAAACCGGGGCTGTCCGCCACCCTCTGCGACATCACCTGCGACAGCGACGGGAAGATGGAGAAGTTCATCGACCTGAAGGACGTGCGGGACGAGATCCCCTTCCACGAACCCCGGAGCGGCGAGGCCTACTATGTCGCCTTCTTCCTCACGGGCGCCTACCAGGACATCCTGGGCATGCGGCACAACCTGTTCGGCGCGCCCAACGAGGCCCACATCATGGTCCACGAGGACGACACCTTCAAGGTCCAGCACAGCGTGGCGGGCGACACCGTGGATCACGTCCTCCGCAGCGTCCACTACGACCCCGACGTCCTGATCCAGGGACCCCAGACCAGGCGGAAGGCCAGCGTCAAGAATGACGCCGCCGAAGCCCTGCGCGCCCTCCTGACGGAGGAGCGGAAGCTGCATACCTACCTGGAGATCTGATTCACCAGCGGGGTTCCGGCTTCTGTTTCCAGAGCCAGATGATGTAGTCCACGTTCTTGGGCGCCGCACCCAGCGCCCGCAGCCGGGCCATGCACTGGCCCCGGTGGTGCTGGGAATGGAGGCAGACCTGCAGCAGCGCGTCGGCCACCGGGATCACGCAGGGGGGATCGGGAAACCACGGAACCCGTACGGACTTTGCCAGAGCTTCATCGTCCAGACCCCGCCCCAGGGCCTTCAGGACATGGTGGCTGGCCTCGCAGCGGGCCTTCAGTTCCTGGAATCCGGGCAGAGGATGGTCGGAAAAGCTGGCCGGATCCCCTTGGAACACGTGCAGGAAGGCCTCCTGGACCGCCACCATATGATCGGCCCGAGTCTGCAAGTCCTCATCCTCAAGGGCACCAGAGGCATTCCAGGCATAGAAGAAGACTGCGTCCGCCCAGGCCTGGTGGCTGAGGAGATTCTTCAGCTGACCGATCATGGTGCCTCCGTTGGGCGGATTCTACCGAAGGTCATGGCCCCGGGAGACAGGGATTTCCATGAGAATGGGGACCTGAAGATCCCCAGAACAGACAGGAGGCTCCCCATGGACATCCAACTCATCGGCGTGGTCGGCTGCGGACTCATGGGCTCGGGCATCGCCCAGTGCGCGGCCGAGGCCGGCTGCCAGGTCCTCGTGAAGGAGGCCGACGCGGCGCTACTCGCCAAGGGGTTCGCCCGTGTCCACGGTGCCTGGGACCGGGCCGTGGCCAAGGGGAAGGCCACCGAGGAACAGCGCGGTGCCTGGCTCCAGAACCTCCGCGGCACCCTGGATTTCCAGCACCTGGCGGACCGCGACCTCGTGGTCGAGGCCATCCCGGAGCGCCTCGACCTCAAGCTCCAGACCTTCACGGAACTCGACCGGGTGCTGGGACCCCAGGCGATCCTCTGCACCAACACCTCCAGCCTCTCCGTCGCCCAGCTCAGCCCGGCGCTGGCGCCCCAGCGCCTGTCCCGACTGGCCGGCCTGCACTTCTTCAACCCGGTGCCCATGATGCCCCTGGTGGAGGTGATCCGCACCCTCGCCACGGCGGAGGACACACTCACCTCCCTGCGGGCCTTCGTCCAGCGGCTCGGCAAGACCGCCGTCATGGCGCCCGACGCCCCGGGCTTCATCGTCAACCGGCTGCTGGTGCCCTACCTGCTGGATGCCATCCGCTGCGCCGAGCAGCGGCTGGCCACGGTGGAGGACCTCGACACGGGCATGAAGCTGGGCTGCGGGCATCCCATGGGGCCGCTCCACCTCAGCGACTTCATCGGACTGGACACCATGCTGAGCGTGGCCGAGGTGACCTTCGAGGCCTTCGGCGAGCCGCGCTTCAAGGCGCCCTCCCTGCTCCGCCAACTGGTGGCCGCCGGCCGGCTGGGCCGCAAGACCGGCTCCGGCTTCTACCGCTGGGATGGGGAGAAGCGCATGGAGGCCCTGCCCCTCTAAGCGGATCCGGCTACCCTGGCGGTCATGCTCGATGTCCTCCTGATCCCGGCGGCGCTGCTGCTGCTCTTTGCCCTTCGGGCCGTCCACGATGGCGAGTACCGGCTGCACGGGCACCTCATGACGGCCCTCTTCACCCTGGTGGGCCTGCGGCTGGTGCTGCACCCGAGGGGCCTCAGTCCGGCCCACCGCACCCTCTGGCTCAGCACCCTGGGCGCCGCGGGGCTGACCATCCTCCTGGGCCGGGCGGCCCTGGCCTGGCGGGAGGCGCGCAGCACCCATCCCGCGGTCCTCAGGATCCACCGGAGCGTCGGCACCGCGACCCTCCTGGGGCTGGCCCTCACCACCCTGGTCTGGCTGCTGCGCCAACGCGGTTGATCAGATCCCCAGCGCCTTCCGCACCTCGTCCATGCGGCGGCGGCTGATGCTGATGCGCCCGGTGGCCAGGACCAGTTCGTCCTCCACGGTCACTTCCCGCACGGCATCCAAGCGCACCAGGGCGTTGCGGTGCACACGCAGGAAACCGTGATCGCCGAGCCGTTCCTCCCAGTGGGCCAGGGTGCCATCCACCGGCAGGCGCCCCTCCGGGGTCCAGGCCACGCAGTCCCCCAGGTCCGCCACCAGGGCCTCCACTTCCTCGGGCCGCAGCAGCCTCGTGGTGCCCTTCTTCCGCACGGGCAGCCGCAGCCATTCCTTCTGGAGGGGCTCGTCCTTGGGCCGGATGCGGGAGAGCGCCTGGGCCACGGCCACCCTAGAGATAGGCTTCAGCAGGTAATGCACGGCCCCGCCCGCGAAGGCCTCGATGGCGTGCTGCGGGTAGGCTGTCACGAACACCAGCGAGGGCCGCGGTTCCGGCAGCATGTGCATCAGCTCGGTGCCCTTCATGCCCGGCATCTCGATGTCGAGGAAGACCGCATCAGGCCGGTGCTCCGCGATGGCGGCGAGCCCCAGGCGGCCATTCTCCGCCGAAGCCACGACCGCCACCCCCGGCAGCTCCGACAGGAGGTCCGCCAGGTGGTCCCGTGCCAGGGGCTCGTCCTCGACGACCACAATGCGGATCATGCCTGCCTCCATCGGAAGCCCACCCGGTGCCGGCCCTCCACCAGGCCCATCTCCAGGTCCTCCGGCCGCTCCAGCCGCTGGCGCAGGGTGTCCAGGGCCGTGCCCGTGCCCCGATGGTTGCTGAAGCCCGGCCCCGGATCCTCGACCCAGAGGTGCATGGCGCCCGCAGTGCTCTCGGCTCCGATGCGCACCTCCCCGCCCTGCTCCAGGGGCGCCACGCCATGCTTGATGGCGTTTTCGACCAGCACCTGGATCGAGAGGGGAGGAACGCAGGCGGACTCCAGGTCCTCGGGAACCTGGACGGACACCCGCAGGCGGTCCCCCAGGCGGGCCTGTTCGATGCCGAGGTAGGCCTCCACGAAGGCCAGCTCCTGTTTGAGGGGGATGGTGACCTGGTCCGCGGCTGCGATCACCTGGCGGAACAGCTGGGCCAGGCGTTCCGTGGTGGCCTGGGCGCCCCGGGGATCCTGGTCGATCTGGGCGTGGAGAGTATTCAGCGTGTTGAAGATGAAGTGGGGCGCCAGCTTGGCGCGGAGGACCTGTTCTCTGGCTTCAAGCAGATCGAAGCTGGCATTCTTGGCCGCCATCGTCTGCTCCATCACGAAGATCATCATGCCGAAGAAGACCAGGGGCATGACCATGGTCTGGGTGAAGTAGGTGGGTCGCAGGCCCACCAGGAAGCCCAGCGTCCCGAAAAAAATGGGGACTGCCCCCCGCCAGCCACCGAAAAACCTGGCCGACTCCTTGTGCTCGATCCTCCGCCGCTCACTTGCATAGAGCCACGCCGCCAGCCACCAGAGCAGGCCGGCGGACACCAGGATCGCGATGGCCGCTGGGACAGGCCACCACCCATCCTTGCGGAGCAGAGGCTGGAGGGCGCTCTGCAGGAGGCCCACCGTGATGGCCACCCGGGTTGCCCACCAGATTCGAGTGCCGGGGCGCTGCTGCCGGAGCTTGTCCCACTCGCATTGAAGCTTCTTCGGGATTGCCAATTCGCCACCTCCCTTCCTAGATTCTGCAAGGCCAGGAGGGGTCAGGCGGGACTTCCCATCAGGTGGCCAGGGACTGGCTGCGAGCGGTTCACCAGGGGTCTTGAACGGTCCTGCCGGCCTGGGCGTGCCTCAGGGCCTTGAGGCCGATGTCCCGGCGCACCTGCCTGCCGGGCCAGTCCACCTGGGGCAGGGCAGCCTCGATGGCCGCGCGGGCCGTGGCGAGATCCGGGGCCGAAGTGGCCAGATTCAATACTCGGCCCCCGTGGGTCAGCCACTGGCCTCCCTGCTTCCGGGTTCCCGCATGGATGACGGTGACGGTGGGCGATCCCAGGGCGATGGGGACCCCCTTCTTGGCGCCTTCCGGATAGTCCTCGGCCGCCAGCACCACGGCGATGGCCGTGTGGGGTTTCAGCCTCAGGTTCCGGGGGGCCAGCCGGCCCTCGGCCACCTCCAGCAGCAGGTCCGCCAGGTCCTCGTCCAGCAGCTGCATGAGCACCTGGGTCTCGGGGTCGCCGAAGCGCACGTTGTACTCCAGGAGCTCCGGTCCCGAGGCGGTCCACATGACGCCAAGGAAGAGCACCCCCCGGGCCTCGAGACCGTCCCGCTGGAGGCCCCGCACCGTGGGCTCCACCAGGGTGGTGCGCATGCGCTCGATGTCCTCGGCCCGCAGGAAGGGGAGCGGCCCGAAGGCGCCCATGCCGCCGGTGTTGGGGCCCCGGTCATCTTCGAAGATGCGCTTGTGGTCCTGGCAGGCGGGCAGGAGGGCGTAGGCCGCGTGGTCTGCCGCCACGTCCACCAGCACGTGCAGGGAGAGCTCCATGCCCACCAGGGGCGCCTCGAAGACCACCGTCCGGCTGGCCTCCCCGAACTGCCCGGCCAGGAAGGCCCGGAAGGTGGTGAGGGCCTCGGCCTCGCTGGCCGCCAGGACCACCCCCTTGCCGGCGGCAAGGCCGTCGGCCTTGAGGACGATGGGGAACCCGTGGGGCCAGCGGCGGATCAGGGCCTCGCCCGCCGCCAGGTCCGTGATGGTGTGGCTGGCGGCGCAGGGGATGGCGTGCCGCTCCATGAACGCCTTGGCGAAGGCCTTGCTGCCCTCCAGCCGGGCGGTGGCGGCGTCGTGGCCGAAGCAGGGGATGTCCAGGGCCCGCACCGCATCGCCCACCCCCGCCACCAGGGGCACTTCGGGCCCCGCCACGACCAGGTCGGGGCGGTTCGCCGCGCACCAGGCCGCCACGGAGGCCGGATCCTCCAGGTCCAGGGCGGCGCGGCCGCCCAGTTCCCCGAGGGCGTCGCTGCCCGGGGCCGAGACCAGGTCCACGGGCCGGGCCGAGGCCTTCAACTTCAGGGCCAGGGCGTGTTCCCGGCCGCCGGAGCCGAGGAGCAGGATCTTCATGGGGACCTCCGCCTTTCAGTATCGCCGGACCGGGTCCATGGCGGTCCGCGGAAGGTCTCCACCCGGAAGAGGTCCCCACGGTCAAGAATGGCCTCAACGGATCCGGGACTTGGGAGTAGGATGACCCCGCCGGGAGGTTTCCATGGCCATGATCACCCTGAGCGGCAACCCCATCCATACCTGCGGCGACCTGCCCCTGCCCGGACACGCGACGCCCTTCTTCACGCTCACGCGCGACGATCTCAGCGAGCTCACCAGCGTCGAACTGGAGGGCAGGCGCGTGGTGCTGAGCATCTTCCCCAGCCTGGACACCTCGACCTGCGCCGAGAGCGTGCGGAAGTTCAACCGCCTGACAGCCGACCTGGCCGACACCGTCATGCTCTGCGTCTCCATGGATCTGCCCTTCGCGCAGGCGCAGTTCTGCGGCGCCCAGCAACTGGACCGGGTGCTCACCGCCTCCGCCTTCCGGCACCCGGAGTTCGGCCGGGCCTTCGGCGTGACCCTGGTGGACGGTCCCATGCGGGGCCTCTTCGCCCGGGCCGTCGTCGCGCTGGACGAGAACGGCACCGTCGTGCACACCGAACTGGTGCCAGAGCTCACACAGGAACCCGACTACGACCTGGCCATCCATGCCGTCCGGAACCGCCACCACCCCTGCCCCGAGGATGCCCTCGAGACCTCGGAATAGGACCGTTCAGGACCCCCGGGCCATCAGCCGGGCCTGGGTGTAGGGGATGAGGCCGCCGGCGTCCATGATGCCCTTGCGGGCGGCGGGCAGCTGGACCTGATCGAAGGCCCGACCCGTGGTCCGGTTGAGCACCTGGTTGGCAGTGATCTCCAGCTCGTCGCCCTCGCCGGCCTCGAGCCCGGGACAGATCACGACCGGCAGGCCCAGGTTGATGCTGTTCTGGAGGAAGATGCGGGCGATGCTCCGGGCGACCACGGCCACCCGGTGGCCCTTCAGGGTCGAACAGGCCTGTTCCCGGCTGGAGCCGCAGCCGAAATTCTCGCCTCCCACGATGATGGAGTGCGGCGCGAAGGCTCCGGCCCGCAGCTTGGCATTGAAGTCGGTTCGGTCGAAGAAGGCGAACTGGGGGGTCTCCGTCGGCAGCACCGTGGCCATGAATCGGCCCGGATAGATGTCGTCGGTGCTGATGTCGTTCTCGAGTTTGAGGATGACTTTGGCCATGGCTCACGCCTTCCTGGGATCGGTGATGACGCCCGTGAGGGCCGAGGCGGCGGCGACCACCGGGCTGCAGAGGTAGACGAACCCCGTGGGGTTGCCCATGCGTCCCTTGAAATTGCGGTTGGTGGTGCTGAGGGCTGTCTCCCCATCGCCCAGGGCCCCCTCGTGGACACCGAGACAGGGGCCGCAGCCGGAGTTCATCACCACGGCGCCGGCCTTCATGAGGTCGTGGATGTAGCCCTTGTCGAGGGCCTGGCCGAAGATCCTGCTGGAGGCGGGAAACACGAGCATGCGGGTGCCCTGGGCGACCTTCTTCCCCCGCAGGAGGGCGGCGGCGTCCGCCAGGTCGTCCAGGCGCCCGTTGGTGCAGCTGCCGATGACGATCTGGTGGACCCTGGTGCCCAGGACCTGGTCGATGGGTTTCACGTTGTCCACGGCATGGGGGCAGGCGATCTGGGGCACCAGGGCGGATACGTCGACCTCCACCGTACGGACGTATTGAGCATCCGCATCGGGCCCCACGCAGTCGATGCCGCCCACCACTCCGGCTTCCTCCCGCAGGTAGCGGATCGTTTCCTCGTCCCCGGGCACGATGCCGGAGGTGGCGCCCGCCTCGACGCTCATGTTGCAGATGGCGAGACGCCCGCTCGTGCTCATGTTCCGGATGGTCTCGCCGTGGAACTCCAGCACCTTGAAATTGGCGCCCTGGGCCGTGAGCTGGCCGATCAGATAGAGAATCAGATCCTTCGGCCCGACCATGGGGGGAAACGCGCCCTTCACCTCCACCCGGATGGTGGCCGGCGCCTCGACGTTCACGGCGATGCCCAGGGCCCAGGCCGAAGCCATTTCCGTGGCGCCGACACCGAAGCTGAAGGCCCCAAGGGCCCCGTGGCTGGTGGTGTGGGAGTCCGTGCCCACCACCACGGACCCGGGGCGGACATAGCCGAACTCGGGCAGGATCTGGTGGCAGATGCCCCCCACGTCGCCGCGCACGTCGTGGAACTTGGTGATGCCGTGGGCCGCCACGAACTCCCGGATCTTCTTCTGATTGGTGGCGGTCTTGGGTGACTCCGCGGGCACCCGGTGGTCGAAGATGATGGCGATCTTGGAAGGATCCCAGACCTTCGCGTCGAGGCCGGTGCCTTCGAACACTTCCTGGAACTGGTTGATCACCAGGGCTGCGTTCTCGTGGGACATGGCCAGGTCGACCCGGGGTTCCACCACGTCGCCCGCCCGCACGGAAGGCAGGCCCGAGGCCCGGGCCAGGATCTTCTCGACGACGGTCATGCCCACGGACACCCCCTAGATGACGCCCTTCGATTTCAGGTCGGCCAGGTCAGCCTCAGAGAGGCCGAGCGCCCCGAAGATACGCTGATTGTGCTCGCCGAGGGCAGGCGGTGGCATCTCCACCGCGCCCGGGGTCTTCTCGAACTGGGCCGTGAGGCCGAAGACCTCCACCTCGCCGATCCCCTCCACCTGGACCTTGCGCAGGACCTGGCGGTGCTGGACCTGGGGCTGCCGCAGCGCCGCTTCCAGTTCGAGGATCTCGCCGCTGGGCACATTCCTCGCGTTGAGGGCCTCGACCCAGTGGCGGGTGGGCCGCCGTGTCAGCCGGGCCTCCAGCAGGGGCGTGAGCTCGGTTCGGTTCCGTTTGCGGGTATCCCGTTCCTGGAAGCGCGGATCCGTCTTCAGCGCCGGGACCTCCAGCACGTCGCAGACCGCCTCCCACTGCTCCTGCTTGTTGGCCGCGATGTTGATGTGGCCGTCCTGGGTGCGGAAGGTGCCGCTGGGGGCCGCCGTGAAATTGTCGTTGCCCATGAGGGTGGGCGGCACCCCTCCGATGAGCAGGTTGGCCGCCATCCAGCCCATGAGGGGCATGATGCTGTCCAGCAGGGCCACGTCGATGAACTGACCCTCCCCCGTGCGTTCCCGGTGGAAGAGGGCCGCCATGATGGCGAAGGCGGCGTTGAGCCCGCCGACCGTATCGCAGACGGGAAAGCCTGCGCGCAGCGGATGCAGCCGCTGGTCCCCGTTCACGGCCATCTCGCCGGAGAGACCCTGGATGATCTGGTCGTAGGCCGGCTTCAGGGCATCGGGGCCGGTCTGGCCGAAGCCGGAGATGGCGCAGTAGATCAGCCTGGGGTTGAGCCCCGCCAGGGTCTTGTAGCCCAGCCCGAGGCGCTCCATGACGCCGGGGCGGAAGTTCTCCACCACCACGTCCGCGTCCTTCACCAGGCGCCGGAACAGCGCCTTCCCCTCCGCCGACTTGGTGTTCAAGGTGATGGAGAGCTTGTTGCAGTTCTGGGCCAGGAAGCTGGTGCCCATGAGCTTCTGGTTCAGGTCCGGCAGGATGCCCAGCTTGCGGGCCAGGTCGCCGTCCTTGGGGTTCTCCACCTTGATGACCTCGGCCCCGAGCTGGGCCAGGTGCAGGGTACCGAAGGGCCCCGACAGCACGTTGGTGAGGTCCAGGACCTTGATGCCTTCCAGGATCTTCTTGCTCATGCCAGGTCCTTCGCCAGGATCGGTCCGGTCTTATAGACGCGGCCCGGCAGGTCCCGGCCGAGGTGCCTGGCCACGTCCTTCGCCACGGCCACGAGGGCGGAGAGGTCGATGTCCAGGCGCTGGCCGGCCCGCTGGAGGCCGTGCACCAGGTCCTCCGTGGCCACGTTGCCGGCCGCGACGCGCGTGAAGGGGCAACCGCCCAGGCCGCCGAAACTGGTTTCGATGGCCCAGGCCCCCGCGTCCACGGCCGCATAGACGTTGGCCATGCCGAGGCCGTAGGTGTCATGAATGTGGGCGGTGACTTCGGCGCCGGGACTCAGTTCCCGCACGCGCCGGACGTAGCGGTGCACCTGGCCGGGATGCGCATGACCCGCCGTGTCGGCCAGGCTGATGGAAGTCAGTCCAGCCTCGAGGTAGGCGGCGGCCAGGCCCATGACCCGGGCCTCGTCGATGGCCCCCTCGAAGCCGCAGCCGAAGGCGCTCTGCACGCTCACCTGCACCTTCCGCCCGGCCTGCTTGCCGGCCAGGGCGATGGCAATGATGCGGCGGGTGGCCTCCTCCGTGCCCATGCCTGTGTTCTTCCGGCTGTGGGTCTCCGAGGCGGAGACGCCCATGCAGAGGAGGGGAACGCCCGCCTCCAGGGCCCGCTCCAGTCCCCTTTCGTTCAGAACCAGGGCAGAGAACAGGGCATGGTGGGATTCCTTCCCGAGGATCCGGAACAGGTCGTCCGTGTCCGCCATCTGCGGCAGCCGGTCACCGCGCACGAAGGAACCCACCTGGACGAGGTCCACGCCCGCATCCGCCACCCGGCGGATCCAGTCCAGCTTGACCTCGGTCGGCACCACGGCCGCTTCGGCCTGGAGGCCGTCACGGGGACCGACTTCATGGATGCGGATCGGGTGCATGCCGAGCCTCAGAGCTTCCGCGCGATGGCTTCGCCCATCTCGAGGGTCGAAGCGCTGCCGCCCATGTCGTAGGTGCGGACCCGGCCCTCGGCGATGACGGCGGCGGTGGCGGCCTCGAGGCGAGCACCCCTCTCGGTCTCGCCGAGCCAGTCCAGCATCATCTTGGCGGCCAGGATGGTGGCGATGGGGTTCACCTTGTACTGGCCTGCGTATTTCGGGGCGCTGCCGTGGCTGGGTTCGAACACGGCCAGCTTCTCGCCGATGTTGCCCGAGCATCCGAAGCCGAGCCCGCCCACCATCTGGGCCGCCAGGTCGCTGATGATGTCCCCGAAGAGGTTCGTGGCCACCATGACCCCGTAGTTCTTGGGGTTCTTCAGCATCCACATGGTGATGGCGTCCACGTTGGCATCGTCCATCTGGATGCCCGGGAATTCCCTCGCGATGCGCTTGCCGGTTTCCAGGAACATGCCTTCGGTGGCGCGCACCACGTTGGCCTTGTGGATGACCGTCACCTTGGGATAGCCGAACTGCTTGGCGTAGCCGAAGGCGGCCCGGATGATGCGGTCGCAGCCCCTCTGCGTGTTCACCTTGCAGGTGATGGCGAAGGCATCGCCCGGCAGGTCCGCGAAATGGGCGAAGGGCTTGCTGAGCCGCTTCAGGCTCTCCTTCAACTCATCCGGGACCGGGCTGAACTCGACACCCGAATAGAGATCCTCCGTGTTCTCACGGAAGATCACCATGTCGATGCCTTCCTTGAAGTTCAGCGGGTTGCCTGGATAGGCCTTGCAGGGCCGCAGGCAGGTGAAGAGGTCGAACATCTGCCGCATCCGGACGATGGGACTGCGGTAGATGAGGCCCCGGCCTTTCAGTTCGGGCGCCAGTTCCGCCTCGGCATCCTTCACGGGCTTGGAGGTGATGGCCCCGAACATGGCGGCCTGGCTACGTTTCAGCAGGTCGATGGTGCGCTTGGGGAAGGCCTCGCCCTCCTGGCACCAGAATTCCCAGCCGATGTCCCCGTGGGTGTATGTGGCATCGAATTTCAGGGCGTCCAGGCAGAGCCTAGCCGCCTCCATGACCTCGACGCCGACCCCGTCTCCGGGCAACCACGCGATGTCGTACTGGCCCATGATCGGTCTCCTCCGGAAGGGGCTGCAATCCTGGCGCGAGACCGCACCGGATCAGCCCAATCATGACCTCACCGTGGAAATTGGACCCGGGCGGCCATCACAATATCTCCCAGAACCGCAGGAACCCGGCCATTGACCCCACAAACTGTCAAACCGGCCCCATCACTTGCAGGCCAGCCAGCTGGCCCCGGTGCGCACTTCCGCCGCCAGCTTCACGCCCAGGGCGCCCAGGTCATCGGCCCCCTCCATGGCCTCCTTCAGCAGGGCGGCCGCCCGGTCCGCTTCTTCCGGGGGGGCCTCCATGAGCAGTTCGTCGTGGACCTGGAGCAGCAGCCGTGCCTTCAAACCCGAGGCCAGGAGGCTGCGGTGCAGGCGGACCATGGCCCGGCGCATGAGATCCGCCGCCGTGCCCTGGACGATGGTATTGACGGCCTCACGCAGGGCCGTGTTCTGGTCATTCCGATTTGAACTTTCCAGATAGGGGATGCGACGAATGCGACCCCAGTGGGTGCGGACCAGCCCCTCGGCCAGGGCCCTCTCCTTGGCACCCTCGATCCAGGCGGCCACCTTGGGCATCCGCTCGAAGTAACGTTCGATGAAGGCCTTGGCTTCCTTCTGGCTGACCCCGATGTTGGCGGCCAGGGCGAAGGCGCCCTGGCCGTAGAGCAGTCCGAAGTTGACCGCCTTGGAGGCACTGCGCTGGTCGGGAGTGACCTGATCCATGGGCACGTTGAAGACCTCGGAGGCGGTGCGCCGGTGGATGTCCTCCCCTGCCACGAAAGCCCCCAGCAGCACGGGATCCCCGGCCAGGGCCGCCACCACGCGGAGCTCGATCTGGCTGTAGTCCGCGTCCAGGAGCACCCAGCCGGGTTCGGGCACGAAGGCCCCGCGGATGGCGCGGCCCTCCTCGGTGCGGATGGGGATGTTCTGCAGGTTGGGGTCGCTGGAGGCCAGCCGTCCCGAGGCCACGGCCGCCTGGTGCAGCCGGGTGTGCACCCGGCCCGTGAGGGGGTTCACCATCTGGGGCAGGGCCTCCACATAGGTACCCAGCAGCTTCACCATCTGCCGGTGCCGCAGCAGCTCGGAGGCGATCTCGGCCCCCTGCTTCTCGGCCAGCTCCTGGAGCACATCCTCGTCGGTGCTGGGTGCCTTGGTCTTGCCCGTGAATTTCACCGGCTTGTAGCCGAGTTTGCCGAAGAGGATGGCGCCCAGCTGGGTGGGGCTGTTCAGGTTGAAGGGCTCGCCCGCGAGCTCCAGCACCCGGGCCTCGGCGCGTTTGCGCTCGCCGTGCATGTGCCGCGCGATCTGGGCGAGGACCTCCAGGTCCAGCCGGACGCCGTGGCCCTCCAGGGCCGCCAGGACTTCCACCAGGGGCAGGTCCACCTCCTCGTAGAGGCGTTTCAGCCGATCGTCCGTGAGCTGCGCCCGAAGCTTGTCGCAGAGCCGCAGGGCCAGGTCGGCATCCTCGGCCGCGTACTGCACCGCGGGCCCGAACTCGGCCTCATCGAACCGCTTCTGGCCCTTGCCTTTGCCCACGATCTCTTCGAAGGCGATGGGCTTCACATCCAGCAGGCGCACAGAGAGGTCGTCCAGGTTGTGGCGGACCCCGCTCTCCAGCAGGAAGCTCAGCACCATGCTGTCGTCGGCCAGGCCGAGGACCGGCAGACCGTGGCGGGCCAGCACCTGGAGGTCGTACTTGAGGTTCTGGCCGCACTTCCCGACGGAAGCGTCCGCCAGCAGGGGGGCCAGGACGCCTCGCACCCCGGTGAAGGGCAGGTTGCGGGGATCCAGGTGGGGCGCCAGTTCCAGGAAGAAGGCCGCCGCATCACCCCGCAAGTCCAGGAGGGAGTCAGGCAGGCCCGAGTCCGGCAGCAGCCCGGGCAGGGAGCCCTCCGTATCGGCCGTGGCCGGCTTCAGGTGGGCCAGGGGCACGTAGAGTCCCTCGTTGGCCTGCCAGGCCAGGCTCAGACCCACGAGGTGGCCGCGGGTGGGGTCAAGACTGGTGGTCTCGGTGTCCAGGCCGAAGCGGCCCGCGGCTCGGCAGGCGGCCACGGCGGCCTCCAGGTCCGCCAAGGTGGCGGCTGACCGGTACTTCCGCACGCTGCCCGCCTGCTCTGCACTTTGGGTGAACTCCTTCGTGAGGGTCTGGAAACCCAGTTCCTTGAAGGTCTCCCGGGCCCGGGCCTCGTCCACGCCGGGGTAGACAAGGTCCCCGGGATGCAGGGCGAGCTTCAGATCCGTCACGACCGTGACCAGCCGCTTCGTGAGCCCCAGCCATCCGGCGGCGGCCTCCAGGCCCTCCCGCTGCTTGGGCTTCAGCTCGGCCTTGGCCGCAATGACACCGTCGAGGCTGGTGAATTTTTCCAGCAGGAGGGCCGCGCCCTTCTCGCCGATGCCGGGCACCCCCTTCACGTTGTCCGAAGCGTCCCCCACCAGGCTGAGGAAGTCCACCACCTGCTCGGGCCAGACCCCCATGCGGGCCTTCACGCCCTCGCGGTCGTGCCAGACCTCTCCATCCTTGGTGTTCAGCACCTGGATGTGGAGCTCGTCGTCCACCAGCTGGAGCAGGTCCTTGTCCGGGCTCACAATGACCGCCGGCAGGCCCAGGGCCGCCGATTCCCGGGCCAGGGTGCCCATGACATCGTCCGCCTCGTAGCCGTGCAGTTCGACGATGGGTATGTTCAGGGCCTCCACCAGCTGGCGGATCATGGGGATCTGCGGGCGCAGGTCCTCGGGCATGGCGTCCCGGTTGGCCTTGTACTCGGGATAGAGCTCGTGCCGGAAGGTGGGCTCCGGCGTGTCGAAGACGCAGGCGATGTGCGTGGGCTTGTGCTTTTCCAGCAGCTGCAGCACGAGCCGGGTGAAGGTGTAGGCGGCCCCGTTCTTCAGCCGCGGATTGGCGAAGTAGGCCCTAAAAATGAAGGCGAAGGTGTCGATGAGATAAAGGCGGTCCTCAGCCACGGATGGCCTCCATGCTTAACGGCAAGGCCTCGCGTATCCGCGCAGCGGATACCGAGAGAATGAAGGCGAAGGTGTCGATGAGATTAAGGCGGTCCTCAGCCACGGATGGCCCCCATGCTTAACGGCAAGGCCTCGCGTATCCGCGCAGCGGATACCGAGAGAATGAAGGCGAAGGTGTCGATGAGGTAGAGGCGGTCCTCGGTCATGGTTCCAGTCTGGCAGGGCGAGCCGGATTCATGACTCCGTCCTGAGCGGCCGATGCATGACCATTCACCATTCGATCTGGTCCAACTGCCTACCCCGGGCGCCAATAAACGCCTGGTTTCCCAACCTGGAGGTTCTATGCGCCCATCCCTCGCCACGCCTCTCCTGGCCCTGGTCCTGGTGGCTTCGGCAGCCGCCCAGCCCTCCGAACGCCCCAAGGCCGAAGCCATGGTCATGGAGGGCATCGCCTTCCTGAAGGCCAACGGCAGAAACGCCTTCCTTGCCGAAGTGCAGAAAGGGACGGGTCGGTTCCACCTCAAACCCGGCAGCACGCTCTACCTGATGGTCCATGATGTCAACTACACCGTGGTCGCCCACGGGGCCAACCCAGGGTCGGCCGGTCTCAATCGCAAGGACATCAAGGATCCGGACGGCAAATTCCTGGTGCGGGAGATGGTCAAGGTGGGTCGGCAGAAGGGGGGCGGCTGGGTGGACTACAAGTGGCCCAACCCAACCACCGGAAAGGTCGAAGACAAGAGCACCTTCTCCCTGGCGGAGGGGGACCTCGTCGTGGGCTGCGGCATTTACAAGTAGCTCTCCATATCCATCAATACGGCGCAGGTGGCCCCCAGGTTCTGAGCAGAGGTTATTTATCCCCTGGCCGCGAGCAGCCGATTGCACCTTTCAATCCAGGCGTCCACAACGCCCCTCACCTCTTGGAGGCCCCATGCGCTCTTCCATCGCCACACCCTTCCTGGCCTTGGCCATCGTGGCCTCGGCCTCTGCCCAGCCGGCCGAACGGCCCAAGGCCGAGGCCATGGTCAGGGAGGGCATCGCCTTCCTCAAGGCCAACGGCAGGGAAGCTTTCATCGCCGAGGTCCAGAAGGCTTCCGGCCGGTTCCACGTCAAGCCCGGCAGCACGCTCTACCTGTTCGTGTACGACCCCAAGGGCACCACCCTGGCATTCGGGATGAACCCTGCGGCCGCCGGAACCAACCGCTGGGACCTCAGGGACCCGGATGGAAAATACATCGTCCGGGAGATCATCCACGCCGGACAGAAGAAGGGGGGCGGCTGGATCGAGTACAAGTGGCCCAACCCGACCACGGGAAAGGTCGAGGAGAAGACCTCCTTCTGCATGGCTGAAGGGGATGTCATCATGGGCTGCGGCATCTACAAGTAGCTCATCCCAGGCCGTATACACGGCGCAAGAGGCCCTCCCACCAGCCAGCTGGCAGGAGGGCCTTCAGCCTGCCCGCCCAGAAGGCATCGCGGCCAATGACCAGTCGCCTCGGTGGCTGTCCCGCATCAAGGGCACCTAGGATCTTCCTGGCGCAGGCTTCTGCGTCCATGGCGAAGCGTTCACTCTGATCCTTCCGGACGGCCAGATACTTCTTGAGGATCCGCTCGTAGCGGGTTCCTGCGGCCCGTTCAGGCAGATCACCCCAGACCTTGCTCAGGGTCTCCCGGAATCTGGTCCGGATTGCCCCGGGTTCCACCAGCACCACGGCTACTTCCCGGCCCACCTCCAGCCGCAGGGTCTCGGCCAGGGCCACCACCGCATGCTTGGAGGCGTTGTAGGGTCCCGCCAGGGGGATGGACAGGCGGCCCAGCATGGAGGCCACCTGGAGGACGCGGGCTCCGGGTTCGCGCCGCAGCAGGGGGAGAAAGGCGTTGGTGACCGCCTGCAGGCCGATGACATTGGTTTCGAACTGGGCCCGGAGTTCCTCTGGCCGCAGGAGTTCCAGGGGCCCCACCTGGCCGTAGCCCGCATTATTCACCAGGGCCTTCAGGGGCAACGCCGCGCAGGCGGCGGCCGCGGCGGCGATGCTGGCCGCATCAGTCACGTCCAGGGCCAGGACTCGCAGGTCCTCGCCCGGGGGCAGGTCCGCCAAGGCGGCGGTGTTCCGGGCCGTGGCTACCACCCCCCAGCCGGCCTCCCGGCACAGGGGCACCAGGGCCCGCCCGATGCCCGTCGAACAGCCCGTGATGATCACCCAGCTTCGCATCCCACCATCTTTCCACAGGCCGCAATCGGGGCGCCGGGACCTCTAGATCAGATCAACGCCAGCAGGCCGACCAGGTAGAAGCTCAGGTCCACGCTGAGCTCGAAGCGGTGCCTGCCGGTGGTGAAGCGCTCGTGGTACAGCCAGAGGTAGAGCATCGGATAGGCGGCGCAGAGGACCAGCACCAGGGCCACGGCCATGGGGTGGCCCTGGCTCCGGTTGTCATAGGTGGACCAGAGGGTGCCCACCAGCAGGGTGCCCAGCAGCCCGAGCAGCACGACCTTGGTGGCCCGCTTGCCCAGGAAGATCGGGAGGGTCTCCTTCCCCACGATCTGGTCGTTCTGCATGTCCCGGATCTCGTAGATCACCGTGCGGACAAAGCTGAGGACCCCCACCAGGAAGATGGCCGAGAAGGCCCGCAGGTCCCAGTTCCGCCCGGCCTGCCAGATCGGCATGATGACCACCACGGTGGTCAGGGCCAGGGCCACGACCAGGTCTTTGGAGCCCGGGATGCTGCGCAGGCTGAAGACCCGACCCCCGACCGGGAAGCGCCGCTTGTAGGCGGCGCCTACCAGCGAGGCGCCAACCACGACGCCGAAAGCCCTCGCCCCGAGGCTGGCGGCCAGCCCGAGGGTGATCAGGGTGGCCGCAAGGGCCGACATCAGCAGGATCCTGCGGTTGCGCTCGAGAAAGCGGGCCCGGGCCGGGCCCTTGGCGCCCAGGCCCAGCGGATCGAGGAAGGGGCTCAGCAGGTACATGCCCAGCACGTAGGAGGCCGTCAGCAGTGGATAGCGCCACCCCGCGGGCAGGCCCAGCCAGTGGTGCACGCCCAGGGTCGCGAGGCCTCCGCCCGCGGCCAGCAGCGACGAACTCCCGAAGGCGGCCCGGAGGAAGCTGCGCCAGCGGCTGGGGCCGTCGCCCAACTGTTCAAGCACATCCACCACTTCGTCCACCAGCCAGGTGGGCGTGGAGGCGCCCGCCAGCACCCCCACCGTCTCCCGGCCGGTGAATCCCGCCAGGTCCATTTCCGCGGCGGTCTCCACGTACTGCACCGGTTTCCCGTAGTGGTGGGCCAACTCGGCCAGGTGCTTGGTGTTGCTGGAGGCCTTGCCGCCGACGACGATCACCGTGTCCACGGTCCTGGCCAGTTCCCGGGCCTCGTCCTGGCGCATCCAGGTGTCCTCGCAGATGGTGTTCTCGAAGATCGCCTCCCCGGCCCGGGTCCGGAGGTAGTCGGTGATGGCCTGGTAGTCCTTCACGGTGAAGGTGGTCTGCGCCACCACCAGCACCTTCCGGAGCTGCTCCGCCGTGAGGGCCTCGGCCTCGGCCATGTTCGAGACGATGATGGACCCGCTGTCGGCGAAGCTCCGGTGCGCCACGCTCTCCGCATGGCCGTGGCTGCCCAGGATCACGGTGAAGTAGCCCTTGGGGCTCCACTTCTTGATCTTGTTGTGGACCTTGGCCACTTCGGGACAGGTGGCGTTCACGATCCTCAGCTCGCCCTTGACCTGGCGCTCCCGGAGGCCGCGGAGGTCCTGGATGGGGATGCCGTGGGCGCGGATCACCACGGTGCCGTTCTGAACCTGCTCCGGCGCCTCCGCCACGGCCACGCCCCGCTGGCGGATCAGTTCCAGGGCCTGGGGGTTGTGGATGAGGGGTCCCAGGGTCTGCACGGTGCGCCCGTCGTTGCGCACGGAGGCCTCAAGCACGGCGTCCATGGCGCGCTTCACGCCCCAGCAGAACCCCGCAGTCTTGGCGACGATGACCTTCATGAACTCCCCGCAATCCTGACCTGGTTGGTCAGGTTATCCATCATAGCGCCGGCGGGAAGTCAGAGGGAGCAGCGTTCCATCAGTTCGCGGTCCGCGGCGGGCAGGCCCGCCAGCCAGGTGGACTCCTCGCCTGGTTCCGGCAGGACGTGCCCGTACTCGGCCATCTGGCCGGGCGGCAGCTCCGCGAGGTAGGCCCAGACTCGGTTGGGGGCGATGGCCCCGGCGCTGGCCACCTCGGCCACCAGCTCCTGGAGCAGCTGCCGCCTCCGCTCGGGGGTCCGGCCGGCCCGGATATGGCCATGCACGAACAGGTGGTCCCCCCGCAGGGGGGCACCGCCCACGAAATGATCCCCTGCGGGCACCTCCGTGAAGATGACCTGGGCGAAGAATGCCTGGGCGCCGGTCACCCGGTGGTGCACCTGGGTGATGCCCTGGGCGATGCGCTGTTTCTGCTCGGCGGACAGCAGGCCGGCTGCGGCCATGACCCGGTAGGTTGGCATGATGGTCTCCCTGGAGGATGGAACGGTCTCTGCTACAGAATGGGATGCCCCGGCAGGGGCCACGGTGACGGGTCCTCGGGTGCTCTATTCGGCGGAGAGGTCCACGATGCGTCCGCCGGTGATCTCGGCCAGCACGGCGAAGGTGAGGGGCACCCCGGTGGCATCCGTGCCCGCCGCCGGATAGATGGTGGGGTAGAGCCCCAGGTCCTGGTCGAGGAGGATCGCCACGCCCTCCAGGGCAAAGGGGCAGACCCCGCCCGGGCGGTAGCCCGTGACCCGCTCCGTCTCGTCCGCATCAGTCATGGAGACCCGGGAGCCGATCACCCGCTTCAGTGCCGAGGAGGAGAGGCGCTTGTCGCCAGGACAGACCACCAGGTGGAAGCCGCCGGCTCTGTCTTTGAACAGGAGGGACTTGGCGATCCTCGCGGTGGCGACGCCGATGCGCCGGGCCGCAAGTTCAGCGGTGGGTGTGCTGCCGGGCTCGAACTCCAGTGCCACGAGGGCATGGGTCTCGAGGATGGCCTGTACCTTGGCCGGAATCATGCTTGGATCCTAGCGAAGAAAGAGAGGCCCGGAGGCTTCCCGGGTCCAGGGTCGCCCCCGTGATCCCCTAGAGCTTGAATCCGATCTGGATCGTCACCTGGTATTCGGCGACCTCCCCGCCATGGATGCGGCCGCGGATTTCCTTCACCTCGAACCACTCCATGTGCTGGATGGTCTTGCCCGCCTCGGCCACGGCCTGCTTGATGGCATCCGAGGAACTCACCGGCGAGGTCCCCACGATTTCGATCTTCTTGTGCACGCCTGGCATGGTTAGCTCCCTGGTTTCAGGGAGCATCATAACCCTAGAGGACTGTTCCCGAGTGAATTCGCTGGCTCCCCCCAGTTCCGCGGGAATTGCCGGGACCCGGACCCCTGGATTCCCTTACCCTGAGTTCAGCCCGCCGCCGCTCCCCAGGAACTCTCCCATGGACTCAGCCCAACCCGACAAGGATCTGCCTCTGAAGGAGGACATCCGCCTGCTCGGACGGCTGCTGGGTGACACGGTGCGGGAGCAGGAGGGCGAGGACACCTTCCTGCTCATCGAGCGGATCCGGCAGAGTTCCGTGCGCTTCCACCGCGCCCAGGACCCCGGGGCCAGGGAGGACCTGAAGAACATCCTCAAGGACCTCAGCCCCGGCCGCGCCATCCTGGTGATCCGCGCCTTCAGCTACTTCTCCCAGCTGGCCAATCTGGCCGAGGATCAGCACCACACGCGGCGGTCCCGGGCCCACCGCATGGGGGAGGATCCCCCCCGGCCCAGCTCCCTGGGCCACGCCCTGGCCCAGGCCGGCGAGGCGGGGCTCGGGGGCCCCGACCTGCGGGCGTTCTTCGACAGCGCCCAGGTCCGGCCCGTGCTCACCGCCCACCCCACCGAAGTGCACCGCAAGAGCATCCTCCACGCCCAGATGCAGATCGCCCGCCTGCTGGACGAGCGGGACCGCATCGCCTCGACACCCCGGGAAACCGCCCTGCGGGATGAGCACCTCGAGCGCCAGGTGTTGCTGCTGTGGCAGACCCGCATGTTGAGGCCCTACCGGCCTTCGGTGACGGACGAGGTGGCCAGCGCCCTTTCCTATTTCGACCGCACCTTTCTGAGGGAGATTCCGGCCCTCTATGCGGACCTCGAAGACCGGCTCGGTCAGGATCCGACTCTGGGTGATGTAGAACTTCCGCCCTTCTTCCAGGTGGGCAGCTGGATCGGAGGAGACCGGGATGGCCATCCCCTGGTCACCGCCGAGGTGCTGGAGCGGACCCTCCACATGCAGTCCCGGGCCATTCTCGACTTTCTGTTGAAGGAGCTCCTGGCCCTGGCCGAGGAGCTCTCGCTCAGCCTCCTGGTGTCGCGCGCTTCCCAGGAAGTGCTCGACCTGGCGGAACGGTCCCCGGACCAGTCGCTGCAGCGGGCGGATGAGGCCTACCGCCGGGCCCTCAACTTCATGTACCTGCGGCTCTCCGCCACCCACAAGCACCTGTTCCATCCAGACCCTGCCGCCCCTCCCGGGCCCGCGGAGCCCTACCCCTCGCCGGTCGAGTTGAAGGCGGACCTGGATGCCCTGGACCGCTCCCTGCGGGCCCACGGGGGGCGGCGGCTGGCCCGGGGTCGCCTGCGGGATCTGCGGCGAGCGGTCTCGGTGTTCGGCTTCCATCTGGCCCCCCTGGATCTGCGGCAGAACTCCGAGGTCCATGGCCGGGTGGTGGCCGAGTTGCTGGAGGCCGTGCGGCCCGGCACGGCTTATCTCGACCTGGACGAAGCACAGAAAGTCCGCCTCCTGGCCGCCGAGCTCGAGAGCCCGCGCCCTCTCGCCTCGCCCTTTCTCACCTACAGCGACGAAACCCGCGACGAGCTGACCCTCTTCCGCATGGCCGCGAAGGCCCATCGCCGCCTGGGCATCGAGGCCCTGCCCAGCTGCATTGTCAGCCACACGGAAGCCGTCTCCGACCTGCTCGAGGCGGCCGTGATGCTGCGGGAGGCCGGGATCCTGCGTCCGGCCGAAGGCCGGCTGGACCTGAACATCATCCCGCTCTTCGAAACCATCCCGGACCTCCAGCGCTCCGGGGACATCCTGGAGGAGCTCCTGGACCTGCCCATCTACCGCCGCCTGCTGGACAGCCGCGGCGGCGTGCAGGAAGTGATGGTCGGCTATTCCGACAGCAACAAGGACGGCGGCTTCCTCACCTCCTTGTGGGAACTCTACAAAGCGGAGCTGCGGCTGGTGGAGGTGGCGAAGCGGCATGGGCTGCGCCTGCGGCTCTTCCACGGGCGCGGCGGCTCCGTGGGCCGGGGCGGCGGCCCCAGCTACGAGGCCATCCTGGCCCAGCCCCCAGGCACCGTCCAGGGCCAGATCCGCCTCACGGAGCAGGGTGAGGTGATCGCCGCCAAATACGGCCACCCGGCCGTGGGCCGCCGCAACCTGGAAGTGCTGGTGGCGGCCACCCTCTCGGCCAGCCTGCCGCACCGGGGGGAGGCGGCCGGGGAACCGGCCTTCCTGGAGGCCATGGACACCCTTTCCAGGGAGGCCTGCAGGGCCTATCAGGACCTCGTCTACGGGACTGAAGGCTTCGAAAGCTACTTCTGGGAGTCCACCCCCATCGCCGAGATCGCCCAGCTCAACATTGGCTCCCGGCCCGCCAGCCGGAAGGGCGGGCGGGCCATCACCGACCTCCGTGCCATCCCCTGGGTCTTCAGCTGGAGCCAGTGCCGAGTGATGCTGCCCGGCTGGTACGGCGTGGGTTCGGCGGTCCGCGCTTTCCGGACCGAGCGGGGCGAGGCTGGCTTGGCCCTCCTGAGGGAGATGTACGTCGGCTGGCCCTATTTCCGCAGCCTGGTCTCCATGATGGACATGGTGCTCGCCAAGGTGGACCTGGCCATCGCCTCCCGCTACGCCGACCTCGTGGAAGATCCGGCCCTGAAGGATCGGATCTTCGGGCGCATTAGGGAGGAGTGCGAAGCCTCCATCCTGGCCCTGAAGGCCATCACCGGCAGGGAGGTCCTGCTCGAGGACAACCCCGCCCTGAAGCGCTCCATCCAGCATCGTTTCCCCTACATGGATCCCATCAATCACCTCCAGGTGGAACTGCTGCGCCGCTACCGGGCCGGGGATCCGGATGCCCGGATCCAGCGCGGGATCCTGCTCTCCATCAACGGCGTCGCCGCAGGCTTGCGCAACAGCGGGTGAACTGGCCCGAATGGTTCGCAGAAAACCACTGGCTAGGCCTCCTGGATTCCAAGTACCTTGGACGTGGCTCTTTTGATCACTGAAAGGGAAGTCGCGTCCATGGCCCACCCTGCCCTCCTGCCGGTCGTCCTCACGTGCAACACGGACCTGCGTTTCATCGACCTGATCCAGGTGGTGGGTGCCGAGTTCCTCAAGCACCTCAGCTTCAGCCAGGAGGATGGAGAACGCCTCTGGCTGGCGATCCAGGAGGGCATCGCCAATGCCATGCGGCACGGCAACCAGCTCCAGAAGGACAAGCCCGTGAAGGTCACCTTCACCCCCCGGGCGGACCGTTTCGAGATCCGCATCGAGGATCGGGGCCCGGGTATTGACCTGGACACCCTGGCGGATCCGAACCTGCCGGAGAACCTGCTGAAGCCCGGGGGCCGTGGGGTCTACTTCATGCGCCAGGTGATGGACGAGGTCCACATGGAGTGCGCGCCGGGCGGCTCGACACTGGTGCTCGTGAAGGCCCGTAAGGTGCGCGAGCCCCATTCGTGAATCCTGCCCAGTGGCGCCGCAGGGCCCTCTGGCTGTCCGGACTGACCATCGCCTACAACCTGATCGAGGGTCTCGTGTCCATGGCCTTCGGCTGGACCGACGACTCCATCGCCCTCTTCGGATTCGGGGCCGACAGCTTCATCGAGGTGGCCTCGGCCCTGCTGGTGCTGTGGAAGCTGCTGGACCACGGCAGCCTCGAGCGCGAACGCAAGGCCACCCGTGGCATCGGGCAGCTCTTCCTCTTCCTGGCCGCTGGGATCGCCGGGGGCGCCATCCCGCAGCTCATCGCCCGGCGCCACCCACCCACTTCGATGCCGGGCCTGGTCATTTCCGCCCTGTCCCTGGCCTTCATGGCCTACCTGTGGCGGGCCAAACTCCGGGCGGCCCAGGCCATGGACAGCGCCACCCTGCACGCGGACGCCACCTGCAGCCTGGCCTGCATCCAGCTTTCGGGAGTGCTCTTCACTGGAAGCCTGGTATTCCTGCTCATCCCAGCCCTCTGGTGGATCGATGCCGCGGCGGCCCTGGGCCTGGCGTTCCTCATCGGGAGGGAAGGTTTCCAGATGCTCCGCGCCGCGCGAAGCGTAGGTTTCACTGGCGGCTGCGGGTGCCCCCATTGATTAGGACTTCGGCCCCTTGATCCAGCCGAATTCCACGGGCATTTTCGCGTAGAAGAGGGTGGCTTCCTCGGCCTGAACGAAGGTGAGGAATCGGTCCACCTCCTCCTCCGTGGCCAGGAATTCCACCACGACCGGCAGGCGTCCCGAAAGCTCGAAGAAATGATCCTCCAGCAGGCCGTGGCGCCCGAAGCCCGCCATGGCCTTGAAGACGGAGCCGCCGTGGAACCCGAGACGGCGGGCCTGTTCCAGGAGCCACTCATAGACCAGGACATGGTGGATCTTCTTGTCTTCCTGGACGTAGAACCTCAGAGACATTCCGTTCATGGCGTCCCCCTAAGCAGGGTATTCACTGTCAGCATGCCCAGCAACGTAAGTAATAACGATCCAATCAGGTGGGCCAAGACATGGGTCAGGGCCCAGGCATACTCCGCCCGGCTCATGAGGTTCACGGCCTCAGCAGAAAAGGTGGAGAAGGTCGTGAGTCCTCCCAGAAAGCCGGTGATGACCAGGAGGCGAAGGTCCGGCGAAAGGCCCGGATGGTGCGAGAAGAAGGCCACAGCCATCCCCACCAGGTAGCCGCCCGCCAGGTTGGAGGCCAGGGTGCCCATGGGGAGTGTGGGGAAGGTCGCGTTCAGGAAAATCCCCAGGCCCCAGCGCAGCCAAGCCCCCAGGGCCGCACCGGCTCCCACCGCCAGAAAGGAATAGATAGCCATGCCTGTGTCCTCCAGGATGCACAGGCGTCATCAGCCTTCCAGGCGGTTATGGGGCGGACGCCATCGCCGGGTCCTAGCCTATCACCTGGCCAGCTGTCCCGCCGTCACGAAGCCCACCTGACCTTTGGCCCGCGGCACCAGCTTCTCCAGGGCCTCGACGGTCTCCGGATAGATGTGGCCGATGATGAGCACGGACCCGTCCTTCCCGGCCAGCTTCAGGGCCCGGTCCCACTGCTTTTCCATCTCGGGGAAGGCCTTGTTGTCGTCGAGGAAGACCCGCCGCTGGACGGCCGGCACCCCTAACTGCTCTGCGACATCGTAGGCCACGCTGTCCTTCTCGGTGCGGCTGTCCACGAAGAAGCACTTCCGGGCCTTGATCTCCTGCAGCACCCAGCCCATGCGCAGGCGGTCCGGCGTGATGCGGCTGCCCATGTGGTTGTTCACGCCCGTGCGATAGGGGATCTCGTCCAGGGCCAGGCGCACGCGGCGGCGGATCTCCGGCTCCGTCAGGTTGAACAGGATGGCGTTGGGACCCGGGTCGTGGCCCGGCGCCGGGTAGCCAAGGGGTTCCATGGGCAGGTGCAGCATCACCTCCTTGCCTAGGCGGTGGGCGATCTCGGCGCTTTCCCGGGTGTGCTCCTGGTAGGGCAGCACAGCCACACTGAAGGGCACGGGCAGGCTGCAGAGCCGGGTCACCAGTTCCGGCTGCATGTAGCCGAGGTCGTCGATCACCAGGGCGATCCGAGGGAGGGGGCGCCGGGGTTCCTGGACCGGAGGCCGGGTGGCGACGGCCTCGGGCTTCGCTTTCGGCTCCACGGGATTCTTCTCGGGCTTTTTGGGCTCGGGTTTCCTGGGCTCGGGTTTCCTGGCTTCGGGCCTGGGTGCTTCACGTCTGGCAGGCGCCTCACGCTTGCCGCAACCCTGCTGGCCGAGGAGCAGGCCCATACCCATGCCCAGGGCAAGCATCAGCGCGGCCCAGCCCACCAGGGCGAGGGTAGACGCGCGTTTCCCCTTGGCTCGCGCCATCAGGGCTGTGGCTTCTTGATGGAAGCGGGTCCTTCCTTGGGCCCAGCCGCCGCTCCTGGCACTGGGGAGGTCGGCTTGGCGGCCGGGGCGGGTGCCTGGAGGGCCGCCAGCACCTTGGCCAGGGGATCGTCCGTGTCAGTCACCTTGAGCACCTGGTCGGGCACCACGCCCTGGCGATCCAGTTTTTCGCCCCCCAGACCCACCCAGCGCTTGGAGACGAGTTCCACCGCCCCGCCCTGTTTCAGGGCGAAGCGGGTGCGTTCCACCCCCAAACCCACGGTCCGCTCGCCGAAGCTCCGCGCCCCTCCCTTTTTCAGGCAGGCGGCCAGGACCTCCGGGGCCCCCAGGGTCGAACGTCCCATCAGCAGGGCCAGGTGGGCAAAGGGTGTCCCGGATTCCGTCACCGGAAGCACCCGGTCCGGCTTGCCGGCCTCCTCCAGGGTCGCGAAATTACCCTTCGCGCCCAGCAGGCCCGCCACGGCGGCAGCCTCGTCCATGGAACCCTTGAGGCACTGGCGGAGGTCCAGCACCAGGGTCTGCCCCCGGTCAGCCGAGGCCAGCGCCTTGTTCAATTCCCCTGCCCTGCCGGGGGCCAGGTCCGGCAGCGAGGCCAGCAGCGCGCCCTGCCCTTGTTTGACGACCACCGCCCCGGGCGTGATCACCTGCATCAACACCGTGGTCTTGGTGAGATCACCGGTGGCGTTGTAACGGTAGAGGTCCAGGGGCGATCCCACGGGGCCACGGAGTTTCCGCTCCAGGGTCCAGGTGCTGATGCGGCCCACGGAATCGCCATCCACCTTGCGGATCACGTCGCCGGCCTGGATGCCGGCCTTGGCGGCGGGACCCCCGGGGACCACGGCCAGCACCGTGGCGTAGATGGACCGCTTCACCACTACCAGCCCGGCCTCCGCTGGGCCTGGATCGGGCAGGCGGAGGTCCTCGGCAGTCAGATAGGAATTGAGGGGGTGGGACCGTTCCAGGACGGCCTGCACGCCACCCCAGACCACCTTTTCCATGTCCGGGGGATCGACGTAGTTCTGCTGGACCAGCGAGAGCACATCCTGGATGTCGGACAGGCCCGCCAGGGGATCCTGGGGCGCGGCCTTGGCATCCACGGTCGCGGAGTGGCTCGGCGGGTTGGCCTGCTGCAGCACCGGCAGGGTGAAGGCCGCCACCAGGGGAAGCGAAAGGACCGAGAGCCAGGAGCGAGCATGCATGGCTCCAGTCTACGGTGGAAACGACCGCCAGGCTGCGGGCTCCGATCAGGCTTTCATATCCAGGGTGGTCTTCAATAGCTCATCCGCGGTGTTGAGCACCTTGAGATTGGCCTGGTACATGACGTCGAAACCCATGCCCTGCACGGTTTCCGTGGTGAGGTCCACATTCGAGGTCCCCGGGCCGGCGGGTGTGGAGTCCTGTGAGACGCCCGACACCCGCACCCCCCCCGAGGCTTCAGCCACCAGGTCGACGCTTTGGGCCTTGTATCCGCTCGACAACTGGTTGGCCACGTTGTTGGCCTGCACGGCCAAGCCGGCGCTGGAAGCGCTGAGACCTGAGAGTGCAGTGCCGACCACGTCCATGGGAGGTTTATCGGCACCCCGGGGACAGACTTGACTGGGAAATCAGGCTTGCTTGAACCAGCTGCTGCCGGACTGGAACCCCTTCTGCTTGGCGCTGGTCTGGGCGTGGCGGGCCAGGGCCAGGTCGATGAGGCGCGTCAGCAGGTCCGCGTAGGGCACCCCACTGGCGGCCATCATCTTGGGATACATGGAAATGCTGGTGAAGCCGGGGATGAAATTGAGCTCATTGAGGAAGACCCGGTCGCTCTGGCGCTCCAGGAAGAAATCCACGCGCGCCATGCCATACCCGTCCGTGGCGGCGAAGGCCCTGGCCGCGAGGCCGCGGACCTGCTCGGCCACTTCGGCGGAGATCTGGGCGGGAATTTCCGTGCGGCTCTTGCCGTGGATGTACTTGTCCTCGAAGGTGTAGAACTCGTCGGCCACGATCACTTCCCCGGGTATCGAGACCAGGGGCTGGTCGCCGCCCAGCACGGCCACCTCGATCTCGCGGACCTCCAGTCCCTGTTCCACCAGGACCCGGCGATCGAAGGTGAAGGCCCGGTCGAGGGCCGGGGCCAGATCCTCGTTCCGCTTCACCTTTTCGACGCCGATGCTGCTGCCCAGGTTGGCGGGTTTCACGAAAAGGGGCAGGCCCAGCTTTCCGCATTCCCCAAGGCACGCCTGCCGCTCGCGGTTCCAGTGCTCCTCCGTGAGCCCGACGTAGGGCACGACGGGGAGGCCCTCGGATTCCCAGAGCCGCTTGGTGATCCACTTGTCCATACCCGCGGCCATGGCGAGCAGGCCACCGCCGGTGTAGGGCCGGTGCAGCAGCTCCAGGTAGCCGTTGATCTGGCCGTCCTCGCCGCCGGCCCCGTGCAGGGCGTTGAAGAAGAGGTCCGGCAGCGGGGTGGCTTCGGCGCCCCGCTCCAGGGGCAGGAACGGCACCTCACTGCGCAGGGGCAGCTCTCCCGCCGCCAGGCGCGCGAAGGGATCGCCCTGCACCACCCACACGCCGTTCCGCGCGATGCCCATGGGCCTCACCTCGAAGCGCGTCCGGTCCAGATGCTCCGCGATGGCCCGCGCCGTGACGATGGAAACTTCGTGTTCCGGGGATTCCCCGCCGAAAAGCAGTCCGACGCTCAGAGTCTCACGCATGGAACCACTGTATTCCAACCGCGGGCCGGGGAACACTGTGACACCCGGCCCCCACCCGATGCGCTAGGCTAGGGCGAAACCCCGGAGCATCTGTGCGTACGGCCATCTATCCAGGCTCTTTCGACCCCGTGACCCTGGGCCACTGGGACATCATCCAGCGGGCCGAGAAGCTGGTGGACCATCTCGTCGTGGCCGTCCTCCACAATCCATCCAAGCAGCCCGCCTTCACGGTGGATGAGCGCGTGGAGATGCTGCGCGAACTGGCTGGCAACCACCCCGGGATCACCATCACCAGCTTCCACGGCCTTCTGGTGGACTTCGCCAAGTCCCAGGGCGCCCAGTTCATCGTCAGGGGCGTGCGGGCCTTCAGTGATTTCGAATACGAATTCCAGATGGCCCTCATGAACCGGAAGCTGGCGCCGGAACTGGAGACGGTCTTCCTGATGCCCAAGGAGAACTACAGCGCCGTGAGCAGCCGCCTCGTCCGCGAGATCGGCACCATGGGCGGCAACCTCTCGGACCTGGTTCCGGACTCACTGCGCGGGCGGATCGCCGCGCGGCTCGGCAGGACCTAGCGTCGCTGCCCGCGGCCATTCGGATCCACGGTCCCCGGCCCGGGCTGGTTATACTTCAGGCTTCCCCACACTTGAACTGCCCGGAGCCATCATGCAGACCACCCGCTTCGTTCTCGAGCAGCAGGAGATCCCTACCCACTGGTACAACGTGGTCGCGGACCTGCCCAATCCGCCCTCCCCGCCCCTGGGGCCCGATGGCAACATGGTCAGCCCCGAGCAGATGCTCGCCATCTTTCCGGGTCCCCTGCTGGAACAGGAGATGTCGGGCGAGCGGTGGATCCCCATCCCCGAGGCCGTGCGCGAGATCTACCGCCTGTGGCGGCCCTCTCCGCTGATCCGGGCCCTGCGCCTGGAACAGGCCCTCGGCACCCCGGCGAAGCTCTACTACAAGAACGAGGGTGTCTCCCCGGCGGGCTCCCACAAGCCCAACACGGCGGTGCCCCAGGCCTTCTACAACCACCAGGTGGGCATCCGGCGGCTCACCACCGAGACCGGGGCCGGCCAGTGGGGCTCGTCCATGGCCTTCGCGGGCCAGATGTTCGGCATCGACGTGCGGGTCTTCATGGTGAAGGTGAGCTACGAGCAGAAGCCCTCCCGCCGTTCCATGATGCAGGCCTGGGGCGCCGAGGTGTTCCCCAGCCCCAGCAACCTGACCCAGGCCGGGCGCGAGGCCCTGGCCAAGCACCCGGACAGCGAGGGCTCCCTGGGCCTCGCGATCTCCGAGGCGGTGGAGGAGGCCGCCGGCCGCCCGGACACCAACTACTGCCTGGGCTCCGTGCTGAACCACGTGCTGCTCCACCAGACCATCATCGGCCTCGAGGCCAAGAAGCAGTTCAAACTGGCCGGGGACTGGCCCGACGTCATCTTCGGCCCCTGCGGCGGCGGCTCCTCCTTCGGCGGCATCGCCCTGCCCTTCCTGGCGGACAAGGCCGCGGGCAAGACGCCCAACCTTCGGCTGGTGGCGGTGGAGCCCACGAGCTGCCCCACCCTCACCAAGGGCGCCTATGCCTACGACTACGGGGACGCCTCGGGCTACACCCCCATCATGAAGATGTACACCCTGGGCCACGACTTCATGCCCCCGGGCATCCACGCGGGCGGCCTGCGTTACCACGGCGACAGCCCGCTCGTCTCCCAGCTGGTCCACGAGGGGCTGATGGAGGCCATCGCGGTGCCCCAGGTCGCCACCTTCGAGGCCGGGGTGCTCTTTGCCAAGGCCGAGGGCATCATCCCCGCCCCCGAGTCCTGCCACGCCATCCGCGCCGCCATCGACGAGGCCCTGCGCTGCAAGGCGACCGGCGAGCCCAAGACCATCCTCTTCAACCTCACGGGTCACGGCCACTTCGACATGGCCTCCTACGACCGGTACTTCTCCGGAAAGCTGGAGGATTTCGACTACCCCGCCGAGGCCATCCAGGAGTCCCTGGCCCACCTTCCCAAGGTCTGATGCCAACGAAGGTTCAAGAAAAGAAATAAGCCACTTCTTACCACCAAGGCGCCAAGACCACCAAGCTCCTCTTTACCCCGTGTATCGCCGCAGACGACGCCGAGAAGAGCTGCATGCGCTCTCTACAGGCTTTTCTTGGTGCCTTGGTGTCTTGGTGGTGATCCTTGTTTTTGATCAACAATTTCTTGCGCGCCCGGAAGAAGCGCTTCACTCGAACACCACCGTCTTGTTCCCGTAGGTGAGCACACGGTGGTGCAGGTGCAGGCGGACGGCCCGGGCCAGGACCAGGCGCTCCATGTCCTTGCCCTTGCGCACGAGATCCTCCACGGTGTCCCGGTGGCTCACGCGGATCACGTCCTGCTCGATGATGGGGCCGGCGTCCAGGTCCCCGGTGACGAAGTGGGCCGAGGCGCCGATGAGCTTGACCCCCCGGGCCAGGGCCTGGTGGTAGGGCTGGGCCCCCGCGAAGGCCGGGAGGAAGCTGTGGTGGATATTGATGACCTCCGGGAAGGCCTGCAGGAAGTCCCAGCTGAGGACCTGCATGTACTTGGCCAGCACCACCAGGTCCACGCCCTCCTGCTTCAGAAGGGCCAGCTGGCGGGCCTCCTGCTCCGCCTTGTTCGCCTTCGAGATGGGCAGCACGTGGAAGGGCAGGCCCAGGGGCTCCACGTGGCGACGGAGCAGGTCATGGTTGCTTAAGACGAAGGCGATCTCGGCGCCCAGCTCGCCGGCCTGGTGGCGCCAGAGCAGGTCTAGCAGGCAGTGTTCCTGCTTGCTGCACCAGAGGGCGATCCGCGGTACCACGTCCGAGAAGTGCAATTCCCACTGGCCGCCCATGGGCCCGGCCACCGCGGCCACGTCCCGGCGGAGCTGCTCCCGCTCCGATGGACTGTCTTCGCACTCCCACTCGATGCGGCCCAGGAAACGCCCCGCCTGGAGATCGGAATGATGGTCCGAGTCCACGATGTTGCCGCCGCGCTCATAGACGAAGCCCGACAGCCGGGCCACGATGCCCCGCTGGTCCGGGCAGGAGATGAGGAGGATGGCCGTGGGGAGTGGCATGGCTCCAGCTTAGCGGCGGCGGAGCCGTGATGGGCCGCCCCTCAGCTGATCTCGGCCAGCCGCAGCCGGGCCTGCTCCCGCCGGAGCCAGTCGAGCTGGGCCTCGCTGAGGCCCAGGGCCAGGGCCCGGTCCGCGGCCTCGCGGCAGCGGGCCAGCAGGGCGCGGTCCCGCACGAGGTCGGCCACCTGGAACTGGGGCAGCCCGGCCTGCCGTACGCCGAAGAATTCGCCGGGCCCCCGCAGCTCCAGGTCCCGCTGGGCGATGCGGAAGCCGTCCTGGGTCTCCACCAGGGTCTGGAGGCGCTCCGTCTCGGAGCCGCTGAGCATGAGGAAGTGACTGCCATGGGGGCCCCGGCCCACCCGGCCCCGGAGCTGGTGGAGCTGGCTGAGGCCGAAGCGCTCGGCGTGGTCCACCACCATCACGGTGGCATTGGGCACGTCCACGCCCACCTCGATCACCGTGGTGGCCAGGAGGATCTTCGCCTCGCCCGACACGAAGCGGCCCATCCGCGCCGCCATGTCATCGGCCTTCAGGCGGCCGTGGACCACCTCCAGGGGCTCCTCCGGGAAGATGCCCCGCAGCAGGGCCTCCATGGCCTGGATGTCCCGGAGCTGGACCTTGCCTTCGTCGGAAGGATCGATGCTCGGGCTCACCACGAAGGCCTGGCGGCCCTCGGCCAGTTCGCGGCGCACCTGCTCCCAGGCCCGCTCCGCGAATTCAGGCTTGTGAAGCCTGGTGGTGATGGGCTGACGGCCCGGGGGCAACTCGTCCAGCACGCTCTGGTCAAGGTCCCCGAAGATGGCCAGCGCCAGGGACCTGGGGATGGGGGTGGCGCTCATCACCAGCCAGTGTGGGTCGCCGCCCTTCTCCTTCAGCGCCTCCCGCTGCTTCACGCCAAAACGGTGCTGCTCGTCCACCACCACCAGCTGCAGCCGGTGGAACGCCACCGCCTCCTGGAACAGGGCGTGGGTGCCCACCACGTAGCGGGCCTCACCGCTGGCGATGCGGGCTAGGGCCGCCCGCTTCTCGGCGGCCTTCATGCCCCCCAGGAGCAGCTGCATGGAATCGGACCGTGCGCCCAGGTAGCGCCGGAAGCTCTCAGCATGCTGGCGGGCCAGCACCTCCGTGGGCACCAGCAGGGCCCCCTGGCCGCCGGTCTCGGCGACCATGGCCATGGACAGCAGGGCCACCAGGGTCTTGCCGCTGCCCACATCGCCCTGGAGCAGGCGGTTCATCACGCGACCCGAGGTGAGGTCCCCCACGATCTCCTTGAAGGAGCGGCGCTGGGCCCCAGTCAGAGGGAAGGGCAGCAGGGCCTTCAGGCGCTCCCTCAGCTGCGGGGAGGTAGGCACCACCAGCCCCTTCCGCTGCAGCCGGCCGGCCCGGCGCAGGGCCACCCCCAGGGAGAAGGCGAAGAGCTCCTCCGAGGCCAGGCGCCGGTGGGCGGGGGTGGTACCCCCTTCCAGGGCCTGGGCCTCGCTCTCGTCCGGAGGGCCGTGCAGCAGGCGCAGGGCCGTCAGGGTATCCGGCAGGTCCCTCGACAGCTCCAGGGGCAGCCAGTCGTCGGCCACCTGGGCCCGTGAGAGTGCCTCCGCCACCAGCCTCTGCCGCGCCCGCCCCGGGAGGGCTCCCAGCTTCCGGTAGAGGGGCAGGTAGCGGCGGACCCAGCCGATGTCCCCGTCGCGGTCCATCACCTCGAACTGGGGTCCCCGCATCTCCAGCCCATGGCGGCCCGGGAACAGGGTTCCGAACACCAAGAGCCGGTCCCCCACCTTCAGCGCGCGACCCAGGTAGGGCTGGTTGAACCAGAGGAGGCGGAGGGTCCCGGTGCCGTCGGTGAGCAGCGCCTCCGTGAGGGCCATGCGCTGGACCCGGGTGGTGCTCTGGCGCAGATCCTGGATCGTGCCCAGCACGGTGACGAGGCTGGAGTCCGGGACTTCGAAGCCCCGCAGTTCCAGGCTGCCCAGGGGCCGGAGGCTGCCCCGGTCCACATAGCGGTAGGGCAGGCTCCAGAGCAGGTCCCGGAGGGTGTCGATGCCCGCCTCCTCCAGGGCCGCCGCCCGCGCCACTCCCAGGCCCCGGAGGACCGTGACTTTGGACGACAGGGGGAGCGGGGCGAGGGACATGGCTGGAGTTCAGCCTAGCCGCAGCCTTCCGGCCGAGGCCATCCCAGCGCTCGGCCTAGACGTGGGCAGTTGTCTTCGCCATGGCCTTCACCAGGGCCTGTTCCAGGTCCGCCCAGAGGTCCTCGGGGCCTTCCAGCCCCACGGACAGCCGCATGAGGGACTGGGAGACGCCGCTGTGTTCGCGGGCCTCGGCGTTCACCACGCGGTGGGTCAGGGCCGCGGGGTGCTGGATGAGGGTGTCCACGCTGCCAAGCGACACAGCCGGTGTCATGAGCTTCACCTCGGCCATCACCGTGGCCGCAGCCTCGAAGCCCCCCACCAGCTCGAAGGCGATGAGGGAGCCGGGCCCCTTCATCTGGCGGCCCAGCAGGCCCTTGGGATCCTGTCCAGCCAGGCCGGGGAAGTGGACCGCGGTCACGGCAGGGTGACCGGCCAGACGCTCGGCGAGGACCTTGGCGCCCTCCTGCTGGGCCCGCACCCGCAGGGGCAGCGTGGGCAGGCCCCGGTGCAGCAGGTAGGCCGCCAGTGGATGCAGGACATTGCCCGTGATGACGCGGACTTTGCGCAGCTCGGTAGCCCAGTCGTGGTTGGTAGCCACCAGGCCCGCCAGCACGTCGCCATGGCCCCCCAGGAACTTGGTGGCGCTGTGGAGCACCAGGGTCACGCCGTGCTTGATGGGGTTCTGCAGGATGGGCGTGGCGAAGGTGTTGTCCACCAGGACGGGCACCTGGCCGGCCTGGCGGACCACGTCCTCCAGGTCCAGCAGGGCCAGGGTGGGATTGGCGGGGGTCTCCACGATCACCATGGCGGTATCGGGACGGATCGCCGCCGCGATGCCATCGGCCTCGGCCCAGGTGACCTCCAGGCCCAGCATCCCCGAGGCCAGCAGGTGGTCGGTACCTCCATAGATGGGACGCACGGCCACGATGTGGCTGCCCCGCTGCTTGGCGGCCATGAGACTGGCGGTCACCGCGGCCATGCCGGACCCGAAGGCCACGCATTCTTCAGCGCCCTCCAACTGGGCCAGCGCCTGCTCGTAGCGGGCCACCGTGGGGTTGAAGAGCCGCGAATAGACCGGGCTGCCGATGGGCAATCCCCCCATCGCCATGGCCTCGAGGCTCTGGCCGCCCTCCTCCAGGTTGTGCAGGGGATAGGTGCTGCTGAGGTCGATGGGCAGCGCATGGATGCCCTGTTCGTGCAGCACCTCGCGACCGGCATGGACAGCTTGGGTTTCCAGGGACATGGAAGCGGATGGGTGGCTCATGGCGGGACTCCTGTCTCCCCAATGTAGGTTCGATCAATTCGGCTTCATGCCGAATTGAATTCGTGAAATAATGTCTATCATGGAACTTGACCGAATCGACTTCGCCCTGATCGACCTTCTGCAGAAGGATGCTCGGTTATCCAACAAGGAACTGGCGGCGGCCGTGGGCCTGGCGCCCTCGTCCTGCCTGGCCCGGGTGCAGCGCCTCCGCAGCGAAGGGGTGCTGAAGGGTGCCCATGCCGAAGTGAACCCCGAGACCCTTGGGATCGGGCTCCAGGCCCTCATCGCCGTGCAGCTGCGCCAGCACAGCCGTGCCCAGGTGAAGGCCTTCTGGAAGCACATGATGGGGCTGCCCGAAGTGCTCACCGTCTTCCACGTGGCGGGCACCCACGATTTCCAGGTCCACGTGGCCGTGCGCGATGCCCACCACCTGCGCGACCTGGCCCTGGACGCCTTCACCACCCGCGCGGAAGTGGCCCACATCCAGACCAGCCTCATTTTCGAGGTCGCCAAGGGCAAGGTGATGCCGAACTACAAGGCCATTAGTGGTGCCCGCGCGTAATAGCTGGATCATCTGGACTGCTGGGGGCACCACGAGACGGGGGTCTGGGGGCACGGCAGTGCCCCCGGCGGG
>Ga0214197_1000001_pt1 | contig 211521 bp, 183 predicted proteins | sample TroBogEpilimnion_16_FD_153035 | JGI IMG/M metagenome (GOLD analysis project Ga0214197, IMG submission 153035) | Freshwater microbial communities from Trout Bog Lake, WI - 09SEP2008 epilimnion | ecosystem: Environmental > Aquatic > Freshwater > Lake > Epilimnion/Euphotic zone | place: Trout... | reverse complement strand
GCATTTGATAAATCTGCACGAGAGTTATTTGCCGTTGAATGGAAATCAAACATTTCATCCAATCGTTTTTCATCCCACTCCCCTGCATCCCGAAACTCCGGAAAGCGCAACTTGGGCAGGGTTTCGCCTTCTGCGGGAAAAAGCTGTTGCATCAGCCCTTTTTTATGAGTTTTGAGCGTATCGAGCTTTTGGGTTTGGGCGGTGATCAGCTCGTCGATGGAAGAAAGGCAGTCAGCGATTTTTTCTTGTTCGAGAGGAGAAGGGAAAATAACTTCAAATTTTTCCAAGTCACCTTTTGAAAATCCTTTGATTGATGTGCCTTGGCCCAAAGATATCAAAGCTGATTTATTAGCAATAAAAAAATACCCAAGGAAATAGTTGTAAATCTTCTTAGGCAAAAAGTTTGTAAAGTCCTGACTCGTACATACATCTTTATCATTTACAGCAAACTTCCCTGTGCCAACCCTTGAAACAAATAAAACACTTCCCTTTGGGACTAATTTGGTTGCAGATTCCGATATTGATTTCTCGTTGATAAATCTTGTGACTGACATGGTATAGATATCGTCTTCAAATATATCTGAACTTGAAACCCAAGGTATATCCCCCTGCCAATATTCAACTACAGATTTATCTGGCGTTCCACCGCCAATTAGCTTTCCAAGATCGCCCAGTATTTTAACTATCCAATCATCCCTAAACTCCGGAAACCGCAGCTTGGGCTTCAATTCGCGTTGGGTCGCTTGTATCATATTCGTTGCATCGGCTTTGTTACTCTGTTCCTTTGCCATTGCTTCACCCTTTTTTAATTGTCCGAAACGTCCGTTTTCCCTTAAACCTGATCTTCATTTGGTTTTTATTGCCCTGATATTGCCGTTTTGATGAGTATTCCGCTTTATAGGCTCATAAATCCCTGCTATGGCGTGTAAGTATCAAGGTAATACTTTATCAAACAAACAATATTTTTGTCTTGTCGTCCTATTTATGTGCGTTTTTATAACCTTTCTATTTCATACGCTGCTTGATCTTTAATGGTTTATAAGTAAGCGTTAAGCGTGTCTGGCGTGCTGCTCTGTTCGGGGTCTCAGACTTTTTCCTTAACTACCGAACAAGTTCACCTGTATCCCTGTGTGTTGATCAGCTTTTTTAACCTGATCTTCAGGAAAGCATAACGCCGGAACTCAGTATCAATGAAAATAAAAACGCAAGAGAACCGTGAATCCTGATCTAAACTCAAGTTTTCTCAAGTGGTTTATCAGCACAATAACCAGCTTTACAACCCACTACGATAAGCCACAAGAAAGCGCCATAAAGCCACGCTATACAATATTTTCAGGTCATTCAGCACAAAGTATCAAGGGTTAAAGCAGTGCCATTTATGCTCATCATAACCGCCATATATGCGTTCAATAATAGACATCATAATCATTGGTTATGATATGGTTATTCTTGTGATAACTGCTCGGCTCCCGTCAACGAATTGCCAGAATAGGCAACAAAAAAGCAGGGAATTACCCCTGCTCGATGTTTCTCTGATATGACGGCTGAAAACTCAGCTTTCCTTATAACCCTCCCCGTATCTCGCTCAGGCTTTGCCGTTGCTCTCTCATAATGCTGCTCATCATCCTTATAAGTTGGCGTGTAGACTTGTACCCATGGCCTTTGCTCGCATTACAAGCAACCTTGCCTTTCCCTGCTTCAGTGCGCGGCCCTGTGGATTGTTTCCACGGTTGCCATTGGTGGATTATCTCCGCTTGCTTTGCTCGCTGTTCCGGTGTCCATGTACGGGTTTTCTGCTTGTTCATGGCTTAATAGTTCGTTCTGGCTGGTTTCTGAATTTTCCGAAATCTTGCCTTCCGGCTCGCTGACCTGGTTCAAAGTGTTATTCACTTGTTGCGGCCCGTTGCTGATATTGGCCTGCTTCGTAATCACTGTTTGCCTCGGGTTCTTGATCTGTGCAAGTGTGTCTATGGTAGCCCTGCATTGGTTTTGTGCCTTTAAAGCCATTCTCATATTTATTTCTAACTGAGGTATACTCCCCGCGTTCCATGCTCGGCGCGCAAAAGCTGTAAAGATTGTATTCAAGGAAACTGCTTGATCTGCCAACATTATCTCAAGCCTTTTAAAGTCTCCTTTCTTTACCTCATCATTCAATGGTTTAAGCCCGTTCAAAGCTCCTTCTAACTCAAATTCCCCATAAACAGACTGTCCAAAAGCCTGTATAAGTGAAGGTGAATCATAAATCCCTAAAGCCGCCATTTTTCCTATCTTATACTTTCGGCTATCCTCTAACTTCTCCGGCTCCGGTGCTGGTTTCTTTTTCGTCTCTTTCGCTTTCATAGTATCGCTTTTGTTTTTGGCCAAAAAAAACAGCTTCCTTAAATGGCTCAGGCTGAACGATCTCCACCCGCGCCACGCTTGGACACCATCAATTTCTTTTGATAATGTTGTGCTCTTGAATCCCGTCTATCATGGCGGACGCTGCACAACTTGCACCCATCAAGAAACTTGAAACTGCAATTGCCCATTCCCTACCGTCCGGCTTCCTACCCATTGCCTCAGTGACTGCCTCGAACAATGCAACCTTGCTTTTATCAAGAATGAAATTCCCGATCTTGCTGGCTTCCTCTTTGTTGCCCATGGTCTCAATGTTTTGTGGTTACGCTGTCTGTTTGTTCTCTCAATAAATAATCTGCTAAATCCAGCCCTGCCGCTCGATCTGATTCAGTTGCCCGACGTTCCAGTATATCAGACACGGTAACGCCTGGCAGTCCTGCCGCCACCTTTCGCCAATCATCAAACGCCTTTAAATCAGGATAGAGTTTCACCTTTCGACCGATCAACGTTTGTAGCTTTTCTCTGACTTTGTTGTTCTTCCCGCCTGTGGCAACCCATAGAAGCCCAGGTATAAACCCACTGGCAACAATCGCTGTTTTCTCACTTTCAACAACCGCGACCGGTTTATCAGAATCCGTTGATAACAGGTGTTCGCCAAACAAACACTGCTGCAAGTGGTAAGGCTGAATCTTCATCACTGCATGAACCCAAGTGATAGGGTTTCTCATATCTTTCACTCTGCGCCCTGTCTGGCTGTTATAGCGCATGATCTTCCCCGCTCTGGCTTTCCCGTCTCTGTCGATCTGCCAGAACACGCATGAACCCTGCCAATACTTTGACGTGCCGATCTTATACGCTGCTGTCAGCTCAAACGCCTTTTGTTCACCGAGCACACAGCAAAGCCACCGGCAAAAATTGTTCTGGTTATATCTGGTAAGGCTGGCCCGAACGACCTTTGTATCAATGAAAGAAGGTTCTACCGGCTCCGGCTTTGGTTGTGGCTTTATTGCTGGCTTTGGTACGTCGAAAGGGTTCTTTCCTGTCAGGTAGAAATATTCCTTCGGGGTGAAGTGATAACCGCAACTGCTTTCACGATCACAACGGCCCACCTCATCCGCAACCTGTTCCCCTGTGAAGGAATCGACGTACCGAACAAACCGAATCTGCCGGCAAGCAGGGCAAGCATGTTTTACCCCGCCTTTTTCAAGTTGGAAACGATGTTCTGCCATTAGAACGGCCTCCCATCATCGACCGGAACGCCCGCTATACTTTCCCGTTGAGTATTTCCAGCCAAATCATGTACACTACGTACACCATGTACACACTTTTTTTGAATGAATACCTTCCGGCCATTCCTGTTTTGCTGCCTGCCTTGCTCAGGTTTAACGATAATTCCCGCTTCCTGAAGTGCGGGCATATTCCGTTTCAAAGCATTGGCTAACCCTTTGGCTCGCTGTGGCCACCCGTCACTACTTCCCGCCTTGTATGGCAGTAACTTATCAAGCAACTCTTGATATGTGCCGTCATAAATAGTTGAATCCTCAGGGAATCCCTCAGCATACTCAAGAACTGCCGATGCAACAGGGGAACTTTCAATTGAGCGCAAAACAGACTCGTTTCTATTTTCATTATACTGATCTGTAAACCTTCCCGCATCAAATCCCATACTTCGCGCCATTGCTTCGCCAAGCAAGCAATAATCAACCATTCTTGGAGGTCTTGCTATTTTGACGTTTGGAAGTGTGGCTAATGTTTTCACAAACAAGTCAAGCAAGCCGCCAAATATTTCAGGGAGTGCCGTTTTATATTTGGTCTGCAAATCTACCTCGCCTTCATACTGCTCTAACCTCGGTAATTCAACATGTATTGATCTTTCCGTTAAATCCTGTGCAGTGATAAGGCTCGGTATACCATTGATAACAACAGGCCTTTTCATCTCAAGAACAGTTTCCTCACCGTTTGTAAACAGTGTTCGGCCCCCGGCTGCGCCCCCTGTCGCCATTGAACAGAGTATATCTTGCATCCGTGCAGGCAAATAAGATATGTTCTCATAACTGATAAGCCAATTATTGTTTGCTGCCACTGGCATATCATCAATGGCTTTAGGTGCAGGCCTCAGGTTCGCCGTGTTCGGGTCTGCCAGCATTCTTAAATTGCTCTGTGTTGTGCTCTTTGCGGAACCCTGCACCCCGTTTATTTCCAGAACAGGGAATGGAGTATCTACCCGCCAACCCTCAAGCAACCAAGCAAGAACCAAAAGCCGATCACCTTCAGGGATATTGCAGAACTCCCATAACCGACCAACATCACCACCCGCCACAGGCTCAGGTAATGGTAATGATGTTGACGGCTTCCAGAACTTCACAGGGTAGTTATCCAGAACTCGCCACCCTGTCGCCATAACTTCAATAGCCCTGTTTTTATCATCGGCCATAAACAAGTAATAGACTCCGCTTTCAGAGTGCTTTGCTGCGCGCATAAATACCCGCTCTTTCCCTCCTTCGAATTTGCAAAGGCCTGATAATGCAGAACAAGCTTGTTTTATAGCCGCTTCACTGGCTGACGAATGACCGGAATCTTGGTAATAGGCATAACTCAACCAGTCAGTAAAGAGGGAACTACTTATCTTGAGAGTCTCATTTTTATCGGCTATCGTAACAAACGCATCCCGTGAACCTTCATCATAGAATAATTCACCACGGCTCACGACCAACTTGATAAGTGCCGATGCTACGTTTCGTTCTCCGCTTCCTTCGCTGTCAGGCCTCGTTGCATCATCAATATCAGCAAGAAGAACTCCGTTTGGTTTATCCCGCTTGATCTGACAACGCAACGCAACCCAAAATTCATCATCATGTTCTCGGATGAACTTCATAGCCTCGATAAACTCACTACTGGCATAAAGTCCGGGATTCTCTTTTGCCCGTTCGATCACGTTCTTTATTGTGGCAACCTGTTTATCAATGTCCAGCCTACCAACCTCTTGCCCGGTTTCAGTTTTGTGTACATGGTGTACATGGTGTACATCATTTTGCCCGATACACTCAGAGGGAAAGCATGCGCCCCCTACTTGCTCGATCTCTTGCCGTATTTCATCTGTGATACTGGTCATTTCGCTCCCCTCCGTTCGCCCCTCGTAGTCAGTTTACCATCTGGCCCTACAAAATAGCTGTATCTCATGCAGGCCGGCCACCCTGACAGCATTAAAACAGCATCAATAATGATCTGATCTACCGACTGGCAATAAGCTTTTGTATCAAAGGGTTTGAGATTTCGGGGAAGGTCATTATATTGAGGCTGTCGATCTCGCCCATTGACACGCTTTTGATCTTTGAACCCTGCACTTCGCCCGTGCAGGGTTTTTCTTTTTTCCCTCATTTCAAGCCCTCCACGTTTACTTCGCCACCCTCAAGCCAAGCTTTGAATTTATCAATAGGAATTAATAACCGGCCTGACGAATGACGGATAACGGGTAATTTTCCTTGACTGGATAACCGGTAAAAGCTCGCTTTTGATAACTCGAAATCCGCAAAATCTTTAGCGAACTTCAAAGCACTGTTTAGGGAAAAATACTTTTGTTCTGGCTGGCTGAATTGTGTTGAATTACTCATAGGTATCATTGTTTTGATTAGCGAACAACTGCCACTCCTTTACAGGCATTGATTAATCTTACTAAAGCAAAACATACTGTGCAAGCAGAATTTAGCCTTACTATTGACGGAAAAAAGGAGTTCCGGTTAATTACCTTTCAATTCGAAACATAATTGAATACAGAATAGTGACAGAAATGAGACAGAAATGATACACAAAATATGAACCAAATATGAGCCAACACATAATTAACTAAACCCTTACAATAAAGTGTTTTAGCGAATAAGTGCAATTAAGGGAATAGAAGGAGAATAGAAAGGGAATATGAGCCAAATATAAGCCAAATATGAGCCAACAACGTAACAAAGCCTAATAAAAGGTTAAAAAAATAAATAAATAAAAAAGCCAGATATAAACCTGGCTTCACTCTCTTTGCTTAATGCTTTTCGTTCAACCTTGCTAAAACCTTGCCGTCCTCATCAATTCTCAGAGTATTTCAATGCGACATATTCCGGCCATACCAGCCCGCCGTCTGCATTAATCCATTCGATACTCCGATATATCCGCGCTGCCTTTGCCCGCTGGTAATTTTTATCAAGTCCAGGGTAGTTAGCAGGGTTAATTCTCTCAGATAGCTGAATAGCCTCCAGCCTGGTTAACGGCTTTGCTGTCAAGAGCTTTGTCGAGCTTAACCACTCATCCCGCTCCGTTTTTGATGTGAAGGCTATAACCTCTTTTGTATTGGCAAATCCAGAAGCATGTTCATTTGGGTTATCACCCGTGAAACTGTCTGATAGTGCGTAATAGTATGTCATGGCTTTAGTGGTTTATGGTTATTTGGTTCACTGTTCTGATCTTTGAGCTTATCAGCCAGACGTTTATTATCCTGTTCCAGACGTTTATTAACCTGTTTTGAAAATTTAAGAAGCTCTTTCGCTTCACTTTCTGATATTTCTCCTCTGCTTAGCTTATCCATGGTATCAGCAAGCGCTTCCCTTAATTTCCCTGTTGTGGTTATCCCCGCAAATTTTTTTTGCTCTGTCATCTCCGATCTCCGTTTAGTGATTAATGAATTGTGACACCTAAGACACCTAAACCCGCATGGGTAAAGGCTTTTCCTGTCACAGGTGTCACCTGCTGTTTTGAATTATTCATCCTTTGATACTGCAATTGCAAGTTCCTTTGCTGAATACTCTCTGCCATCGAACAGATACCGACCTGCCGGGTTCTTTTTCAGCCTCAAGGCTTTTGCAATGGCTTCACCTTCTGCTTCCAGTGCTGCGGCTATGCTTCCTGCTTTTGGTGCGATAACCGGCTCAGGTTGCAATATTTGTTCTGGCTTTGATAGAGTCATCACCTGCGATATGGCGACTTCCTGCGGCTTTGATAGCGTAGTGAATACAGGCAACCTGTTAACTTCTGCAACTCGCTTTGTATCAACCAATCGGCAATATTTTTGAGTGGTAGAAATATCTCTGTGACCTAATTGCTTTGATACCGTGTAAATGTCTGAACCACTCGATAACATCATTGTGGCCATCGTATGACGGCTGGCATGGAAATGCAAATCCCAGGGCAAACCTGCCGCCGCCCCCCAGATATGCAAAATATCACCTATGAATTGCCTGCTCGGTAGAATGAAAACCCTCTCATCCCCATCTGGTACAAATTCAGGGTGCAACCTTTTTACCTCCATGAGGATTTTAACCGCCTGCTCAGGAATAGGACACTCTTCATACTGGCCTGTCTTTTTCTGTTGGAACCTGATAAAAGGTGAACCATTGACCAATGATATTTTTTCCCATGTCAGTAACTCTATGTCGGATAATCTCAACCCTGTAAAGCAACCAAATAGAAACGCCTGCTTAACCATCTCATTTTTACATGGCGTGTTATAGAGTGCTTCAATATCATTCATAGCAAGGAAATGCCGTTGAGTATCTGTTTGCCCGATACTGGATACTTTCCCTGAAAAGTCCTCTTTTATGTAGCCAGATTTCCACGCTTGCCGTATCGTTTTGCATACGACACCCATATATTTATGAGCGGTGTTCTGACTGATAGCTTCATCATCCAACAAATAAACCTTGAACCGCTCCACCCAGGCAGTACTTAGTTTATCAAACGGCACAAAGCCACCTGAGAAGGATATAAGCTTTCTCAGTGTGTTCGTTTCAAGTGGATAGTTTGTCTTTTCTATCGACGTTCTGAGGTATTCGATGAAGTCGCCTGCTGATTTCGCTTTCCGATCAAACAGCCCTGCGGGGTCTACCTGAAAATCCTTTTCATATCCCCGTCGCTGATCTTCAGCCTCAGCTTTTGCAAGATTGAACGCTTTCCGGTTTTTCGGGTTCGCTTGTATTCCGGTTCTTACAGAGAACCGCCCCAGCACGCCATGATAAACGTCAATATAGAATGCGACTTCACCACCGGCCATTCCCCGTTTCCTGATCTTTACACCCATACTTCACCGCCTTGTAACTTTTTGTAACCCATCCTTGTAACCGTTCACAAATAAGATACAAAACATGCAGTAATTAACCAAAGGGAATAATAAGTGATAACAAGAAGTAAGATGAAAAGACAATTGAATAATAAGCAGTTACGGGATAATTTAACAACTCATGAAATACGTTAAAATACGCTACTTATGAAATCGGGCACATCGTAGGGGTGATACTCCTGGATATAAGCCTCAAGGTCACTGTACCGAGCTTCTGTGGTCTTGATATAGAGAGCGACTTCACTCTCTTTCTGCATTGCTCCTTCCCATAGGAAAAAGCTCCTGATATCGGCCATCTGCACGCAGGCCGCGAGACGATTGTTCAGAATCCCGTCCGCAAGGCTTTCAGCTTCCTCCCGGTCAGGAGCGGTCGTCATAACCATGCAATACCTGCTCTCCATGCTCTCAAACAATGTAATGTTCACAAAACGATAAGCTCTTTACTAAAACCCTGCAACGGAGTAACGCCATGCGGGCCCATCACCACCGTATCCTCAATACGCACCCCGAATTTGCCTGGAAGATAAATACCGGGCTCGATGGTAAAGACCATATTCTCCTGCAGCACATGCTCCCCTTTCGGGCTGATCCGGGGCTCCTCGTGCACCTCAAAGCCTACACCGTGGCCAAGACCGTGACCGAACTCTTCGCCGTAGCCATGAGCGTTGATGAAGCCGCGAACCTCGCTGTCAAGCTCTTTAGCGGTCATTCCACACCGCGCCGAAGCTATACCCAGCTCCTGCGCCTCCTTCACAATTCGATAGACATTAAAGGCCTCGCTGGAAACATGACCAAGCGCAACGGTCCGTGTCTGGTCGGAAGCATACCCTTCATAGATGCATCCCATATCGATAACTATCAACTCTCCCGCCTTGAATGCAGCCGTTGAAGGCCTGGCATGAGGCATTGCAGAGCGAGGCCCAGCTGCAACGATAGGGTCAAAAGAGTCTTTTTCGGCTCCAAACTTTTTATGCTGAAAAGAGATTTCGGCTGCAATATCAAGTTCCGTAACAGATTGAGAGATCATGGGCAGGACTTTTTCAAAAACAAGCTCGCTTATTTCAGCGGCACGGCGCAACTTCACCAGCTCAATCTCATGCTTGACCATTCTGAACTCATCGAAAAACGTATGAACCGGTATTATCCTCTGTTTACCATGAAACTGTTCAATCAACAGAGTAGCTTCATGCCAGGTGATATTATCAGACTGGAGGGCAATGGTGTCGCCGAGATGATAGCGCCCTGACCCAAGCTCTGCCGCAAATCCATCAGCAGCAATAACCACTTCAACCACATCAACCTCTCGTGCCGCCTGCTCCTTATATCGGAAATCAGTAAACAACAAGCTTTTTTCGCGCGTAACTAGCAGCCGCCCGCTTGAGCCGCTGAAACCGGTCAGCCATCTGATAACAGAAAGATCGGTAACAATACAGGCATCGAGTGACCAGCTCATCATTTTCCTGAGAACCATCCGTAGAGCTTCTTCCCTGAATGACGATTTCTGCTTGCTCTTCATAAGATTAAAAATATTCCTTCAATTTACGGTCTATCCGTAATCAGCCTTTTACAATACAATCAATTCTTCTTATTATTTACATCTACGAATATTCGCACACATTTGCCAATCAATTCAATCCATGCCGCAAAAGAAGTTACTGCAAAAGTTGCTTGAAGGAGAAAATTTTTCACAGGAAGAGATGACATTCTGCATGAACAGCATTATGGACAGTCATTTTTCAGAGATAGTTATTGCTGCAATGCTTGCTCTCCTGCAGAAAAAAGGGGTAACCCCGACTGAAACTGCCGGCGCATACTACAGCCTTATGGCAAAAGCCAATACAATCGTGCTTGATGACGATGCTGTCGATACCTGCGGCACCGGGGGGGATCATGCAGGGACTTTTAATATTTCAACGACCGCATCAATTATTGCCAACAGTGCCGGTGTCAATATTGCCAAACATGGAAACCGTTCCGTAACAAGCAGTTGCGGAAGTGCTGATGTTCTTGAAGCACTCGGCTTTGCTATCGATCTGCCACCGGAAGCGACACAAAAGCTGTTTGAACAGACAGGATTTGCCTTCCTTTTTGCTCCCCTCTACCATCCATCCATGAAAAAGGTAGCCCATATCCGCCGCGAACTGGGCATAAGAACGATCTTCAATATTCTCGGCCCCCTGATCAATCCTGCACGGGCTAAACGCCAGCTTGTCGGTGTCTTCAATCGGGAACTTATGGAACTCTACACTGAGGTGCTTCTGCAGACAGGAACCCGGCACGCTATGGTTGTTCATTCAATGACTGAAGAGGGCATTGCACTTGATGAACCGAGTCTCAACGGGCCTACGGATATTATTGAAATTCAGAACAGCACTGTCACCCGGCATACAGTTTATCCCGAAGATTTCGGCATGACCCGACATGCCCTCTCGGAAATCCAGGGCGGAAACAGGGATGATAACGCTCTTATTATCCGCAATATCCTTGACGGCAGCGCTCCTGCAGCTTACATTGATGCCGCCCTTTTCACCACTGCAATGGCCTGTTATGTTTCAGGAAAATCACCCTGCATCAATGATGGTATTCTTTTGGCAAAAGAGGCCCTTGAAAGCGGCCATACCGGTAAAAAATTTAATGAGATTCTGAAAATAAACGCTGAACTCTCTTCACGATACAGACTGGCTATAAACTAAATTCTTATCTTTTTGCCAAAAAACTTGTATACTAACTGCCTTGTTTTACAGCCTAAGAGAGAATCATTATACCCATGAACGGACGCGAAACGCTAAACCCTGAAATGCATCAGAGCATCAGCGAAAAGCTTCGCTCGTCCGGAGTGAGCGATTCAAGACAAAAAGCCATCCAGCAGGCTCTGGAGAACGTCAACAAGCCGGGATTCAGGATCGAGCCCTCTGCAATCCTGCCGCTTATGAAACCGGTCACATGGTTCCCGCCCATGTGGGCTTTTGCCTGTGGTGTGGTATCGACCGGCGAAGATATTGCTGCAAACTGGTCTATCCTCCTCAGAGGTATTCTCCTCGCAGGACCTCTCATGTGCGCCATGTCGCAGACCATGAACGACTATTTTGACAGGGAGGTTGACGCTATTAATGAGCCTGACCGACCTATCCCTGCAGGCAAAATATCAAAATCGGCCAGTTGGCTTATTACCTTTGCACTTATCATTACAGGTTTTCTTGTCGCCCTCTCCATTCACCCTTATGTTGTCGTCATTGCTTTTGTCGGTGTACTCATGTCGCACGCCTACTCGGGCCCGCCAATAAGGGCTAAAAGAAACGGCTGGTTCGGCAACCTTATTGTCGGCCTTGCTTATGAAGGCGTCGCATGGCTGACAGGCTGTTTTGCCATTACTCAAGGTATCCCTTCTCGGGAAACCATTGCACTGGCCATTATTTTCTCACTTGGTGCACACGGCATCATGACGCTCAATGACTTCAAATCAGTTGTCGGCGACAATATCCGCAGGGTCGCTTCAATTCCAGTTCAGCTCGGTGAAAAAAAAGCCGCAATGCTTGCTGCCGTTTTTATGGATGCCGCGCAACTGGCCGCTATCACCATTCTCGTTCTCAAAGGTTCCAGAACGACGACTGTGATTGCTCTGATTCTTCTGGTCGCACAGCTGCCCATGCAGAAAATCCTGATTGAAAATCCAAGGGAAAAGGCTGTCTGGTACAATGCTTTCGGAACACTGCTCTACGTTTTATCCATGATGGTTTGCGCTGTCGGCATCCGGCCCTGAAACAATAGGTTTCCAGTTTATAAAACTATTGTTATATTCCGATTCGTTTTTTTAACACCAATTGATTGCACCATGTCTAAAGTTTGTTTACTGACCGGCAAAAGACCTAAATACGGCAATACGGTATCCCATGCGAACAACCATGTCCGTACCCGTTTTGAGCCAAACCTCCATACCAAAAGAATCTGGATCGAAGAGGAGAAGCGGTTTGTAAAGGTTAAGCTTTCAGCTAAAGCCATGAAAATTATCGCTAAAACCGGAACTGCCGATCTCGCCAGACTGGTCAAGTAAGACCTGGGCAACACCGGCTATAAAAGATTATTCACTCTCTTATAAAGGCTCAATCATCCATGGTTGAGCTTTTTTTTGTCGATGAAAAAACAAATAATCATATACACCGACGGAGCCTGCAGCGGAAACCCGGGAAAAGGCGGGTGGGGAGCACTCCTGATGTACAGCTCTTCCATCCGTGAAATCTCAGGATTTTCACCTGCCACAACCAACAACCGCATGGAGCTCACCGCAGCAATAGAAGCACTCGAAGCGCTCAAGGAACCATGCGAGGTTCGCCTCTACAGCGACTCCAGCTATCTTGTCAACGCCATTAATGAGGGATGGCTGAAACGCTGGATGGCCAACAGCTGGAAAACCTCGACCAAAAAAAGTGTAGAAAACATTGATCTTTGGCAAAAAATTGCGAAGTTAATTAGATTGCAGGACGTTACCTTCCATAAAGTAAAGGGCCATAGCGACAACCTGTACAATAACCGCTGCGATGAACTGGCACGCCAGGCTATCAAAAATAACTCTTAATCAGCTGAAGTATGCCAAGGAATCCAGAACCTGAAGCAACACCCGAAAAACGCTCACTGAAAAAAGGTGCAGGACTTCTCTTGTCAATCAGCGTTCTCGGTTTTCTCTGCTTTCTGGCCATTGTTTTCTGGATCAACTACCCGAAACCCCGGCTGCAGCCTGAACCCCTAAGCCCCGAGCTTAAAACAATTGTTGATCACATTCCAGGAAAAACTGATGCCCTGATTTACATTGGGCTTAAAGATATCCGGCAAAGCAGCCTCTGGCAGAAGATCATTCCTGACTCCCTGAAAAAGGCACCACTGTTCCAGCCTAAAGGCCAGCTCAACACTCTCATGAAAGCTGCGAATATCAATCCCGCGGTCGACATTGATACGCTGCTGGTCAGTTTTAAACGCCATGGGTACAAAGAGCAGGAATATCTGGGAATTGCCTGGGGCCCTTTTTCGCAGAAACTACCTGACTCCTTTCTCCGAAACAACAGCACTGCGTCTGAAACAATCGGTGGTTATCGGTGCTACTCACTTGACAGCACCCTCTGGCTCTGCCCGCTCAGCCCAAGGAAAATGGCACTCTCAAACAACAGAAAAATGTTGAAAGAGTTCCTCCTTCCGACCGGCAGCTTCTATCAGAGGGACTCACTCACCACAGCGCTTATCAACAAGGCCGTCTATAAATCACATCTCTGGTTTGCTCTCCCATCCGCAGTCTGGACAATAGGAGCTCTCCAAAGTCTCACCTCAGCAAATCAGGATATCAAAAGCCTTGGAAATCTGAACAGCATACAGAACCTGGCCCTCTCTGTACAATTCAACAATGGTATTGAAGGGCAAAGCGAATGGGTCTATGCAACACGAAAAGGAGCTTATTTCGCGTCAACATTCCTGTGGGGGGCAATTAAACTTTCGGAACTTTCAGGAACGCGAACAGGCGGACAGACCAAACAACTGCTTAAAAATATCGAGATAGAGCAGAACCTTGAATCAGTCATCATTCGTGCCAATCTGCCCATTGAATTGTTTCAACATGCCCGGCAGAAAGAGTAGCCTGCGGCAACTCAAGGGGTATCACGCATGAAAAAAAGTGATGCTCCTTTCCACAGCACCCGCAATTGCCGCCCCGCCATAACCATTTTGCCCTGCTGTTTATGCAAAAGATCAACAAGCTTCTGAAGCGTCTGATTGTCAACAGGTGTATCCATATCCTGTAACGCCCTCTTGAAAACCTCTTTCTGCTCAAAGATCGTCAGCCGCTGCAGCGCATGGACGTCAAGCTTTCCGTCATTGAGCGTCAATCCGGGCTCGCGCTCAAGGAGGTTCTCGAAATAAAGCTCAAGAAACTCTTCAAGCTCACCAGCCTGTTCTGACAGCCTCTGAAGCGATGGCATGAGTTTATGAGGAAAGCGCTCCTGAATAAGCGGAATAACACGATTCCTGATAAAATTCCTGTCATAGTCGTTGACAAGATTGCTGGTATCCGTTCTGCTCCCAATACCTTTTTCCTTAAGATATGCGGTAATCTCAGCTTTTTGAAAGAGGAGCATAGGCCTGATAATTTTACCATGACGGGCTCGAATGCCTTTTAAGCCAGGCAATGATACTCCTCTGAAAAGATTAAAAAGAATTGTTTCAGCATTGTCATTGACATGATGGCCGGTAGCAATCCTGGTGAAGCCCTTCTCCTCCATTACCTTCTCAAAAAAAGTGTATCGCAGCAATCTGGCGCTCTCCTCTACAGACTTCTTCCACTCCCCTGCATACTTCAGGGTTTCACACTTTTCGACAACACACTCCAAGCCGAATGACAGGCAATGATCCCGCACAAATTGTTCTTCAGCATCACTTTCCTCACCCCGAAGCTGAAAGTTGCAGTGAGCTACTGCCAGTTCACAATGGAGAACAGGCTTTACTGCACAGAACAGAGAGAGCATAGCCATCGAATCCGGCCCTCCTGAAACAGCAACAAGAACCCGTTCACCCTCTTCTACCAACCTCCTTGTTCTGATCTGCTCAAGAAACTTTTTTTCCAACACATTCACTTGCTCACAGCTCTCCTTCGATACTGAAAATTAACTTCAACGAGATAATGCTGACCGGAATTGAAAAAAATTGAAAAATATTTCCACATTCTTCTCATGTACAAGATAAATAATTAACATAAGTGGAGTTATCATAAAAAAACGATTATAAACCTAAAGAAATGTTCACTTCTTACGGCAAAAGCACCATGACTAAGGTTTTTATCATAAGTCTCCTCATCAGCGCAGCCGCACTGCTTATTCCTTTTTGGCCCAGGATAGTTTTTCTGATTACTGCCGGCACAGCAATCCTGTTTACTCTCTATTTTTTCCGCGATCCAAACCGGAAAATTCCTGACGAAAACCGGACTGTTCTGGCACCTGCCGATGGTAAAATTCTTCTTGTTCAGAAGCATGACCACCAGGGCAGCGGTAAATCCTCAACACTGGTCAGTATCTTTATGTCGCCATTCAACGTTCATGTCAACCGAATACCGATCAGCGGAAAAGTCATCCATCTTCGATACTGTCCCGGTACATTCCTGATGGCGTTCGACCCCAGGAGCAAGGAAAGCAATGAACAAATGGAAATAGGAATTGACAATGGAGAGATCGAGGTTTTTTTTAATCAGGTATCCGGTTTTTTAGCAAGAAGAATCGTCTGTGCACTCCATTCCGGTGAAACTGTCCAGGCAGGCGAAAGGTTCGGTATGATCAAGTTTGGCTCCAGGGTCGATCTCTTCCTTCCTCCTTCACTATCGATACTGGTTAAACCAGGTCAGATAACCCGCGCAGGAGAGACTATTCTTGCCCGATATTGAACGAAGGCACCAACGCCATGGTTTCCTCTGAAGAGTAGGTTTAGGATTGCATATTGCTTATATAATTTGAGCGTTATCTTGTTAACTGAAAGTGCACACCAAAATATCCGGCCATGCTTTTCAGCCTTTATATCAAAAATTACGCGCTTATCCAGGAACTTACAATTGAGTTCCATCCTGGATTGACCATTATCACCGGTGAAACCGGTGCGGGAAAGTCCATTCTGATAGGAGCACTGAACCTGGTTCTTGGTGAGAGGGCAAGCAGCGACCTTGTAAGGTCCGGCTCAACAAAAGCGGTCATCGAAGCGGTACTCAAAGAGATTCACTCTGAAAAGATCGACAGTCTTCTGCGTGCTGCAGAGGTAGAAACAACTCCTGAGCTTATCCTCCGCAGGGAACTTTCATCGGGCGGACAATCACGCTGCTTCATCAACGATACACCAGGCACGGTGGCACTCCTTAAACAGGCTGGAGATGTCATTATTGACCTGCACGGACAGCATGAACACCAGATGCTGCTGAATACTGAAACGCACGAAACCCTGCTTGATGATTTTGCACGAAGCGCACCAGAAGTAACCGCATACAAAGCAGCCCTTGCAGAGCTTCAGGAAATGCAGCAGCAGTTGAACAGACTGAAAAAAGAGGCTGCAGAGATTCACGATAAAAAAGATATAGTGGATTTCCAGTTGAACGAGCTCAACTCTCTTGACCTGAAAAATGGAGAAGACGAGAGTATCGATACCGAAATATCCCTGCTTGAAAATGCCGAAGCCCTTTTCGGTCTCAGCACGTCCCTGAGTGAGCTGCTTTACGACAACGAGCACTCCGTTTATTCCTCTATAGCTTCAGGAGTGCAAATCCTTGAAAAACTTGCCAAGATTGACAGACGCTTCGATATACATCTGGAGGAAACCCGAACGGCAAAAAGTATTATCGATGAACTTGTTCGCTTCACCCGCAGCTACCGGTCAGATATTGATTTTAACCCCGGCAGGCTCGACTCACTGCGGGAACGCCAGCTCAAACTCCAGCGCATCTGCAAAAAGTACGGACGCACACTCTCCGGACTGATTGATCTGCAGAACGAGCTTGATGCAAAGATTGCATCAGAGATCAATCTTGAAGAAGAGTTGAGCAGTATCGTTCAGCAAATCACCCTGCAGAAAGCATACCTGTCAAGAGCTGCGGAAACTCTTTCCGTAAAACGGCACCAAGCTGCTCAGCATCTTGAAACCATCATACAGCAACAGTTAGCAGAACTCGGCATACCGGACGCAACCTTTATTGTCAGCATTGCTCATGAGGAGCAGGTTGAGGGTGAAATCTCAATCGAAGGAAATAATTTTGCCGCATTCAGCAGCGGTTATGACAGGATTGAATTCCTTATTTCTGCCAATCCCGGTGAAAAACCAAGACCGCTGGCGAAAGTAGCATCCGGTGGTGAAATTTCAAGGATCATGCTTGCCATGAAAAGTGCACTGGCCGGATCAGACAGGCTCCCTATCCTTATTTTTGATGAAATTGATACCGGCATCAGCGGTCGTGTGGCAGAAGCCGTCGGCAAAAGCCTGAAAAAACTTTCACGCCTGCATCAAATCATAGCTATTACCCACCTCCCTCAAATCGCTGCCATGGCTGATCTGCACCTTCAGGTTCAAAAATCTCTGCAAAACGACAGAACCGTTACCGAAGTGACTGCTCTTGACCATGAAAGCCGACTGCAGGCTATTGCCCGACTTATCAGCGGCAAAGAAATTTCAGCCTCATCACTCAATCTCGCCGCTGAACTTGTTGCTGCCGCAGCATCAATTTAGAACGAAAGGTAACGGGCACGAACAGGCAATATTGATAAACAACCGATTATCACTTGCTGTTCGATTACAAGATTATAATTATTCAACATGGCATCAAGTCCAAGCACGGTTGATTACATCCTGGAGCAAATCGCTCAGGCGGGCAGTGTTTACGCAAGAAAAATGTTTGGAGAATATGCTGTTTATTGTGATACAAAGGTTGTGGCTCTGGTTTGCGATGATCAGTTGTTTATCAAGCCGACTGCTGCCGCCAAAGCCTTTCTTGGTCAAGTTGTCGAGGGAAGCCCGTATTCCGGGGCAAAGCCGTACTTTCTTATTCCTGGTGAGAAATGGGATGACCGGCAATGGTTAACCCAGCTTATAAAAATTTCTGCGGAAGAGTTGCAATAAAGGAATGATGTGTAGCAAAAATGCGATTGAATGTTACAGTCTCACACCCAATTTTCGAACTGTAAAGCAGGTACTCTGATAAACTCTTTGACATTATTCGTAACCAAAATCAACCCCTCACTTCGAGCATGTGCAGCAATATGAACATCATGGACACCGATTGGTTGACCCGCTGTTGCAAGGATTGCCCGGATAGCTCCGTAATGCTGGGAGGCTTTTGGACCATAAGGCAGAACTTCCAGTCGGCTGCAGAAATCTTCAATCACTGAGAGGTTTTCACTCACTTTGCTACTTTTTTCCGCACCGTAAAACAGTTCTGACAACGTAATGGTAGAAATGGCCATTCGATCTGCGTTTTTGTTAAAAACATCAAGTACATCAATTGGACGACGCTTCATCGTATAAATAACGATATTGGTATCAAGCAGATATCGCAACATTACAAGGCTTCCCTCTCTGATTGTTTCTGTTCGTCACGCTCTTCCATGAAATCATCCGTCACCCTTTGCGGCCCGAGGAAAAAACTGTCCCAAGTCTGCCCAACGGGAGAAATGATCCGCTCACTACCTTTTACTCGAACCGTTACTTTTTTAACGCTGTCCGGTAACCTTACATCAACCGGTAATCTTACTGCTTGAGAGCGATTATTGATAAATACCGTACTTATAGTCATTTTTGCCTCCTGAATGGTTGGATATATAACTAGTATATAGCAAATAATTACTTTGTAAACAATCCGTTTATTCCTCAATAACCTCAAGAGTTAATATTCTGGAAAAACTTTCCGGCAATAAAATAGTCGTTCAGGCATCTTCCAGAACCATTATCCTTGAAAAAGAGTTGAAAAAATCAGGGAAAAATGAGGGATAAGGATTGATGTTCTAATTTTGAAATTCTCTGTATATTCTCACGAGAACGACAAGAGGGCTGGGAACGAGTTCTCCGATTAGAAATACAAAGACTTCCGCTAACAAGGGATAAACAAATATGTCCAGACGATACATTTCAGGATCCGCCGTTGCTCTGGTAACACCGTTCAGGCCGGACAGATCCATTGATACAGATGCTTTACGGCGACTGGTTCAGTTTCATATTGAAGCAGGAACCGATATCATCATACCCTGCGGTACAACGGGCGAGTCGCCGACACTTTCAGGTGATGAACAGTTTGAAATTATCCACACGGTCAAGGATGAGGCCAATGGAAAAATAATGATAGCCGCAGGTGCGGGCACCAATTCGACAGCACATGCCGTTGAGCTGGCACAGAACGCTGTAAAAGCAGGCGCTTCAGCGCTCCTTTCCGTCGCGCCTTATTACAACAAGCCTTCGCAGGAAGGAATTTACCAGCATTACAAGCATATAGCGGAAGCAGTGAGGGTACCGGTTATTATCTATAATGTTCCCGGAAGAACCGGATGCAATGTTGCTGCATCGACAATTCTCAGACTTGCCCGTGATTTTGAAAACATTGCGGCTGTCAAGGAGGCATCGGACAATTTCACGCAGATTGCGGAGCTTCTTGAAGAACGGCCGGAAAACTTCTCCGTTCTGACCGGTGAGGACCCGCTGATTCTGCCGTTTATAGCAATGGGTGGGGATGGCGTAATTTCTGTTGCGGCAAACGAGGTACCCTCTCAGGTCAAGAGGCTGGTCGAGGCTGTCAGGCGGGGCGATCTGGCAGAGGCCCGGACGATTAACAGCACTTACCGTGCCCTGTTCAGACTGAACTTTGTCGAGAGTAATCCGGTGCCGGTAAAATATGCTCTTGCCCGGATGGGCATGATTGAAGAGATCTACAGACTGCCGCTTGTACCTCTTTCGGCAGAAAACAAGGCTCGTTTCGACAAGGAGATGGAATCCCTGGGGCTTCTATAAATGTCAATAAAGAGTGTCAGACAAGAGCCCCAAGGTTTTCTACAAAACTGTCAAGTTCCTGGCGTGTCCGCTTTTCTGTGACGGCAACAAGCAGACCGGTTTCATCGTGGGCTGCAAGATCGTAACCGGCAAATACTTTCTTTTCCAGCATCGCAGCAATTATTGCTGCGGCTGGAACAGGAGTCTCAACCACAAATTCACGGAAATAAGGTGACTTGTACTTCAGGGAAAATCCCGGGATTTCGGAAATTTTTCCCGCGAGGTAGTGGGCCTTCTGTGCGGATTGTGCAGCAACCTCACGAATACCCTCTTTTCCAAGCAACGAAAGATAGACTGCCGCCTGAAGAGCGTTAAGCGCTTGGTTACTGCAGATGTTCGATGTAGCTTTTTCCCGCCGGATATGCTGCTCGCGTGTCTGGAGGGTAAGAATAAAACCATCCTCTCCATCCCTGTCTTTGGTCATCCCTACCAGACGGCCGGGAATTTTGCGGATAAGCTGCTGTTTCACTGTGAATATCCCGAGGTATGGCCCTCCGAAATTTTGAGCATTACCCAGCGGCTGACCTTCACCAACCGCTATATCCGCCCCGTAACTGCCAGGAGCTGCCAAAACACCGAGTGAGAGAGGATCGGCTGAAACAATAAAGAGTGCTCCGTTTGCATGAGCAATATCGCGTATAGCCTCCACCTCTTCCAGACAGCCGTAAAAATTCGGCTGCTGAACGACGACTGCAGCGACGCTGCCAGTGACAATCCCCTGTAATGAAGAGATGCTGCCGACACCATCTTCAAGGATATTCTGCAGAACTGCAGTGTGGCCTGAAGCCTCAAGATAGGTTTTCAGAACAGAGCTGTTGTAGGGATGAAGCTTTCCGGCCACCACAACCTGACCACGACCTGTGACATTCATAGCCATCAAGACCGCTTCGGCGAGAGCTGTAGCCCCGTCATACATAGACGCGTTGGTGACATCCATATCATAAAGACGGCATATAAGACTCTGGTATTCGTAAATCGCCTGCAGGGTACCCTGAGATACCTCCGCCTGGTAAGGCGTGTATGCCGTGTAGAACTCACTGCGGGATGCAATGGTCTTGATGGCTGCAGGGATAAAATGGTCATAAGCCCCTCCGCCGAGAAAGCTGACATAATCGGCGGTGCTCCGGTTAGCCGAAGCAAGACCCTCAAGGAGCTTTCGAACCTGGAGTTCATCTGCAGCAGGAAAAACATTAAGGGCTTTGTTAAGGCGGATTTCTTCAGGGATGTCGGCAATAAGTTCCTCAAAGGAGCCCGCACCGATAGCCCGGAGCATCTCCTCTCGTTCGCCTGCGGTATTGACAATGAATGGCATGCTTACTCCCCTGTCAGCTGACGGTATGCCGCCGCGTCGAGCAGTGCATTGACTTCCGCCGGGTTCTCAACCTTAATCCTGACCAGCCAGCCGTTGCTGTAGGGTTCCTGATTAACGATTTCAGCATTGTCAAGCAGCGTATTCTGCTCAAGAATTTCTCCGGCAACCGGCGCAAAAAGATCGGCGACTGTTTTGACGGCTTCAACGGTACCGAACACCTCATGCTCTTTCAGCTTTGTGCCTGCTGGTTTCAGCTCAACAAAAACAATATCCCCAAGCTCTGACTGTGCAAAGTCAGTAATGCCAACCAGAGCGGTACTGCCATCGTCAAGCAGTTTAATCCATTCATGGTCTTTTGTATAACGAAGATCTTCAGGAATAGTCATGGCAGAGAGATATAGTATGTTATTTGAGGTTGCAATTGTAGTAACTGAACAGTGAGAAACAAGGTACTATTTTTTTTAAACAGCTGAAAAAAGAGAGCATAAAAATCCCTATCATTGGGCAAGTGGACGTTATGCAAGCCGCTGCCTCATAGCCTCATAGAGCAGTACCCCTGCCGTCACACTGACATTGAGTGACTCCACGCAACCAGCCATGGGAATGCGGACAACATGATCGCAGAACTCCAGCGCTTCCGGAGCCAGCCCGCTCCCCTCCATACCGAGCACAATAGCCGTAGATTTTTTCATATCTGCGTCGGTATAATTAAGCTCCGCATCCATATCTGCAGCTATAATCTGAACGTTCTGCAGATGCAGAAATTCCAGGGCGCGCACAAGGCTTTTAACCTTGCAGACTCTCATATGGGAAAGCGCACCCGCAGAGGCTTTATTAACAACGGCGTTAACAGGTGAACCCTTTCCTTCGACAAGGACAACGGCATCAGCCGCCACAGCTTCAGCCGTTCTGATAATCGCTCCGATATTATGAGGATCATCGAGGCCCTGCAGCACCACAAAGAGAGGATAGGTATTGCGGGGGCTTTGGAGCACCTCTTCCAGCGAGTAATAGGCAACCGAGCTTATAAGCGCGCAAACTCCCTGATGCTTTGTTGTTCCGGATATCAGGGAAAGTTTTTCAAGCCGGGCCTTGCCGCTTACCAGTTTCAACCTCCTCGCGGTAATGACAATTTCCTTCAACTTGGGATGAGAGGTATTAAACTGAAAATAAATCTTCTCGATGCTCTCCGGTTTTTGCTGGAGAAGCTCAAGAACAGCATTCCTGCCATAAACAATGTTTTCGGAATGTTCAGCATACATAAACCCTCTTTTCCTTTTCTGATCTGAATGTATACAATATAAACAGAGCCCTGTTGCGACAGTGCCTGGTATGGTGTCTGGCTGCCGACTCTCTAAAGCAACGACGAAATCTAATTAAATTTATCAAAAATCATTTTTTTTTAATATCTTTTCAGTCGCCTCGATTTGATTTCTCTGACTACGATTGAAACTTTTCAGCTTCCTCGTAGTGTTCTCATCAGTGCACTGCACGTTCATAATTCATCAATACAAATCAAGTGAGACTGCCAGTATGACCCTGATATATAAGACAATGGAGGGAAATGAAGCCTTGGCTCATGTCTCTTATCGTACAAGTGAAGTGATCTGTATCTACCCGATTACTCCGGCATCGCCGATGGGTGAATATTCCGATGGGTGGGCAGCCCAGGGAAAAAAGAATATTTGGGGAACAATTCCCAAAATCGATGAATTACAGAGCGAGGCGGGAGCTGCAGCCGCCGTGCACGGCGCTTTGCAGACCGGTGCATTGACGACGACTTTTACCGCATCGCAGGGCCTTCTGCTGATGATTCCGAATATGTACAAAATTGCCGGTGAACTGACCCCATGCGTCATTCACGTTTCGGCCCGCGCCCTGGCGGGACAGGCACTCTCTATCTTCGGTGACCATGGTGATGTGATGTCTGTCCGTGGTACAGGCTTTGCCCTGCTTGCATCAAGTTCCGTTCAGGAAGTTATGGATCTGGGACTTATTTCCGCTGCAGCAACACTTGAATCAAGGGTTCCATTCCTCCATTTTTTCGACGGGTTCAGAACCTCCCATGAGATTGCTAAAATCGAGGTCGTTTCTGATGAGATCATAAAAGCAATGATAAGCGATGAGCTCGTTATAGCGCACCGCAATCGCCGAATGAGCCCTGACGCTCCAGTCCTTCGCGGAACTTCGCAGAATCCTGACGTTTATTTTCAGGGAAGGGAAACCGTCAACAGCTATTACAATGCATGCCCCGGAATAACACAGCGATTGATGGATAAATTCGGTGATTTGACCGGTCGGTATTATAAACTTTATCAGTACTACGGTGCAGCGGATGCTGATCGCGTTATTGTACTTATGGGATCCGGTGTTGAGGCTGTCCGTGAGACCGCTGAATATCTCAACCAGCAGGGAGAAAAAGTCGGAGTCATTCATGCCCGCATGTTCCGGCCTTTTGATATCGAACGCTTTGTCGGTGCATTACCTGCAACAGTCAAATCTGTTTCTGTTCTTGACCGGATCAAAGAACCGGGCAGTGCAGGAGAACCGCTCTATCTTGACATTGTCAATGCCTTGCTTGAAGGTGTTCAGAATGGATTACTGAAATCCCTGCCGAATATTACCGGCGGCAGATACGGCCTTTCTTCAAAAGAATTTACGCCTGCAATGGTCAAGTCTGTTTATGACAACATGGCTGTGGCAAAACCGAAAAATCATTTTACAATAGGCATTAATGACGATGTTACCCATACAAGTCTTGACTATGATCGTTCCTTCTCTATAGAACCGGATGAAATGTTCCGGGCGCTTTTTTACGGTCTTGGATCAGACGGTACAGTCGGTGCCAATAAAAACAGCATCAAAATTATCGGTGAAAACACGGCGAACTATGCTCAGGGATATTTCGTCTACGACTCCAAAAAAGCCGGTTCAATCACCACTTCGCATCTGCGCTTCGGACCTCGGGAGATTCACTCGACCTATCTGATCACTGAAGCCCAGTTTATCGGATGCCATCACTGGATTTTCCTTGAGATGATCGACCTTCTTAAAAATCTCAAGAAAGGAGGCACGCTGCTTCTGAACTCACCGTATGCACCCGATGAGCTCTGGGACAAACTGCCGAAAGTCGTTCAGGAACACCTGATTAAGAAAGAGGCTAAGCTCTATACCATTGATGCTTATACAGTAGCTCATCACAGCGGCATGGGTCAGCGCATCAACACAATCATGCAGGCCTGCTTTTTTGCCATATCAGGAGTACTGCCCCGGGAAGAGGCAATTGAACAGATAAAAAATTCAATCAGAGAGACCTATGGCAAAAAAGGTGATGAGGTGGTCAAACAGAATATCCAGGCTGTTGATGACACTCTCTCCAACCTCTATCAGGTCACCATCGGCTCTGTTGCTGACAGTAAAAAAGAACTCCGACAGCCTATTGTTGGTGAAGCCTCTGATTTTGTATGCAATGTACTGGCAAAAATCATTGCCGGGGAAGGTGATGACATTCCGGTCAGCGATCTGCCAGCCGACGGCACCTACCCTACGGGAACCTCAAAATTTGAAAAACGTAACCTTGCCGATGAAATTCCGGTCTGGGATCCGGATTTATGCATACAGTGTGCGAAATGCTCCATGGCTTGTCCCCATGCCGTTATCCGCAGCAAAGTCTATGATGCAAAATACCTTGAAAACGCACCGCACACCTTTAAATCTGCTGAAGCAAAGGGTGCCAGCTGGGAAGGTATGAAGTACACCATTCAGGTAGCTCCAGAAGACTGTACGGGATGCGAAATCTGCGCACATGTCTGCCCGGGGAGGGATAAAACCAACCATGAAAGAAAAGCTCTGACTATGAAACCTCAGCTGCCGCTCAGGGATGCAGAGGTTGACAACTGGAACTATTATCTCAACATTCCTGAATTTGACCGGAGCAAAATCAATACTAAACTCATCAAGGAACAGCAGCTTCAGGTACCTCTGTTTGAGTTTTCAGGAGCCTGCTCCGGCTGCGGTGAAACGCCGTACATCAAACTCATGACTCAGCTCTTCGGCGACCGTCTTATAGTTGGCAATGCAACCGGCTGTTCATCGATTTACGGTGGAAACCTCCCTACAACTCCTTATACTACCAATTCAGATGGTCGTGGGCCTACTTGGTCGAACTCGCTCTTTGAAGATACTGCAGAATTTGCGCTTGGTTTTAGAATTTCCATCGATAAGCAACGTGAATATGCCTGCGAACTGCTGCAAAGAGTCTCGGCGGAAATAGGTGATACGCTCACGACAGAGATACTTGATGCCCGCGAGCTCAATGAACCGGAAATATTTGAACAGCGAAAAAGGGTTGCCATTCTGAAGGAGAAGCTTCGTCACATCGATACTTCTGATGCCAGAAATCTGCTCTCAGTGGCCGATATGCTTGTAAAAAAGAGCGTCTGGGGGGTCGGCGGTGATGGATGGGCTTATGACATCGGTTACGGGGGAGTTGACCATATAACAGCAGGCAACAAAAATATCAACCTTCTGGTGCTCGATACCGAGGTCTATTCCAATACCGGTGGACAGGCATCAAAAGCAACGCCGAAAGCCGCGGTTGCTAAATTTGCTGCTGCCGGTCGCACAGCGACAAAAAAGGATCTTGGCATGATTTCCATGTCTTATGGAACTGCTTATGTTGCCTCTGTCGCCCTGGGCGCCCGCGACGAACATACACTGAGAGCATTCCTTGAAGCGGAGGCTTATAACGGTCCGTCTATTATTATAGCTTATTCACACTGTATTGCCCACGGCATCAACATGTCAACCGCACTTGAAAATCAGAAAGCTGCAGTTGATTCCGGACACTGGATCCTCTACCGCTATAATCCTGCGCGCCTGCTGGAAGGAAAAAATCCGCTTATTCTCGATTCGAAAAAACCAAAAATACCGATTGCGAATTTCCTCGATATGGAAAACCGTTTCAGAATGCTCAAAAAGAGCCATCCCGCTCTTGCCGACGAATACTACACGGCTATCCAGAAAGAGGTGGATGCACGGTGGGCCCATTACGAATACCTGGCTGCACGCACCTCATTCGGTAAAGAGTAGTAGGAACACAGGGTTGAATGGACATATTCAAAACAAAGCGGGGGAATAGAAGCCTCCGCTTTGTTTTACTCTTCCGTATCATAAACAGCCTTGGAAATCGCTACTTTCTCTGGAGCTTTTTCATCTTCGCATTCATCTCATGTGCCTTCTCAGGGTTTCCGAGTTTCTCGTATGCCTGAAAAAGATGATCAAGTATTTCAGGTTCACGGGTATTTATTCCCGCTGCCTTTTCAAGGGTTTCACACGATTTGTCATACTCCCCCAACTTGAAGAGTACCCAGCCAAGCGTATCAAGGTAGCTGGCATTTTCCGGTTCGGCGGCAACAGCCTTCAAGGCAAGTTCTTTGGCTCTTGAGAGTTCTTTTCCCTGAACCGCAAGAAGATATGCAAGATTATTCATCATAAAGACATTTCCGGCATCAATATCAAGAATGGCATCATAGAGACGAATGCTTTTAGCGGGCAACCCGAGTTTATCATAGCATAAGGCAAGGATACTGCCAGCCTGCAGATACGTCTGTTTATCCTTTTTTGCAACTTGTGGCTGTACCACTTTTTCAAGAAGCAGTACCGCCTTTTTAATGCTGCCTGTCTGAAAACAGACTTCCCCTTCCAGCGCTCGAAACCTGAGAGGACGGGTCGGAAACCGCTTTATTACAATTGAAACCGTCTTCTCTGCCTGCCGGTATTCCTTAAGCGTGAGATAGGCGGCAACAAGATCCTCCCAGATATCAATATTGCCGGAATCCAGTAGAAGTGACTTCTTGAAATCAGCTATGGAAGCGGCTTCCTGACCATGCAACAGTTTTATATTACCTCTGAGCGCATAGACATTGCTGTTGTTGGGATAATGCTTATTGATTTCATCAATCATGGCAAAAGAAGGCTCTACAAAAGAGCTGTCCTGGGATGAACGCACAACAAACAGTTTTGCAAGATCAATTTTCTGTTCGAGACTTACCTGATGTGTATTGTAAAAGCGATTAAGATCTTCAAGAAAAACAGGCCGGTTATTTGACTGCACAGAGACCTCAAACAAGGCCAGCCATGCAGGAAGGAATCGGGGATTCTCATGCAGTACCTCCCTGAACGCCTTGACAGCAAGATCATACTGTCGGGTCTGCATATAGAGTTCACCGAGAGTAAGACTGAGCTTGTCTTTATCATTGCCCTGCTCAATCAACTCCATCACTGTGCTTATTGCATCATGATAATGGAGGAGTTTTATTTCCATCAGCAAAACCTGAGCCTGGGCAGTCTTATCCTTTGGGTCAATGGCAAGAATTTCCTGAAACACAGCGAGGGCTTTTTCGGGCTGTTCGGCAGCAAGATATTCCAGGGCAAGGTAGGAGAGAGGTTCAGCACTGCCCTGTTCAAGAGCAGCAAGCTGCCGGTAGAGATCGGCAGCCCGGCTGTAATCGTGCATCTGATGAGCTATAGCTGCAAGAAAACTCAGATAATATTTATTGCCCGGATTAAGTAAAACACTTTTTTCGCTGTAGAAACGCGCGGAATCGATAGCACCAAGGCCTGCGTAAGCTTTTGAGAGGGCATAATGAATTGCGGCATTTGAGGGGTCAACTGTCAGTAGCTTCTGATAACAGTCAGCCGCTCCCCGATACTCTTCTTTGGCACACAAGAGCGTGGCAGCAACAAACTCTCTCTTTGTGGCTTCAGCAAGAGAGTCGGAAGGCAACTTCCCCGAAAGAACGGGGCGGGTAGAACATGAGGAAAGAAAAATAACAGGAAAGATCGCACAGGAAAGCACAAAAGAGAAGAAACGCCGCCGATCAAGCAGGTATGCCGATAGCTTACCGATCCTGCTGTACATCAAACAAAGGGTATTCATTGCTTTCACTACCAGTTGAAAAACGTATTAATGCCTGACGCGTTGCCACCCTTCCCCTTGTTGTTCTTGTCAGATAACCTGCCTGGATAAGGTAGGGCTCGTAAACCTCTTCAATCGTATCACGCTCTTCACCAACTGACACGGCAAGGGAGGCAATCCCGACAGGCCCTCCATTAAATTTGTTGACAATGGTTTCCATGATCTTTTTATCCATATCATCCAGTCCTTCTTCATCAATTTCAAGACAGTCAAGAGTCTTCATGGCAATAGAGCGGTTTATAAGCTCCTCACCATCTACCTGCGCAAAATCCCTGGCACGTCTGAGCAGCCTGTTGGCGATGCGAGGTGTGCCTCTTGAACGTCCTGCAATTTCCGATGCAGCTTCTCCATCAATACCAATCCCAAGAATACCGGAAGCCCTTATGATGATTCCTTCAAGAAGTTCCGGAGCATAGTAGTCAAAACGGCTGTTGATCCCGAATCTTGCCCTGAGAGGTGAAGTCAGAAGACCGGAACGTGTCGTTGCCCCTACAAGAGTAAACGGCTCAATACGAAGCTGTACCGCCCTTGCAGAGGGGCCGCTGTCAAGCATGATATCAATCCTGAAATCTTCCATGGCTGAATAGAGATACTCCTCCACAGCCGGCGGCATACGGTGAATTTCGTCAATGAACAGAACATCACCCTTTTGGAGACTGGTCAAAAGTCCCGCAAGATTTCCTGCCTTATCAAGCAATGGGCCGGAGGTTGACTTGATGCTGCTTCCCATCTCTGAGGCAATAATATAGGCGAGCGTCGTTTTCCCAAGCCCCGGTGGACCAGACAACAGGACATGGTCCAGAGCATCGCCCCGCATTCTGGCCGCTGAAATAAAGACTTTCAGATTATCGGTCAGCCGTTGCTGACCGGCAAAATCATCCATTGAGAGGGGACGAATCTGTTCATCGATCCTGGTCTCAACGGCATCGGGTGGTGTATTAAGCAGTTCTATTCTCAAAGAGAAAACTTTACAGGTTGTCAGTCATAACATTCAGAGTTTTATCCTCGGATCCGCAACGGCATAAAGCACATCGGCAAAAAGATTGCCAAGCACTATAAGAGAACCGGAAATAAAGGTATTGGCAATAATGAGCGGGTAATCCCTTGCAAAAATAGCCTCTACCGTAACCCTTCCCATACCGGGAAAAGCAAAAATAACCTCAATAAACAGAGCTCCGCTGAAAATAAAAGGCAATGAGCTTCCCATCAGGGTAATGACCGGCAGGAGTGCGTTTCGAAGAGCATGCTTGAAAATAACCACCTTTTCAGGCAACCCCTTGGCTCTTGCGGTGCGGATATAATCCTGGCGAATCACTTCAAGCATGCTGCCCCTGACATATCGGGCAATACCTGCAGCACCATTGATACTGAGCACCGAAACCGGCAACACGAGATGCCAGACGCGGTCAAGCAGAAACCCCAGCGGACCATAACTTTCAGCGCCAATCTCGTTCAGGCCTGAAACAGGAAAAACAGGAAATTTAAGAGCTAAGAGAATAATCATCATCAGCGCAAACCAGAACTCAGGCATCGAATAAAAAAACAGGGCCGTCACAGTGAGAAACCTGTCAAGAAAACTGTTCTGTCGAACAGCAGAAATAATACCGATAAGAATGCCGAAGGTAAAATTTGCAACCAGTGTCAGTCCGGCGATAGTCACGGTTACAGGCAGTGCTTCAGCAATAACATCGAAGACTGGCTGCTGGGCCCGACTGAAACTGCGTCCGAAATCACCCTGCAGAACATTGGCAAGCCATTTAAAATACTGCACAGGCAACGGATCGTTTAGGCCATACTGCATCCTGATCTGATCGGCAACATTCGGACTGATACCCGGCTGGATAAAAAAAGCTGCCGGATCACCAGGCGCAAGTCTGATAATGAAAAACGTAAGGGTCAATACCCCGAAAATCAGCGGCACGGCAATAAAAAGCCGTTTAATAATATAAATCAGCATAACACGCTATTGGGCAACATTTGCTGAAGGCCGCAGCCTCCAATCATCAACATTGTAAAAAGTACCGGAAATATTGAGTTCCTCACCCTCAATTCTTTTGCTGAATCCCTGTGTTTCCCTGATCCAGTAGAGAAAGGTGATTGGTTGATCACGATGAAGGATTTCCTGATACTCAAGCCAGTATGGTTTGGCTCCCACCTGATCCATTTTCTGCTTTGCAAGCTCGCAAAGTTCATCAATCCTCGTATTGCGGTAGCCTGCAAAATTAAAACGGCTCTTTTTAAGATCTGAGCCCCACACATCAAGAGGATCAATTTCCAGACCGATCGACCATCCTGCCATCCATGCATCAAGTTTTCGTGCCTGAAGATTCTCAAAAAAGACATTGGATTCCTGAACATCAAGCTTGCAGTCGATACCAATTGCACGAAGGTTCTGCTGAATAATAACACTTGCATAGTTTCTTCTCGCATTCCCTGAATTGGTATAGAGAACAAAGCTGAACCTTCTGCCGTTTTTTTGCAGAATACCATCCGAACCTGGTATCCAGCCTTCGGCCTTAAGCAAAGCTGACGCCTTTGAAGGATCGTATGGATGAGGGGCAATCCGATTATTATACGCCCATTTCAGAGAGGGTGAAATATCGTTATTACAGATCACGCCATACTGCTTGAGATAACCGTCAATGATGGCCTGGCGGTCAATAGCACTCGTGAGGGCAAGTCGGACGCGCGCGGAACCGAACAGAGGATGAGGTTTGAACATGCCGCTTCTCTTGTACTCTTCCTGGTCGATATTAGCCCAGCCAACATAGTCATAAACTCGCAAACCTACTGTTTTAATTTCAAGCTGATGATTGGCCTTCAAAAGAGCAGTAAAATCCTCCGGTTTGATATTTTCTACAACATCCACTGCTCCTGTCTGAAGCTCTGTAAGCCTGACGGTGTAATCAGGGACTACCTTGAAAGTAATTGCAGGAATATTGCCGGGTTTCGGAAGATTTGACTTCCTGTTCGACACAAGAACAATTTCCTGCTGCTGCTGCCAGTTCTTCAACTTATAGGGGCCGGCACCAAGAGGATCAAGATTGAGCGGTGAGTGACGAAACTCATCAGGTTTAACATCTTTCCAGCGGTGAGCGGGAAGAGGTGTCAACGAGGTATGAAAGAGTGCAAGATGTTCGGGAACAGGTTTGTAAAACCTGAAGACCAGCGTTGTATCATTTGGTGTTTCAATGGCTTTATCAAAATCAATCTTTCCCTTGTCGGCACCGATCAGCTCTGCAAGGTACTGCTGCCGGGCGCTGGCAATCACCGGATTACCATACAGTTGATAGGAAAACTTGAAATCTGCTGATACTATTGGTTTCCCGTCATCCCAGAACGCATCATTTCTGAGAATGTAGGTAAGCGATTTTTGATCATCCGACAGACGCCAGCTCTTTGCGATTGCTCCTTTTGGTGCTTTTTTGCCCTGACCCGGTGTTACTGTCCTCAATTTTTTTTCAAGAGCCATATAATTCATCAGGCCAGTCGTCGTATCAAACTCACTTTGCAGCAGAGAGGGATAGATAAGGCCAAAAATATTGCTTGAGGTAACCGTTGCTCCGATAACGGGATTAAGATAATCAGCGTCACCGAGCATGGCGATAACAAGCGTGGAATCCATGGCTGCGTTTACCTTGCCGCTCTTTGCATCACTGCCATTGTGTCGGGTGCAGGATGAGAGAGCAAGTACAGCTAATACGATCAAGAATGAACCTGCAAGTCTGAACGTTGCGGCAACCCTGTCGGAACATATTTCAATCATTACTGTCATCCTCTGATTTGTCACTGTTGATCACGTTTTTAATTCTGTCGGTCAGCGCCTCGGCTGCCACATAATTTGAATACCGCTTTAAAAGGAAATTCAGGGCAACCACCTCAATGATAACGGTAATATTTTTACCGGGAAATATAGGCAGTTGTACAAGAGGAACTTCAACACCAAGAATTTTTATGAATTTCGTATCCAGACCAAGCCGCTCATACACCATCTCTTTATCCCACTCAAGAAGTTCAACAACAACCTGTACCTCCTTGACATCACGAATTGCCCGGATACCAAAGGTTGCACGAACATCAACCACTCCAAGGCCACGGATTTCCATAAAATGGTCAATGATATTGTTTCTTTTGGCATTGAGCATCATTGATTCTCCTTTTCGATGGATCACAACGACATCATCAGCCACAAGACCATGCCCCCTTTCAACAAGATCAAGCGCTATTTCGGATTTTCCGAGACCGCTTTTTCCGACAAGCAGCACTCCAACGCCATAAACATCGACCATTGAACCATGATATTGCTGGTAAAGAGAAAACTGGTCATCAAGAAAACCTGTGACAAAATAGATGGTTTTGGTCGAAGAGAGGCGTGTAATATAGACCGGAATACCCGCCTTGGTTGCCATGTCGAGCAGAGACTGCGGGAGTTTGTTATTACTGGTAAGAATAATGCAAGGTATTTTGAATCGTACAAGATTTTCAAACACCCGATTTCTTTCCTGTTCATCAAGGTGATTTAAAAATCTGGTTTCGGTATTTCCGAGAATCTGCACCCGTTTGTAGGTAAACAAATTGGTAAACCCGGCAAGGGCAAGTCCAGGGCGATGAAGGTCACGCTCAAAAATCCGCCGCTTCTGTTCATCAACATTATTCAGACGCCGCAATTTGATATCGTGCTTCGTATCGATGGTATTAAAAAAATAGGCGACCGTTATGGATCGCTTTTTTAATCCTTTTTGATCAAAATTCATGGTATCTGCTTTCGAAGTGTTAACAAACCTCCAAAAACCTGCAGGGCGAATATCTTACGCCCTGCAGACTCTCACACGAGATGCTGTTATTGTAATTTTTCCTTGTACTTCTTGAGCTGCCTGCTCAATGCTTCAACGCAGTTATCGATAGTCTGTTCATAGGCTGCGCCAGATTCCTTGGCAACAAGAACATTCTGAGGTACATGCAGTGTTATCTCGGCAAGCTTGTTTTTTTCAAAATCATTTTTCTGATGATCCAGAATAATATGACAACTGATAATACCCGGATAAACTTTTACGAGAGAGAGCACTGCATTTCGGGCATACTCTTCTATGTCGGTATGATTATTGGAATGGCGTAAGGTAACCTTAACATTGAGAGCATCACTAACGACTGCTTTAATCATAATAACCTCCGTTGAAATAAGGTGAACATAATGAAGGAACAAGAGTCCGGTTAAAAGATTATCCGGAACCCAAAAAAGAACTATGCGTTTGGATGCGCTTTCCGATAAACCTCCTTTAAGCGCTCAAAAGTCACATGAGTATAAATTTCGGTAGTTGACAGAGTGCTGTGCCCAAGCATTTCACTGACACTCGTAAGATCTGCACCACTGTTCAGAAGATGTGTGGCAAAACTGTGGCGCAGTATATGTGGATTTTTCTTTTTTTGTTCTGAAACCGAAACGAGGTATTTTCTGGTCATTCTTTGGAGAAGCATGGGATAGAGCTTTTTGCCCTTATTGGTTAAAAAAACATACCGTACGGCAGCCGCTTCCCCTTTAGAACTTATTCTAAAGAAGTTTCTCCGTACTTCAAAATATTTTTTAAGCGCATCAATGCACGCCATACCAACAGGAACAATTCTCTGCTTACTGCCCTTTCCTGTCAGCTTCACATATCCACCGTCAAGATCAAGGCATTCCATATTCAGACCGATCAGCTCTGAAATACGAAGCCCGCTGCCATAGAGCAGCTCAAGAATGCTGCGGTCCCGTTCCCTGATAAAAGATTTTTCGAGCCCGTTTTTTTCGGAATTACTGAAGTCGGTTGCACGATCATGCAGCACTTCATTAAAAAGCTTTTCAGTCTGCTGTTCAGTTAAAAAACCAGGAACACGTCGAGGAAACTTTGGCGCAGTAATATAGGTAAACACGGAGCTTTTGATATATCCGGTTTCCTGCAGATAGCGGTAAAAGCTTCTGACCGCGGCAAGTTTCCGGGCAATTGACCGTTGCTGAACACCACGTTCGATCAATGAAACCATAAACAGCCTGACATCGACAGGCGTTACCCTCTCAGGATCAAAACCACTTTCATCATTAAGATCGAAATGCCGGAAAAGAAAGGAAAAAAACTGAACTATATCGGTTCTGTAGGCAATAACGGTATTCGATGAAAGATTGTTATAACTCCTGAGCTTTTCAAGAAAATCACTTACAGGAAGTGAGGTTTCCAGCAACAGGTTAAGAGATGAATTTTTCATGAGAGTGCAACACAGACCAGTTCCTCTTTATTTTTAAGGTAATACAAATTTTCTTTCCTGATCAGAAAATTGTTCAGAGAGGGTTTTTCGACACATTCTTCCATACAGTCTGTATAGACAAGCAAATCCTTACTCCAGACTTTAAGAGATGATTGCCATGTACCTGTCGATTCACCTTGTTCATGCAAAGCGGCAACAGTCAATGGCCACTGAAGAATACATTCACATCTGATTGTTTCGGCAACACCAAAACGGTTCATGGCAAGACGTTCTTCCGTCATCTCTTGCGTCACAAACCAGGGAAGAACAACGTGCTGGCGCTCTTCCTCCTGCACAATCTCTTGCCTTAAAGCATTGACTGCAGAACTATCGAGGCCAAGGGAACGGACGACGTTGCCTGTATAAGGATCAATGAGCAGAAAATGCCGTTCTGGAAAGCCGCCAAAAACTGAAAGCTGATAGACAAGGAGCGTATGACCAAGATTTGCAGCAAAAAAAATATCAGGCCGTGACCAAATCACACTGTCTGCCCTGAAATCAACCGCCCATACCCCCTGATGCTCCGGGCTACCAGATTGATAGGAATAGCAATAGACCAGATTATTCAGAGTCGTTTCAAGACCTACAAACCATCCCTCACCGGCTGGGACAGGATGAACGTGATCCATCAACAGATAATCATCGTGAAGGACCTTTCCGGTCATTATATCAATACAGAAAAACAGGGCCCTTCTGCCGTGAGTAAAGCGCTTCTGACCGACAATAATACCGGTTTCAGTAAACATGAGCTGCCAGATAAACGCACCACGACCGGCAGCATACCGCCAGCGCACAGAAAATGCATCATTCTTGCTCTTCATTGACCGTTCTTTTGTCTTGTTATTCTGTAGATATTCACTGCAACATCTTTCGAGCCTCCGATATACTTCCTCGGAAAAGAAGTTATTGAAAATTCATTTTCCGCTGCAAGCTCAAGAAACTGCTCTGCAAGTCTCCTTCGAGGGTCTGCAAGGTATGCGACGCCATCGGGTTTCAGGAGTTTATCAATCGCTGTCACAATAGGATGCAGGTTCACCCTCTCATAAAGCACATCTGCCGCAAACAGCAGATCAAACTTTTCACGACACTTAACCAGGCGCCAGTCAAGCCGGTCGTTTTCAAAAGTCACACTGTTTCGTAAAGAGTTATACCGCACAAAACGAAGAGCCTCAAGAGAGTAGTCTGTTGCCAGAACACTTGCGCCTTTCCATGCGGCAACAGTCGAAGCCATACCTACACCAGCACCTATCTCGATGACCCGCAGACCCTTAAGGGAAAGTTCATCAGCTATATATGACGAAAGCGTTATAGCAGATGGCCATATTTCAGCCCAATAAGGCATCTGTTCATCCTTGATGAACTCTTCCGGAGATATTCTGTCAAGAAGAGCATAACTATCACGAACACTTAGAAAACTGAAAGAGTGAGCTCCGAAGGTGTAGAGCGTTTCAGTAAGGTCATATTCAGCCGCTAGCGACTTATAAAGAAGCTGTAATTCCTGGCCATTTCCTTCAGGGGATTCATGCATGATTACCTGCAATGTATTTCAAGAAACAAAGACTTAAGCCCTCAGATCAGAGTGCAATTGTTGCTTTTAATGAATAAAAAAACAACGGAATTTTCTGTTAAATCGCTATGGATTTCTATTTTGCATCGAAAAGAAGCTCATTTACCTGTAAAAAACCGCCTGTAAAAAACGTTACATAATTTTAATTAACCTCCGTCATACGATGAAAAAAGAAATCCTTGAACTCTTCGACAATGCTTATCCCGACAGGGATTACACTATCGAAATCGTCAACCCCGAATTTACCTCTGTCTGCCCTAAAACCGGACTTCCGGATTTTGGGACCATAACCATCTGTTATGTACCTGATAAAACCTGTATAGAGCTGAAATCATTGAAATATTATTTTCTCGAATTCCGCAATGCCGGCATTTTTTATGAAAATATCACCAACAAAATCCACGACGACCTTGTCGACGCTCTTCAGCCAAGGTCACTAAGCGTCATTACTGAATGGAAAGCAAGAGGCGGAATAACCGAAACCGTCTCTGTCAACTATAGAAGCTCACGTTGAATGCTCACATCGTATAAAAAGATAAAAAAAGCCTCGGAGGATCGCTCAGAGGCTTTTTTTAAGAAAGATTGGAATATCAGAGGAACCAGCAGATATCAGAATTTGTTCTCCAGATACAGAACAATTGTTTTCGCTTCATCCGGGGTTATACCTGAGCCTGCATTGGTCTGCATGCGATTGACGACAACATCAACTTTTCCTGTTTTCTTGTACTTGGTTCTGAAAGCATCCGTTACAGATGCAAGTGTATGACATTTGTTGCAGCGCCCATCCGTAAGAGTCTTTGCGGCAGCAAAGTCAAACCCGGCAGGTACTGGATGAGTTTTGAGACCTGAAGCAGGTTTTTCCAGAAATGCAGTCAGTTCTTTCACGGAACGAATGTATTTGCCATCAACCGTTGTCGTACGACCTGTGGTTGACAATAAAATTCCTGAAGGCCTTAGCCACAGAAGTGAAAACATTACGGCAATAATGGCAATAATGCTGAGAGGAAAACTTAAAAACCACTTGTCACTGATTCTCGATGACATTTTACCGAGACCCATGATAATCAGAGAGGCACAAAATATTAACGAAAACCATCCCGCAAAGGAGCGCAATGGAGTTAATATTACTGAAATATTTTCAGCCGGCACCTTGTACCCGGTTAAAAATGACAACCCGAAAAACAGAGACCCCATTAAGACAGCCCCGCCTAATGCTACAGCAATAAGCTTACCATTTGATTTGTTGTCCATGACTGGTAATGAATTAGGTGTTAGTGGCTTACCCAAAAAATTATAAAGAAAGATAAGCATAAATAGTAAAGTTGGCAAACGGAAACCTTAAAAAGGTGTGTTATTAAATCACTATCTCATGAAACTTGAGGAGCATACCCCTCATTCAAGCCAATAAGGTCAAGGAAAGGTTACATAATTTGTAACTCACGTAATTTTTTCGAATACTGCGGAAAGTTCCCCATTAACCCGATAATTGTTTTCGCATGATAACAACAACCAGCAATATTATCGATTTTGAAAAAGCAGAACGCGATTTTCTCTTTCTTCTCCAATGCTTTCAGGAGGTCCTCCGTGACCTTGGAGAACATGAACTGGCTGACCATCTTCCCTGGCAGAATGCTGGAATACCCCTTGAAAATTATCCTAATTCCGAGCGTGCTCTTCAGGCATTTTCCATTTTTTTTCAACTTCTCAACATGGCGGAAGAAAACTCCGCTGCCCAGAATCGGCGTAAACTTGAAGCTGAAAACGGATTATCGTATCTCACCGGTCTCTGGGGTAAAACATTGCAGCGGTTTCAAAAACTTGGAATCTCGGAAACAACAATTACTTCCCTGCTGCATGAAGTTTCTATTGAGGCAGTGCTGACTGCGCATCCGACCGAAGCGAAACGAAAAACTGTTCTTGAACAACACCGGCAACTTTATCTGCTTCTGGTAAAGCGAGAAAATCAGATGTGGACCCCGCTTGAACAACTCGAAATCCGCAATGAAATTAAGGTTGTGATGGAAAGACTCTGGAGAACAGGAGAAATCCTCGTTGAAAAACCTCAGGTATCGGCTGAGAGAAGAAATGTCATTCACTACCTCTATAATATTTTCTCTGAAGTTCTGCCCATGCTTGACAAACGCCTCCTGCAGGCATGGAATGCAACAGGGTTTGATACCGCCAGGCTTTCCGACCCCCGAAATCTGCCCCGCATAAGCTTTGGAAGCTGGGTTGGCGGCGACCGTGACGGACACCCACTTGTAACCGCCAGGGTCACGAAAGATACTCTGGCTGAAATGCGTCAAAAAGCTCTTACACTTGTCCGGCATCATCTCAGCGATCTGGCATCAAAATTAAGCCTTTCAGTTAGGATCCAGGATCCTGGGGAACCACTGAGACTTCGCATAGAAAGCCTCAGCAAAAAACTTGGAAAAGCCGGATATGAGGCACTCCAGAGAAACCGTCATGAACCTTGGCGCCAGTTTCTGAACCTTTTGATCGCAGCTCTTCCGTTTGAAGCCGATACATCAGAAACTGCTATTCTGTATAGCGAACCAATCAGCTACATCAGATCGGATGAACTCCTTGAGGATCTTTCGCTTCTACGTGAGTCACTGCTTGCTGTCGGCGCCCAACATATTGCGGACATGGAAGTTACACCGGTCTACAGAATCGTACAGACTTTCGGATTCCATCTCGGTATGCTGGACATCCGTCAGAACAGCCACATTCATGAGCTTGCCCTTTCACAACTGATGACTGCTGCCGGGATGAATGGCAGCGATTTTCTGGAATGGGATGAACCCGCAAGAAGGGCCTTCCTTGACCAGGAACTGCTGTCACCCCGACCATTTACCCATCCCGATATGACGGCTGGAGTTGAAGCTGAAACCGTACTTTCCTGCTTCAGGGTTTTAGTGAACCATACCAAAAAATATGGGACAGGCGCTCTTGGCTCACTTATTGTCAGCATGACCAGAAACGCCTCTGACCTTCTTATAGTCTATATTTTTGCCAGGGAAGTCGGTCTGATGATTTCGACCGAAAATGGAGATGCCTGCTTGCTCCCTGTTGTCCCACTCTTTGAAACAATTGATGATCTGAAAAAAAGCCCTGTGATACTCCAGGAATTTCTCCGACACCCGGTTACCAAACGAAGTCTCGATTACAGAAAAAAAACAACTCATAAAAAAAGAAAGCTCCAGGAGGTTATGATCGGTTATAGCGACAGCAACAAGGACGGAGGAATTTTTTCAAGCACTTGGACGCTATATCGTGCACAGGAAGCGCTGCTTGAGGCAGGCAGACTCTGCGAAACTGATATTCTGTTTTTTCATGGAAGAGGTGGAAGTATCAGCCGGGGAGCAGGGCCGACTCACCGTTTCATCAGGGCGCAACCCTGGGGATCTTTTAATGCCGGCATGTGCTTTACTGAGCAAGGCGAAACTATTGCCCAAAAGTACGCCAACCGCATCAGTGCAGTTTATAATCTTGAACTGTTCATGGCTGGAGCTGCGGAAGTCCTTATCAGGCAACGACTGGGAGAAAAAAGAGCGCACCCCCTTGAACCTGTCATGGACATGCTATCCGATAAAAGCAATCAGGCTTACAGGAAGCTGATCGGGGCAGATGGATTTCTCACTTTTTTCCGTGAAGCCACACCTATCGATATTATTGAATCAACAAGAATAGGTTCCCGGCCTTCACGAAGAAGCGGAAAAAAAAGCCTTGAAGACCTGCGTGCCATTCCCTGGGTTTTCAGCTGGAACCAGGCACGCTTTTCACTTTCTGGCTGGTATGGTGTCGGCTCGGCGCTTGAGTTTCTGCAGAACAGCGCCCCGGAAACATTTGAGGAAATCCGAAACCGCAGCCACGTCTGGCCGCCTCTTCGCAACATTATCAGCAATGCCGACACCAGCCTGGCATCTGCCGATCTGAACATCATGCGCAAGTACGCGTCACTGATCTGTGACAGCATTATAAGGGAACGCATTTTCAGCATGATCGAATCCGAATACCATCGGACAAAAAAATATATCGAAATTCTCTTCGCCAAGCCTCTTGAAACCCAGCGGCTTAATGTCAACAAATTTATCGCCCTCCGTAAAGAAGGACTTGACATGCTGCACAATCAGCAAATCACGCTGCTGAAACAATGGCGTGAACTGCAGTATACCGGAAAACAGGAAGAGTCCGACACTCTGCTGCTCGAACTCTTTTTAACAGTCAATGCCATATCAGGAGGGTTGCGCACAACCGGATAGAAATTCGGCAATTCGGAATTTTATGTGCAGGAAAAAAACAAAATAAACGTCTGTTATACTATAATCGGGAACAATCTTGAAGCATATCAACACACAGGCAATCATGAAAATAAATATCTGGCTTATAACCGGAATTACAGGCCTATTTCTTGTTAATCACCCAGCTGATACTCAAGCTGATATCGGTATAGGTGTTGGCCGCATACACATCAATGTGGGCGATAGACCGCATTTTGTTATCGATGCAAGACCGACATTTATCTATATTCCTGAACTTGGTTATTCGGTCGCGATAGAAAGCCCTTACAATTTCATTTACTTCGATGGCTACTATTACATAAGCCGTGATGGTAATTGGTACATTTCTCCGCATTACGGAGGTCCATGGGATTTCGTCAGCATTGAGAGACTGCCCCATGCAATAAGAGCGCATCGCTGGGAAGAGATAAGACGATTCCGTGATAGAGAGTACCAAAAGCATGACCGCAAGTACTGGGAAGAAAGGAACAGGCAAGACGAACACGATCGTAAAGATGGCAGAGATCAACTCCATGAAGACAACCGTGACCGACGCAATGATCGCAATCGATAAAACGGACAGGCGTTATTTTTTTAATGATTGAATGATTCGCCAGTCACACCTAGGAAGGGTATTTGAAACAATCAGTAAACACTCATTAAACAAAAAGACCCTTATTTTCATGGGTCTTTTTGTTTTTTTAAGAATTCCATCCCAGCATATCAATAATCTCGCAGCATCATTGAAAAGCAAGGAATATAGTATTCTTACGCCATTAATGCCATAGAGCAAATTAAGATGATATAAACTTCAGCAGGACAGCAGCTGCTTACTACAGTTACAAGGACCCTGATGGCATGGCATCCATTCAGATATGTGCAACTGAGGTTACTCAACGAATTCCTTTTTCTGGATATTTGCCGGACCTGAAGAAGTCTTATATAACTTCGGAAAGGCTTATGTCTTTGAAAAATGGCCATCTAATCCACTTAATACATATCTGATTCTGAATTCAACTCATCTCAAAGATCCTGATGATGCTAATGATGAAATAGTGAAATGGATCGCAAAATTATTTTTATCCTTCTGAAATTGAATCGAGGATAATTCAGTGTCATTGAGAGCGAATATCTATTTTCTTAAAATAAATTGCATGTAGTTAATTATTTATTTACTACATTTAATTTTAATTCGCATCAAAAGGAAGAAAACATTTAAACAATTATAAATCAACGAATTATGTCTTCGACAAAACTTTCAGAAATCAAATCGAAAATAGCTGAACTTCAAAAAGAAGCAGATGATATTATCAGAAACGATAGACTTGCCATAATTAAAGAGATTAAGGACAAAATCGAAAACTTCAATATTACTATAGAAGAACTTCAGCGAAAAGGAAAAACAGCGAAATCCGCTTCAACAAAAAGTTCGTCTGTTATAAAATACAAAAAAAGTGAAACCGAATATTGGGTAGGCAGAGGCCCGAAGCCAGGCTGGGTAAAGGATGTTGAAAAAAGAGGAGAAAGTATTGAACAATATAGGGTTACGGAGTAAAAACCTTTTTATTCACATTTTTCAGATAGAGATATTTATTGAGGCTTTTTACTAAAGCCTCATTTTTATTACCTCACTCACGTAATGTGTTCTTCATACTTGATATTGGCAAAATAATATCTACGTCGTTCGGCAGCCGATTTTGGTGCACACTGATATTTTTATCAAGTTTAGGCGGATTTTTAAAGCCTCATTACAATACTATTTCCCTTCTATTTACCACAATGCCTTCAATTACCGCCTCATACTGCATGACTTTGAGATTCTCTTCAGACTTAAAGCTCCAAAACATGAAAAACAATTGAGAAAACTAACCAATATTTGTATAAATTACGTATAAATATACGAAATTATACAAATAAATTCTTATGCTTTCCACACTCAACGCTGCTGCCCTGATCGGTATTGATGCCATTAAGGTGACCGTCGAAACCAATGTGACCGGAGGCATCCCTTCATTTACTGTTGTCGGACTTCCGGACAATGCCATCAGGGAGAGCAGAGAGAGAATTCTTACGGCAATCCGAAACTCAGGATTTACTATCCCTCCAAAAAAAATCACAGTCAACCTTGCCCCTGCGGATATAAAAAAGGAAGGAACAGCATTCGATCTCCCGATTGCCATTGGCCTGCTCGGTTCGCTCCAGCTTATCACTCTCCAATTCGATGATGTACTGATTATGGGTGAACTTGCCCTTGACGGTTCGGTAAGAAGAGTTAACGGAGCGCTCCCCGTAGCCATTATGGCAGGGAAAGAACAGATAAAACGACTGATCGTCCCGCTCTCAAACGCTCCTGAAGCTGCCGTGGCAGTCTCCGCATCCCATGCAGGCATCGAAGTCTTCGGCGTCGAAACCCTGAATGAAACTGTCGCTTTAATAAGGGGGGATATACAGCCCATCCCAGTAACCGTCAATATTGCGGAATTGTTTATCAGGGAGGAGGAATACCCTGTGGATTTTTCCGATATCAAGGGACAGGGGGCAGCAAAAAAAGCCCTTGAAATTGCAGCGGCCGGCGGTCATAATGTCATTATGATCGGTCCGCCCGGCAGCGGAAAAACCATGCTGGCAAAAGGATTACCGAGCATTCTACCTCCTCTCTCGTTTGAAGAGTCACTTGAAACGACAAAAATCTATTCGGTTGCAAACCTGCTTGAAAAAGAGAGACCTCTTATGGTTACCAGACCTTTCCGTAATCCACACCATACAACGAGCAATGTTGCTCTGATTGGAGGGGGTTCAACAGCAAAACCTGGAGAGGTAAGCTTTGCTCATAACGGCATCCTGTTTCTTGATGAACTTCCTGAATTTTCCCGAAATGCCCTTGAGGTACTCCGCCAGCCCCTTGAAGAGCGCGAGGTTACGGTTTCGAGAATCTCAATCACAACAAGGTATCCGGCAGGCTTCATGCTTATTGCAGCCATGAATCCAAGTCCTGCAGGAGCACTGAAAGATTCTGACGGGAACCTGACCGCACCTCCCAAGCAGATTCAGCGATATCTTGCAAAAATTTCCGGACCACTTCTTGACCGCATTGACATCCATATTGATGTACCAAAAGTTGAAAATACCGACCTGTTTTCCAGCGTTGCATCTGAAAACTCCAAAACAATCCGCCTGCGAGTCATAAAAGCAAGAAAAATCCAGCAGGAACGGTTTGCTGTCCTGGCATCACCAAAAATTTATACCAATGCACAGATGAGTACCAAACTGATCAAAATATTCTGTAAGCTCGACAGACAGAGTTCGCAAAAACTCATGGATGCCATGAACAACATGAACCTTTCAGCTAGGGCGCACGACCGTATCCTTAAGGTAAGCCGCACCATAGCCGACCTTGACAGCTCCGAACACATTGCCATGAAGCATCTCATCCAGGGCATTCAATACCGTAACCTCGACCGCGATTTCTGGAGCTTCTGATTGTCCAGTCATCTCGGCTGCTCCTAAAAACAGTAAAGAAATCGCTTCTTCTCTCCTTATATTTGAAACTGGGTTACACATTATTAACCAATCACAGGGAATACCTTCATGAACACAAGGGGAAAATTCAGATAAACCCTGCTGCTTGCCGGCACACTTTTCACCGCAACACCCGTTTATGCAGCCCAAACAGCAGAAACCGTTGATGCACGCATCAGCCGTCTTGAGCAGGAACTTGCAGAACTCAAAGCACTGGTAAACACAAATCCTTCTGCTTCAACACCTTTGGAAATTCCGGCACAACCAGCTGCCCGCAAAAATAATGAACCCCTCAATCCCATATCGGTATCTCCCGATTCCGGCGTAAAGGTCCAGCTTTACGGCTTTGCCCGCCTTGACGCATCATACGATACTGGAAAAATAAACCCTGGAAACATTGCTTTATGGGTTCGTCCCGAAGGTCTGAATAATCATGATAACGAGTGGGACATTACCGGAACCGCCACAAGGCTTGGCCTGAACCTGAGCGGCCCTGATACCGATACAATGAAGCTTTCCGGCAATATCGAGGTCGATTTCCTCGGCGGCGGTACGGAAAACAACATGATCCCAAGAATGCGTCATGCATATCTCAAAGCCTACTGGCCGGCTTCCGATTTCAGTATTCTCGCAGGTCAGACCTGGGATGTAATCTCATCGCTGATTCCGTTTGTAGACGATCCTGCCATTATGTGGGCTGCAGGCAATATCGGTTCCCGTCATCCCCAGCTTCGTCTTACAAAAGGGTTTTCAACTGGTGAAAAAAGCCGCATTGAACTGGCAGCTGCAGCTTCCAGAACAATCGGCGAAACAAACACCCTGGCTGACACATGGAACACCGATCCGGGCAAAGACGCCAACATGCCAACCATCCAGGGAAGGATTGCATTGTCCGAACCACTTCTGGTGGAAAACCAGCCGGCCACGATTGCAGTGTCCGGCCATTACGGACAGGAGGAGTGGGACACCGATAAAACAGGAAAACATAAAACACTTGACTCGTGGTCATGCAATATGGAACTCTCCATGCCTCTGAGTGAAAAATTTACATTTGCCGGAGAATTCTTTACCGGCTCGAATCTCGACGACTACTGGGGAGGAATTGGTCAGGGCGTTAATACCATCACACTCAGCGATATCCGTTCCAAAGGCGGATGGGCTGCACTCAGATACATACCTTCCCCTTCAATCAGTCTCAGTATCGGAGCCGGCATTGACAACCCGAATAATAACGACCTCCCGCCTGGCGGAAGAACGCTGAACCAGACTGTTTTCGCAACTTTCATCAAGAAAATAACCCAGAATTTCATCCTTGGCTTACAGCTCTCAGAGTGGAAAACCGATTACAACAATGCTCCTGAAAGCAATGCAGTCAGGGCTCAGAGTTCTTTGACCTACAAGTTTTAATGGCATAAGGAGGGTACCCCACCCCCGCTGCATCAGCATTGCTGCTGGTTCGGGGGGGGGACAATTCAGCGGATAATAATCTCACAAGGCATAACGGCAAGCATGTGCAGCTGACCGGACATCATCAGCATCTCATAATAAGCCTCCATTGAACTGAACTGCTTCTCGGGAATGATTTCATGCAACAGCTGTTGTTTGATGCAAGTCGATATTCTTTCAGCTAACCCGGAATCATTTCCCTGAAAAAGATATTCCCACCATGTTTTCTGCGCAGGATAAAGCAGAAGCCTGGGGTGCCTGGCCGGATCGATCTTTGCAAGGAGCTGTGCTGCATGAATGGCATCGAAAAGTCCTCCGGTTCGATCAACAAGTCCGGCTTTCATCGCACGACTTCCTGTCCAGACCCTTCCACCGGCAACAGAGTCAACCTGAGCAATCCTCATCTTTCTTGACGCAGCAACCTTACCGATAAAATCATAATAGACCTCCCCTGACGCCGCGACAAATTTGTTGTATGCATCGCCTTCAAGCGGCTTGAACAAGGTGTTGGCATCGGCATACCTGCCTCGGGTCACAACAGTACGTCCAAGTCCGATTTTTTCAGCAAGCCCTTTAATATTGGGTTTCAGGGCATAAACCCCTATTGAACCGGTAATGGTCAAAGGCTCGGCATAGATGGTTTTTCCTGCGAGGGCTGCCATATAGCCTCCGGAAGCCGCCACACCCGACATAGAGACCACAAGAGGTTTCCTGACCGCAGCCGAATCAAGCATCTGAAGCATATCGGCTGACGCAAGGGCATCGCCGCCGGGACTGTCGATGCGCAAAACGATGGCTTTGACCTTTTTGTTTTCCAATACCGCATCAAGGGAGTTTCTCAGAGTCTCAACATCAATACCTTCACTCATTTCTGCTGCTCCCCCCACTGCTGAACGAACAATCATACCGGAAAGTGTAACCACTGCAATGCTTTCGTCACCATCACTCTTAAGAGGCCAATCAACTGCAGATCGGTACTGACCGACATGGATATACGCATCATTATCACTCGAAAGTTCCTTCCCTGTTATTTTTCTGGTCAGGGATCTCTGCAATTCCCATGATGAAGCTATACCGTCAACCAGTTTGAGCGCTTTAGCTCTCTGTGCCGACATCAGTGGTTCATTGTCCATAACCCCCTTCAATGCATCACGACTGAATCCTCGCCGCTTTGACAGGTAACCCAGATAATTATCGAACACTTCGTCAAGCATTGCATTAATCTCTTCAAGAGACTCCCTGCTTGACTCCGTCAGAAGAAACGGTTCGATACCGCTCTTATATTTTTTCCATTGAGCCGCCTGAAAAGCAACACCTAATTTGGCAAGGGGCGTAGTATAAAAGAGCGTTTCGGCCTTCAGTCCATCCAGCAGAAGAAACCCGCCGCGTTCAATAATAATGGAGTCACATGCCGCGGCAAGAAGATAATCGTTATCCTCGGCAGAGTGAATAAAGGCAGTGACCTTTTTTCCGCTTCGGCGCAGTTTTTCAACAGCCTGTCGAATTTCAGTTATTTTTGCTGGAGTTGCCTGCAGCCCTCCGATATCAAGAAGCACCTCCTTGACGCGTTTATCTGTCGCTGCGTGTTCAAGAATAAACAACAGTTCCTGCAGAGAGAGCGACTCTCGGGAAGATACAAAAGGCAGCGATGAGCTTTCATGACGAATCTCACTGATAGTTCCGCCAAGCGGGATGGACAGCACAAATCGATCAGGAAGGGTATGTGACAAGCGAAAAGCCCAAAACAATGCGCCACAAAACAATGCTGAAATGATGATGAGCCCAAGACAACTGTTGCGGAAACAGCCCCGCCTATTTTTTTGATTGTTCGTATTATTCATAGAGAAGACAACTTACCTGATGCCTGTTAGTATTGTTCAGTTCTTTAAGATTCGGTTCCTTATAGCCGCACTCAGCCTTGGCAACTGGACAGCGTGGATGAAACCCGCATCCAGCAGGAATCTGCAGAGGCCCGGGTAAATCTCCATTCAAAAGAATCCGTTCTTTCTTTGTTCCAGGTTCAGGATCAGGAATTGCTGACAGCAGGGCTTTCGTATATGGATGCTTCGGATTGGCATAGAGTTCAGTGGAATCAGCTATCTCAACTATCTTTCCAAGATACATGACTGCAACCCTGTCAGAAATATATTCAACAACCGAAAGATCATGAGCGATGAAAAGATAGGTCAAACCCAGATCCCGCTGAAGATCCTTGAGCAGATTAATGATCTGCGACTGTATCGACACGTCAAGAGCGGAAACAGGCTCATCGCAGATAATAAATTTAGGGTTGACTGCCAGCGCCCTTGCAATACCGATCCGCTGTCGTTGTCCTCCTGAAAATTCATGAGGATAACGGTTGAAATACTCACGATTCAAACCAACAATATCAAGCAGTTCATCAATCCTCTTGCGAGCGGTATTACCCCGAGCAATATTATGAACGAGCAATACCTCTTCAAGCATCTGTCCGACTGTCAGTCGGGGGTTTAACGATCCAAACGGATCCTGAAAAATCATCTGTATCTGTTTGCGAAGAGAGCGGAATTCCCGGTTGCCGAGAATGGTGATCTCCTGCCCTTCAAACTCAATCTTTCCAGTCACGACAGAATGACCCAAGCGTATCAATGCCCTTCCCAGAGTGGTTTTACCGCAGCCTGACTCCCCAACGAGACCAAGCGTCTCTCCCTGAAATACGTCAAACGAAACACCGTTGACCACGTGTATCGAAACAGGATGTCCAAAACCACCGTTCTTCGGCTCAGAAAAATGAACCCGTAGGTCCCTGACCGACAGTAATCTCCTTTGATCCTTCATCTTTGACTGAACGCTGTTTATCGTATTTTTATTATTATACTAAATAGCACCGTGAATTTACCATTAACAAACCCTTCGTTCAAGTCCGTCTTTTACCCTTGCAAACTCCACAGACACATAGCGGAACACTCTACGTTGTTGCGACGCCGCTCGGTAATCTCGAAGACATTACCCTGCGAGCCATCAAAATCCTTGGACAATCCGGAGCAATCGCCTGTGAAGATACGCGTCGCGCATCAATTCTGCTCAGACATCTCAATATTACAGGCAAAAAACTCATCAGTTACCACAACTACAATGAGCCGAGAGCTATAGGACAAATTATTGCACTGCTGGAAGATGGCACTGATGTATCACTCATTACTGATGCAGGAACCCCCATTATCAGCGATCCGGGATATGCGCTGCTGCATGCCCTGCATGAACAGAACCTCCAGGTAATCCCGATTCCCGGAGCATGCGCACTTACAGCCGCACTTTCAGCATGCCCGCTTCCGGTCAACAATTTTTTTTTTGCGGGCTTTCTTCCCCATAAAAAAGGGCGTAAAACCCGACTTGAATATCTCGCGTCTCTCCATGTTTCTTTTGTTGTTTATGAGTCCCCATACCGAATCGTGAGGCTCCTTGATGAACTCGGCAATATCCTGCCGGATGCTCAGATTTTCATTGGACGGGAGATGACAAAAATTCATGAAGAGTACATTACCGGAACCATTGAAGAGATTGGCAGACGACTTGCAGATGGAAAAACCAGAGGAGAGTTTGTTGTTGTTGTTCACCCTGCAGAAAAAAATAATCAAACAAGAAAAGGACTATGCAGATCATCACTGACCCCGGACAGATGCAAACCATTGCCGAAAAACTGCGGCTCAACCGGCAGTGTATCGGTGTCGTCATGACAATGGGGGCACTGCATGAAGGACATCTGAGCCTTGTGAAGCTTGCGCAGCAGACCGCAGGCACTGTCATTCTTACGATTTTCGTAAACCCCAGTCAGTTCGGACTGAACGAAGACCTCCATCAATATCCCAGACCTTTCGAGCAGGATACTGCCCTTGCTAAAGCGGCAGGAGTCGATTTCCTTTTTGCCCCTGAAGCAGAAAGCATTTATCCTGAAAACTATCAGACAACCGTTGAATGCAGCGCTGTAGCCAGAGGGTTTGAAGGAGAGAGGAGACCAGGCCATTTTAAAGGGGTAGCCACCATCGTTACCAAGCTGTTCAACATCACAAAACCTCATATAGCCGTCTTCGGCGAAAAGGATGCTCAACAACTTGCGGTTATCCGCAGGCTTGTAGAAGATCTTAATATGCATATAAAAATTATCGAGGCACCCATTGTCAGGGAAAAAAACGGACTGGCAGTCAGTTCAAGAAATATCTATCTCTCTACCCAGGAACGCGATGGTGCCGCAATTCTTTACAAGGGAATCCGCCATGCCGAAAAAAGGGTTGCTGAACAGGGACATAACCTTCAGGAAATTGCCGAAGAAATCGAAAAGATGATCAACGCAACACCAGGATGCCGCTCTGACTATGTCGGTTTTGTTGATGAGGCAACGTTTGAACCGGTCGAAACTGCTGAAGCAGGTATTGAGTACCGCCTGCTTCTGGCAATGTACTCAGGAACAGTCAGGCTGATAGATAACGGGAAAATCCGTGCGTGATAACCCGCGAGAGATCAAGTTTACCGGAAGAGACTTTTTTGTATTATATTTAAGGACGCGTTCATTGTTTCTGCATTGCTGCAAAGCACTGAAGTCTGCACTGAGTATGACCGGAAGCGGAAAACGTATGCATGAAAAAAACCGGACAGTATTTTTATCACATTATCAAAGATTTCCATGATTATTAACAAGAAAATTGATCTCGGCCAAGGGAAGATAATCTCTATCGAAACCGGCAAATTGGCAAAACAGGCAGATGGAGCTGTAGTTGTCCGCCTCGGCGACACTATGGTTCTTGCGACTGTTGTGTCAAGCAGGAAAACACCTCCACCAAATCAGGACTTCTTTCCGCTTCAGGTTGAATACCGTGAAAAATATTCGGCTGCTGGTAAATTTCCCGGTGGTTTTTTTAAACGGGAAAGCCGCCCTTCCGAGAAAGAAATTCTTTCAGCAAGACTGATAGACCGGGCACTGAGACCGCTTTTTCCTGACGGCTACCTCTATGAAACCCAGATCATTGTGACGGTAATCTCTTCCGACCAGATCAATGATGCCGATGTGCTCGGCGGCCTGGCCGCATCGACAGCCATCATGGTCTCCGATATTCCATTCCATAACCCGATGTCAGAAGTCCGGGTCGGCAGAATCAACGGATTGTTTATGATCAATCCTGACGTCAACGAGCTTTCAGAGAGTGATATTGATATTTGTATCGGCGGTACGACAGATACCATCTGCATGCTTGAGGGTGAAATGAAAGAGATTTCAGAAGCAGAAATGCTCGATGCCATTAAATTCGGACATGATGCTATCCGCAAACTTTCTGCACTCCAGAACGAGATCGCTCAAGAAGTTGGAAAACCAAGCAGGCCCTTTGCGCCGACTGTAATTCCTGCAGAACTTACAGAATACATTCGTGGTTGTTGTGAAACCCGTCTCAAAGAACTCGCCTATACTCCGCTCAAAAAAGAAGATCGTGCCGAACAGACTGCCCTCATTTATAAAGAGTCCATAGCATCAATCAGTGAGCACTTCAAGACATCTATCAGCAGTGAAGATATTGCTGCTGATTCCTCAAAAGCACTCTTCCTGAACGCTCATATCATTGAAGAGCAGATTCATGCTGTCGAAAAGAAAGTTATGCGCCATATGATTCTTGATGATGCAAAACGCCTTGACGGCAGAGCCCTTGACCAGGTACGACCTATCAGCATAGAACTCGGGGTTATCCCGAGAGCACACGGTTCGGCTCTTTTTACAAGAGGAGAAACCCAGGCTCTTGTAACCATTACCCTCGGTACCAGTAAAGATGCACAGTCAGTCGACGACCTGACCAGCAATGCTGATAAAAAATTTTTCCTCCATTACAACTTCCCTCCATTTTGCGTCGGTGAAGTTGGCAGACTGGGCAGTATCGGCCGCAGAGAAATCGGTCACGGCAATCTTGCAGAGCGATCCATTAAAATGGTTGCCCCTACAGAACAGGAGTTTCCCTACACCATCCGCATTGTTTCGGACATTCTTGAATCGAACGGTTCTTCATCAATGGCATCAGTATGCGGCGGAACGCTTGCATTGATGGATGGAGGTGTTCCCATAAGAAAACCGGTATCAGGCATCGCCATGGGACTGATCAAGGAAGGATCATCCTATGCAGTGCTTTCAGATATTCTCGGTAATGAGGATCATCTTGGAGATATGGATTTCAAAGTATCCGGAACAAGAGAGGGTATTACTGCCTGTCAGATGGACATAAAGATCGACGGACTTGACTATCATATTCTCGAAACAGCTCTTGAACAGGCACGCAGAGGACGGCTTCACATTCTCGACAAAATGGAGGAGGCCATTCCTGAATCCCGCCAGGATCTCGCAAACTATGCACCAAAACTCACCAGCATCAAGGTACCAATTGAGTGCATCGGCATGATTATCGGCAAGGGTGGAGAAACCATCCGCAGTATTACTGAGGAAACCGGTGCTGAAATCAACATTGAAGACGATGGAACCGTCACCATTGCCTGCTCAACCACCGAAGGGACTAACGCTGCGCTTGCCACCATAAAAAACCTCATTGCCAAACCTGAAATAGGCACAATCTATGTCGGAAAGGTTCGCGACGTTCGTGATGAGCTTGGTGCTTTTGTGGAATTTCTTCCCAAAACCGATGGCCTTGTGCACATCTCTGAAATATCAAATGATAGAGTCGCCAAAGTCAGTGATCACCTCAAAATCGGTGATAAGGTCAAGGTTAAACTGGTTGATGTCCGCAAAGATCCTCGAACCGGAAAAATGCGTTTTGCTCTTTCAATAAAAGCGGCTGAACAAACGCCGGAATATGAAATGGTAAAAGAACCAACCACGGAATGCAATTAACCCCGACAAACCTCAAAAACAGTGCAGTGTTAACTGCACTGTTTTTTTTATGACCTCAGGTTCATTCGTTCTGTAAGACTCGTTGTTAGTCCCCAGGAAGTGTTGATTCCGGGAACCAACGTAATTCATCAAAAACATCATGAAGTACGAATTTTCACGCATAGAAAAGAAATGGCAGACTTACTGGCAGAAGCATAATACCTTTACCTCAAGAAAAGAGGCTGATAAACCGAAATACTATGTGCTCGACATGTTCCCGTATCCAAGCGGTACAGGTCTCCATGTCGGGCATCTTGAAGGATACACAGCATCTGATATCACAGCCCGGTACAAAAGAAGCTGCGGTTATAATGTACTGCATCCGATGGGATGGGATGCCTTCGGTCTGCCAGCTGAACAGTTTGCCATTAAAACAGGAACCCACCCGAAAGCAACCACTGAAACTAATATCAGAAGCTTCAAGGAAACCCTTCAGGCAATGGGTTTTTCATACGACTGGCAGAGAGAGATCAACACCACCGATCCCGCTTATTTCAAATGGACACAGTGGATTTTTCTCAACCTCTATGAAATGGGGCTGGCCTATATGTCGGAGGTCGACGTCAACTGGTGTGAAGAGCTGAAGACTGTTCTGGCAAATGAGGAGGTTGAAGAAAAAATTGCAGCCGGTTATACCGTTATCCGCCGTCCTCTGCGGCAGTGGGTACTGAAAATAACCGCTTATGCCGATCGTCTTATTGCAGATCTCGAAGAGCTTGAATGGCCGGAAAATGTCAAACAGATGCAGCGCAACTGGATTGGACGTTCGGAAGGAGTAAATATTGATTTTGAACTCCGCTGCCACAACCAGAAACTGAGAGTCTATACAACCCGACCCGACACCCTTTTCGGAGCAACCTACCTTGTCATTTCGCCAGAACATCCCCTTGCTGAAAAGCTGGCAACCGCACAGCAGCTGGTTGAGGTGAAAAACTATATCGGTCAGGCAAAACTGAAAACCGAACTTGAACGCACAGGGCTTCAGAAAGAAAAAACAGGTGTTTTTACCGGCTCTTATGCTATTAACCCTGCTACAGGAGAACCCCTTCCGGTCTGGATTTCTGACTTTGTGCTGACAAGCTACGGAACCGGTGCGATCATGTCGGTTCCTGCGCATGACAGCAGAGACTGGGAGTTTGCCAGACAATACAATCTTCCGATCATTGAGGTTATCAAAAGTCCGCATGATGTCCAGAAGAAAGTATTTGAAGATAAGGACAGCATGTGTGTCAATTCGTCCAACAGCGAAATAACGTTGGACGGACTCAGTTTCAGTGAAGCTTTTGAACGCATGTCCTCATGGCTTGAGAGAAAAAATGCTGGCGAAAGAAAGGTTAACTACAAACTCCGCGACTGGATATTCAGCCGCCAGCGTTACTGGGGTGAGCCTATCCCGATAAAGCATTACGAAGACGGCTCACTGCGCACTGAAACAAACCTGCCCCTGGTTCTTCCAGAGGTCGAGGCCTATCAGCCCTCTTCAACAGGAGAATCTCCACTGGCCAACATTTCACAATGGCTTTACGGTACCGATGAACACGGACCTTTCAGAAGAGAGACAAACACCATGCCCCAATGGGCAGGAAGCTGCTGGTACTATCTCCGTTTTATTGATCCTGAAAATAGTGAGCGGCTCATTGATCCTGACAAAGAAAAATACTGGATGAATGTTGACCTCTATATTGGCGGCGCAGAACATGCCGTTCTTCACCTGCTCTACGCAAGATTCTGGCACAAGGTTCTGTTCGATATCGGTGTCGTCAGCACAAAGGAGCCGTTCAAGAGACTGTTCAACCAGGGAATGATACTTGGTGAAGACAATGAAAAAATGTCGAAATCACGCGGCAATGTCATCCCGGCCGATCATGTTCTGAAACACTACGGAGCCGATGCAGTGCGTCTCTATGAAATGTTTCTTGGCCCTCTTGAACAGGTCAAACCATGGAACACCAACGGAATTGAAGGCATAAGCAGGTTTCTGTCGAAAGTGTGGCGTTTGATTTATCCTGAGCATGAAGGTACTGCAGCTTCACTTACTGTGGAAGCATTGCCTGATGAGCTGCTCAGACGCATGCATAAAACAATCAAAAAAGTCGGTGAAGACACTGAAAATCTCAAATTCAATACGGCGATAGCTGAAATGATGGTTTTTGTCAATGAACTGCAAAAGGCTGGATGCAAAAACAGGAACGCAGTTGAAACACTGCTTCTGATGCTTGCGCCCTACGCACCGCACATCGCTGAGGAACTTTGGGAAGCCATCGGACATAACGAATCAATCAGCTCAGAACATTTCCCCTCTTATCATCCTCAATTAGTCGAAGACACGATGTTGACTATTGCCGTACAGATTAATGGAAAACTAAGAGGCACCTTCCCTGCGCCTGCAAAAAGCCCGAAAGAACTGCTGCTTGCAGAAGCAAAAAAGGTGCAATCGGTCCTTAAATTTCTTGAAGGACAAACTATCATTCGCGAAATTGTTATTCCTGACAAATTGGTAAGTTTTGCTGTAAAATAACCACTTATAAAGTCACTACGTGGTCCAAATATTTGGCAGAAGATTTTTTTTATGATAAAATAAGGTTCGGAAACCGTTAAACTTCGTTTCAGATATTTTTATTCTCCGCTTTAACTGCTGATTTTCTATTGTTATTGTTCACAAATACCTGTGAAGGGGGTATTCTCTTTTTTTTCAACACATAAAATCTGGTATCAATGGCTACAGACGAAACAACATCCAACACACAGCCCACCGAAACCTCGTCTTCTGCAAACGGTTCGATAAGCTCTGTTATGTCTGAAAAACGGAAATTTCCGCCCCCTGCAGAGTTTGCAAAAAGTGCCCATATCTCCTCAATGGAAGAATATGAGAAGCTGTATGCTTCTGCTGCCACATATCCGGAAGCCTATTGGGGTGGAATTGCCGAACAGTTTCACTGGTTTAAAAAGTTTGATACCGTGCTGGAATGGAACAGCCCTTATGCGAAGTGGTTTAATGGCGGAAAAACAAATATCTGCTACAATGCCCTTGATATCCATGTTAAAAGCTGGAGAAAAAACAAGGCTGCTATTATCTGGGAAGGTGAAGAGGGGAACGAGCGGGTTCTGACGTACGGTGAACTTCACCGTCAGGTCAGCAAATTTGCAAACGTCCTTAAAATCGCCGGCATAAAACCAGGTGACAGGGTTGCGCTCTATATGGGCATGGTTCCTGAACTGGTCATCGCTGTACTTGCCTGTGCACGTGTCGGAGCTGTTCACAATGTTATTTTTGCCGGATTCTCTGCTCATGCAATCACCGAGCGTGTCAATGATTCAAGAGCAAAGATGGTTATCTGTGCAGACGGCTCAAGACGCCGCGGCAGTTCCATCAACCTTAAGAATATTGTTGATGAGGCAATTGTCAATACTCCATCCATCAGAAGTGTCATTGTCCTGAAAGTAACCAATGAAGAGGTTCACATGCATAACGGCATGGACCATTGGTGGCATGATCTGATGGGTCTGGCCGTTGATGAATGTGAGTCGGTCGAAGTAGAATCAGAACATCCTCTTTTTGTGCTCTATACCAGCGGTTCAACCGGAAAACCGAAAGGTATCCTGCATACCACTGCCGGATACATGGTACACGCAGCAAGTTCGTTTAAATACGTTTTTGATATCAGGGACGAGGACATCTACTGGTGTACGGCAGATGTAGGCTGGATAACCGGACATAGTTATATGGTTTACGGCCCACTGCTTAACGGTGCAACACTTCTCATGTACGAAGGTGCCCCTAACTACCCTCAGTGGGACAGGTTCTGGGATATCATCAACCGACATAAGGTCACCATTCTCTATACAGCTCCTACAGCTATTCGTGCCTTCATACGTGCAGGAAACGAATGGGTCACAAAACACAACCTCAGCTCGCTCCGTCTGCTTGGTACTGTAGGCGAACCAATCAACCCCGAGGCATGGATGTGGTATCACAAGGTTGTAGGGCAGGAAAGATGTCCAATCGTTGACACCTGGTGGCAGACAGAAACAGGCGGCATCATGGTATCTCCGCTTCCGGGAGCAACACCGACAAAACCAGGTACGGCTACACGGCCACTCCCAGGTATCGCTGTCGATGTTGTTCATAAAGACGGGACACCATGCGAAGCCAATGAAGGCGGGTATCTGGTCATTAAACAACCATGGCCATCAATGCTCCGCACCATCTACGGCGACAACAAACGATATGAATCAACATACTGGTCTGAATTCCCCGGCATGTACTTTACGGGTGACGGTGCACGGAAAGATGAAGACGGTTATATCTGGATCATGGGACGTGTTGATGATGTTGTCAACGTTTCAGGTCACCGTCTTGGCACCAGTGAGGTTGAAAGCGCTCTTGTTTCCTTTGAAGCCGTTGCAGAAGCCGCCGTTGTCAGCCGCCCCGATGAGCTTAAGGGCAATGCCCTTGTGGCCTTCGTGACGCTGAAGGATGAATATGTAGGCGATATGAAGATGCGTGAAGAACTGCGCAACCACGTTGCAAAAGAGATCGGACCTATTGCAAAACCTGATGAAATCAGGTGGGCAAAAGGCCTTCCGAAAACCCGCAGCGGAAAAATCATGCGCCGACTCCTTCGCGAACTTGCTACAAGCAATGAGGTCAAGGGAGATGTCACCACCCTTGAAGATTTCGGCGTTCTTGAAAACCTTCGTTCAAACGAAGAGGATTAAGCCCAGCTTACATCCCGAAGAAACAATTCAAAACAGGAAGCGCAGCTGAGGCTGCGCTTCCTGTTTATTTTCTGTTTATGAGGGGCTATGATGTTGTAATGTGAAGCAGATTGAAAACTGACCCGGCTATTATTACGCGGAGCACGTAAAATTATAGTAATCACATAGAATGGAACAGTCATTATAGATTGTAAAACCAAACTGTATGCGACTTTGGTTGCCTGTCTGTGTCATGTCTTATATCTCCTTTTGTTGGAAGATATGACTTCTCACCCTGTCCACGAAAATATAGCAAGTTCATGACAACCATGCATCAAAATCTGACGATCGGATAAAAGTATTCATGTACCCGTATCGTATCTATTCGGATAGTTCTTTGCAAGTTTTTTGTTTTCGATTTTATTCCCCGTGTCCCCTGACCTAAAACTCTTGCACACAGAGCAGTAAAGGCTCCGGAAGATTGAGGTGTGTCCCCAACCTCCCGGAGCCTTTGGCATGAGTTACAAAAGCTTCTCCTTATCAGACCAGCCCTCTATTAAGCTGCCAGATCGTAAAATTAAGAAACGAGGCAAAGCTTACCCATAGAAGGTATGGAATCAGCAGATATCCCGCAGTCGGGGAAACAGCTTTGAACTTCACTATTGTCAGCGCAATCGCCAGCCAGAGCAGAACAATCACAACGAGAGCTTTCGAAGGGGAATGAAGCCCGAAAAATGCGGCTGACCAGCTGAAATTAAGCAGCAGCTGTACGCCGAATGCTGTAAGAGCACCCTTGACGTCTGTTTTTTCAGACCACTTCTCTACCACAAGATAGAGTGCTATCCCCATAAGCAGGAATAAAAGAGACCACGCGGGTGGAAAGAGCCAGTCAGGTGGGTTCCATGATGGCTTTTTGAGTATTGAATAGTACCACTCCGAACCGGGCACTGGCGTAAAGGTGCTGCCTGCAAAAGCAAATACAAAACATACTCCGATGCAGATGACCAGTTTTGGAATATTGAGTTTCATTGTTGCCGGGGTTAAAATAATCAATCACTTCTATCACTATGCATAAGAAACAGATAGTAAGGATGGATAATTCCCCTCACCACCTCTATAATTCAAAACCCCAGGCTTGTGCTTTACCGAAATATCCATTGGAATAAAAGAATGGAGTGAAATGTTATATTGATCGCGATTATAACCCTTACGGACACATATGGAAAAAAGAAGCAATGAACTGCAGTGTGCCATCAGGGCTGCACAGACTGCAGGAGCTATCACTCTTGATAAATTTGGAGAACTCTCTCAAAATGAAATCAAGGGAAAAGATTATAAAGATTTTGTAACTGAGGTTGACAAGGCCTGTGAAGCGGTAATCAGCTCAATTATCACAGAAAGTTTTCCTGATGACAGCATGCTGTGTGAAGAAGGTACCGTCATTAAAGGCGCTTCGGGTAGAACATGGATTGTCGATCCTCTTGACGGCACCCTTAACTTTATTCACTCCTTTCCTGTTTTTTCAATAAGTATTGCTCTGAAGGACTGTAATAATGAACTGATAACCGCTGTTGTTTTTCAGCCTGTTCTTCAGGAGCTCTTTACTGCTGAAAAAGGGCGCGGAGCATACTTGAACGGCAAAATAATCTCGATTTCAAACCGCTCTGAGAAAGAGAGTTTTCTCATTGCAACGGGAATTCCGTTCACGGAGTACCACTATATTGATTCATATTTCGGGATGCTGAGAGAGATTATTCACGACACTGCAGGCATTCGACGTGCCGGTTCAGCAGCCATAGATCTTGCTTATACGGCCTGCGGGCGCTTTGACGGATTCTGGGAATACAAGCTTTTCCCATGGGATTTTGCTGCCGGCGTGCTGCTTGTACGTGAGGCTGGAGGAACGGTCACCAACTTTACCGGAGAGCAGGATGTTTTTCAAAAACAGAGTATTATTGCCGGCAACAGCATTTCCCATCCTCTTCTTCTTGAAAAAGCCCTGAAACACTTTTCCAGTAAGAGTTTGTCATAAGGAGTTTGGGAAGGTAACGACAAAAAGCCTGATTTGAACAGGAAATCGATCTTTATTATCTTGAAGGTTAAAAGTTATTCATTATTACAACTTAAGTTCATTTCCTGCACGGCATTATGAGGCAGGAGCAACGATTACATTATGCTCATTCATCAGCGCACACTTCAAAAAGAAGTTACCCTCTCGGGTACAGGACTGCACACCGGTAAAGAGTGCATGATTACCTTTAAACCTGCCCCGGTCAACTACGGCTACCGTTTTGTCCGGACAGATATTGAAAACAGTCCTGAAATACCAGCACTGATTGATAACGTGATTGATGTTCTGCGAGGGACCACTATCGGTCTCAACGATGTGAAAGTTCATACCACCGAACACGTTCTTGGCGCTCTTTACGGACTTCAGATTGATAACTGCCTGATTGAACTGAGCGGACCGGAACCGCCGGTTATGGATGGAAGCTCACACCCTTTTGCAATAGTACTGCTCGAAGCCGGATTCCAGGAACAGGAAGAACCCAAAAATTACCTGGTCATTGATGAAACAATTGAATACCATGACGTTGAAAACAGTGTCGATATTGTTGCATTGCCGCTGGATGACTTTAGAATGACGGTCATGGTGGACTATAAAAATCCAGCGCTCGGCTCTCAGCACTCGGGTCTTTTTAATCTGGAGACAGAATTCATCAAGGATTTTTCCCCCGCAAGAACCTTCTGCTTTCTCAGTGAAGTGGAAGCACTTGCAAACCAGGGGATCATTAAGGGTGGCGATATAGACAATGCTATTGTCATTATAGACAAAACTATGCAAAAAGAGGAGCTTGACGCCCTTGGGAAAAAACTGGGTATAGAGAGCGAGCATCTTGTACTAGGCGAAAACGGTATTCTCAACAACCGGGAACTCCGTTTTAAAAACGAGCCCGCCCGCCATAAACTGCTTGACCTTCTCGGAGACATCGCACTTCTTGGCATGCCGATAAAGGCACAGGTGCTTGCTGCCCGCCCCGGTCATGCTTCGAATGTGGAATTTATCAAACAGTTGAAAAAATATACCGATCGCAACAAGCTGGCCAGACAGTACCAGCACGAGAAAAAAGCCGGCGTTATTTTCGACATCAATGCTATTCTAAACATTCTCCCGCACCGTTATCCTTTTCTTTTAATCGACAAGATCGTTGAATTCAAACTTGATGAAAAAATTGTATCGATTAAAAACGTGACCATGAACGAACCGTTCTTCCAGGGTCACTTTCCGGGTAATCCCATCATGCCGGGTGTGCTGATCCTTGAGGCCATGGCTCAGACCGGAGGCATAATGATGCTGAATGGTAATGATAAGATAAAGGAGAGTGTAGTATACTTCATGGGGATCGACAAGGCTCGCTTCCGTAAACCGGTACTTCCAGGGGACACCCTTGTCATTGAAGCAACCATGACCAACATGCGAAGAAGCGTTTGCCAGTTTGATGCAAAAGCTTATGTGAGGGGAGAACTTGTCTGCGAAGCTTCCCTTATGGCTAGTGTTGTGTCGAAAAACAAATAAAAGTCTTTTTAAGAAGCAGAACGCCCTGTACTCAGAAACAGGGCGGTTCTCAACACCTGCCCACATTTCATCCACAAGTTGTCAACATTTCCACCTTCATAAGAATCAAGGTTGTTAACATTCCTAAGTTATAATTCAGGAATGTTTTAGCTCATCTATGCATTGATATTTATTTTTTTCGTATAAAGTTATCAATACTCGGAAGTCATGGATTGACCAACAATACAACAGGTATGGCAAAACTCAGACACGGTACTCAAGACCCTTATGAATTCTGTAAAACCTCACACAATAAAGAGAAAAGGAGTAGAGAAGCATAATGGACGAGAGGTATAAAAAGAATTCCTTGACAGGATAGCGCTGAAAAACGGGATGCGGCCAAACCATGGCAATAAACATCATGGAGACAAAACCAACCGCCCATTTTCCCGGCCATAGAGAAGTTGTCACTACAGAATAGTGGATTCTGACGTACGCAGCACCAATAAAAATCAGTGCATCCCTGAGAACAGCAAAAAGCACAAACCACAAAGGAAGCTGACCGATCCAGAAAAAATAAACCGCCACACTGGCAAGACAGAGTTTGTCGGCAAGCGGATCAAGAATTTTTCCCATTTCGGAAACATCATTTGTCCATCGGGCAGCCTGACCGTCAAACCAGTCGGTCAAGAGAGCAACAACCATGATAACAATGGCCGTTTTGAGATGGCCGGTATGAAAATAATAAAGAAACCAGGGGATCAATATTATTCTCAGAAAACTAAGCGAATTCGGCAGATTAAAGATACGACCTTCCACAGCTATGATTTTATTAGTGAGTTATACCAACTCTTCCAATGAAGGCAACTCATTTATCTCTCCACGGAAACTAACGGACAACCTTATCGGGTGATGCGGTGACAAACTTCGACCAGCTGCTGCCTCTACTTTTGACTTTTTCATCAGGAAGAAAAGCCTTTCGACTCTCTCCTCTATGCAAATCACACAGGGCTATACCGAGTGCATCGGTAACATCAAAAGGTTTAGGCGGTACGGTGAGACCAAGCATTCTTGTGACCATAAAAGCAACCTGCTCTTTACTTGCGGCACCTCTTCCTGTTATCGCCGATTTCACTTCACGCGGAGCATACTCATGCAGTGCGAGATTCCGGTTCATTGCAAGGGCTATAACCGCACCACGCACCTGACCCAGCTTAAGAGCAGACTGCACATTTCTGCTCAGGAACGCTGTTTCCAAGGCAACATGTTCCGGTCGAAAATCAGCAATAACGGCTGCAAGCTCATGATAAATTTCACCTATCCGCTCTGCATGTGTCCGACGGGGATTAAGACGGATTACACCACAGACGAGCACGGATAAAACGCCGGAACTCTGGCGAATAACCCCATAACCGGTATTCAGACTTCCGGGATCAATCCCGAGGACAACCATCCTCTATTCGTTTAAGCTGCTCATTGCACTTTCGCTGATCTCCATGTTACTGTAGACCGCCTGCACATCGTCATTGTTTTCAAGCGCATCGATCAACTTGATAACTTTCCGTGCATCATCGGCTTCAAGCTCTATATAGTTTTCAGGAATAAGATCAATCTTTGCATTCTCATAAGCAATAGCTGCATCGTCAAGCGCTTTTTTAACGTTTTCAAGCTCTTTGACATCAGTTATGACAGTAAAATAGTTTTCATCATCTCCGTTGAGATCTTCAAGGCCTGCATCCAAGAGTATTTCCATCAGCTGATCCTCTCCGGCAGACGATCGTGGAACATCAAGAGATCCCTTACGCTGGAACATCCAGCTTACACTGCCGCTTTCACCGAGAGAACCATTGTTACGACTCATAATGTGCCGGATATCAGCGACGGTCCGGTTGCGGTTGTCCGTAGCTGTCTCAATAATCAGTGCAATTCCTGCAGGTCCATACCCTTCATAGGTAATTTCGTCATAGGTGACACCTTCGAGCTCCCCTGTACCTTTCTTGATGGCGCGCGAAATATTATCCATCGGCATGGAATTGTCTCTTGCAGTGTCGACAGCAAGCCTTAGACGGGGATTACCCGATGGATCGCCTCCGCCCATTCTTGCCGCTATCGTAATTTCTTTGACCAGTTTGGTAAATAAACTGCCTCGTTTCTGATCAGTTACCGCCTTTTTCCTTTTAATGGTTGCCCATTTGCTATGTCCTGACATAATAAAAACTGCTGATTTATTAATCCCGATGCCCCACGTCTATGATAATAGATTTATTTTCTTTAAATAAAATCAATTCCAACGGCATTCGTGCAAGTTAACAACTAGAAAAAACAATGACAAACTTGATGACCGCCTATCAGGGAGAACCCGGAGCCTACAGCGAGATTGCCGCGCTCAGGATCGGAGAACCAAAACCGTTCGAATCGTTTGAGGAAGCTTTTGCTGCCGTTGAAAACCATAAGGTTGAGTATGCAGTCATCCCTATTGAGAATTCACTGGGAGGAAGCATTCATCAGAACTATGACCTTTTACTGCAGCACCCTGTCACTATCGTTGCCGAAACCTTTGTAAAAGTTGAACACTGTCTGCTCGGCATCCACAATGCAACAATAGAACAAGCCCGGAAGGTGCTTTCTCATCCGCAGGCGCTTGCACAATGCCGTAATTTTTTTGCGGCTCACAAAAACCTCAAGCCGGAAGTCGCCTATGATACCGCCGGCAGTGCAAAAATAATTGCAGCTGCAAATGATCCCTCAAACCTTGCTATAGCGTCAAAAAGGGCTGGGGAACTTTACGGACTTGAAATCCTGCAGGAAAACCTGGCGGATGAAGAGTGGAACATTACACGATTTTTCTGCATTTCGCATTCAGAAATAAGCAATCCGTTGCAATTTAAAACAAAACCGGACACCTCACAGCACAAGACATCCATTGCGTTCACGCTTCCCAATGAGCAGGGTTCGCTTTTTAAGGCACTTGCAACATTTGCCATGCGTGATATTGATCTGGCCAAAATAGAATCAAGACCTTTCAGGAAAAAAGCGTTTGAGTATCTGTTTTATGTCGATTTCATCGGACATCAGCATGACACGAATATTCACAATGCTCTTAACCATCTCAAAGAATTTGCAACGATGGTCAAGGTGCTTGGAAGTTACGGGGTAGTTACAGAATGAGCAGTAATCAACTTGGGTTCTTTCCTTCCGCCGATCAGGACATTAAAGTCGAAGCGATGACGCCAAACCAAAACAAGCCTGCCCTTTTTCTGCTTGATGGAATGGCTATGATCTACCGGGCCTTTTTTGCTCTGCAGCGAGCAGGCATGACAAGCCGGGACGGAATGCCGACAGGTGCGATTTACGGATTTGCGTCAGCACTCTTTAAGATTTTTGAAACCTATAAGCCCCACTATCTGGCGGCGGTCTTTGACAGCAAGGAAAAAACCTTTCGCCACGATATGTACCCCCCATATAAAGCGAATCGACAGACTCCGCCTGAAGATCTCATCATGCAGCTTGATGCGGTGTTCGAACTGCTTGAAACTCTTGATATACCGCTTGTCAAAGCTCCTGGCTATGAGGCAGACGATCTTATCGGTACTGCTGCCCGAAAATTCGAACACACTTGTCAAGTATACATTGTCACACCGGACAAGGATCTTGCCCAGCTTGTACACGATGGAGTAAAAATCCTCAAGCCGGGCAAAAGCCAGAATGAACTGGAACTGTTCGGGAAAAAGGAGATCACGGAACAATTCGGGATACCGCCTGAACTGTTCACCCAGTTCCTGACGCTGACCGGCGATACCTCTGACAATATTCCGGGAGCAAAAGGGATAGGGCCTAAAACAGCATCAAGCCTGCTGCATAAATACGGCTCTCTGGATAATATTTATAAGCATCTGGATGATATTTCTCCAAAAAACCGCCAAAGCCTTGAAGAATTTCAGCCGCAACTCGATCTGATAACCAGACTGGTTACCATCCGCACCGATTTGCAGATTGATGTTACCCTTAAAGAACTTGAATGTGGTGTACCGGACCAGACAAAACTGTTATTATTGCTGCAGAAGCTTGGGCTTAGAACCATTATTGCCAGGCTCCCTGTTGTGTTCAATGATTATGTGCTGCCTCCTTCAGCTGATGCACCATTGCATGAGCACCAGACCGATCATCCGGACGACAAACAGCCTGGGCTTCGATCACCGCAAATCGATGCTGACTATGCTCTCGTCGATACATCAGAAAAACTGAATGAACTGGTTCTCTCACTGAAAAACGCTAAACGAATTGCTGTCGATACGGAAACAACAAGTCTGGATACGTTTGAAGCTGAACTGGCCGGTATGTCATTTTCAATTGAAGCAGGGAAGGCCCGTTTTATTTCGTTTAATAAAGACGCTCTTCAAAGAGTGAGTACCCTTGATATATTAAGGCCTGTCCTTGAAAATCCATCAATACTGAAAACCGGGCAAAACCTCAAATATGACATTCTCGTCCTGAAAAAATACGGAATTGAACTCTCGCCGGTCGGATTTGACACCATGCTAGCAAGCTATGTGCTCGACCCGAAAGAACAACACAATCTCGATGACCTGGCAGCTCGTCATCTCGGTTACAGGACAACAACCTTTGACGAACTTGTCGGAACTGGAAAAACAAAACTGAATATTTACGACGTTGAACCAATAAAGCTCTCTGACTATGGCTGCCAGGATGCGGATCTTGCCCTTCAGCTTGAAGAGATGTTCCGCAAAAAACTCGTGAAAGAAAAAGAACTGCTCTGGCTTTGCGAAAATATAGAATTTCCCCTTGTCTCCGTCCTTGCAGCAATGGAATACGAAGGCATAAGCATCGACTCCAAAAGTCTTGAAAAAGCCTCTGAAGCCGCCACCATAGAGCTGAAACTGCTGACAGACAAGATTTATGCGGCAACAGGCTCTGTCTTCAATATTGATTCGCCGCAACAGCTTGCACATATCCTGTTCGATGTGCTCGGTCTGCCGCCAAAAAAAACGACCAAAACAGGCTTCTCAACTAATGTCGAAGTGCTTGAGGCGCTGGCTCCGCTTCACCCCGTTGCAAGTGACCTTTTGGAGTACAGGAGTCTTCAGAAACTGAAAAACACCTATATCGATGCTTTACCTAAAATGGTGAATCATCAAACCGGCAGACTGCACACTTCCTTTAACCAGCATATCACAGCCACCGGCAGGCTCTCATCTTCTAACCCGAACCTGCAGAACATCCCTATCCGCACAACGCTCGGAAAAGAGATTCGCAGGGCATTCATACCCTCTTCTTCCGAAAAATGGCTGCTCTCGGCAGATTATTCCCAGATTGAACTAAGGATTGCTGCAGAAATCTCAGCCGATCCTCAGCTTCTAGACGCATTCCGAAACCATGAAGACATACATACCGCAACCGCAAGAGTGATTTTCGGCACGAATGAGATTGACAGCGATATGCGACGCAAAGCAAAAGAGGTAAATTTCGGGATACTTTACGGCATCATGCCTTTCGGCCTCTCAAAAAGGCTCAATATTTCCCAAAAAGAAGCGAAAAACATTATCGACACCTACATCTCAAAATATCCCGGACTGTTCGATGCACTTCAACATATTATAGAAACCGGAAGAAAAAATGGCTATGTGTCGACCCTTCTTGGAAGACGCCGTTATATTGCTGATCTCAACAGCCGGAATGCAAACCTAAAGAAAGCAGCCGAAAGGGCTGCCATGAATACGCCAATCCAAGGCACAGCTGCTGATATCATTAAATGCGCCATGATCCTCTGCAGTCAGCGTATGCACGAAAAGAAAATGAAATCTATCATGCTTCTGCAGGTCCATGACGAACTGCTCTTTGAAACCACTGATGAGGAAAAAAAGCCGCTTTCAGTCCTGATTGAGAAAGCAATGATTGATGCGGCAATAACTTGCGGCCTGAAGACAGTTCCCGTAGAGGTTGACACAGGCATTGGAAAAAACTGGTTTGAAGCCCACTAATCATTGATTTATAAAAAAAAGTTTATTTATATTTGTCCATCATTCACGACTGCCCATTTTAAGGCAAACAATCCGGATACTGCATGTCTTCAACAAAACAGTTTATTCATCTGTCTGGATTCGTCAGAAAAGAACATCTTCTTTTCTGCCTTGCTTTCTTTACTTCTCTTTTGTTGGCGCCATCAACAACTCTTGCTGAACATAAACAACCGGAAGATATCTGTCGGGTAAGCTCTACCGAAGGGCTGCTGTCAACTACAGAACAAATGATTGAGCAACTGATACTGCAGATTGATCGCCAGAAAGAGAACACCCATGAAAACGGTGAACTCGCTGACAATCCCAATCCGACCTCTTTCTTTTCCAGTATCCCCAATATAAGGCCTATCGGAGGCCCGATTACCAGCAGTTTCGGCCTCCGAGTACACCCAGTCTATCATGTTCCCCTTTTTCACACTGGAATAGATTTTTCTGTGCCTGAAGGCACAGGAGTGCAATCTACAGGTGATGGAATTGTAGCTTTTTCAGGCTACGACAAGGGATATGGGCAAAAAATAATTATAAATCACGGTTATGGGTATAAAACCGTCTATGCCCACCTTTCAAAATCGCTGGTACGCCAAGGCCAGAAAGTACAACGCAGCGAGATCATTGCACTTTCCGGAAATACCGGTGTATCTACTGGCCCGCACATGCATTACGAGGTTCACAAAAACAATGTCATCGTCAATCCTACCGCTTATTTCTTTGATGGAGCTGTTACGAACAAATTCATTACTAAACAAAACGCTGAACCTGAAGAAAAAGACAATAACTCTTAACCTGAATAAACCAATCGACGCAGTATGTACTGGAATTTAGATCTCGCCCGTTATATAGCCGACGCTCCATGGCCCGTCACAAAAGATGAACTGATTAATTACGCAAACAGAACAGGAGCGCCACAACAGGTCATCGAAAACCTGACGGACCTTCCTGAAAGCGATGATATGTATGAAAGCCTTGATGAAATATGGCCTGACTATCCTACTGACGAAGACTTTGGCTACAGTGATGAAGAGCCATTACTATAGGAAAACGGAACTCGGATCAGTGTTTTTTTTTTAGCTACTCCCCTCTTTGCCAGGGCAAAAGCATGTGGTCTTATTGCTTTTCTTCTGCTCTGTGCTTTGCCGGCATATAGTCAGTCAGACAGTAACGGTGTTGATCCATCAACGAATTCACCTCATGCTGGCAAAATCAGCTTCATGGGCAATAAAGCTATCAGCACTGAAGAACTCAGGCAGGTTATTGCTACATCTGAACACACGTCATTCCTGGGACTAGGCTTATTCGGAGGTGCGCTTAAACCCTTCAATCCGGAGGAGTTTGAAAAAGACCTCACCCTCATAAAAAAGCTCTATACTTATAAGGGGTATTTTTCGACAGATGTGACCTCCACGATCGTCCGCAAGGGCAACGGCCAAATTCTGGATCTGAACATTATGATCCGTGAAAATGAACCATCTAAAATTGATTCACTGAAATACGAAGGACTTGAGAAGATTTCAAGGGAACTTAAAACCCATTATCTTGATCAAAAGCGCCTGAAAGTCAATGATATTTTTTCTGTTGAGCGGCTGATTGATGAAAGAAACCGTACAATTTCATTTTTCAAAGAAGAGGGCTATGCTTTTTTTCATGAGGATAGTATCCGCATAAAGGTTGATACCGTTGGACACCGTGCCGGGATCCTGTTCAAGCTGAGCCTGCCGGACCGACTTAAGTATGGACCAGTCTATGCTGTGGTGCACAACCCCATAAAGAGCGACACATCACCTGGTGAAAAAACGTTTACAAAGGATACTATCACCGGCAAAATTATAGGAAAACAGAAGCTCTCCACTGACCTTATTACCTCTGCTATTGAATTCCGACCCGGCAAGGTCACCAGCCAAAGTCTCGAACAGCGCACCTTGCAGAATTTCGGCATCACCAATATTTTTTCGTCAATTTATATCACTCCTGACTCTGTACGTGCCGGTGATCTTTATACAACCGTGCACCTTGAAACAGCACCAAGGCATCAGATAGAACCTAAATTACTGGTTGACAACCGTTATGGCTCCCTCTTTTTCGCCGGGTCTCTTGCCTACGAAAACAAAAACCTTCTGGGAGGAGCGGAACAATTCCAAACTTCAACAGAATTCGGCACCCAGGTTGGTGACAGCAACAGTGTGCTTGAAAACCTTAATCCTTCACAATATGCAAAGGTTATTCCTTATGAATTCAATCTGAAAAGCAGCCTGATCATGCCGGTTCTTAAAAAACCCGGCAACTCCTATGCAGTTACAGCCGAATACGCAAGTACCATACAGCCAGTGCTGCTTGCGACCCAGAACCTGCTGGTACGGGGCACCTATAATGCTAAATTGAGTCCATCCTCACGGCTGACGTTCGATTTTTTTGAAATCGAACTGGTTAAGAGCGACTCCCTCAGAGGATTCAAACAGCTCTTCACAAAGAATCTTGCCCAGAATATCGGCATCGACCCTGCCAACAGCTCAGCGGTCAACGCCGGAATTGACAGCCTTCTGCAAACCCATATCGACCAGACCTTCCGGCTTCGCTACAACTTCACAAACCGCAAGAGCGTTCCGTCAGAAAAGACAATCTGGAATCTTGACCTTCTTCTGGAAGATTGCGGAACAATCCCCTGGCTGATCGATAAATATGTTGACAAAAAAAATTATATCGGGTTCACCGGCAATGACCCTCAGATATTTGGTACCACCTACACCCAGTATATAAAAGTTGAGCCCGGACTCAGCGTTATTCAAAACATCTCACCAGAAAGCCAAATTGCCGGAAGAGGTGATATCGGATGGATGACACCTTGGGGAAAAGCTGAGACAACCCCTCAAGAACGGCGTTTTTATGCAGGTGGAGCGAACAGCATGCGGGGATGGCTTTTCAACGCCCTTGGACCAGACAACAGCGTCAGCAGTGCTGCTGCAAAATTCGGCGCTGACATCAAGCTTGAACTTAATATGGAGTACAGACTGAAATTTTTCAAGTTCTTCCGCCAACAGTCAGGAATAACTCTCTTTTCCGATATGGGAAATATATGGGACAGAACTGGACCTTATGCATTTAATCTGAAATCCATGATCAATAACTACGCCTGGGATGCGGGCATCGGCCTGCGGATAGGATCTCCTATCGGGCCTTTCCGCTTTGATTTTGCCTATAAACTGCGTGATCCTACTGAGACCAAACCATGGCGCATATCAACATGGAAACTCAATGACTTTACCTTCAATTTTGGTATTGGCGAAGCATTTTAATTATTTAGCGGGTTTAATCTTTTTTCACGATCAAGGAAGCATCATCATGCCACCATCATCTACCCTTCTCGCTCCATCCATTCTATCGGCTGACTTCACCAACCTCAAACGCTCAATAGAGATAGCCGAAAAAGCTGGAGCAGACTGGATACACTGCGATGTCATGGACGGAAACTTTGTCCCCAACATCACCTTTGGCCCATTCATTGTTCAAGCTATTGCGGCATGCACACCTCTCATTATCGACACCCACCTGATGATTGCAGCGCCAGACCGTTTCATTGAGGATTTTGTCAAAGCAGGCTCTCACCAGATCACCGTTCACCAGGAAGCCTGCCCGCATCTGCACCGTACGATTCAGTTCATAAAAAGCCTCGGTGTGAAAGCAGGTGTCTCAATCAACCCGGCGACACCGCTCTCGACACTCGAGTCCATTCTGCCGGATCTCGATCTGGTTCTGCTGATGTCGGTGAATCCCGGATTCGGAGGGCAGAAGTTTATTCCTTCATCTATTGGAAAAATTCAGGAGCTCCACAAGATGCGCATGATGCAGAATCCACAAATGACGATCGCCATTGACGGCGGCATAACGGAAGAAAATGCTCAGGCAGTAGTGTCAGCTGGCGCGGATAGTCTGATTGCCGGTACGGCATTCTTCAAGTCGGCCGATCCGGTAAAAACAGCAGCTGCAATCAGGGCTTTGACCAGATAACCTCACGAAGTTCAGCACTTGTATGCAGCCCTTCTCCTATCAGCACGGCATCAAACGATGCCTGCCTGATAAGAGCTACGTCGGCAGCGGTTATCATGCCGCTTTCAGCAACAGCGACAACCTCTGAAGGAATAAATGGCCGAAGATTTATTGACGTCTCAAGCTTGAGGGAAAAATCTTTCAGATCCCTGTTGTTGACTCCGATCACCAAAGCCCCCTTTTCAAGAGCTCTGTCAAGCTCTTTACGGTCATGCACTTCCACCAGTACATGCAGACCTATGCTCAGTGCCAACTGCAGATAATCGCTGAACTGACATGGATCGAGGGCTGCTACAATAAGCAGAATGGCATCAGCGCCGATGAGGCGTGACTGAAAAATCTGGGATTCATCAATAAGAAAATCCTTGCGCAGCACCGGCAGGGAGGATGAACGACTGACCATCTGAAGGTAGTCGATTGAACCCTGAAAAAAAATGCGATCGGTAAGTACGGAATAAGCTGCTGCACCAAGCTCTTCATATCGGCGGGCAATGGCAACAGGATCGAAATCGCTGACAATAAGACCACGGGAAGGTGATGCTTTTTTAATCTCGGCGATGAGCCTTAACTCTCCATCATTTCTCCTGAGCACACCGGTAAAATCACGGGTCGAAGCAAGAGATTCCTGCAGTTCAACATAGCGTTGTGAGGGTTTCTCTTTTTTAAGTTCCTGTATTTCACGCTGTTTTTCCTCTAATATCCTAGAAAGATAAGTCATAACATTCAGTCTGCTGCAGCCAATTCCCTGAGATCACTTTCAAGCTCAACAATCTGGCAGATGTTATCAAGAAACCAAGGATCTATGCCTGTAGACTTATAAACCTCTTCAATGGTTGCACCTGCCTGGAAGGCGTAACGAAGATAAAATATCCTGTCGGCTTTCGGAATCTTGATTTTTTCAAGAATATCCTCTTTTGCAAACTTTTTCTGCTGCTGTGTCATATCAAGCACATTGATGATGTCCTTTCCGTCTGACCCGAGTCCGGCACGTCCGATTTCAAGGCCACGAAGCGACTTCTGCAGAGCTTCCCTGAAATTTCTTCCAAAAGCCATAACCTCACCTACGGATTTCATCTGGACTCCGAGCCGGGCATCAACATTCTTGAACTTCTCAAAATCCCAGCGGGGAATCTTGACGACACAGTAATCAATAGCTGGTTCAAAACTGGCTGGAGTAGTTTTTGTTATATCATTAAGAATTTCGTCAAGCGTATACCCTATTGCAAGTTTGGCTGCCACCTTGGCAATCGGAAAACCGGTTGCCTTTGATGCCAATGCTGAACTCCGTGATACGCGGGGATTCATCTCAATCACCACAATACGACCGTTGAGAGGATTAATGGCAAACTGAATATTGCTGCCTCCGGTCTCAACACCGATCTCCCTGATAATCCTTATGGATGCGTCCCTGAGTTCCTGGTACTGCCGATCAGTAAGCGTCTGGGCGGGAGCGACGGTAATACTGTCGCCGGTATGCACACCCATGGGATCAAAATTTTCAATCGAGCATACGATAATCACATTATCGGCCAAATCACGAATCACTTCAAGCTCAAACTCTTTCCATCCGATCAAACACTCCTCAACAAGCACTTCGGAGATAGGACTTTCGGCAAGCCCCCTGCGCACAGCTTCATAATAGTCAGCTTTTGTCTCGGCAAACCCGCCGCCTGTACCGCCAAGCGTGAAGGAAGGCCTGATCACAATCGGAAGACCAATCTCTTCGAGCGCCTCTTTTGCCTCTTTTTCATTGCGGACAAAAAATCCTTTGGCCATTTCAAGCCCGATTTTTTTCATTGCCGCGCTGAAAAACTCACGATTTTCAGCCTTTCTGATCGCACGAAGCTTTGCCCCGATCAGTTCAACTCCGTTACGTTCAAGAATTCCGGATTCAGCAAGACTGACAGCTATATTCAGAGCGGTCTGGCCACCCATTGTCGGCAGAAGCGCATCAGGTTTTTCACGTTCTATAATTTTCTGCACATATTCCGGTGTAATCGGTTCGATATAGGTGGCATCAGCAAACTCTATGTCAGTCATAATGGTTGCCGGATTGCTGTTCACCAGCACAACACGATATCCATCTTCCTTAAGAGCACGGCACGCCTGGGTACCGGAATAATCAAATTCACAGGCCTGACCAATCACAATAGGACCGGCACCAATCACTAAAATCGACTTGATATCTTCCCGCTTTGGCACGTTTTATCCGGTGTTTAATACTTGGTAAGCTTAAAAAAAAGTAATGTACAAAATAATTAAAGAGTTTATGTTTCTTAACAGGCTAACTACTCAACCACCCGGATCTGTTCCTGGTGAAAACCTCCCGAATCCCGTCTCAGCCATGCCGTCACCTCCCTTGGCTGCGCATTCATCAGTGAAATGATCAACAGCGTATGACCTGCACGGGCAAAATCAACATCGTGCAGGGATGGAATGGCAGGAGAATTAATATGTGAATGATAGGAACCTATGATTTCCAGTCCAATTCTTCCGGCTTCGCGCTCAACATCAAGGAACTCTTTGTGGGAGATCTCAAACCCATGCTCCTTTCCATGATAGAGACAATTCCTGCATGGGGCAACTTCGTATACAATGTTTTCAATATTACCCCTGTGATCAACACTCTTTTTCCCGACAAGCAGCCCGCAACATTCATAGGGCAACTCCCGAAAAGCCTGTTCCTGAATAATCTCAAATTTACGCCGGAATAGTTTCATTGAACCACGAGTATCTGAAAAATTAAAGAGCTTTAGCCCCTATATCTGTTCTGTAATAGGCTCCATCAAAACCAATCTTTTCCACAGCACGATACGCCCGATCAATACTTTCCCTGAGGGTATCTCCAAGAGCTGTTACCGAAAAAACCCTTCCTCCTGCTGTCGTCAGCCGTCCCCCGTCACAAGCGGTTCCGGCATGAAATACCAGACAATCCTCCATTTCAGCAACCTCGTCAGCAATAGCGATCTCCCTGCCGGTTTCATAATGATCAGGATAACCGCCGGAAGCGATAACAACGGTTGCCGCTGTTTTTCTGTACATTTCAAAAGGCACCTCTCCAAGGGTTCCGTCAACACTTGCCTGAAGGGCGACCATAAAATCACTTTTTAAAAGAGGAAGCACCACCTGGGTTTCAGGATCGCCAAGACGGGCATTATACTCAACCACGGAAGGCTCACCCTGGTCAATCATCAAACCGACATACAAAAAACCAGTATAGGGATAACCTTCGTCTCTCATACCCTTAAGCGTAGGCTGGATAATCCGTTCCTCAACCTTCTGCAGAACCTCGGGAGTCACCAGAGGCGCAGGGGCATAGGCTCCCATGCCACCGGTATTTTTACCGGTATCGCCATTGCCGATACGTTTATGATCCTGTGCCGGCAGAAAAAGCCTGTAGCGGGTACCGTCAGTCAGAGCAAAAACACTCGCTTCCTGACCCTGCAGAAAATCTTCAATGACCACTTCATCTGCTGCATCGCCAAAGATACGATCTTCAAACAAGGCGTTATTTACCGTCAGCGCCTGTTTTTTATCAAGAGCAATGAAAACCCCCTTGCCGGCACACAAGCCACTTGCCTTGATGACCTGAGGATAGATAGTGGTTGAAAGCTCAATATGAGTATTGGCAGAAAGAGCATCCCGAAAAACATGATAACCGGCTGTCGGAATGCCGTGACGCTGCATGAACTCCTTGGAAAATACCTTGCTCGACTCAAGTCGCGCTGCAGCCTGTGTGGGACCGACAACCTGTCTGCCGGCACCTCGGAAAAGATCCACAATACCCAATTCAAGCGGCTGCTCAGAGCCGACAATGGTCAAATCAACATTATTATCGCCTGCAAACGCCAGCAGCTCATTTATCGCAGTGGCTTTCAGCGGAACATTACGAACCTTTCCTCCCATCAGAGCAGTCCCGCCATTTCCGGGCGAAACAAAAACAATGTCGACACGTTCACTCTTTGCTGCAGCCCATGCAAGGGCATGCTCCCTCGCACCGCTTCCTATAATCAAAACTTTCATGGCTCTTAATGAAGGCCTGTGGTTTTTCGGCATGGTTTGTTAAATTACTCCAGTCTTTGCGACTGAAAGCATTTATATAAATCAAGAGGACTAAAATAAACAATAAAAAAAATATTCCTGTACCACAGGTCACCTCTACCGGCAAATATCATATACCTCCATGGCCATCTCACCGCTGATATCCCGCCATCTCCTCCCCTTGACATTGAAGCTTCTCTATGCAAGCCTCCGGATATCAGTGACACCCCAGTCATGGAAAAGGCAGCTTTCCGACAAAGGAGCCATCTTCACTTTCTGGCACGGAAAAATGGTTACAGGCTGGCTTCTTGCCCGGGCACTCTTTCCTGAAAAAAACATAATCGCTGTTGTCAGCCTTTCTGAAGATGGACGCACTCTTTCCGACACCCTTGAACAGCTTGAATATACCCTTATCCGAGGTTCAAGCTCCAGAGGAGGCGATGAGGTCAGGCATGCCATGCAGAAGGCCCTCCAGAGGTCAAATATTATTGTTCTTACACCTGACGGACCACGAGGACCCGTCTACCAGTTCAAGTACGGTACCTTGAAGATAGCCTCAAGGAACGGCTGTCCACTGATTTTTGCTGAAATCAGCTATGAAAATTCGTGGAAACTGAAAAGCTGGGACAAGTTTGAAATCCCGAAGCCCTTCAGCAGAACTGCCATAACTCTTCATAGTATTGATCTGCCTGCATTTGAAAGTGAAGAAGAACTTCGCATGTATACAACAACCCTTTCAAACCGACTTGGCCATGTATAACCCGTTTTCTCTCCTTCTCAGGCCTTTAGCACTGCTCTACCTCTTTAACGTTCAGCTTCGCAATAAACTTTTCGATCAGAAGATTTTCAAATCATGGAAATCACCAATTCCTGTCGTATCAATCGGAAATCTCTCTGCAGGAGGCACAGGTAAAACCCCTCTTGTTGACTGGGTGGTTAAATACTATCTCTCTATCGGGTGCAAACCTGCAATCGTTTCAAGAGGTTACCTGCGGGAATCAAAAGGCATGCAGCTTGTTTCCGACGGACAGAAGATCTTGCTGAGCAGCAGAGAAGCCGGCGATGAAACCGCCATGCTCGCATGGAACAATCCGGATGCCATTGTTGTTGTCTCTGAAAAACGAAAAGATGCAGTAACCTATATCACCCAGCACTTTGCCAAACGATTGCCCGGGGTTATCATCCTCGACGATGCATTCCAGCACCGGGCAATTGACAGAAACCTCAATATTGCCGTCATCAATACTGAAGAACCTTTTACAAAAGCAAAAATGCTGCCTGAAGGACGTCTGAGGGAACCACTGAAAAATCTTTCAAGAGCCGATCTGATTATACTCAACAAAATCACCGATACTGAAAAAACCGGAATTATAATGCGGGAGGTGGAAAAAACAGGACGACCTGTAGTAAAAGCCCGAGTAAAAACCGGAGAGCTGATATGCTTTTCAGGCACCTCTGCCTCTTCAGATGAAGCCCCTTTACCGAAAAACCTCAATGCTTTTGCATTTGCCGGTATCGCATTGCCCGAAAACTTTCTTGACAGTCTCCAAAAAGAAGGTATCACGGTTGCTGCACACCGCTTTTTCCGTGACCATGAACCCTATAGTGCAAAAAAAATAAAAGCGGTACGCCGAGAAGCCGAAAAAAAAGGACTGAGCCTGATTACCACTGAAAAAGACTACTTCCGCATGCTCGGACGTCCAGAACTGATCCGTATTATTTCTTCAAAACCCTGTTATTATATGAAAATAGAAACGGATATTTTTGAAGGTAAAGAGATACTGCAATCAATGCTGAAAGCGATTATCAACAAATAAAAAAAATTCGGATTAATAATATGATGGGGCTTCATTTCACACAACGCCGTCCGGCAGCTACTCTTTGATGATGTTTGAAATGGCTTTGAACCCCTCACCTTCAGCCACATGCAGGATTTCAAAAATAGCCATTTCGGTACTGGTCAGAGAGGCTCCTGCTTTTTCAATGCAGCGAATCCCGAGCGACTTATTCTCTTCAGTTCTGGACGAGACCGCATCGGTCACCAAATGAACATTATAGCCAAACTCGAGCAGATCCACTGCTGTCTGGTAAACACAAACATGGGTTTCAATGCCTGCAACCAAAATGTCGTTTCGCTTAAATAAGCGGAGCTTCCTCATGAACTCCTCATTACCACAACAACTGAAGGAAATTTTTTCAACAGGAACATGGTCGGGCAGCAGAGCCTTAAGAGAATCGATGGTATGTCCCAAGCCTTTCGGGTACTGTTCAGTAACCAAAATCGGGACATCAAGAATTGAACATGCCCTGATCAGTTTATTGATATTCTTTTCCAGAACGACTGGCTGAAAAACACCCTGAGCTAACCGGCCCTGCACATCAATAATCAGGAGAAGCGTTCCTTTGGAAGTGATCATATCAATATCCTCAATAAAAAAAATTAGATTGAAGCCGTATTATTAAAACAAGAAAACAACATTATTGCATCTGTACAACACGTATTTCCGAACAATCTATGAATGCCGGATCCTACCGAAAAACCATCTTGCCATGGGTTAAGAAAGGAGGATTCCTCGTCGCACTTCAATTCGTGCTTCTGCTGGCCTTTATTCTTCTTCCTGTATACCCATCCAGTACCGGTTTTGAAATCTTCAGCACGGTAACCATGCTCAGATGGACAACGCTCACTGCCTGCTGGGTAGTCGCCATACTTTTTGGAACTCTCGGATCGTACCAGATCAAACACTCTTTGACCCCACTTCCTTACCCGGTCAAAGACAACCAACTTGTCACAACTGGAATTTATGCTTTGGTACGTCATCCTCTGTACAGCAGTCAACTTTTTGCCGCCTTTGGCTGGGCAGTGTTCCACATGAGCCTTTCCCATATTATCATGACTGGTTTAGGCTTTCTGTTTTTCAACTACAAGTCGTCACGTGAGGAAGGCTGGCTTACCGAGCTCCATCCTGAGTATACCGACTATGCCCAGCACGTTCATAAATTCATTCCATGGATCTACTGACGTATAACAAACTGGTTGCCGATATAATCAGGTTACTCTGACTTGCGATTTTTTTCAAAAGGAATACCCACATCCCGGGGTGCGGAAGCCCTGCCAACAAACCCTGCAAGCACAAAAAGCGTAATCACATAAGGAAGTGACTGCACAAGCTGGGAAGGAATCAGTCCCGTCTGGAGCCAGATTTCCAGGGATTCAGCAACAGCAAACATCAGACTCGCTAGAGCGGCTCCCGCTGGAGTCCATTTACCGATAATCATTGCTGCAAGTGCGATATAACCACGACCAGCCGACATATTATCAGTAAAGGTATGCTGCTGAAAAACAAGAAAAGCTCCGGCAAGAGCAGCCATCGCACCGGAAATCAGCACACCCGAATAACGCATGCGATCAACATTGATCCCTGCACTGTCGGCTGTTTCAGCACTTTCACCGGTTGCCCGAAGTCTCAGCCCGTAAGAGGTTTTAAAAAGCAGGAGATGACCTCCAGCAACTGAAAAAACAGCCGCATAAAAAAGGGGATCCATGACAAGAACAGGAACGTCAATCCCCGCAATGCGTTCAGAGTTCATTGAACTTCCAAACAGGAGGCTGAGGCCAAGACGGGTAGCGCCCATGACAAGAATATTGATGGCAATACCTGCGACAATCTGATCGGCCTTCAGAGTAACCGTGATAAATGCAAATAGCAATGCCACACAGAGACCACATAAAAAAGCAAGAAAAACCCCTGCCATAGCCGATCCTGTCTGATACTGACCAAAAGCCGCTCCGAAAGCACCGACAAGAATCATCCCCTCAAGGGCCAGATTAATAACACCGCCCCGCTCCGAAAAGACAGCCCCGACTGAGGTTAGTGTATATGGCACCGCAAGACGCATAACTTGCAAAAGCATAACTGCAGGCTCGATTCCCATTATTAATCGGTATGAAATATCCTTTCAGGTAGTTTTTAGAGCCGGATTTTTTATTAAATTTCAGTTCATTAACAGTAGTAAACTCCACCTGTTTTTTCGCCGCCCGCTCATTGTTTTTATTTTGTAAAGTAAAATAATTACTGCTTAAAATCATGCCAAAATCTGAGATTACCAACGAAACGACAACAAGCAAACAGTACATTTACAGTTTCTCAGGAGGGTCTTCCGAAGGTGATGCGTCTATGAAAAACCTGCTTGGTGGCAAAGGTGCCAACCTTGCTGAAATGGCAAACATCGGCCTGCCGGTTCCTCCAGGATTCACCATTTCAACCGAAGTCTGTACCCATTACTACGACAATCAGAAAAACTACCCGAGAAATCTTTTCGAACATGATATCCCTGAAGCACTCCACAAAGTTGAAGAGATTTTAGGCAAAAAATTCGGAGACCCCGAAAACCCCCTGCTTGTCTCAGTCCGTTCAGGAGCAAGAGCCTCGATGCCCGGCATGATGGATACCATTCTGAATCTTGGTTTAAATGAAAATACTGTTGCCGGCCTCGCCAGAAAATCAGGAAACCCCCGATTCGCCTGGGACTGCTACCGGCGTTTTGTGCAGATGTACGGCGATGTCGTCCTTGATCTCAAACCGACCGATAAAAAACAGATCGATCCTTTTGAAAAAATACTTGAACATAAAAAACACGAACTTGGCATAACCCTCGACACCGAATTCGAGGTTGAAGACCTTCAGGACATTGTTGCAAAATACAAAACCGCCATTCTTGAAAAAACCGGCAAAGTTTTTCCTGAAGACCCCAACGAACAGCTCATCGGCGCAATCGGTGCCGTCTTCAACAGCTGGAATAACGAACGGGCCATTGTCTACCGCAAGCTCAACCACATTCCCGGTTACTGGGGTACAGCCTGCAACGTTCAGGCCATGGTCTTCGGCAACATGGGAGAAGATTGTGGAACCGGCGTAGCCTTCACCCGCGATGCCGCCACTGGCGACAATATTTTCTATGGCGAGTTTCTCATGAACGCACAGGGCGAAGATGTCGTAGCAGGCACAAGAACTCCCCTGAAAATTTCACAGCTCAAGGCAGAAAACCCCGCCATTTATGAACAGCTCGAAGAGATCCGTTCGATTCTAGAACACCACTACCACGACATGATGGACATCGAGTTCACTATAGAGAACAACAAGCTCTTCATGCTGCAGTGCAGGGTTGGTAAAAGAACCGGAATGGCGGCTGTAAAAATTGCCTTTGACATGTACAATGAAAAGCTCATTGATGAAAAAGAGGCGCTCTTACGCATTGAACCCGAACAGCTCAACCAGCTGCTCAGACCTGTCTTTGACTTAAAGGAAAAACAGACCGCCATTGCAGAAGGCAGGCTCATTGCAACAGGCCTTAATGCAGGCCCCGGCGCTGCAACCGGAAAGATCTATTTTAATTCAGTTGATGCTTATGAAGCCGGCAAAAACGGTGAAGCCGTTATTCTTGTCCGTATTGAAACCTCACCGGAAGATATCAAAGGCATGGCAGCATCTGAAGGCATACTCACCGAACGCGGCGGTATGACCTCCCACGCAGCTCTGGTGGCCCGTCAAATGGGCAAAGTCTGCGTTGTAGGCTGCGGTGCGCTCAATATCGACTATCAAAAAGGAGAACTGCGGGTTCACGGCAACAACACGGTTCTCTCCGAAGGTGATTACATCTCCATCGACGGCAGTACAGGCGAAGTCATCGCCGGCAAAGTGGCCACCAAAAACTCTGAAATCATTGAAGTACTGGTCGACAAAACCCTTAAACCAGAAGATGCACCGACATGGCCTATCTACAAGCAGCTTATGGAATGGGCTGATAAATACCGCAAGCTCAATATCCGTACCAATGCCGATCAGCCGGACCAGGCTGAAATCGCCATTACGTTCGGAGCTGAAGGCATCGGCCTCTGCCGAACCGAGCACATGTTTTTCGGAGGAGAGCGTATTGACGCTATGCGCGAAATGATTTTAGCTGATGATATCTCTGGCCGTAAAAAAGCTCTTGAAAAACTTCTCCCCTATCAGCGAGATGATTTCTACGGGCTGTTCAAAACCATGGGCTCCCGACCGGTCACCATCAGACTTCTTGATCCTCCGCTTCATGAGTTTCTGCCGCACACCGACAGCGAAATAAAAGCGCTTGCCGGAAAAATCGGCAAATCTTTTGAAGAGATAAAAGGGCGGATTGAAGATTTGCACGAATTCAATCCCATGCTTGGTCTCCGCGGATGTCGCCTCGGTATCCTTCATCCCGAAATCACGGTCATGCAGGTGCGGGCCATTATCGAAGCCGCCTGCAGGCTTAAAAAAGAAGGGCTTGAAGTTATCCCTGAAATCATGGTACCACTCATCAGCACCGTCAAAGAGCTTGAAATTACCAGTGAAATCATCCACAAAACAGCACGAAGCGTCATTGCCGAACAAGGAACCGGTGTTAAATACCTGGTGGGCACAATGATTGAGGTGCCACGTGCTGCCATCACTTCCGACCAGATTGCCACCGCGGCCGATTTCTTCAGCTACGGCACCAACGACCTTACCCAGATGGCACTCGGCATGAGCCGCGACGACTCAGGCCAGTTCCTGCCGATCTACCAGCAGCAGGATATCTTTGCCCGCAACCCGTTTGAATCCATCGACAAAGATGGTGTGGGACGCCTGATAAGCATTTCTGCAAAAGAGGGCCGTGCCGTCAAGCCAGACCTTAAGCTTGGCATCTGCGGCGAACACGGCGGTGATCCTTCAACAGTCGAGTTCTGCCACCAGATAGGGCTCAACTACGTTTCATGCAGCCCGTTCAGGGTGCCGATCGCCCGTCTTGCTGCAGCAAGAGCCGCGCTGAAAAACTGACCCCATCTGCATAAACATTCCATCAAAAGAGAAAGGCGGCCAAAGCCGCCTTTCTCTTTTACTATTCTAATCAGAACTCAGCACTTTTTTTCTCAGCACTACTTCTTACGCTTCCTTTTTCTTGAAAAACATGCAGCCGCCTTCGGCAACCACATCCTTGCCAAAACAAGTGCCGACCCCCGGATCATCAGCCTTTTGAGTAAAGCTCTGGCAATCCTGACACTGTTTACCTTTTTCGGCTTGCTTCTGGTAAATAATTTCCATATTGAATGTTGCTTAATGTTTTGCGTTATTATCAATCAAAAACAGTATCCAGCCGACGGCTGAAACCTGACGCCAATCGGACGGATGCACCAAATATAAAGCAGAAACGTAATTGACAAAGTTTTTTTCAAAAAAAATGTAACCATAGCCTTCATCTTAAGGTTGAGCTCATCCAAATTATCAGAGACAAGCTGTTAAGCAGCCAAAAAGAGAGACAGAACTAACACTCATGGAATTCAGTCATATCAACATCAGGGGAGCCAGAGTCCACAACCTCAAAAATATTTCCCTTGATATTCCCCGCAACAAATTTGTTGTCATTACCGGCCTCTCAGGGTCGGGGAAATCCAGCCTTGCCTTTGACACCATTTATGCCGAGGGGCAACGCCGTTTTATGGAAACGCTCTCGCCTTATGCACGACAATATATCGGCAGCATTGAACGCCCTGACGTTGATTATATCGAAGGGCTTTCACCAGTCATCTCCATCGACCAGAAAAGCACGAACCGCTCGCCCCGTTCAACAGTCGGAACCATAACTGAAATTCACGACTTTATCCGACTGCTCTATGCCAAAGCAGGTAGACGCTATGATCCCGTCACTGGACAGATGCTGCAAAAGCAAAGCGAGGAAAGCATCGCTGAAGCCATTCGCGCTCTGCCACACGGCACTAAAGTCCAGATACTTTCCCCTCTGGTAACCGGCCGCAAAGGCCACTACCGCGAATTGTTTGAACGACTGCTGCTCAAAGGTTTTCTGCGCGTCCGCATTGACGGGAAATACAGGGAAATGGAAAAAAACATGCAGATAGAGCGCTATAAAAGCCACTCTATCGAACTTGTTGTTGACGGTATTGTTATCGGCCCTGACTGTGAAGAACGCCTGAAGCAAGCGCTGAAACTTGCCATCAGCATGTCGGAGCACAAGTCGACTGTTATGTGCGACCCGGTGGAAAGCGAGCTGAAAGAACTGACCTTCAGCACACGCTATGCCTATTCGGACGGATCCGTGCCGGTTGATACGCTTGCCCCAAACCACTTCAGCTTCAACTCCCCCTATGGAGCATGTCCCGAGTGTAACGGGCTTGGAGAGCTGATGCAGCTTTCAGGTGAACTGATGGTCCCCGATGCGACACTCTCCCTCAAAGAAGGAGGCATCGATCCGTTCGGCAAATCCGGAAAACGGAATCTCTGGCAAGTGATAAAAGCAATTGCCAGAGAGTTCAGCTTCACCCTCGACACCCCGATTGCTGATATTCCACCACAAGCGCTTGAAATTTTACTTAACGGATCAGGCAGCCGAACCTTTGACGTCAGCTACAGCTACTCGGGTCACGACACCATCTACCCGCAGCCCTTTGCCGGAGCACTCCCCTATGTTGATGAAATCCGGAAAAATGCCAGTACTCCCAAAGTGAGGGAGTGGGCTGAAAGCTACATGATCCGTCAGCCCTGTCCAGCATGCAAAGGTGCACGGCTGCGCAAAGAGAGCCTGCTGGTAAAATTAAATGACCTTAACATTGCAGAATCCGAATCCCTGCCTCTGCCGGAAGCACTTGCTTTTTTTTCCTCACTTCCCGAAAACCTGACAGCAAAAGAGCGGCTTGTTGCAACACCGGTATTGCATGAAATTGTCAAACGCATTGATTTTCTGCTGAATGTCGGACTCAGCTACCTTTCCCTTGACAGAAGCTCACAGACACTTTCAGGCGGTGAAGCACAACGTATCAGACTTGCCTCGCAGCTTGGTTCGCAACTCAGCGGCGTCCTCTACGTGCTCGATGAACCAAGCATCGGACTTCACCAGCGCGACAACCACAAGCTTATCGCATCGCTCAAACGCCTCAGAGACCTCGGCAACACCGTCCTTGTTGTCGAACACGACAAGGATACCATGCTCGAAGCTGATGAAATCATTGATCTCGGGCCTGGAGCAGGAGAATACGGTGGTGAAATCGTCGCACAGGGAACAGCAACCTCCCTTAATCCTAACTCACTGACGGCAAAATATCTTACAGGAACAATGCAGGTTTCAGGTAAAGGAGAGGAAAAAAATGCAACAGACAAGCAGCAATTCATTCGCTTAAAAGGATGTCGGGGCAACAATCTCCAAAACATCGACATCACCATTCCACTGCGTTCACTGGTCAGCATTACCGGTGTCAGCGGATCAGGCAAATCAACAATCATCAACGAAACCCTTTTCCCGATTCTTGCGCGTCATTTCTACCGATCCAAACTGCTTACCTATCCCTACGACAGCATTGAAGGAATCAGTAATATCGATAAGGTAGTCAACGTCGACCAGTCGCCCATCGGCCGCACGCCTCGATCCAATCCTGCAACCTATACAGGCGTATTCACTTTTATCCGCGATTTCTTTACCCGCATGCCCGAAGCGCAGATCAGGGGATACAAAGCCGGGCGGTTCAGCTTTAACGTCAAAGGTGGCCGGTGCGAAGTGTGTCAGGGTGCAGGAACCAGGAAAATTGAGATGAACTTTCTGCCCGATGTCTATGTCCAATGCGAAAACTGCAAGGGCAAACGCTACAATCGCGAAACCCTTCTGGTCAAATACCGTGGGAAGTCCATTGCCGATGTGCTTGAAATGACCATTACTGAAGCTGCAGAATTCTTTGTTGACTTCCCCCGCATTCTCCGAATCCTCTCCACCATGCAGAGCGTCGGTCTCGGCTACCTCAAGCTCGGCCAACCCTCCCCCATGCTTTCAGGCGGCGAAGCACAACGCATCAAGCTCTCGTCCGAACTTGCTAAAATACAGACAGGCAAAACCCTCTACATTCTCGACGAGCCTACCACCGGCCTGCACTTCCAGGATATCCAGCACCTGCTTGAAGTTCTGCGGAAACTCGTCGATAAAGGGAACAGCGTCATTATCATAGAGCACAATCTCGACATCATAAAAAACAGTGACTGGATTATCGATATCGGCCCCGAAGGAGGCTACGAAGGAGGGAAAATAATTGCAGAAGGCACCCCCCAGGAGATTGCCGAAATGAAACATACCTACACCGGTACCTTCCTTAAAATGGAAATGCTCAAACTCTGAAGGTGGCAATCCTATGCTTTGCAATCAGATAAATTCTTCGTAATAATCAAGATCTTTGTGGAAGGTTTCCTCAAGGGCACTCAGCGAAAAAAAAGCCGCTGCAATGCACATGCCTCCAACCAGCAAAGCCCCTCTTTCAAGCCCGAAAAGTCCCCTGCTGAACTGAAACAACATGGTAATCGGCACCACCATACCCCGAACAAGATTCGGCACCGTCGTCGCAACAGTTGCTCTCAAATTGGTACCGAACTGTTCGGCCGCAACAGTCACAAAAATGGCCCAGTAACCGCCGGCAAAACCAAGGATGGCACAAACCATGTAAAAGTACTGCGGACTTTTGCCCCCCTGAAGAAAAAAAAGTGCAACTGCACCGACCGTAAACAGCATGAATAAAAGAATGACCTTTTTCCTGCTCTGAAAAAGCTGACTTAGCAAACCGCTTGACAGATCACCAAACACAAGGCCAAGATAGCAGTACATAACCGCGTTTCCCGCGGAAACCGGCCCTGTAATACCAAGATCAACAGCAAATTCCGGGGAAAACGTAATAAGCACGCCTACAACAAACCATATCGGCACACCGATAATGATGGAGTTAATGTAGCGAAGAAACCTGTTCCGATCAGTAAACAAGGCAAGCATATTCCCCCGGCTGACCCCGGTTTTTTCCTCCATTGCCTTAAACATTCCTGATTCAGCAACCTTTACTCGGGCGACCAGAAGAAAAAGCCCGAGCCCACCACCAATAAAAAAAGCGTTATGCCACTCAAAGGCATTAGCCACGACATTAGCAAGAATAGCACCCGAAACGCCTATAGAAGCAACGAGCATCGTCCCGTAACCGCGTATCCTGGTATGCAGCACCTCCGACACAAGCGTAATACCCGCACCAAGTTCCCCGGCAAGACCAACACCGGCAATAAACCTCAATGCGGCATAAGCCGGGAGAGACGAAACAAAGCCGTTGGCAATATTGGCAAGGGAATACAGCAGAATTGAAGCAAACATAATTTTCAAGCGGCCTTTTTTATCTCCAAGCCACCCCCAGAGAATGCCTCCGACCAGCATGCCTATCATTTGCATATTGAGCAGATACACACCGTAATCGATCAGTTCCTTCCCCGAAAGTCCAAACGATTTCAGACTCGGAACCCTGACAATGCTGAACAGCACCAAATCATAGATATCGACAAAGTATCCCAGAGCCGCCACAATAACCGGCATGCTGAAAATATCACGTACCGACGCATGTTCCTTACGTTCCAAAAAAAACTCCCGGAGGGTTTAAAACCAGAAAAACGACCATTCACAAATGAAGAAAATGCTTCTCCACAGCCACAATATCATGTTGCCGTGAAGAATCAGCAGGTGCGGGCTTTGCCGCACCTGCAATCGGCGCAAGCAAATCCGGATAAATGCTGACTTCGACTCCCTGCATAATACTTTCAAAAAAAACCACAAGCCTCATCTCCCTGCCCTCTTTCACCACGACACCTTCCAAATCCTTAAACGGACCGGCAAGCACCCTGACCTTCTGACCTGCAGGGAAAGAGGTAACAGTCCCATTGACGGCATCAGGTTCCCTGACCAGTTTTTTAAGCCACTCAATATCCCTTTCACCAATAACCGAAGGTTTTTTACCAATCCCGATAAACTTCACAACTCCTTCCGTATCAAGCACATTGATGTGATCTTTCCGCATATCAATATTGACAAACACATACCCTCTAAACAACGGATCGCTTACCTTTTTCTTTCTGTCGCTCCATTGCTTCCAAGTTTCAAGCAAGGGAAGAAAACTGGTAAGCTCCCTTTCAAGCAACATCTGATGCACTTTTTTTTCATGACGAGACCTTACATAGAGAGCATACCACCGCAAATTCTGAACATCAATCATACAACAGGGGACTATTTTCACTTGAAATACCGCAAAAACCTTGCACGTACAAAGACGCAAGTGTTATCTGACAGCAAAGGTAACAACTGCGTTTTATATTGCAAAACATGAGCAATCAGTCATCTCCTGCATTACAGAATGCAGCACTTCATAACAAGTTGATCAACCGATAATTACAGGGAATCACTGATATCACATTTCAGCAATGCTTTTAACTTTCCTTGTTTTTTTAAGTACATTTACTGCTGTTGAATACCCGCTCCCATCAGGCTTTTACCAACACCAGAAAACGCATTGTACCATGAAACATTATATTTCCGTTTTTTTTGGTTCTCTTCTCAGCATAATAATTCTGACTGCACCTGCATACGCTTTCAATTCATACATCAGCGGCGATGTTGGGTGGTCGGCATCTGATAACCTTAACATCAATGATCAAAATGGCAATTTATTAGTAAAAATACCCTATAAATCAGGAACAAACTTGCTGGCAGCCGCAGGTTCAAAATTTGATAACTTCAGGATTGAAGGTGAAATAGGTTATCAGCGAAAACCTGTGGATCTACCAGTCATAACCGGCAGCTCTAAAATACTTTCTTTGCTGGCAAACGGCTATTATGATTTCCATACCGCAGGCATTCAACCTTATCTCACCGCTGGTATAGGTTTTGGCTGGGAATCTCTCAGTGATATCAGGGTAGGAGGAAACACGTTAATCTTCAGTGGAGGAGTTGCAAAGTTAGCTCATCAATTAGGGTTCGGGGTTGCGATTCCAATCGTTACAAACATCGCGATTGATGCACGATACCGTTATTTTGCTATGGGAGAAATCAATGAAGCGAACCTGATCAAATATACCCCATCATACAGCTCATTTCTCCTTGGAGTGAGGGTTGGCATTTAATTGACTGAAGGTTGCAAACCGGACTTATGTTCTTAACATCATGTTGAATGCCTTTTATAAAAAACAGCTTGAAAGCATCCTTGATGATGCAGATATCAAAATAGGCGGCAACCGGGAATGGGACATTCATGTCCACAGACCGGAGCTCTACCGTCGTGCTGTTACCCAAGGGAACCTTGGCCTGGGAGAGGCATATATGGAGGGCTGGTGGGACTGTGACAGACTTGATGAGTTTTTTTACCGGGTTATCGCTTCCAAAGCTGAGGATAAAATTACCCCAGCGGTAATGCTCATTGGAAAGGTGCTCAGCAAACTCTACAATATGCAGCGTCCCTCACGAGCCTTCAAGGTGGCAGAAAAGCATTACAATATCGGCAACGATCTTTTTAAAGCAATGCTTGACAAACGGATGCTCTACAGCTGTGCCTACTGGAAAGAGGCGAAAAACCTTGATGACGCACAGGAAAAGAAGCTCCACCTGATTTTTCAGAAGCTCCGGCTCAAACCGGGAATGAAAATTCTTGATATCGGATGCGGATGGGGCGGGGCGGCACATTTTGCTGCTGAACACTACGGAGTATCGGTTCATGGTATTACAGTCTCAATAGAACAGGCTGCAATAGCCCGGGAGTATTGCGCAGGCCTGCCGGTTACCATCGAAGTTACCGACTACCGAAAGCTGCAGGCGACCTTCGACCGGATCTATTCCATCGGAATGTTCGAGCACGTTGGATACAAAAATTATCGGGACTATTTCAGAATTGTTCACCAATGTCTGAATAATGATGGTTTGACTCTGCTGCATACCATCGGGGGAAACAGGTCAAGCACCAGTGTTGAACCATGGGCCGACAAATACATCTTTCCGAACTCCAACGTTCCTTCAGCCGGCCAGATCGCCACAAACTATGAAGGGCTGTTTACCCTTGAAGACTGGCATGTTTTTACCCATGACGATTACGCCCGGACGCTTATGGCCTGGTATGAGAACATCGAAAGCAAGTGGCAGACGCTGCAGCCTCAATACAGCAAAGAGTTTCAACGGATGTGGCGATACTACCTTCTGAGCTGCACTGGTGGGTTCAGGTCGAGAACCAACCAGCTATGGCAGGTGCTCCTGTCGAAAAACGGCATTCAGGAAAGATACAGCATCCCGAGGTAACTTGATCAAAAAACCAAGGGCTTGCCGTTATCTACTCTAACCTCTCCCCTTCCCATTAAATAATATAGTCCATTGTTTCTCAGAATTAAATGCAATGGAAAAGAATCGTCAGACTTGATACTGATTCCCTTAAAATAATTATCAACTTCTCCTTTTATTCGAATGATGGTATTATTGCCGTATGGTAATTTTATTGTTTTTTCTGCATCGTATCCTCCAACGCCAAAATACAGTATATCCTGAGGATAAAAAGTGCTGTATAAAAAATATTTACCGTGTTTGGCAACTGTAAAACTTCCCTTATAATTTATTTTATTAACATTATCTTTTGCGAGGTATTGGCCTTTACCAATAATGAGAACCTGATCTAAATCTATAGCTTCTCCTTTCGTATTCTTTTTAAGCACTCCTACGTACTTGCAAATCGCCTTGGTATTATTATCGCGGTCGAAAGACACCGCACTGCCACTCATTACCAAATTTTTTGCAGGCTTGAATAACATCGATAAATCCGGACCTTCCGCAATTTTTTCAGGTGCAATAAAGTTTAATGATCCTTTCAGATAACTCGATCTTTCAACCAAAATACTGAATAAATCCCTGACTTCATTTTTCTTTAATGCACCTAAAACTTCACCGATTTTTTTTGGATCAAGTTTTTCTAATTTCGGATTTTTAATTTTTAAAGCGGTAATTGCATTTTTAAATAAAATACTGTCAATTTTTTGAGTTGCATCTTTTCTGAAACCACTGTCAGGATGTTTATCGATAAACAATCGATAACTTTCAACATTATTTCCCTGTTTTGCGTCTTCCCAATCATCATTCACAGAATTACAAGACTGTAACGTAAAAACCAGCAGCACAATTACAGGCAGTATATTTATTCTTTTTATTCTTTTCATTATGTATTGGATTTTAGTTCAGTATTTAAGACTTACCGAATACAAACATGTATCATCAGCATACAACAATGAAAACACAAATTGAATTATGGAGTTTTATAACCTTAAGGAAACCTGATCACTTGTCTGTTAAAGCCGCATGGAGTTACCCCGCAATAGATGTGCTGCCATGAGAGGTATCATCAAAAGAAACTGCCCGCTCACGCATCCCTCATAAATCTGCAGTCTGGAACTCTTCAATATTTTTTTATCCCAAGCCATACTTACAGCAAAACTATCGTATAAATATAATATAAACAGGTAATTACGCAAAATATATTTACAATATTGACGTATTACCTTGAAAGTGGTCATAAGGCTCAGCCCAAGGTACCTGTATTGTTATGATGCCACGCTGATCACCCCGGCATTGTAGAATCCCCTGGCTTTCAGGTATATAGAAGGTTCATAATTAAAAAGCCCCGGCATAACCGAGGCTTGATAGAAATATCATGTTGCTGTTTTATCAGCGTCCGTAGTTATCACGCCCATGACTGTCTCCATGACTTGAAGAGCCCTTATCATGTCTCCCCTTATCTTGTTTTTGTGTACTCTGCGAATCCATGCAACCCGCAAATAAAAAAATCATAGCAAAAATTAAAATCTTCTTCATGATGATCTCCTTTAATATTAACAATATAACCAGACCTGTCCTAACCTTCATCATTGTCGCCCGGCAATGTTATTTCGAATAACTCAAAAACACTACGATGCGTGCCAGCACGCGCAGATTGGCACTAAGCAAATTAACAATAAAGCTCGACTATTACGAATATACCCTGTAATCCAATAATCCATTAAACCAGCTATAAAGCCTATGACATGAGTAATGTTGCGGCCAGTCTATCAGCAACATTACTCCAGACTGCAATAATGTACAACTGTCCTTAACAGATATTCTACACAGGCATCGACAGTCTCGGATGAAGTGTCAATGATCAGCTCTGCATCTTCGGGTACTTCATAAGGAGAAGATATTCCGGTAAAACAAGGCAGCTCACCTGAACGCGCTTTTCGATAAAGCCCTTTTGTGTCCCTCTTTTCGCAGATATCAAGAGCAACACACAAGTAGATTTCAACAAATTTCTCCGCTCCAATGATGGAGCGGGCCATCGCCCGATCCTCTCTATACGGTGATATAAACGACGTAATCACTATCACTCCTGCATCCATCATCAGTCGAGCCACCTCAGCTACCCGACGGATATTTTCAGACCTGTCAAGGGGTGAAAAGCCAAGGTCACGGTTCAGACCATGACGAACATTATCCCCATCCAATACGCAACACATCATCCCCATGCTTATCAAGCGCCGCTCCAGCGAATAAGCAAGAGTTGACTTACCGGAACCAGACAGACCGGTAAACCACAGTGTCATCGATTGATGACCAAGCAGAGCCTGACGCTCATCTCCCGATACCTGGGTATGTTGCCAAACGATCTCCCTTTTCTCAGTCACAGCACCTACTTCTCGTTTAATTTAATCTGGTTTCATCAAAGTGACAGCATCATCATCCATCCGATATTTTGCATCACTTCGGAGTTCTTCCTCTATTATCATTCGAATAACATCATTCATTCTATACTGCGCTTTTCATCCCAGTTCTTTCTCAGCCTGCAAGGGATTGCCTTTGCTGACCATTATTTCAGATGGCCTGTTTAGAGAAGCATCGATGGAAACATGAAACTTCCAATCAAGATTCAGGTACTCAAATACCTGCTGTACAAAATTCTGTAATGTATTTGTTTCCCCTGTTGCTATAACATAATCAGCCGGTACATCCTGCTGGAGCATTCGTCACATCGCATCAACGTATTCAGACGACCAGCCCCAATCTCGAGCAATTGAAATATTGCCAAGCTGCAACTTTTCGGTACTCCCTGAAGCAATACGGCATGCAGACATAATAATTTTTCTTTTGACAAATCGCTCAGGCCGCAAAGGTGATTCGTGGTTAAAAAGAATGCCGGTACAGGCAAAAAGGTTATATGCTTCCCGATAATTGGCCACGGCCCAATGAGCAGTAGATTTTGCAACAGCATAGGGGCTACGCGGATGGAAAAGAGTCAACTCATCTGCAGCTATGCCACCAGTATCTCCAAAGCATTCACTTGAGCCCGCACTGTAGAGTTTGATGGGTTGCTGAAGAAACCGAATCACCTCCAGAAGGTTCAATGTCCCTATGCCAAGGCTTTCAAGCGTTTCCATCGGCTGCTCAAAAGACAAGCCTACCGAGCTTTGCCCAGCAAGATTGTATATCTCATAAGGCTAAACTTTAGAAAGAGTTTGAAGTACGCTACGAAAAACGTTCAATGCCATTGATAACAAGAAAACATCATTTTTGATCCCCAGCAACTTAAGATTATGAAAAGAGGAGACCTGGGCATCTCTGGATGTACCGTAGACATGATAACCCTTAGAAAGCAAAAACTTGGCAAGATATGCGCCATCCTGACCGGATATACCGCTTATAAGAGCTTTCTTTTTATTCATTATCATCGTTCCCCTCTTTGATCATATAATTATATCAACAACCAACCACTTTCCTGTAAACCTGGACGGTCTCTTTAATGCACCGTTCCCAGGAAAACAGACCAGCAACCTTCAGTCCTTCAACAATGGCATTTTCTCGCCATTCAATATCCGCAAGACTTTCCCCAATAGCACACCTCAACGCATCCTCATCATCACCTTCACAATGCCGAGCTGCACCACTTGCAAGTTCAACCAGTGCTGGATCATGGGAAGTAATTACCGGTATACCCGAAGCCATTGCCTCCAGTACGGGAAGACCAAAACCTTCATAGCGTGAGGGATATACAAACAACCACGCACCAGCATAAAGCACCTCAAGGTCTCCTTCAGTCACAAACCCGTAATACTTCAACCACCCTTCTGCACAACAGCGCTCAATCTGCTGGTGAATTTCATCACTCTCCCACCCGATACTCCCTACCAGTACCAAAGGAAAACGCCTGAGCAAATCTTTGGGCAAGCGATTATAGGCGGCTAACAGTCTGTCAATATTCTTGCGAGGTTCAATTGTTGAAACACAAAGGGTGTAGCCTCCATGACTGAGGCCATATCGTGCAAGAATTTCGAATGTCTGTTGCAATTTCTGAGGCTTAAAGTGCCTTGAACTACCAAGATGGACTGCCGTTATCTTCTCGTCTGGCCATGAAAAAGTATTGATTACCTCCTGTCGGATTGCTTCGGTATCAGTAATCAGGTGATCAGCAATTTGCAGGGTAGCCTGAAAGTGTTTTTCAAACTGTTTTATTCGTTCGGCTGGATGAGTCTCCGGAAATTTGAACACCGAAAGATCATGAATGGTGGCAATGCCAATGTCTGCAAAGGATGGGAGAAAGTAGTTTGGGCTATGAAAAAGAGTACCTCGGCACAGCAACTTCAAACGTAGATCACGAAACCAAGCTGGTTCTTTTTTCTGAAGCCAGCTTCTGCGCGAAGGTTTCCACTCTTGATCCAGAAGATCACTTGGATTTTTAATCCTGCGGCTTTGCTGGTAAAAGTTTAAAGAGCCAATATCAACACAAAGCGGCAAGCGTGATGCTAATTCCCAAGTATACCTGCCAATTCCGGTTAGAGACGGAGTAAGAGCATCTACGGAAAGAATTAGATAGTTAATGTTTCTTTTCGCTCTTAGCTCTTTCCTGATTTTAAATTCAAACCGGTTCAAAAACTACAAAATCTATTCTTGCAACAGTCTCAGCCGAAACCCATAAGCGTACCTCAAGGTCTGCAACAGGCAAGTCGAGCATGAAAACAAGTTCTCCAATCACACCATCCTGACGATCCACAAGCTGAAGAAAGGCGCTGCGATTAGTTCCTGCTTCATATACAATATCCAACCATGTGTCAGTTCCTCGACAAACACCATCAATCCGAACTCGATATTGACCTGCTTCAAAGCTGGCATAAGGTCCAAAAAGGAGATGCCCTTCTCTACCTGTGGAGAGAATGGCGCCGTTATCATCACGTTTTCCGACTTCTGTCTGCAAACGCATATCTCCTGCTGGAAAAAGCCTTTTCGCATTCTTGAGCACCACTCTCACTTCTATCTCTTTAGTGATAAACCCTTTTTCGTCAAACCAGCAGTGACTCTCCTGAACGGGCATAAGCATAAACCTATAGTTGCCAGGCATCTCAGGCGCGACGATACGCATCCTCGCATCCATCAACTGACCGGGGTTCACTTGATTAACCAACAGCGGAGTACGATCACCTTCAAGAATCACCAGATTCCCAAACATATCGAAACAACGGTATGTGAGATTAATTGGATTATATGCAGTACTGACCCACTCCTGTAAAGAGGAGTTTTGCAATTTTATAGCCAAATCGACCGTTTCCCCCGTCGCCATGTCGCCTAATACACTCTCGCAGAACAAAGTGCCTCTTGCATCTTCAACGCGTCTAATTACTGTATCCCCTGTTTTGCTCAAAATCACCTCAACCGGCAGATTGACATACCCTACGCCAGAAGTAAGTCGCAGCAAAGTTACTTGAAAGGTCACCACTTTTTCGAACCAAGCTAGTTCACGCATCTCTGTCTCGCCACGCTCAACAAAAGCAAAGCCAGCAGTGTAATGCCCTTCAGGCAGATCTGCAGGCAAGTAATAAGATATGGTGTGAGTTCCTGATGATATACTCCTCAGTGGCCGCTCAAGGAGCGTCGTATTTGTACCGAAAACCCAACGAGCATCTTCATCGAAAATATGGATACCAATCTCCAATTCCTCAACCGCACATGTGAGTGAAAACGTTACATGAAAAAAAAGAGAACTTCCGTGTGTAAATGTGTCCCCTCCATCCAAAAAAGCCGATATCAATGTAAAATCATTAGAAATAAAAACTCTCTCACGTATAGGATTATACGGCACCCAAAGTGATGAATTGCTTACAGTTTCTATAGACTTCACGTTTTGCTTCTCACGCCAACGTTCATAAACAATTCGGTATAACTCAATATCAAGAGCGTTCAGTTCCTCAAGTCGCTTTCGAAACTTGGGTGTTATCTCATTAACCTGTGGGCGTGTTCTCGTCACATTCACTCTCTCTATCTGTTCAGGTGTAGGTATTCCTATCAATGAGGCAACATCAGAAAGAAACAATGGCATATTCTCATAAAACCCTACTACATCATATTTTTCTATAACAATAAGAGCATCTTCAAGTTTCTGCTCATCACTTCTCATGGTACTTGTCATCGCACCAGCAAAGTGTTCAACATAGGGGTTACTAATAAATGGACGTAAATCTTTTCCTATATGTTCTCCTTCTGAGTCAACAAAGAGCATGCTCAGTTCCCAAAGATCGGACAATTGATTAGATTCATGGTTTTTTAGAACAAAATAGAGCCATGAAATCGCCCTGTCAATGGGTTCACGAAAACAGGTTATATATTGATACCTCGTATCCAAGCCATAACCTTCAAATCTCAGGTGAGCAAATATCACAGAGTAATCGCCCCCATAACGACGAATCAAATGACGATGTTGTCCAAGAAGATTAGGGGTGACACAACCTGATCCTATAGATTTTACTAACCATGAATTAACTGCCTGACCTGCAGTTTTAGGTAAATGGTCGAAAATAATACGACCATCATAACTTATTTTTTTTCTTATTGCCAATATATATTGCTTTTGTTTTATTTATATTTATTATTTTTTTTTATATCTATAGTTTTGTCATAATCATTATTTTTTTTATTGCTATAGCTAGTTTACGTGTATCTCCATTTCCTGGCATTTTAGCATCTGGCAAACAAAAATATAAAGAATTTTTACCTTCAAGAATATTGTTAAATGATATTCTTTTTTCAATATTAAGACCATTCATTTTTTCTTTATATAGATAAATACCATTGAAATAAAAAATGATATTCTGCTCTCCAAAAGTTTCAAATAATAATAACACCTCTCCTTTTTTAGAAGACCTATTTTGGTAATCAAATATAATCTCTGCATTGTCACCATCACTCCATCTATAATATGGCTCAATACCACTAAAACCTCTCCATTCAATTATGTTACATTTGTGATCATATAATATATTTGGTTTTATGCTTTTTAAATCAGGAAATACTGAATAATTTTTATGATTCTTAGAGATTGCTAAAGAAATATTTATAATATCAGAATTATCACAGTAATGAAGATCATTAGAAATGGATGTAATAAGATCATTAACAATAGAGTCAGTATTTTTATAACTTGATAGCTGATAAGTATAATATTGATTCTTTTTAGATTTTTCTTCTCTATTTTCTGTATTTTTGCCCATTAATTTTAGAACAGTCGTATAAACATCTCCAACACTAATATCTTTTATACAAAATAGATCATTCATGCAACTAGATTGTTTATCTGCATGACAAGGGGCGCAACCTGCTGCCCTATGAATTACAAAACTATTATAGTATTGCGGAGCCCATTCAGAAGGCAATTCATGCCCTGAATAAATACCAAGAGTAGTAACATTAAGATATGAAGCTAAATGAACACCACCTGAATTATTTGCAATACATATCTGATTTTTTGAAACTGATTCAACCAATTCAATAAATTCCAATCCTATATGAATTTTTACTTTTGGATTTTGTAAAAATTTATAATCTATCGCCTCATATTGATCAGAAAAATAGATATTAATTAAATTAATTAATGGATTACTAATAAGATTTTCTATTAACTCTAAGTATTTTATAATAGGCCATTCTTTAACTTCATTTCCAGCTTTTGGGAATATTGCAACTGTACCATAATCAAATATTTTATTTTCACTAAGACAAGGATATTGAATGTAATCATTTGTATTATTAGGCAGTGAATCTACAATATCAATCAATTGATAAGACATTGATTTATTATTAAATTCTGTAATTTTATATGGCTCATCAGGATATCCTGGAATAAGAACTTGTATTTGCTTATCGATTTCTTGGTTGAAAGTCTGATACCCAACTTTAATTGGAGAATTAATTCTTGTAAGTATAAATCTAGTATCTGGTTGTCTGCGGAAATCAATAACTATATCATATACATATAAACTATTCAATATTTTGGTCAAATTATTTTCGCTAACAGATGGTAAAATAGCTGATTTTTTATTAAAAAAGTCATATATTAATATTTTATCAAACACATTAATCTTTTTAGCTATTGGCTCATTCCAACTACCAATAATAATATCTATATTTGCATATGGATATCTAGCCCTAAGTTTCATAAAAGCCGGAATGGCAAGAATAAAGTCACCAAAATGGTCTAACTTTATAGCTAATATATTGATTTTTCGATGATTATAGGTCGAAGTTTTCTCAACATTTACTAATAAAGAAGTACAGGATTTAACTTCTGAGTCAAAATACTTTAACGCATTAAGAACACGCTTTGCACTTTCGTCCCAAGAGAATTTTTTAATATGATTACGGCTATGATCAATAAGTTTTTTTCTAAAACTTTTCTGCGTCAACGCTTTATTTATTTTATCACAAATATCCTTTATAGAATACGGATCAAACATGGCTTCTTCTAGGCCGATAACTTCTGGTAAACTGCTAGTATTAGACCCTATCACTGGAGCACCACAAGCCATTGCTTCAAGAGGAGGTAATCCTAAACCTTCATAGGTGGAAGGAAATACAAATAGTTCGCATTTATTATAAAGATCATGTAATTCTGTATCATCAATATATCCTGTTAAAATAAGATCACCTTGTTTAAGACCGCTATTTATAGCTACTTGCAAATATTCTTTAGTATCACTTTCCGGCATTTTTCCGGCAAATACCAATTGATATTTATTCTTAATATCCAAAGGTAATTGAGAATATGCTGCAATAAGACGATGAAGATTTTTCCTCTCATCTGCACCACCTGTATACATAATAAATCTTTTTGAAATACCATATTTTTGAAGCAAAATCATAAAATCGATTTTTTTCAAACTTGATATACTAAAGAATTCATCACTTGCTCCAGATATATTAAATACCATTTCAGGGGCAAAATCCAATGCTGATATAGCCTCTTGGCGTGAGTTTTCAGATATAGCAAGCAGCATTTGACTTTTCTTGAGAGAACTAATTTTCCTTAAATACCATTCTTGATGAATTTTGCTTGTCTTAAAGTGTATATCCGGACTTATAAGTGGAATAAGATCATAAAGTATAACTGCAGTAGGTATGGTATCATAAAGACAACCAATGCTTACAACAGCGTCATCACTTAATCCTTCGAAAAGACTAGTAATAAGAACTACATCTGGACGCAAATCTGCTAGAAATGCTTCTCGCATTTTTTCAGCTACTCTACAAAAATCTTGATTTGTTACATCAATTTCTTTAGTTGGGCCAAATAAATTAACTATATGAATATTATCTTCAGGAAGCAATCCATTAAATTCATGACAAATTGATTCAATTAAATCCGGAAATAAACCATTAAAAACTAAAATAATATTATGCTCACCTTTGTTGCGAACTATAGCTTTTGTTAGCGATAAGGAATAACGACCAATACCTCTAAAACGACTACCAGTTTGCACTCCTTGCATATCAATAACAATGCGCATAATAACTAAATTATATTTTGATCAGCAATAATTTTGATAATTATTTGTTTTGTTTGTTTGTTATGCCTAATATTTGCGTTGATAGTTTATCATAAATTCGTTGAGCTACCAAATCTCCATGTAATTTGTTTTTATTCGATGTTTTCATATCAGTCAATATATTTTCAATATTTTCATCGCCGCGTTCTTCTTTATCAATATTTATTGATTCCTCATGAGATAATTTTAATTGATTTATTATCATTTTAGATATTTCATCAAACCTATTGGAAATTTCTTGCTGAACATCTTTTATATCATTTTCAATTTTTATTGTATTTATGTCAATAAATTGTAATTTTTTATTAATTTGATAAATATTATTATCTATAAAATTATAATTTTGATTTATTCTGTATTTGCTATATAAATATTTATATACCCAATTATTAGCTTTTTTTATTTGCATTGAAATTTTTGCTATTCTTGAATGATTACTACTATATAGTTTTGCTTCTTCTGATTTTCTAATATCTGATAAAATTTTAATTTTATTGATGCCACTTCGAAGCCGCATTAAATAGTAATGCATCCCTTCAGGATCTGGTTCTCGTCCAAGAAGAGTTTTATAAGCACAATGGACAAACTGAATGTCGTAATAAGAAAGCAGTTCATCGATTGTTTTTGCAGCAGTCACTTTATCATTATTATTAATTGTTTGCATATCTAATTGATCTGACGGTATTTTATCAGGAGCGGATGCTATATTATTTTGTGTTGAATGCAGTGATAATGAAATGGCTTCCTCTTCAGTGTTTCTACGCAGAATTTCAGCGAACTTACGAATTGGCTCAGTAAGCTTCCATGAAAAGCTTGATTGTATATTCTCCATTTCTTTTTGAAGAGCTTCCAATACCTGTTGTTGTTGTAGAATTTGTACGCGTTTAACTTTAAGCCCCTGCCTAAATTGCTCCTCCAAATCTGCATAGCTCTTTTTTTGCTGATCATACTGATGTTGATGCAATGCAAGTGTATCGGTAAATTGCTGTTGCTGAATATGAAACTGCTGACTCTGCTCATTACGCAATGTTTCTTCCCTCCGAACATACTCCTGCTGCAATAACTTAACCTGCTCTGCATGTAATTGTAGTAATTCACCTCTTTCTCGTTCTGCAGATTGGATAAATCGCTGATGTTGCTCTCCAAATTCCTGTTCACGCTCAGCAATGCTGCGAAGCAGGGCAGCTTGCTCTTCATGCAAACTCTTCTCTCGAGACTCATACTCATGCCTCAGCAGTTTTTCTTGCTCTATATATTTCTGCAATAGCTCCGACTTCTCTTGCTCTGCAATCTGAGCGACATGAAGTTGCTTCTCTACAAATTCCTGTTCACGCTTAGCAATGCTGCGAAGCAGGGCAGCTTGCTCTTCATGCAAATTCTTCTCCCGAGAATCATACTCATGTCTCAGCAGTTTTTCTTGCTCTATATAATGCTGCAATAGCTCCGACTTCTCTTGCTCTGCAATCTGAGCGGCATGAAGTTGCTTCTCTACAAATTCCTGTTCACGCTCAGCAATGCTGCGAAGCAGGGCAGCTTGCTCTTCATGCAAATTCTTCTCCCGAGAATCATACTCATGTCTCAGCAGTTTCTCTTGCTCTGCATGTTGCTGTAATAACTCCATTTTTTCTTGCTCTGCAATCTGAACGGCATGAAGTTGCTTCTCTCCAAATTCCTGTTCACGCTGAGCAAAGCCACGCAGAAACCCTTTAAGCTCTTCATGGTGTTTTTGGCTGGTTTGAGATAGTAAACCGCTGAGTACCTTATCCCTTTCCGACCATGCTTTCTCTCTTTCTAATGCATTTTCTTGAACATCCTGAAGATTTTGTCGGAGTGTTCGTTCACGCTCGGTAACAGCACGAACTTCATCAGTCAAATTATTGCCAAGAACAATCTTTTCATCTTGAAGCACTTCTAATTGTTGATACAAGTCTTTTTTCAACTTTTCTCTCTCAGCCTGTTCTTCAAAAATAGCTTTTTGAGCAGCTGTCAGCTCTTTAGCCCATGTTTGTTTATCCTGCTTGTGACGCTCAGTAAGCAGAGTACAAAATGGCGCACATGCTGTTCCATTCAGTGAAAAACCGTCAAATACATTTGGACCTGCGCGAAAAGCCTCTTCAAGATGCAGTTGACTGGAAGAGAGGTAAAATCGATTCAGGCCATCGAAATAGACCTCTTTATAATTTTTTTGCCATAGAAGCTCTTCCCATTCCGCATATGAGTCTGTTTGTGTAAGGGGTAAGGTACTTTCTATTACAATAATCCATGGGCGAACTTCACTATCGCCCCATCCCTCGAGAACATTCAACTCCAGACCTTCAACGTCAATCTTAAGCCAGTGAATATCTGTTCCGGCGGTATGATTCAAAACATCATTAAGGGTAATACAAGGGAGTATGATTTCCCTGACTTCAAATCCTCTCTCTCTGTGCTCCTGAGCAATCTTTGCATCACCAGTTGAAAGTCCTGTCTCAAGAATTTCAAAAAAAGTGATTGTACCATGGCTATCACTTACGGCAGCATTGATTATTATTTCATCCGGTCTATCCTCCCTCAGTAAAGCTGCATAAGCTGGGGAGGCCTCAACATTGATGCCTCGCCAACCATTTTCGTAGAATGCCTTGCTTACCGAATCAATAACCGGATGCTGCGCACCTACATCGATATAACAACCGTTTTTGACGTTTCGTAAAGCACGCCAGAGCATGACATCTTCAAAATTCTGAGCATAGGAAATCATAATGTCACGTAATTGATGGTAACAAAAACAAGTCTCATTTCAGAACCCTCTTAAATTTTCAATTGAAATTTGATCCTCCAATACCACATTCGAGAAGAAGCTGGCTGGTTGTGCATGACCATGTCGGCATTGTTCTTATGGGCAAATGACCCTGACAATGCAGCACCCACGCATGAATAGTCATCGAAAGGCTCTCTGGCTGATCTGATTCAAAGTAAGTTATCGCATTATTGATAACTTCCCTGAAGACCTTAATACCTCTTGCAAGCACGGGTTTGCCATAGAACAATGCTTCTATCAGTGGTAATCCGAATCCTTCTGCCTCTGAAGTGATCAACACACCTAAAGATGCCTTGTAAAGTTCCTCCAACAATTCATCACTGGCTGTTTCAAACCAGAATAGTTGATTGTTGTATTCAGAATGAGCTTGTAATCGCTGTTGCAGGGCTTCCGTCTGCCATCCAGACTTACCTGCAATAACAAGCGAAATTTCAAAACCTTTCTGCCACAATAACTCAAAAGCCCCCAACGCCTGGGAATACCCTTTTCTCGGTTCAAGGGTACCGACCATCAAAACAAACTTTCGGCTTAGAAGTTGAGCGAGTATGGCAGATTCTTCAGACGTTATGCCTTTACTGGGCATTGTAGCAACAATATCAGAACCAAGTGTTATGAAACCAAGCCTGATGGCGCGCTCCTGCAATCCATAAGAGGTTGAAAGCCATTGCTGAAGTTCTTCGCGCCCCGTTTTAGAAATACAAATCAGATTATCAGCGTAAATTGCCAAAGTATGCATCCATCTCCGGAAGGTTTTATTCCGATTTGAGTTAAACCATTCAGGATGCAGCAACGGCAAAAGATCATAGACTAAAAAACTGATACGAACGCCTTGCCTTTTCCATCTCAGCAATTCTGTCTGATGTCGAGGTATCAGGTGAGCCGCCAGATCAAGCCCCAAAAAAATATCCCCTTTTTGAACGACAACAGGTCTGTTTTTTTTGCGGGCCACTTCATCAGCCTGAAGGCAACTGTATGTAACCGGTGCATAACTATACCCCTTATTTTTTTCAGAATAAACCGGACAAACGACATAACCCGTCGGAGGGTTTATTAGAAGCCGAGGCAAAATGCCGCGAACTACCCTCTGGATACCACTTCGGGCATCATGTTTAATTACCTCAGAGATGTCTACCAGTAATTGTTTACGACTTAAACACTGGCATTTCGCCTCGTATACCGATTTGCTTATCAAATCGCGAGACACAGATACTGGAAGAGTGGAAAGAATTGCGGCGGAAAGAAGCTGGATCATACAATGACAGAGTGCTTATGGTAAAAGTCCATAGCCGAGTCTACTATATTAAAGCTATATAATTTACCTCCCACTAACACAGCGGCTTTATCGCAATGGGTTCTAATGAAATGAGGCTGGTGGGAGACAATGATCATGGCGCGGTCTTTGCGCTTTTCAAATAGCTCATACTGGCATTTTTCATGAAACCGACTGTCACCAACAGCGATGATCTCGTCAATCAGGAAACAATCAAATTCAACAGCCATGGAGATGGCGAATGCCAAGCGAGCCCGCATACCCGAAGAATAGGTTTTAACCGGTTCTTTTAGGTACGGGCCCAGTTCGGAAAACTCTTGAACATAGTCGATGCGGCTTTCAAACTCAACACCATAGATGCGACAGATAAAACGCAGATTGTCCAGCCCTGTGAGGGTTCCCTGAAAAGCTCCGCCAAAAGCCAGAGGCCAGGAAACGCTCATCGAGCGTTCAATTGAGCCCGACGTAGGTTGTTCCGCACCGCTGATAAGGCGGATCATGGTTGATTTTCCAGAACCGTTACGACCGAGAATCCCTACCTTTTCTCCATTATTAATGGTCAAATTTATATGATCGAGCACTGTTACCTCTCCATGACGGGTATGGTATTGTTTTACAACGTCCTTAATAAAAATCATTCAGGGGTCACCCTTTTACTGATATATCGCTCCTGGGCAAGAGCAAGAGCTGTCAGACCAAAACACACGGATGCCATGTATGAAATGTCGTAATGAGCATGCACGAAAGAGCCAAAATAACCTTCACGCAATAACTCCACTCCATGGACCATTGGTAGAATAAGGATAACCTTTTGCGCTGCAGGGGGCAAAAAATCGACCATAAAAGCCGCTCCTGACAAAGGAAAGAGAAGGTATGCGGCTGGATGCCATATTTTATCAACAACTTCACTCCGCTCACTGAGACATCCAAGAAGCAACGCAAGCGATGCTCCAAACCAGGCCAGCATGAACCACCCAAAAAGAACTTTCAAAATATCCTGCGGAGGCTGCATCCAGCCAATAGAAATCCATACTATCGAAAGCACAAAAAATGAGGTAGTTGCACCAGCAGCCTCGAGCAGCAGTCGTGCTGCAAATACATCAATGATTTTAACATTGCGGTGATACATGAGCGACAGGTTCGGCTCAACAGCCCCAATTGCACGCCCTGGCATGTTACGCCAGAGCAATACGGATGAATAACCAGTAACCGCAAATGCTACAATGGGAATATTGGAGCCATGATGGGCATTTGAAAAGGTCCATAAGGCCGTAACCCCTAAGGTAAACAACATGGGCTCGATAAAAAGCCATAAGAAACCAATGTTGTGACGGCCATACCTTGTAAGCACTTCGCGCATCAAAAGGGCTCCGATAACCCGCATCTGAATCCTGAATGAGCGGAACAAAGAGGTTTCGTGAAGCATGGGTTGCATCTGGTCAGTCATGATGTTCACGGACTCCCGCGATCAGCATGGTCAATATGCCCCAGACAACCAATCCCAAAAGAAAAATGCTCAGGATACCCCTCAACCGGTATGGCTCAATTGCTATATCTGGCTTATTCGGCTGCACAATGCGCTCAAGGTAGAGCTGCTTTCGCTGGGAATCACTCCGGGCTTGTTCCAGGGATGCCATTGCTGCGGCAAGCTGCTTGTCGGCCACTGCACGTTCCAATGCGAGAAGTTCGTATTCAACAGCTTTATTGGTGAGCGATGTGCCGCCGCCGGCCACTTTAGCCATTTCGCTCTCTATCGATGACTGAAGATTCCCTATCCTGTTTTTCAGAGCAGGCAGTTGAGGACTATCAGGAGTGAAGGCCTGAACCTGACTAAGCTGTGTTTTAGTTGCAATCAGCTCATCCTGCAGTTTTGAGATTTGCTGCAATTGCAGTCCGGATTGTTTTTCGGGATCAAATATCCCTTGTCTGTTCCGAAAAGCCGAAAGCTTTCTTGCGGCTGCTTTTGATTTTTCAACAGCGATGTCCACTTCGGAAGAGGCGAAGCGAATAAGATCCTGCCGACCCCGTTCATTGAGCCGATTGATGAATTGCTCCCCCATCTGCAGCAGCATTTCATTGATACGATATGAATCATCCGTATTGAAACTCCTGACTTTGAGCACTGCGATTGAAGATGATGTGTTCAAGTTGATTTCAACATGATTCAGGTAGAAGCGGAACAAATCTTCAATGCTGTTATCCCAACCTAACACATTAAATCGGTTAAAGATGTCAATACCACTTCTAGCGAAAACTTCCCTGAGATTGATCTGATGGTTGATTTTACTTAACGCATCACGAGAGAGCATAAATTCCTGGACATTGTAGGTGTCGTCCTGGGAGCGCGAAAATCCTGCACCCTGGATGATTGCTCCAAGACCGGTGGGAATCTGACGTTCAGGATTCCGGACAACGAACCGGGACTCAGAGATATAGACATCACTCGCAATAATGCCAAAATAGATGATTGAAAGTGCCGTCGGAATAATAACGGTAACAAGAAACAGTCTGTTGAAATTTGCAAGGCGGGTTTTCAGTTGCTTCAACAAGGAAATACTCTGGTTGTTGAAAGGTATTGTTGAACTCATTTTTATATTTATTTACGGTAGCCTGATAATCTCTATCGGCTCCATACTCTGAAATTGGGGTTTTTTTGCCGAGTTCTTCTGACCGGCACCTTCCCAGATCAATCCTGCACCAGATTCTGTGCTGTCGATCCGTCTGTAATAGCTTCCATTCAACTGGGTCTGTGCAATCACATACCGGCGAAAACGATAAAATAAAGTACGGTCAAGCTGAAACGTTGGAGCTTGATTCCAGAACTCATCAAGACTGCCCTGAAAGGTCAATCCGTTCATGTTGTAGAGTGCCGAACCGAGAACCTTCAAGGGTTTACCCTGATCAAGCGCTGAGAGACCTACCGTGCTGTTAATCACCACAACACCTTGAGCATGTTCCAGCAGGGAAGGCAGATGCTGATCGTGAATATAGAGAAGTTTATTCTGCAATGCATGTTTACGGATGAGTTGGTTGACCAGCTGTTGATAGTCAACATACCCTCTGTCCAAAGGATGATGCTTAATCACCAGTATTGTGCCTTGCGGAGCATGCTTCCGGAACGAATCAACAACTGTTTCAATAAACACTCGGGGGGAAGCAAAATCTGAGTGTACCTCTATCTGAGAATCGTTATGTACCTGCAGAGGCACTAAAAAGTATTTTCCCTTAAAACTACCCGCAAGCTTTTCTTCAATACCTCTTTCTTTTATTCTGTAATAATACTTGCGGAAGGCACTTCGAATCCATGGTAATGCCTCTTTAAGCGTAAACGGACGATGATGGCGGTAGTGAGGAAATAGAGGTTTAAAAACCGCACCGGCAATGTAGTACAACACTGCCCATAGCGCCATGTACCAGTATGTTCCACTGCCGACTGGTTTTGTCGGAGAAATGAAACTGATTGGCTGAGTGAGATAAAATGCTGGATCGCGAGGGAGCAGTGAGTGTCCGTTTGTACCGTAAAGCTCAAGAGTAATGTAGTCCGGCCTTACGTAGCCCTCTTCAAAAACTCCTGTTTTAAGGCCACGCCTGGTCGTAATTGCTTTAACTGCCCGGTGTACCGGTCGGCAATCGCCGAACAGGAATACCATATCGATGTCATACTTATCGAGTGTGCTTTCTAAAAAAGCAGGCCATTCGTCAAGCGAACCTCTGAACAGGATAGAAGACCCTGGATTGAAAAGCCAGTCTCCACCATTGAAGTTGATTTTGTAAACTGCGGCTCCTGCTTTTTCAAAGTCGCGGGAGATCCGTCTGAAAAAAGGACCAATAGGCCCCTGCAGCATGAGGAGACGCTTACCGTTAAAAACCTGAAGGCCGTTCTTGATCATGGCTGACTGAAAAGATTTTTTATAAAAAATCGCGCCATTTTACGGCTTACTGATAACCTGCGGAGGCTGCTCTCCTTCCATGCCACTAACTCGTCCAGTGCATTTTCGGGAGTTGTTGCCTTCCCTGTTTTTCTGCTGACATAGATCGGATAAAGAATAAGTGCCCCCGCTGCCAGCATTTCAAGCGATAATTTCCGAGTTCTGCGTGACACTGGTACCATGTCGCTGGTTAAGCCCCACCCAGCATAAAACGGCTGCCCGTAACAGGTGACAGGCTTTTCACGGAGCAGAGCCTCAAAACCTGTGAGCGAAGTCATTACATGTACCTCGTCGACCTGAGTCAGCAGTTCACCCATTGATACGTCAGATACTATTTCGTTGCACCATTGGCTGACCTTATCTTCACCTTGACCTTTGGCCCGCAAGCCGGCGGTAACATCAGGGTGGGGTTTGTAGATAATATACGCATCAGGGTCTGCTTCTTTTACTGCCTTCAGCAATCCGATATTTGTCTGTATTACCGGCGCTCCGAATCGAATTGATGCATCTGTTTCAACCTGGCCAGCAACCAGAAGAACCCGTTGACCTGTCTGCAACAGTTCCGGCGGTCGTTGCCAGCTTTTGCTGCCCGTGCTGTACTTAGTCACTCTGTGTTCGACAATTCTGCAGCGAAGTTGAGAGGCCCTCTCGATCAGCCCTGTAGAAAATGATGTTGACTGCAAGAGCAGTTCGAGATCGGATGGCTTGGTTGCATCGTAATAGATACCGCTCCGATCGGCCACAAGCGAGAGCGGCTGTATAAGATCCGCACCTAAACCGACAGAGCGTAAAAAACCGTCTTCAAGCCGTATTATCTGCACACCTTGTGTCAGTCCCGAAGGCACCGGATGACTTCCCCACAAGAGCAAAGAACTGCCCGATGGCAGATGCGCCACCTGGCTGATAAAATGAACCTTATTGTTTCCGGCGTAGCGCCGGACAATTGACTGCTTGCGCAAAGAGAAACCGTAAGCATAGAGGAGTGAGCCTGAAAGCGGTTCCTGCTGCTTCATGCTAAACCGTTCATCCATTCTTCAACCAATTGAAAATGTCCTGCCCATGTCGGCTGCATGAAATTTACCCGGCGAACCTTCTGCGCTGCAGGCTCCTGATTGGATGATAATGAAAATGCTTCGATACAAGCTATCCAGCCCATGCTGTCAAGTGGATCAAGGTAATCAGGGATATTGCCTGCTATTTCGCGGAAGACCGGCAAATCACTGGCAATAACCGGAACACCGGCTGTCAAGGCCTCCATGAGCGGCATACCATATCCTTCAGCAAATGAAGGAAACAATAATGCCTGCGCATGATGAAGATAGGTTGCAAGATCGGTATCGGAACATGCAGGCAGCTCCATGACAAACCCTTTAAGGGCTTCGCACCTTTCAAGTAAATCAACAACGTTCTCACATTCCCACCCCCTCTGGCCAATGATCACCAGTCTTGGCGCTCTGTCACCCAGACGATCAATCATGTTCCGCCATATCTGCAGCAAAAGCAGATGATTCTTGCGGGGCTCTATGGTACCGAGTATGAGAAAATAGGGTTCAGCAACTGGACGGTTTGAGGATGGAGCAGGCAGTTCTGCAGCTGTTATTGGTGCAGCAATTGAAGGCGGTACCCTGTAACCGGTTTTTTCTGCATATCGGACGAGATCATCAAGGGTGGTTTGCGAGTTTGTGATGACACCACTTGCATAGCGCAGTACATTGTTCATCCGTGAACGATGCTTCTCCATAATCCCGGGACGGCAATACTCAGGATACCTGATTGGAATCAGGTCATGAACAAAAAACAGGGGTTTGACCTGGAGTCGCTGCATCCATAACAGATATGACTCATGCTCCAAGCCATTATGGCCTGTATTGATAACAAATGATCCGGAGAGGTTTTTGGTGAAAAAGCCACTGAAAAGCTCATTATGGAGCAGTTGGTTCATTAACTGGCTTCTATCAACCGCAGGACTTGATAAGGCATCAAACAGTTTCAATGAGCCTGATTGAGACAGAAACATCCTGTAGTTCCCGATTCTCACGACAGCCTTGGCTCGATCGGCGAAGTAGTGAATATATGCCTGACTGACCCGATCGACTCCTGTCGGCAGGCGCTTCTTCAGTAAACGCCAGAGTAATCGAGTCACATCAATTATTATATCACTCATAGTTCACTCCTGTCAAAACACAGGGTCAGGGAAGTGAAGGAATTGCATTTATGACATTTACAACCGGATAGACTATTGAGACTACCATGTTGAGAAACTTCTGATAATCAGCAGCCTGCGCATTGGATACATACAGGAGATCCTTGTTCTGCATGATAAAATTCTGTGCAATAAACAATGTGGCTGGGTCTTTGAGGTTTACCCTGTAAATAACCGGAATTTTTCCATCCGGTCTGATCAACAGCCCTTTCCAATGCAAACCCAATGCTTTCGCTGATTCATACCGGAAAATAAATACACCTTCAGCATTGGCACGATTATCCTGCAAACCGCCAGACCGAGCCAGTGCCTGCGAAAGAGAAATACCCTGTGCTTCAAAATTTATCTCTTCATTCTTCCCTGTAGCTCCTAACGCAGTGAAACTCAGCGGCTGATATGAGAGGGTTACAACATCATCAGGCAGCAGCAATATATTCTGTTTCGGATCTCGAATAATCATATCGAGAGGCATAGCCTGAACCTGACTGCCGCGAGTGAGCTGCAAGGTCATTTTATTGACCGGCATCCGAACTCCTCCAGCTGCTGCAAGCGCATCAAGCACACGCTCTTTCCTGGCGGTAAGCGGCATACGGATGCTCGAAGCAACTTCACCTACTACAGTGACATTGGTGGTATTATTACGGACCGTTCTAACGAGCACTTGAGGCTGATTTGCCTTTCCTTTCAAGCAGCGTTTTATTTCTGTCTCTATTTGCTGAATGCTTCGTCCTGCAACCTCTATTTGCCCGACAAAAGGAATATTGATGGTTCCTTCGCTATTCACCATCTGTTCCGGTAATGTGGTGACATGGGAGGCTGCAGAAGATGAGCGGGGATCAAACACCACGCCACTGAATAATGCAGGGGAAAGCTCCCATATTGAAACTTCTATGACATCACCGGCACCGATTACATTACCTGAACGAATTGAAGCGTTGAACGTTTCTGAAAAGGAATTTTGTTTTTGCGACAGCAACAATGTATTGACAACCGTATCATTGAGGTCTACAATCTGAATGTCTTTGAGCCGTTGTGAGTCAGAAACACTGCTTATCTCTCCAGTATCTGGTCCGGATGCAGGAAGAAACGATCCGCATCCGGCAAATGTCAACGTCATGGACAGAAGCGCAGCATGAAGGGATTTACTTCGAATTTGATTGCAGCGATGATATTTCATGGATGTTTGCAGACATAGGCCAGATTGAGCATACTGACATAGTTTAACTATGGAATCAATCACATCGGTTAACAATAAAGTGAATTATCAGAAAAATTTTCAGAAAAAGCTCCGCAGCCTTCAGTCACAGAATGAAGGTTTTCGAGGGATGAAATTGAAAAACGGGCTGCAAGTAAAATACAAGTGAGGTAACCCACTTGTTTTTTTTAACTTACCTTTTTTTATTATATTTGCTTGTGTGTCAGGTATACTTACTCATTATGTATTTAATCCACCACTGATAACCAAATGGAAGAATGAAAAAAACACTTTCCCTGCTCTTTGCCGCTGTTATCGCGGTGGTTTTGCTGGCAGCTCCTGCTTATGCAGATGATACATATATAAGCGGTAATGCAGGAATGGTACTGTCAAGAAATGCAGACATTAATCAAGTCAACGGTGGCACATTATTAACACTGCCTTTGAGTGAGGGCATGAATGTTGTCGGTGCCGCTGGTTTAGTTTTTGACAACATCAGGATTGAAGGCGAATTTGGTTATCAAAAAAGCGGGATAAATGACCAGTTAGGGAAAGGTCATGAGAGAATGCTTTCTTTGCTGGTTAACGGCTACTACGATTTTACCACCGAAGGCATTCAACCCTATGTGACGGCAGGTGCAGGCGCAGCACAGGCACGACTCAGCAGATTTTTAATCGGCGGATCACCTGATGCGTTTATTTCGAATGACAGTGTTACTGGTTTTGCTTATCAATTTGGTGCGGGAGTCTCTTTTCCAATCTCTGAAACCATCTTGATTGATCTGAGATTCCGTCATTTTGCCATGAGTGAAATTACAGAAGCAAATCTGGTTAAATATTCTCCCTCAAACAACTCGGTGCTCCTTGGATTAAGGATTGGCATTTAGGGTTTTGCGGTATGAACCAAGAAAGAGTTTGATGAGTTTTGCGGCGAAACCTAAAACTTCGAGATCTGTGAGGATAGGAAAGAGCATACTTGTCGTCCGTCCCGGGTTGTTTCGCAGCCACTCGTTTCTGTAAAGAACGCCCATCAGTTTGTCCATGGGTACCCCGCATGCACACTCAACAAGTTCGTCAAGTCTGATTTCCGGCCCGGCAAAAGGTTCATAGTTATTCTGCGCCTTCATGGTGAGTACCCGATTGCCCGCACGCTCAGAAAGAGTATAATCGATGCTTTTACCGGAGGTGTGGCGGATACGGAGGTGAATGGGTTGCTGCAGTGGTTTGCATTTAGCTGAGGCAGGCTGCTCAACCACCCCATCTTTGTGGTCAAGAAACCGTAAAAGAGCATTAAACAACAGGTTGCTGATATCTTTGTTTGCCAGGTTTTTGTTGACCCTCATGAGCCAACTGAGCTGAAACAGATCTATCATAAAGCTCAGCAGAACGTCTCTTGTGCTGTTGCGCTTCATTGCTGACTTGTAGCTGTTGAAGGCGACATTGCAGTATACCAGCATGGCAACAAGGGTTTGGCCATCCATGCTGCGGGTCTCGATGACGGGGCAGTAGTTGTTGTAGAGATCCCAGTCAAAGGAGCGGATTTTGCCTTCGTCTTTGTACTCTTTGTATATGCCTGTGCCGGGATATGGGGTCATAACCATGAAAATGGTCTGACGGAGGCCGAGCGATCGTGCGAATTCGGGGTAGGCGATGGTGTCCTGGATGTTTTCGGTATAGTGGCCGATGATGAAATAACCTTCGGCACCGATCTTGTTTTTGTTGCAGAGATCGATAGCACGGGCAACATCGTCGAGGCTGTTTTTTTTGTTCATCAGGGCCAGGGTTGCTTCACTCGGGCTTTCGATGCCGAGACCTACTTTGCTTAACCCTACACGGCGAAGTTTATCGAGAATGCGTTCGGCTCTGACAAGGTCTTTGGCTCTGGATTCCGTCATGATCCGGAAATTGGTCAACCCCCTTTCAATCATCATGTCGCAGATTTTTTCTGCCCTGCCGATGTTGGTAAGAAAGTTGGCATCCCAGATTTTTATGAGTTTTTTACTGTTGGGGTCGTGCAAAAGGGCGATCTCTTCTACTACATTTTCAGCACTTCTGCCTCGCCAGCCTTTGTGCATCTGGTCATTGGCACAAAAGGAACATGACCACGGGCACCCACGAGAAGTATAGATGGTGTCGATAGTGTAGGCATCGCCTTTTTCGCCATATCGCTCGGGACGAAGTGAGCGCAGTGGAAAGGCAATAGAATCTATATTGGCGATCACGTCGCGAGGGCCGGTATAGACAATGCCTCCACCCTCCCGATATGCTATTCCTTTGACATCACGTGAGGGGCCGTTGAGAACAAGTTCACGGAATGTCTGTTCGCCCTCTCCGATAACCACGACGTCAACACTGGAGTGATTCAATACCTCTTCGGGCAGTGCCGTTGGATGGAAACCGCCCATGACCACGAATTTTCCTGCTTCCTTGGCAATACGGGCAAGCCGTTCCGCCTGGTTGAAGGCTCCGGTCATTGAGGATATGGCAACAAGGTCTACAGGACTTTTTTTCAAAAGTGCGCGCAGGCTGTCGAAGATGCCGTAGTTGAAGAAATTGTCGGGCATGACCAGACTTTCGACGTCGTGCTGGACGGCGGCGGCGAGGTAGCATACACCGATGCAGTCGGTGATAAACCGGGGAAAAGGTATAATAATTGTCTGTGGAGCTTCTACGAGACAGATATGGTTAAAATATGCCATATAAAATTTGGTGCGTAAGTTGTCAACCATGCTTATAGATGGTCAAAGATACGCATTATTAACGTTTTTGCATGGGATAAACAAAAATATCTTTGCGGCAGCTGTGCATATTGGCAGGACAGCACCCCTATAGTGGAGATTTGTCAGGAAAAGAGGTATTTTTCGTTGAAGACGGATTCGCTGAGGTTCTGCGTTGGCTGGATGCAGTGATGTTAATAATAAATGGAGAGGATCATAATGCTGCAGCTGAAAACTACCGGTTATAAAGCGCTTGGCAATCTAAGGTCGGCAGGTCTTTTTCCCACGGAGTGGTTGAATATGGATGAGCTGAAAACAAATGCTGATGATGCTGTTGCACGTTTTCTTGAAGAAAGGTTTACAGTATCTCAGGAGCTTGGGGGAGGGTTTTTGGCGGCTGAGCTTATTGACAGGGCAATACGTACGTCGGAGAGCGAGGTTATGGACCAGGATGGTGTGGCTGAGAGCGAAAGACTTGCATTGGTAAGGGCTTTGGATCGGCAGAACATGATGTTGGGGCTTTACGGCCGTTATGTAGACATTCTTCTCCCATCAATCAAAGAAGCGGCCCGGCATGAACAACGGGAGGTGCGGGTGCTTGAGCTGGCAAGCGGAAGTGGCGGACTTGCCCTGGCTCTGGGTGAGGAGGTGCGGAGGCAAGAGTTGCGGGTGCGTATTACCGGCTCTGATATTGTCCCTGCTTTTGTGGAAGAGGGTAATCTGCATGCGATGAACAAAGGACTTCCTGTCAGTTTCGAATTACTGAATGCCTTTAACCTTCAAGAGATAGAGATGAGAGAGTTTGATCTTGTGGTTATGTCTCAAAGTCTGCACCATTTCAGCCCAGGGCAACTTGCGGTTATCATTGCCCAGTCTGTAAAATATAGTACGAGAGGGTTTGTCGGGATTGATGGATACAGAAGCGTTTTGCTTGCATGTGGTGTACCTTTGATTGCCGGTTTGCAGGGGTTTGGTTCTTTTGCGCTTGATGGGTTGACTTCGGCACGAAAATTTTATTCGGAACTGGAACTGGATATTATTGCGGAGGTTGCCGCGGGGAAAAACAGTCACGAGGTTGCTTGTTCGTGGCCTTTGAGTGTGATAACAGTGCTGAGGGGGTAGTGAAGAGAGGAAGTGGTGCTAATTTATTGAAATGGATTTTGTTTGTTGAATTGGATCCCTCTCTTCGATCGGGATGACAGGGAAGATGCGTTTGATAGTGTGGGGGTTTGATTGCGGGGGAGGGGAATGTTGGGGAATTCAGTTATATTGGTGTAAAATATTTCGCGATAAATCAATAAAGACAAGGAGTGTCAGGTATGAAGGTTGTCAAATTTCTGGCTGGTGCTGTGATTGCTCTTGTGGCTATTCAGTTTGTGCCTTATGGTCGTGATCATAAGAATCCTCTGGTGACTGGCGAGCCTAAATGGGATTCTCCGAGAACTCATGAACTTTTTAACCGAGGCTGCAAAGATTGCCATTCTAATGAAACTGTTTGGCCCTGGTATAGTTCGTACGCTCCTGTATCCTGGCTGACGGCGCTTGATGTCTCATTTGGCCGGAAGGTTTTCAATGTTTCTGAGTGGGGACGTCAAGGTAAAAATGAAGGTGATAAAGCTGCTGCTGAGGTTAGAAAGGGAAAAATGCCTCTCTTTATCTATCTGCCTGCTCATCCGGAAGCGAAGTTGAATACTGTGGAAAAAAAGGAGCTGATTGATGGCCTTGTGGCAACATTTGGTGAAAAGAAGAGCAAAAACAAAGAGAAAGAGTAGGATAATCAGGGTTTCAGTCGAGATGTTATGAATTTTTCAATTAATCAACCACGAACCACTCCTGCCTTAGAAAAATACCCGCTGCATCTGGCACTCTTTCTTATGACAGTGCTGACCACGCTTTGGGCAGGAGCGTTCTGGGCCGGGCAAGGCACTTTGCTCTCAGGACTCCCCTACTCTTTCTGCCTGCTTCTTTTTTTAAGCGTTCACGAATTTGGCCATTATTTTACTGCATTGCATCATCGTGTACGCGCTACTCTGCCTTATTACATTCCTGTGCCTCCCCTGCCGATGTTTCTCAGCCTTGGAACAATGGGAGCGGTGATCAAAATCAAGGAGCGTATACCGAATACAAACACCCTCTTTGATATCGGTATTGCAGGTCCTCTGAGTGGGTTTGCAGTATGCGCAGGAGTTCTGGTCTACGGCTTTCTCCATCTTCCACCGGCAGATTTTATTTATACCGTTCATCCTGAATACCTGACACAAGGTTATGGGCAAACCCCAGTCCCGCAAGGCACTCTCAGCCTTGGAAAAAACCTGCTATGGATAGCACTGGAGTACTTTATTGCTCCGAAAAACCTCCCGCCAATGAGCGAGATGTATCACTATCCCTTTCTGTTCGCCGGCTGGCTTGGTTCACTGATAACGGCTCTTAACCTTCTGCCTGTCGGACAGCTTGACGGGGGACATATCACATACGCCATGTTCGGGAGAAAGGGACATGCAAACGCAGCCAGGGCTTTTCTGCTGTTTATTGTGCTTCTTGGCTTTCCTGCGTTTCTTGAACTGCTCTTCAGCCTCTTCAAACCGGATGCTGTTGTGCTTATTCCTCCTGTGCTTCTGCATTGGTCATGGTCTGGCTGGATGCTGTGGGCTTTCGTGCTTTCACGCCTTATCGGTCTGAATCATCCTCCTACATGGCATGACCATCCCTTGACGGCACAGCGAACTCTGCTTGGATGGCTGGCAATTGTGATCTTTGTTTTAACATTCACACCGGTACCGTTCGGAATGACATGAAGGATGCCAGGTTCCGGATCAACTGTGCCGGTCGCATACTTGATCTCTCTCGAGGGCCAGTAATCATGGGCATCCTTAACACCACACCTGATTCATTTTATGACGGGGGAAGGTTTCAAAAAAAGGTAAGCGGGATAGATTTTGACAGGGCGCTTGATCATGCGGTTTCGATGATTCGGACTGGTGCATCGATTATCGATATTGGCGGTGAATCTTCGCGACCTGGCGCAGAAGTAATTTCATCGGCTGAGGAGATTGAGCGCACGGCACCGCTTGTTGCCCTGTTGCGAAAAAGAACGGATGCGTTGATTTCTATAGATACGTATAAGGCGGATGTTGCTGAAAAGGCTTTGCAGGCAGGCGCTCATCTTGTTAATGATATTTCTGGATTCACTTTTGACAACCGTCTTCCTTGCATCTGCAGCAGCTATAAGGCGGCAGTGATTCTGATGCATACTCAGGTAAAGCCAGATTCAATGGGGTGGAGTACCGGCATAGAGTCGGGAGGGGAAGACATAATGGCAAGTGTCAGTCGTTTTCTTCGGAAATCGATAGCAAGGGCTGAAGGGCATGGCATTAAGGACATTATCATCGACCCTGGTTTCGGATTCGGCAAAAGCGTGGCTGAAAACTTCCGCCTGCTTGGCCAGCTCAACTCTCTGCTCATGCTCGGCAGACCTCTTCTGGCCGGTCTGTCAAGAAAATCGTTTCTTGGTCATGCTCTTACTGACCCGGGGCATGAACCTCCGCCACCCTCTGAAAGACTTGCTGCTACTTTAGCGGCTGAAACCATAGCGCTGATGAATGGGGCGAGTATTCTCAGGGTGCATGATGTTGAGGCTGCTGACCAGTGTTTGAGAGTATGGAGAAGAGTGGAGAGGAAAGAACACTGAAAAAAAAGGAGATCCCTCACAGAAAGTTCAGGTAGTATGTTAAAAAACGAGGGGAAAATAAGCCCCTCCGGATGACAGTGGGGGTGGTTTGGGAATTTTGGGATTAAAGGGTGGAGGGGCGATGTATCTTTCGAAGATTGAGCTTTTTGGGTTTAAGAGCTTTGCGCATAAGGTCAGGATAAAATTTGACAGTGGTCTTACGGCTATTGTCGGGCCTAATGGGTGCGGCAAGACAAATGTTGTGGATGCCATGCGCTGGGTATTGGGAGAGCAGAAGTCCTCTCTGCTTCGGTCGACGAAAATGGAAAACATTATTTTTAATGGCTCGAAAAATCTTAAGCCTCTGAGTCTGACGGAAGTTTCTCTGACGATTGAGAATACGCGCAACGTTTTGCCTATAGAATATAGTGAAGTAACTGTTACACGCCGGCTTTACCGGAGTGGGGAAAGCGAGTTTCTTTTAAACCAGGTGAGCTGCCGGTTAAAGGATATTCTTGATTTGTTTACTGATACGGGGATGGGCAGTGATGCCTATTCGGTCATTGAGCTGAAAATGATTGAGGAGATAATCAGCAATAAAAGTGAGGAGCGCCTTAAGCTTTTTGAGGAAGCAGCTGGAATAACGCGCTATAAACAGCGACGAAAACAGACGTTTAAGCTGCTTGAAAGTGCTTCAAGAGACCTTTCGAGAGTTGATGATATCCTGGCGGAAGTGGAAAAAAAGTTGAGAAGCCTGAAGCTGCAGGTAAGAAAAGCCGAAAAGCTGAGGGAGCTGAAAAAAGAGATTCGAGAGATTGACCTTACGCTCTCATGGCTTGCCATGGAGGAGTTCAGGGAAAAGCTTGAACCTTTGCAGCTGCGCATCAGGGAGGAGGAGCTGCTGAACCATGCCTGTGCTGCTAAAATCGCCTCAGAGGACAGCAGGGTACAGTCAACTGAGCTGCTTCTGCTTCAGGAAGAAACAACGCTGTCGGAACGACAGAAAAGGCTGAATGAAAGCAATCAGCGGATTCATGCTCTGGAAAAGCAATGTCTGCACTATGAAGAGCATCTGAAGAACCTTGCAACGGAAACCGGGCGTTTCAAAGCAGTTATCTGTGAAAAGAAGCTGAAAATCCGTGAACAGGAGATCCTTGAAAGCGAGCTGATGAAGCGTAAAGCTCCTTGTGAAGAGAGATGCAGCACACTGCACTCAGCATTTCAAAGCCTCATTGCTGAACACGACCAGCTCAATATGACACTGAAGGAGCAGAGAACTCAACTTGCTCTTGAACGCAAGCTGAGCGCAGAAGAACAAAGTGCCGCCAACCAGATTGCTTTGACAAAACGCACGCTTGAATCAAAAAAAGAGTATTTGCGAACAACCGTTGAAAGGCTTGAAATAAAAAAAATGGCAATTCTTGAAAACCTGAGAACCTCCCGAACAGATGAAAAGCGGCTATCAGAAGAGATAACGATCAAAACAGAGCAGATTACCCAGGCAAAAAACCGGGAAAAGATGCTAAGGGATGAACAGGAAGAGGTGACGAGCCGCATTGAGGCTATACAAGAGGCTCTCCTTGTGCAGAGGTCGAGTCGGGATAAAGTACATAACCAGATTCTGCTGGCTGATTCAGTGCTCGACAATTTTGAGGGTATGCCTGAAGGGATAGGATTTCTGGAAAAACAGAAAAACAGAAAGCATGGAATGGGCTGTTTGTCGGACCTTGTATCGCTTGAAAGTTCATACAAAAAAGCGGTCAATGCAGCACTTGGCGAGAGCATGAGCTACTGTGTGTGCCAGTCGCTCTGTGAGGCCAAGGAGGGAATCGCCAATCTCAGGAGTTCAAACAAAGGAAAAGTAAATTTTCTTGTGCTTGATCTTGTAGCCCCTATGACAGATAATGCTTATCCGGAAATAAGAGGTGCGCAAAAAACTCTTGAGGTCATTACCTATCCTCAGGAACTTCATCATGCACTTCTTTTGATGCTCAACAAAAGTTATATCGTTACGGAGCTAGAAACGGCGGAAGCACTTGCCCTGCTTCATCGCGATTGCTCATTTGTTACGCTGGAAGGGGAAATATTTTCCGGAAAAGGGCTCCTGTTTGGCGGAAGTTCAAAAAGCAATGAAGGACTGCGGTTAGGAAAAAAAGCAGAACGCAACCTCCTTCGGAAAGAGCTTGCTGACCTTGAGAAAAGAATCGAAGCGGACGAGGCGATTCTCCTGCAGCTGCGCAACAGAATGGCGTCAATCAAGGTGGCTGAGCAACGCAGGGTGATTGAATTGCTGGTGACGGAACTTGGTTGTGTTGAAAAGAGGTTTGCACGATTTGAGGCCGAACAGAGTGAAAGAACAAGGGACGAAGCGCAGACCGGAGAGGAGATCACCGCTCTTCTTCAGCAACAGAATGCCTGCGAAAAGGAGCTTAACGAGCTGCTTCCCGCAATAAGCATCAGTGCTTCGAAAAGCATACTTTCCGGGAATAACATCCGGCAGATGCAGGAAAATCTTACTTCGCTTGAGGCTCGCCATCACCAGTTCGGACTGGAAGTCCATGCCAGTCAGAACCGCTATAAGGACTCTCTTCTTGAACTTGAAAAGCTCCGGTTCAACATTGCCGCCTGTACAGAGAACCGGAGGTCACTGCATGGAGAGATCAAAAAACTGAACAGCGACATTGAAACCGCTGAAAGAAAAAAACAGATCAGCCACGAAGCTTCGAACAGGATAAAAGAAGAGCTTGACGCATTACTTATTTCGGCTGCCGGAGAACAGAACGCGGTCAATGACCTTGAATCGATATATCGGGAACATCAGGCCCGGCATCATGAAACCCAGGCAATACTCCGGGATCTCCGTAGAAAATATGAGGTGGGACTGCAACTTATCTCGGCCCTCAACAACGACCGAATGCAACTTGAACTTTCGCTGGACCATATGTTCACTGAGGCTCAGGTTAAATATAACTGCGACCTTGCCTCAATGGCGCAGCCGGATATTCATCAGCCATTTGACCGAAAGGCAGCTCAGCAAAAACTTGAACTCCTCAGCAGACAACGGGAACAGTTTGGTGCTGTCAACGAACTGGCACTGGATGAGTATGAGGCAGAAAAAAAGCGATTTGATTTTTTGACTGAACAGAAAGAGGATCTTCTCAGCGCAGAAATGCAGCTTCGATCAACCATTGATGAGATCAATAAAACCGCCATGGAAAAATTTGACGAAACCTTCCGTGCGGTAAGAAAAAACTTTATCGGCATTTTCAGGGAGCTGTTCGATGCGGAAGATGAAGTGGATCTGCTCATTCATGCGGGTGAAGACCCCCTTGATGCCCATATAGAAATTTTTGCCAGACCGAGAGGGAAAAAGCCGCTCTCTATTGAGCAGCTCAGTGGTGGAGAAAAGGCACTGACCGCTCTTTCGCTGCTTTTCGCGATTTATCTGGTCAAACCAAGTCCGTTCTGTATTCTTGATGAAGTTGACGCACCGCTGGATGATGCCAATGTCACCCGTTTTATTAAACTCCTGAAAAAATTTGAGAATAACACCCAATTCATTATTGTTACGCACAACAAAAAAACCATGGCTTCGTGCCAGGCTCTTTATGGCGTCACCATGGAAGAGGAGGGGGTGTCGAAGCTGATACCCGTACGGCTTGAAAAAATAAGAGGTTGAGAGCCTCAGGCGCACAATATGCTGAAGAAACTTGTGTTATTTGATATCGATGGAACATTGCTGTCGGTAAACAGTGTCAATCGCCGTATCCTTATGGATGCCTTGAGGGAGGTCTACGGTACTGAAGGAAGTGCTGGCACTCACGATTTTGCCGGAAAGATGGACAGTATCATTATCTATGAAGTACTGCATAACGCAGGACTGAGTGACGGTGTGATTGCAGAAAAATTCGACAAGGCCAAACAAACCTATATTGAGATGTTTCGCATGCAGTCTAAATCTACTGACGTTGTACTGATGGATGGCGTCCGCAAGCTTCTTGATGAGCTTTCAGCACATTCCGAACTGATAGTTGGTCTCCTGACCGGAAATTTTGAGGGTTCAGGACGTCATAAACTTCTCCTGCCCGATATCAACCATTATTTTCCGTTTGGTGCCTTTGCCGATGATGGTGCGAGTCGCAATGAACTGCCTCAGGTTGCTGTTGAAAAAGCATACCAGCTGACCGGAAAAAGATTTTCAGAACAAAACATTATCATTATTGGCGACACAGAACACGATATTGCCTGTGCAAGGGTTCTGAACGCAAAGTCAATTGCTGTAGCAACCGGCTCCTATTCAACGGAGGAACTTAAAAAACATAATCCGCATATTCTCTATAAAAACTTATGTGAGACTGATATTGTTATCAGTGAGATCCTCCATTCCTCAATCAATTAACAGCTCTTTTATGAAGACATACCGTCGACAAATTCGTGAAAAGATTTTACAGGCGCTCTATACCATTGAAATCAGAGATACCGACATAGATTCTGCCGCAGGCTGGCTTTTGACCGAAGAGATTCTGGCGGACGCCAATGCCATGAAGTTTTTCAATATGCTCCTGAAAAATATCAAAGAGCACATGGAAGAGATTGATCGTTACATCGTGAAGCATACCTTTAACTGGGATATGAGCCGTATTGCCATCATTGACAAAAACATAATTCGGATGGCCCTTACGGAAATTCTCTACTGTGAGGATATTCCGCCTAAGGTATCAATCAATGAAGCGATTGAAATTGCAAAAAAATTTAACAGCACTGATAAAAGCAGCAAATTCGTCAATGGCATTCTTGACGCCATTTTTAATGACCTTAAAGCTGAAGGCAAGGTCCATAAAAACGGGAGAGGACTTATCGATCAGTCTGTTGCGAAGCTCCAGAAAACAGAGGGAAACATTGAGAAAACTGAAATCGATACCTGAAAGGTATGACTCAAACTGCTGAAGAAAAAATTGATTTTCTCAACGAGGTTCTAGGAGCCCAATACCCGAATCCGAAAAGCGAACTGCACTATGACAGCCCTTTTCAGCTGCTTGTGTCCACAATTCTGGCAGCCCAGGCAACTGACAGGCAGGTTAATATCATTACCAGGGAGCTTTTCAGGAGTGCACCGGATGCCGAGAGTCTGAGCAGAATGGAGCTGGAGACTGTCATCGGCTTTGTTCGCTCGATCAATTATTGTAATAACAAGGCAAAAAACATTCTCGAAGTAAGCCGGATCCTGGCTGCGCGCTATAATGGGAAGGTTCCCGAAACAAGGGAAGAGCTTGAAAGCCTGCCTGGGGTAGGAAGAAAAACTGCGAATGTTGTTTTGAGCAACGCTTTTCATCAGGCGGTCATGCCTGTTGACACTCATGTGCATCGGGTTTCAAATAGAATCGGTCTGGTAAAGACTGACAAGCCCGAGCAAACCGAAATGGAATTGATGAAGATCATTCCCGAGGCATTGGTCATCAACTTTCATCACTACCTGCTTCTGCACGGGCGCTACACCTGCAAGGCGAAAAAGCCGGAATGCGATATTTGCGCGGTAACCAGCGTCTGCGATTACCCCGCGAAATGCTAACCAAGTTCGACTTTATGATCAACGGCATAGATCCACTCACCCTCCGGGCGCTGCCGGTTGCCGGCCCACAGTTCAAGCGTCACGCCTTTTTCTGAAGCTGCCTGAGAGGTGAAAATTTCAACCTGATAGTAGAGTTCATCCAGCAGATCATCCCAGACATGATCGAGGGTGAGTCCCTCATCCAGATAGCTCTGACCAGGCTTTAGAATATGGGGAGCATGACTGTCGGACTGAAAATAGTCGCTGATAAAAACAAAACTGTCGGGCATCAGAAAACCACCCCTGAAGGTACCTCGTGGACGCTGAATGTTTGGAACTTCAACCCAGAATTCAAGATGGGTGTCGGAAGTGAGCTTGCCGTCACCTGAAAGCTTTTCAAGCAGCTGCTGTGTAGTGTGACGAATGAGTGCTTTATTGCCGGCGGAAAGCTCATTCATTTTGAAGTCGGGAGTATGGTCACGCATGTTGTTGAAGGGTAAGTTTTTGAGTGGATCACTTACAGGAAATATACGGTTATTTTGGCAGAAGAGAAGAGAGTTTATAGACCCTATAGAACTTATAAGTCATATACGACCTATAACGATAGGCGATCGCCGGTGAATACAGCCCGCCTCAACCCGCGGACGGAGTTTGCTATGTAGATTGCGGCGGCGGATAACATGTCTGGAAGTGTCAGGATTTTTTCGGAGGCAAAGGGGCGGGTGGCAAGGAAGTATTGGCGATAAATGCCGTTGAGAAGACCGGAACTGAGTGGTGGAGTGAAGAAATGCTGGCCTTTTCGGATAAAAAGATTGCTTATAGTCCCTTCGGTTACCTCACCTCGCTCATTGAAAAATATGACTTCGTCGTAGCCTTTTTCGCGGGCTAAGCTGTAGTAAAGGTCATAAAGTCCCCTCTCAGCTGTTTTGTGGTAGAGCAGGTGCTTCGATGAGTCAGTGCTTTGTTCGGCCAGGCAGAGTCGAACAGGTGCGATTGGATTGTGTACCTCTACAGGTTGATATGCGGTAGTGAAGAGACCCTGAAATGAGAGTGTGAGCTTGACTTTGAAGCGGTTTTCAGGTTGAGGTTCGGGTTTGGGTCGATCCTGCAATTCCTCTTCGAGCTGAGTCAGGATCATTCTGGCAGCGGCGGGGTCGCAGGGATATCCGAATACCCTGGCTGATGATACAAGACGGTCGAGATGCTCCTTAAGCCAGAGATACCTTCCTGCCCAGAGAATGCTTTCAAAGAGTTCAAGATGCGAACTGCTGGATTCTGTAAGAATTTTCGCTTTAAGCTGACACTCACGATACTCCTCTTGAGGATCAGAGTCCCACACTATTCCACTTCCAGAGCCATAGAGTCCTTCATCGCCTGATAACTCAACAGTCCGGATTGCTACGTTAAAGACCATGTCGCGATCGGGCGTGATGAATCCGATTGTCCCTGTATAGATAGCTCTTGGTTCTGTTTCAAGGGTTTGTATGAGTTTCATTGCCTTTATTTTGGGAGCTCCCGTTACTGATCCGGAAGGATAAAGCGCTTTGAACAGCTCATACAAGCCGATTTTTTCTCTCAGTTCACCCCGGATTGTTGAAACCATCTGATGAAGGGTCGGATAGGTTTCGGTTGCAAACAACTCCTCGGCTGCGATTGAACCCGGACGGCATATCCGGCCGAGGTCGTTGCGCAAGAGATCGACAATCATGAGATTTTCAGCACGGTTTTTTTTGCATTGAGTAAGACCCTCTTTAAAATGAGTATCCTCTTCGAAACTGCTTCCTCGCGGAGCAGTTCCCTTCATCGGCATGGTTTCAATGACCATTCCATGTTTTCTAAAAAAAAGCTCGGGCGAAAAGGAGAGAATGGTGCTTTCACCGCTGTTAAAGAAGGCGGTATATGATAAGGGTTGCACACCTCGCAATGCACAAAAAAGAGCTGATGCAGAGCCGCTGAAAATGAAGCGGTTGCGCCCGGTAAAGTTCACCTGATAGACATTGCCTGCGGCAATTTGATCTTTGATCACCAGGATCTTCTCTCGATACTTTTCACTGGAAAGATTGAACGATATCTCACCAGGGGAAGCCGATGGATGTTCAGAAAAAAACTCTTGGACTGCCCTCTCTGAATAATGTACCGGTGACCTGTAAACCCCAAACCAGGCTAGCGGCGAAGAGGCAATGGCTGCGGCATCGATGGAAAAAAGGGTTGGTTCGAAACCATAACCAACTTCATAACTCAGCCATCCGGCAAGAAAATATCTTTCGGCAAGTTTTTCCTCGAGCGTCTGGAAAAACCTTGTCAGGCCGGAAAGAGAGGAGAGAATAACCACCTCTACCGGTTCCGAAAAAAGCAGCGCTCCGCCATTAAACCCTTTAGAGAAAGCCGATTCAAACCAAAGTGAACCCTCCCTTGTGAGAGTATCGGCGATCAGGCGAGTGGTTGCCGATCCATCCATATCAAGCAGCGTCAATGATAATTGTTTTTTGCAGCACCGTTTCCAGCCATGATTTCAGATGTTCTGCGGCCCAGATTTCAATATCGGGCTCAAAGCGGGGGGTAAGGTGAAGAGTAATCACACTTCCTTTAAGCGTCACGTGAATCTTCTGGATGTTCTGCCGGTGGCCGCGTTCGAGACCGTTAGCCAGACGGAGAATTCCGGACAGCACATCAACCGCCCTTTTGGATGATGGTTTGAGGATGCTGTATGCAGCATGCTTCTCCGAAGGGGGGGATTTGCGGTGATAGCGGGCAACATGGGCAATAATCTCGATTTCACTTGGAGAAAAACCGCGGAGTTCACCGTTAAGGATGATATACTGACTATGTTTGTGATGTGAAGAAATGGAAATAAAGGACCCGATGTTATGCAGAAGTGAGGCACATTCGAGTAATTCCCGATAGGGTGCTTCAAGATGGTGCAACGATGTCAGACTGTCGAACAACTGAAGGGCGAGAGTGGCAACATGCTCTGAATGTTTGCGGTTCCAGTCGCAACGACACCCGAGTTCATAAACACTCTCCTTGCGTATATCAAGCTCAAATTCATGTTCCTGCTCACTCGATGCATTGAAGTGATCTTTAAGATAGTGAAGCACCATGCCCTCGCGCAGGGCATAATCTGACACAACGATTTCATTGAGATTGAAAAGCCTGAAAATCATATCCACAAGAATAAGGCCCGGTACAATCAAATCGACCCTGTTTGCGTCAAGACCGGTAAATTTTCTGCGTTCGGCAGAGCTTAGCGGAATCAGGGCAGTGTAAAGTGTCTGAAACTCTTTTCGGGAAAAGTGACTGTTGTTGAGTGACGCTTTACTTGCTCTGCCATTCATCGAACAGATCATACGGGCGATATTCAGAGCCGTCCCGGAGGAGGCTATAGCACGATTCACCTTCAATTTGGATGCTTTTGCAACAGCTGAAACCATCTCAGCCGAAAAAAACTGTTCAAGCATCTTGATGTCAGAACGGGCAATCGGATCTGTAAAAACAAACCGTTCATACATTCTTGCAACTCCGATTTTACGGCTCTCCAGAAGTTGCACTCCTTGATGATTCGCAATGATAAATTCAACAGAACCGCCACCGATATCGAAAAGAAGGTCAAACGTTGAACCAATCTTGACAGCGTTTCGAACCCCGTAATAGATGAATTCAGCCTCTTCACTGCCTGATATAATTCTGACTTTGAGGCCGGTTTCATCCCTGACCATCCGAAGAAAATCAAACCGGTTTTTTGCTTCACGGATAGCACTGGTCGCAAATGCAATAATGTTTTCAGGCGCAACGCCATGATGAGCAGCAAGAACAAGAAAATTCTTCAACGCAGCGATACCTGACTGCATAGCCTCTTCGTCAAGCATTTTCGTTGAAATACTGCCCCGGCCAATGCAAATCATATTTTTGACACGGTCAATTTCAACAATCCCCTTTCCCCTGCTCTCTTCGACAATGATCATGTGGAAGGAGTTGGTACCGAGATCAATGGCCGCCACTCTCAATTTTTCTGTCGCCATACCAATAGTCTGAAAGGGATTTAACAATGCGATACAAAATACATGTTTTGATGCCGAAAAGGAAAAGTACTGAGTTCTAACAGTGCTGAGGGTTGAGTTTGGATTGAAATTTAACAGGTCTGTGATGGTGGCCTTTTCTTCTTAAAGAGTTTTCAATGTATATTCAAGCCTTATGTCAGCAGATATCCTGCAATGTTCACGCTACCATTTTTTTTACGACTTGTACACTTTTTCCCCTTATGAAAAGAATCGACAGGTTAAAGTTTCGCTATGAAGTTGCGCGAAAAACCATTCATCTCTCATCTCTATCGATTCCAGTGATATATTACTTTATAAGCAGGGAAATTGCTCTGCTTCTGCTTGTTCCGCTTTTTGCCGGTTTTTTTCTGGTTGACCTGCTGAAAAATTTTTACCCGCCTGTTGCAAGATGGTATCACAGTACGTTTGATGCCATGCTGAGAAGCCATGAACTTGAAATAAAACCTTATCTGAATGGAGCTACATACATTACCATGGGAGCGCTTCTTCTGGTACTCTTTTTCCCTAAAATTATTGTCGTCGCCTCCTTTTCAATGGTTTCCATTTCAGATACTTTTGCGGCAATTATCGGAAAAGCGTTCGGAAAACACCGGTTTGGAGAAAAAAGTGTGGAGGGAAGTCTTGCTTTTTTTTTCTGTTCAGTTATTATTGTTGCCATTGTGCCGGAGATTAATGTGTTTATCGGCTTAGTTATGGCAATTGCTGCCACCTTGACTGAGGCCTTTATTGTGCGTATCGGCAGCTTCAAGGTAGACGATAACCTTTCCATTCCACTTGTCAGCGCATCGGTCGGTATGCTCTGTTATATGCTTGTCATGCCTGAACAAATTCCATACCTTTCGATTTGCCGATAGGCAATCCCCAGAATATCATGCAGACCGCTCTTACCGATTCAACTGAAATTGCCGCCGATTTCCTTAACTCTGGCGGAGTTGTTGCGTTTCCAACAGAAACGGTATACGGTCTGGGTGCCGGCATCTGCCATCCTGAAGCAATCAGCAAAGTCTTTCGTGCAAAAGGTCGTCCGGGGGATAACCCTTTGATAGTTCATATTTATTGCCTTGAACAGTTGGCTGATGTTGCAGCTGAGATAAATTCGGATGCGAGGCTGCTGATTGAACGGTTTTTTCCTGGACCTCTGACGCTTGTGCTGAAAAAAAATCCATGTGTCCCTGATTCTGTTACTGCAGGTCTTGAAACTGTCGGAGTCCGATGCCCGGCAAACCCGGTCGCACAAGAGTTTCTCAGCCGTTGTTCATGCCCGGTTGCTGCTCCTTCAGCAAATCTGTCGGGGCTGCCAAGCGCTACAAGCTGGGAATCGGTCTATGAGGATCTTAACGGGAAAATCGACTGCGTGCTTCGGGGAAAGCCTAGCACGATAGGTCTTGAATCGACCATTGTAGAGTGTTCAGGTTCTGTGCCGATTCTGCTCCGGGCCGGTGCCATAACCCTTGAACAATTGCAGGCTGTTCTGCCTGAAATCAGAGTGAATGCAGTCACGGATGAGCGGGAAGCACCGAAGAGCCCTGGTCTGAAATACCCGCATTATGCTCCCAAAGCTTCAATTCTCTTTTACAACGCCAATGAAACAGTAGCCATCGGACCTTCTTCAGCATATATAGGTCTTTCCGACCCCCCTGAAGGTGTTTCGTTGTTCAGAATCTGCTTGAATCTTGAGGAGTTTGGCCGTGAGCTGTTCAGATTTTTCCGGTACTGTGATGCTCAATGCATTAAGGTGATTTATTGTGAACTGCCTGCAGATACCGGACTCGGCAGAGCGATCCGTGATAGACTTCTGAGGGCGTCGGGGAGGCATTGACCTCCCCATGATGTGTTCAGAATGAGAGAGTACAGCCAACATGGAATGAACCGGGAGAACTTGTAGCACGTTCGTCGTTCCCGCTGCTGTAAACTTCTCTGTCACCATACCAGGTCATTTCGTATCGTGCTGCAAGCTTCATCTGCTGCATGACCTGCCATGAAGCGAGAAGAAAAATGGATTTGCCACGCCCGTTGAACAGCCCGAGAGTCGAGGTCAGAGGAAGATCATCTTCATAGGCATAAAGTGCAGCATCATAATCATCAGTATTGAAAAGGGTAAACCGCCCTTTTACGTTAAACTTTCCAGTATGGTAACCGGCCTGCTGATATATAAGCCATCCATACACTGCGGTATCACCTGAAAGATATTTATTGACCACTTTTTTGACCTCTCCCCTGCTTCTCAAATGCACGCGATCAGAAAAATCTCTATCACAATCAAGCCTGATGCGATTGGCGATTTTCGGCAGTGCTGACCAGAGTGGCTTGCTGCTGGTGCCCTGATTTGCCTGCTCTTCTTTATATTTATGCTGCAGCTGGAGATTCCAGCTGACCATCGGAGATTGCTTCCATAGCATGAATAGCCGAAAATCATTACCCTCAGAAGGATATTGGCAGTGATCGTCAAGCACGGGGAATGTGAAGAGATCGTAATAGGCACCAACTGAAAACAGGTCGGTTAGTTTTGCCTTGATGCCAAGATAGTCTCCCGCCTCGTTTGATGCACCGCCTCCCCTTTCAGCAAAGGCTCCGGCAAATGGTGAGAAAAAAGAATCTCCATATCGTCTCAGGGAAGCAATCGTACTGACACCATGAATAATCTCATACTCTGCACCAGCAGTCCATGATGCATCATTGGGCTTTTCAGAAAATGCCGCTTCTGCAAAAAGGCTTATTGTTCCAAGAGAGCAATCCGTATCTAAGCTGTAAAGGGTTGCTGAGGATTGATTTCCCATTGCAGCATAGGGTTCAAGCTTGTTGAGCGGTTCGGAATAATTGTAGAACAGCACGGTACCGCCGGTTTTGCAACTCAGGGGGCCTGTCTGATAATGATAGAGCAGATGTACACCGTAGAGGGTTTCAATAACGTTGTCTTTTCGGCTTATTTCAAGCAGGGTACGATGGTTTCCGGATTCATCAAAGCTGGTAATTAAACCACTGTTTTTATTGATGACCGCATCCACATGGTTTGCCGAATAAAATGAAGTAACCTCAAAAGGATCGAACTTCAGAGTCGTGGCCGCACCTTGCAGAAAACCGCTTTCGGAACTTGATGTACAGGACGATAGCGGCTTTGATGTAAGCCGTACACTACTGGTCGGATCGGAGCCTTTTGCGAAATATCGGTTCTGTCCAATGAGCAGCCCTTCACCAAAATTGAGCCGATAGCTGCCGATTACCGCATTTTTAATAATGCCGAGTTCATAGGCATGGATGCTTAGTGATGTAAAGTCTGCAATGTCGGGTTCCCCGATATCTTTTTGTTGAACCAGACTTCCCTTAAAGTGAGGAGCAGAAAACAGCAGGCGATGACAGAGGTTGTAATTTTCACCGCTGTATGCACCGTTTATTATACCTTTACGTTCAGTTGTTTCCCACAACAGCCGGCTATTGAGGGTCACTGTTGGTGCAGAGGAGCCTGATGCTGATGTTTCAGGGGAAACCTGATTGTTTTGCAGCTGAATATATGGTTCAATAGTGGCCGTTTTCTCTTTTCCGATAAGAGGCTCGAGTTCCTGAAGGGAAAGAATCGCTCCCTTCTCGGTGCGATAAGAGAGAATGGCATGAGCATCGAATGTGGTCAGCCAGGGAAGTTGTCGCAGCTCATCAGCATCTGCATTATTGAGAGAAATCCGGTTGTTCTTCAAGCTCTCAATGAATTCGAACAGCTGCTCAAGATTTGTTTCTGATTCTGCGCTGTCGAAAAGTTGCTGAAGATCGTGATTTTCAGCATGGAGAACTGGAGGTGGGCAAAAAGAAGCTGTCAGAAAAAATAAAATCGTCAAGACTTTGGGGAGTACATGACGTTTGAGTGCAATGAAAAGCTGTTGCATAACCATTCAGGGTTTTGTGCGTTAACAAAACCGGCTGATGGCTTATTGGCTTTCCGTCAACTTATAGAGTTCCTGAACCTCATTGCGGCTCAGATATCGCCATTCGCCCCGCCGGAGTTCACCAGCCTGGAGACCTGCATAAGCAACTCTTTCAAGCCGTTTAACCTCAAAACCGAGGGTTTCGAACATTCTCCGGACCTGGTGGTTCTTTCCTTCATGAATGCTCAGCAATACCTGCATGCCATCGTCGAGTATTTTTGCCCTGCAGGGACTGACCTTTTCCCCGGTGTCTTTCAAACGCATCCCTCCTGTCAACTGCTGCAGGAGATTTGGCGTAAATTTTTCAGCAAGCACAGCAATATACTCTTTTTTTACGTTTGACGAAGGATGCATAAGTTTATGTGCAAGGGTACCGTCATTGGTCAAGAGAATGACACCTGTTGTTTTCCTGTCAAGCCGGCCTACAGGAAACACCCGTTCCTTGACGTCGATATAATCGAGCACCATTTCCCGATTTTTTTCGTCACTGTTGGTGGTAATGACGTTTCGGGGTTTGTTCAACAGGATGTATACCTTTCTTGCCTCCGGCTGAGCAAACCGCTCGCCGTCGATTATTACCTCGTCGCGGGACGGATCAACCATTATCCCCGGTTTTGTAATCACCGTGCCGTTTACCATAACCCGTCCGTCAAGAACAAGCTGGTCGGCTGCCCTCCGTGATGCTATGCCGCATGATGCCAGAAACCGGTTGATTCGTACCTCATCGTCTTTACTGCTCTTTTTCATTCTTTTGAATCGTCTCCTCTTGATTGTTTTCGCATAATGGTCTCTGCTTTACCCTCATGCAGGGTCAGGGACTCCTGCTCTTCATGCTCCTGAAGAATTTCCTTGATCTCGCGAAGTTTTGGAAGGTCTTTTAATGAAGACAAGTGAAACAGATCCAGAAACTCCTTAGTGGTACCGTACTGCAGTGGTTTACCTGGAGAATCCGCCCTGCCTCGAACCTCTATGAAGCCGCGAAGAAGAAGCCTGTCAAGAGCATAATCAGGGCTCACACCGCGAATCTGCTGAATTTCCCCCCGGGTCACCGGCTGATTATAGGCAATAACGGCAAGAACTTCAAGAAGAGAGTGGGAAAGCCTTCTGCGGATGTCAGGGGCTAGTAGTTTTTTCAGGATGTCGCCGAATTCCGGCCTGGAAAGAAAACGGTATCCACCGGCAATCCGGTGGATATGAAAAGTCCTTCCGGTTTCAGCATACTCTGCATTGAGTTGATCAACAATTGACTGAAACTCACTGGAATCAAGATCCTTTCCGGTAACCTGTCTGATTGTCTGGAGGGTAACAGCTTCCTCAGAAGCAAAAATGACAGCCTCGATATATTGCTGCAACTGCAGGTCGTGCTTGTGCACATTCTTCCTTTATATATTTGAGAAGAGGCCTATTTTGTCCGGGCAGTCGAGAAATTATGGTCGAGGCATATACCCTCTTCATAATTATACCATAACTGTTGACAGGGGAAATTGTTTTCGTAAAGGGCCTTACCGATAATGACAGAATCCACGCCACATGACTTAAGCTCATCGAGCCGTTTCAAATCCCCGGTATTGGTAACTCCACCAGAAGCAGTAATTTTCATCCTTGTTTTTTCAGCAAATCTTTTGGTGCTTTCATAACCAAACCCCTGCATCATGCCGTCACGGGTTATATCTGTATAAATCACTCGTTCAATTCCCATCTCTTTCATCTGGAGTGCAAGATCGTAATCCTTCAACCCACTGCTTTCAGTCCACCCTTTAATCTTCGGAACACCGTTCTCAGCATCGATACCAACGACAATCTGTGATGGGCGATACGTTTTTAATAATTCTTCGATTAATTTAGGATGAGTCACAGCCGCTGAACCAATAACCACTCGACCAACACCTATATCAAGATAGCGCTTGACTGCATCAAAAGAGCGAATACCTCCACCGACCTGAACCGGAATATCAAGATTACTTAAAATTTCCCTGATTTTCTCAAAATTGACCATCTCTCCGGTAAGTGCTGCATCAAGGTCAACAACATGCAGCATCTTGGCATTTTGCTTGCGCCAGATAATTGCCATGTCAAGGGGATTGTCGAGATATATTTTTTTCTTGCTGAAATCACCACGGGTCAACCTCACACACTTCCCGTCCTTAATATCTATCGCTGGAATAATTAACATAACAGAGTAAAAAAATCGGTTTTAACACTCGGCAAAGTTTTTCAGTACCTTTAATCCTGCATCAGAACTTTTTTCCGGATGAAACTGAACTGCAAAAATACCATTTTTTTCGATAGCCGAACAAAAGTTTTTTCCGGCGAACCAGGTTGTTGCTGCGACTGCATCAACTGAGAGCGGCTCGCAATAATAAGAGTGCACGAAATAGAAAAACGTGTGATCCGGAATTCCCCGAAAAAGAACGCTCTCTTTCTGCTGATCAACCGAATTCCAGCCTATCTGGGGTATCTTGTCGGTGTCGCTCATGAAACGCAGAACCCTGCCTGGAATCAGGTTCATTCCCTTGTAATCGCCCATTTCCTCGCTGTCAGTCAACAGCAGCTGCATACCAAGACATATGCCGAAGAGCTGTCCTCCTTTATCGACATGCTCGGCAACTGCTTCAGTAAACCCTGATGCATTGAGTGACTCGATAGCCTGTCCGAAAGCACCAACTCCTGGCAGGACTACTTTTCGATAGCCTGCAAGTTTACCGGGATCACTGCTGACGATGGCCTTGACGCCAAGGTAGTCAAATGCCTTGAGAACAGAACGAAGATTTCCAGCACCGTAATCGGCTATAAAAACCATAAAAAAACCTTTAAAAGTCCAGAAAAACAGTCGATAAAGCCCCTGGAACCGGACTGCCTCATTTCCTGTTCATTTTTATATTCAATCAATAATGCTTATTATAATAACTTTTTCACCTTACAGGAAAACCGAAAAGCCTCTATCATCATACGAAATCGAAAAGCAAATGCATAAGATTGTTTCTGCCATATTTTTAGCTGAAAATATCAAAAAAATTGAAATAGAGGCGCCGCGTATTGCTAAAAAAAGAAAAGCAGGTCAGTTTATCATGCTAAGAGTTGGCCTGTCGGGTGAAAGAGTCCCGCTGACCATTGCCGATTCTGATCCTGAAAAAGGCACTATCACCATCATTGTCCAGGGAATGGGTAAATCCACAAGAGAGTTGAACACCAAAGTTGCCGGCGACACTATCAGTGACATTGTCGGTCCACTTGGAACTCCGTCGCATATTGAAAAGTTCGGTACGGCCGTCAGCATCGGCGGGGGTGTGGGTACAGCAATTGCCTATCCGACTGCAGTCGCTCTTAAGAAAGCAGGAAATTATGTGATTACCATTAACGGTGCCCGCTCAAAAGAGCTTGTGATCCTTGAAAACGAAATGAAAGCAGTGAGTGATGAAGCATACATTACAACTGATGACGGATCATACGGTTTTCATGGCTTCGTCACCCAGAAACTTCAGGAACTGATAGACTCCGGGAAAAAAATCGATTATGTGCTCGCCATAGGACCAATTCCGATGATGAGGGCTATAGCTGAGGTCACACGGCCCTACAATATCAAAACCATGGTCAGTCTCAACCCTGTTATGGTTGATGGCACCGGCATGTGTGGCGGCTGCAGGGTTGCGGTGGACAATCAGATTAAATTTGCCTGTGTTGACGGTCCTGAATTTGATGCTCACCATGTCGATTTTAAAAACCTTACTGACCGGAACAAATTGTACCTGCCGGAAGAAAAACAATCAGCTGAAGCATTTGCACACAAATGCAACATGCAATAAGCAGGAAGACAATATCTGTTATTTTTTTACTCTGTCATGATGACTTTTCCTGCATTATTTCTTTGCAGGGATGGTTTTTTTTGCATCAACACACCATTTTTTTAATGAAATAACTATGGCCACACAACGTATCACGACCAAAGAACGCCTTGCCATTCCGCGCCAGGAAATGCCTTCTCAGAGAGCGGATGTCAGGAATAAAAATTTCAAGGAAGTGAATCTTGGCTATACGGCTGAACTGGCACAAACAGAAGCGCTTCGTTGTATTCAATGCAAGGATCCAGTTTGCATTAAGGGATGCCCGGTTAACATCAAAATAGATCAGTTTATCAAGCTTATCGCGGACGGCAATTTTCTGGGCGCCGCAAGAAAGATCAAGGAAGATAATGTACTTCCGGCAATCTGCGGCAGAGTGTGTCCACAGGAAGACCAGTGCGAAAAAGCCTGTATTCTTACAAAAAAACATAAATCAGTCGCTATAGGGAACCTGGAACGGTTTGCGGCCGATTACGAGCGGGAAACCGGTAATGTGGAGCTGCCAACCGTAAGAGCTTCAACAGGCAAAAAAGTTGCGGTTATCGGCAGTGGACCGGCCGGGCTCAGCTGCGCCAATGATCTTATCCAATTGGGCCATTCGGTCACGGTTTTTGAGGCGTTACATGAACTCGGGGGCGTTCTGGTCTATGGCATTCCTGAATTCAGGCTTCCCAAGGAGATTGTAAAGTCAGAAATTGACGGGTTGAAACTGCTTGGTGTCACGTTTATAACCAACACTGTCGCCGGACGTTCAATCACTGTAGACGAGCTTCTGAAGGAAGAAGGATTTGACGCTGTCTTTATTGGAGTAGGAGCCGGTCTGCCATGGTTCATGGGTATACCTGGTGAAAATCTCCTCGGGGTTTATTCTGCAAATGAGTTTTTAACCAGGGTTAACCTGATGAAGTCGTATCAATTCCCTGACAATGACACTCCTGTGTTCAACTGCAAGGGGAAAAATGTTGCAGTGTTCGGTGGGGGTAATACTGCTATGGATGCCGTTCGAACAGCCAAAAGACTGGGCGCTGAACATGCCTATATCGTTTACCGCCGTTCAGAAGCTGAAATGCCTGCACGTCTTGAGGAAGTTCATCACGCAAGGGAGGAGGGAATTGAATTCCTCATGCTCATGAACCCTTTGGAATTTGTCGGTAATGAACAGCAATGGCTTACGGGGGCAAAATGCCTCAGGATGGAACTTGGCGAACCAGACGACTCCGGTCGCCGGCGTCCTGTGCCGATAAAAGACTCTGAGTTCATACTGCCGATCGATATGGCAGTCATCTCTATCGGCAACGGTTCCAATCCGCTGATCAAACAGACTACACCGGATATCGAGGTCAGCAAACGTGATACCATTGTGGTAGATATCAACACCATGGCCACATCAAAGGATGATGTCTATGCCGGCGGCGATATTGTAACCGGTGGTGCAACTGTTATCCTGGCAATGGGTGCAGGGCGTACTGCTGCCAGAGCTATTCATGAAAAGCTTTCCGCAACTGCTCGACCCGCCCACGATTGACTCCAAGGTCCGAAATACCGAGCCTTGAAGCCGATCGGACATGGATAACTCCTTCGCTTGCGCTTAACCGGAACTCAACGTCATCGATAAAGCCAAAAACAGGCACCGTAAAGGTCGACCAAAGATACTCTTTGCTTTCGTCTTGCACTGTTCCGCCCTGTGCTCTGATAACAAGCTTCAGAGCAGCCCAGGCCTGCTCAGGAAAACCACTGAAGGCTAAGGGGGCAATCTTAAAAACTGGATCCGTACTTTCACTGCTCACACAGTTCGGTGTGCCTGGACATGCTCTCAACTTTCCGCTTACCAGCTGCGGCTTTTCCTTGGGCTGAGGCCATAAACCAGAGAGCTGACTGGTTAGAGCGGCTACTGCATCACTGAATATATCCATGAATTTTTCTCCATTTTGATGACATGCAGATCAAACTATCCTTCTATCCTCGAAGCCAGCTCTTCAGCCATTTTTTTATCAACAAGTTTAACAGTGATTTCAGCAATTTCACGAGCGGTATTGACATGAAAAACTGAAACCTCAAAAACATCGGCCATTCGCACAATCGCAGTTAAGTCCTTGATATATTTGCTGATCCCAAGAAAACTGAGGGGAAGAAGACACTTCACATGAAAGGGATTACTTAAAAAAATACCATAAGGCTGGACTTTCAGCACTGAACCGGTAAACAGTTGGCCGATATCGGGAAGACGAACAGAAAACTCCTGCTCACTGCCTGAAAGAGCACCCTCAATACGCGCTGTATCACCTTGCCGGACCTGCTCGATCCGTTCTTTAAGAACTGAGATGTCACCATAAACTATTCCCGGCTCGGCAAGCAGCTCTCTTGCGCTCAAGCCCTGCGTGGAATAAACGATAACCTCCTTCCCCTTCTCTTTTAAAGCCCTGAGCAAAGGAATAAAATCACTGTCGCCGCTGAACAGGATAAACGTATCGTACTGATCAATACCGATTAAAGCATCAACAACAAGTTCAACATCAAGATTGCCTTTCATGACAATCACGCCTGTTTCCTTATTGAAAATTTTTTTGACCGATTTCGAAGTGATCCTGTAACCGTGTGCAATCAACACTCTGGTAAATGCCGCATTTTCCTCGGAAACAGGTTCAGATGCCGGAACATAATAATTTGCCTGAACCGAGGCATACCCTGACATAAAAAATGCCATAAGACGGGAAAAATCAATCTGCCAGCCAAGATGACGCTGGGTAAAAAAAAGGTTTGCACCATCTATAAAAACAGCAGCGCGGCCCATACTCTCTATTTCTCTTATGATTAGTGTTGCATAATGACCCTAACTGTAACAGTAAACATCTGGCGGGCATTAACCATTCAATTTTACAAAGCAGGGAATGTGAACCCTCTCAAGCTCGTGATCTGCCGTGCAGCATCAATTACTCTCGATGCGAGGTATGCTGTAAACAACGGAGTACTATTGAGACAGGGAATTGATCTCGCTTTGCTGACTGATGAAGAGTGAAGAAGCTCTCCTGCCCGATGTATGGTTTCATTCCCATCTGCAAAATAGCCGCAGCCAAAAAGATCTACGCCAACAGAACTCGCTTTTTTATCTTCTTTAAACATTGCCAGGACCTCTTCAAATGAAGGTCTGGTCCACTCTCCGCCGACATTGTGGTTGAGATAAACCGTCATAATCCTGCTGTAAGGGTTCCTTGGATCACTCAGCATAAGTGCCTGAAGGCGCTCTGCAAACTGTATGGTTTCCTCTCGACCGGTTCGGAAAAGAGGAGAATCGCCCTTTGCATCTTTAACCAGTGTGCCATGAAAAAGAAGCAGCAGAACTCTTCTTTCGTTGTGTTCAGCCGACTGTGGTCGACAATGTTCGGAGACATCCTCAAATAAATAATCACAGTAGATGGAGCAGAGCCTCTCATCGCTCCAGAACCTGCTGAGTACTTTTACTTTTCCAAGTTCCTCCGGACTGTGAGAGGCTGCCAGACAGGAACAGAGCTGACCACAGGATAGTGTGTTGTCAATGGGCGACATGGAAACAATCACCTGTCCATCGTATAATCGTGTCCGTTCAATAATCTGCTCGACATAGGGCGGTGAGGCTGAAAATGCAGCATGTACCTCGAAGTCGAATGCCGCTGCAGATGGTGAACTGTCAAGATACTGCTGCAAAGCTCCAGCCTGATCGCGCGTAATCCGATTATGCGGTGAGCACTGGGCGTTGGTACGGGAGCGAATGAGCTTTTTGAGCGATGAGGTAACTGCTATCGTCTTCTGCAAAGAACCTGGGATATGCATGATCTGCGAGGCATGAGCCAGCGTCTGGCGGGTCACCCTGTAGTTTTCCATGAAACGGGTAGTTTCAGCCTCTCCATGCGCTGCCAGGATAACAGCTATTTTCATCTCATGACTTTCGAACAGTGATGATCTTGACATCCAGGCCTTCACGTAAACTCTTTTCTGGAACCAGCGCAATTTTATCCCCCTTCTTAAGTCCCTGAAGGACTTCAATAAAGGTCATATCGCTGGCACCCTGCCGAATAAGCTGTTTTTTCAATCGACCATTATCAATTTTCCATACATAGCTTTGATGGTTTTCCTCAAACACAGCACTTTTCCTGACGAGAAGAGCGTGCTGCCTGATATTGTATATAATGTTTGCAGTAGCGGTCATTCCAGCCTGGATATTGCTCACCGGTTTTATAAATGTGAGATAAATCTTTGAGGTCTTTGTTATCCTGTCTGTCTGGGGCACAATACGGGAGACAACTGCTGAGATGCGTTTATCGGGATAGGCATCAAAAGCAACGGTGGCGGCCTGACCGTTGCGGATCTTCGGAACATCAAGTTCGTCAACCTCTACACTGACCAGATAACTCGATGTATCAACAACTCTTGCAACCAGAGTACCGGCGGTGATATAATCACCCTCCTTAACGTTCTGCCATGTGATCGTACCGGAAAAAGGGGCCCTGACGGTCAGTTTTTTGAGATCATCTTCACGCATCTTTACAAGAAAAGCTTTCTGCCGAAGCAGCTCTTCTGCCTGAATGCGGCTTTTTTCGGCATCATCAACCTCCTGACGGGATATAGCCCCTTCTTTAAAAAGGTTTTTCTTTCTGTTACTTTGAAGAGTGTTATCTTTCATCAATGCCTCCTGTTCATTAAAGGCCGCCTTGGCCTGACGAACGGTAAGATCAGGTGCAGGACTGTTGAATTCAAGAATTTTCTGACCGGCTCTGACTTTCTGGCCTTCGAGCGCACCGACATAACTGACTGTTCCTGAATATTCAGCACTGAGGCTGGCAACGGCATCTGCCTCGACAAACCCTGTACCATAGATGGCCTGAACGAGTTCTGCATAAGTAACCTCGCCAGCCTCAATATCGACAGTATTACCTCTGGTGATCAGGAAAACAACAGTCGCAATAAAAACAACTGCAAGAGCTATGGAATATTTTGGAAGAAATTTTTGCAGGGACTTCATTAGTACTGTTAATTATATATTCATCATAAGGAAGTTACATGTTTTGAACTTTTTATCCATTCTGACCTTGGTTTTTCCATAATTTTATCAATCTTTAAGCACATTTTTCTTTCCCTGATAATCTCTGACAATACAATACCGTGAGTATTGCATAAAAAACTAATAATCTACACCTTCAATGGGCGATAATCAAAGTTTACAGAAAAGCTTTCTTGAAACAGTAAAGTTCGATGACAAAGGACTTGTTCCAGCGATTGTCCAGGACCATGAAACAGGGAAAGTCCTGATGATGGCATGGATGAACCGTGAGAGCCTTGAGATGACACTGGACAAAAAGAAAGCCTGTTACTGGAGCCGCAGCCGACAGGAGCTCTGGCTGAAAGGGGAATCTTCCGGAAACATGCAATCGGTTCACGACATTCTGATTGACTGCGACGGCGACACCCTGCTGTTAAAGGTTTCCCAGATAGGCGGAGCTTGCCATGCCGGTTATCACTCCTGCTTTTATCGCAGGGCTAAAGATGATACAACGCTGGAAATCTGTGATACACTGATGTTTAACCCTGAAGAGGTATATGGTAAAAAAAGCTGACATGGCTGTAAGTCCATCAAAAGAGAGCGCAAAATCCCTTAACAAGTCTAAATCAAGAGCCTCGATTCGGCGAATGTTTGACGAGGTTGCACCGACCTATGATTTTTTAAATCATCTGCTGAGTCTGGGAATAGATAATTACTGGCGGGCCAAAGCAACCAGCAAGGCAAAAAAACTCCTTGAAAAAAATCCCGCGCCAAGAATTCTTGATGTTGCAACCGGCACTGGTGATCTGGCTGACTCTATGGCGAAAATATCAGGAGCAAAAGTAACTGCTCTTGACCTTTCGCCTGAAATGCTTGCACTGGCCCGAAAGAAGTACCCGCAAATCACCTTTATCGAAGGATATGCGGAAAAACTGCCGTTTCAGGATGCCAGTTTCGATGTTGTCAGCGCAGGGTTTGGCGTGAGAAATTTCGAAGACCTTGGAAAAGGAATGCGTGAGTTTCACCGTGTTCTGAAACCAGGCGGGTATGCGCTTATTATTGAGCCGATGATCCCGCGTAATGATGTGATGAAAAAACTTTACCTGATCTATTTTAAAAAGGTGCTGCCCAGAATCGCCGGATTGTTCAGTAAATCAAGTTTTGCCTATGACTACCTGCCCCACTCTGTCGAACATTTTCCGCAGACTCAGGCATTCATTGCTATTCTGAAAAATAACGGGTTCAAAAAAGCTGAGTTTTTTCCGATGACCTTTGAAACCTCGATTCTTTACATTGCCGGCAAGTAAAACGGGCTCTCCTTTCAAACAGCACATACCGACAGAACATCAGACCTGACGGTATTGCTGATAAAAAAAGAATCGTCGAAGGATCGGTATCAAACCCAGATAAGCACCAACACCAAGAGTATCCGCCAACAGATCAGCTACTTCTGCAGAGCGGTAGGGCAGAAAGGATTGGACGATCTCTATGAGGATCCCGTAACTAATCAGCACAATAATCTTGAGCAATCCGAAACGACTTCTTGGAAAGGCAAAATCCAACAGAAACGCAAGGGTAAAAAACGCAAGGCAATGAAGTACCTTATCGCCATTCGCTACAGGTACCGATATCCCATTGCGGATTGTAGCCTGCCAGCTTATAAAAACCAGAGTTACGACCAATAACAGTCGGAAGGCAATCATCACACGCAGTTGTTTATCGTTCACGTTGAATAACTGTTTTAATTGGTTCATGATTGATTGATTTCATTTCAGCTCGGTATTTCGTAAAATTACGGCAGGCATGCTCCTCCTTCAACCGGTCTGCATGAATTTTCTTGATAAGCTCCACAACCTTTAGAGGATCCGTAACATGGAAAATCATGTGCATATCGCTTTTGTTGAAAAGCTTCCGCTCCATCACTTCATTTTCCAGCCATAAAAGTAGAGTAGTCCAGATTTCACCATACAGAATAATCGGCGTTTCGCAGATATGTTCCACCTGTACAAGCTGCCATGCATAAAAGAGCTCGAGCAGGGTTCCAATGCCTCCTGGAGCCACAACCACTGCGTCAGAGAGTGCCATGAAAGTATCAAGCCGGTTGCTGAAAAGGCTGAACTCCTGCTTGATATCAAGAAAATCATTCGGATTCTGCTCTCTGGGCAATCTGATGTTCAGGCCGATGGAGCGGCTTGCAGAGTGAGCGTTTTTCGTCCCGGCATTTGCAGCCTGCATCAGTCCGGGGCCGCCGCCTGTCACAATATCAAAGCCCGATTCCGCCAGGCCTCTGGCTATTTCAAAAACATCCTTATAATCCTTATCCCCTTCCTGAATTCTGGCTGATCCGAATATTGCCACCCGGTAATGAAGATCCATGACTCTCCTTTTGAAAAAAGTGTTTTCGCTCTCCTTCCCCCTTAAAGCATAGCTTCAAACTCATCCTCTGATACTACCCTGACTCCAAGCTTCACAGCTTTGTCAAACTTGCTGCCCGGATCATGTCCGGCGACAACCATACCGGTTTTTTTACTGACCGAACCGACAACCCTGCCTCCCCGCTCAATCACCAGCTCGGAGGCTTTCTGACGATCATAGCGATCAAGGCCTCCTGTAAAGAGCACAGTGATTCCTTCAAAATTACGATTAACCTGCTCTTTCCGCTCTGAAGCATTCAATGGCAAACCAGCTGTTTCAAGCTTTTCAAGAAACTCCGATACTGAAGGTTTTGAAAAAAAGTCGCAGATACTCTTGGCAACCACCGGCCCGATATCCGGCACCGTTGCAAGCTCCACCTCGCTTGCCTGCCTGAGTGCTGAAAGTGATGGATAAGCACTCGCCAGTTCGCGAGCCGTGGCACGACCGACGTGACGGATGCCAAGAGCGTAGAGCAACCGTTCGTAACTTTTCTGACGGCTTTCTTCAAGAGCACGCAGAAGATTTTGCGCCGATTGCCGGCCCATCCGTTCAAGTCTTTCGAGCTGCGGCTCCTGCAATAGATAAAGATCTCCAGCATCCTTTACAAGCTTTAAGTTGACAAGCTGATCGACCAGCGCTTTGCCGAGATTTTTGATATCCATCGCATCCCGCGATGCGAAGTGCAGCAGCCTTCCCCTGATCTGGGCAGGGCACTCATCCTCATTGGGACAGTAGGAGCTTACCTCACTCTCAGGCTTTTCAAGAGGTGTACCGCACTCGGGACACACCGAAGGTACCTGAACTGCTTCAGCATCTGAAGGACGCTCATCAAATACAACACTGATCACCTTGGGAATCACTTCGCCTGACTTTTCAATAATCACCCGGTCATGCACCATAATGCCAAGGCGCTGAATCTCATCAAAGTTATGGAGAGTAGAACGCGAAACTGTTGAGCCGGCAAGCAGCACCGGTTCCAGTTGTGCAACCGGAGTGATGGTGCCAAGTCTGCCAACCTGAAAAACAACGTCATGCAGCACAGTTTTTGCCTGCTGAGCCGGATATTTGTAGGCAATTGCCCATCGAGGGCTTTTAGACGTAGCGCCAAGTTTTTCCCAAAGCCGGGCATCGTTGAGCTTCAGTACCACACCGTCGGTTTCGTAGGGCAGCTTCCATCGTTTTTCATCCCACTCCTGGATAAACCTGCTGATATCCTGTAGTTCATGGCACAGCCGGTAGTTATCGCCAGTATAAAACCCAAGCTTTTCGAGGTGCCTGAGTCTCAGGAATTGCGATGCATCCTCTTCATCATAACCTTTCAGAAAATATGCAACAAAACTCATGTTGCGGCGGGCAACCTCAGCGGAATCCTGCAGTTTGAGCGACCCTGCAGTTGCATTGCGGGGATTTGCAAACCGGTCTTCCTCCGGACGGCTTTCATTAAGCTGCTCAAAATCCTCCTTGCGCATAAACACTTCGCCACGCACCTCAATCTCGCTCTCTTCACTTTCAGCGAAAAGGTTCCCGAAATCAGGTAACCGCAAGGGTATGGCTTGAATCGTTTTAATGTTTGCAGTAATATCGTCACCCTGAAAACCATCACCTCGTGTGGCACCGCGAACAAGTATACCCTTGCGATACAGCAGGCTTACGGCAACCCCATCGAACTTCAGTTCGGCAACCATATCCTGCTTGTGGACACCTTCAAGAACAAGAAGCTTTTTAAGCCGATTGTAAAATTCCTCCAGATCACCAAAAGAGTATGTATTCGAAAGGCTCAGCATGGGTTCACGATGCTGCACCGTAGGGAATACCCTGGTAATAGTTCCTCCAACTCTCTGCGATGGACTGTCGGGAGTGACAAGATCCGGAAACTGCCGTTCAAGGGTTATAAGCTTTTCGAGAAGCCTGTCAAAGTCGTAATCGGAGAGTTCAGGCTTTGCTTCGATATAATAGAGAGAGTTATGGTGCTCAATCTCTTTGCGAAGGTGCGCTATAATCTCCCGGGCGCTTGTGATATCTCTCATTGATCAAGAACAAAGTTATCTGACTGGTGAAAATGCCCAACCGGCGAGATTTTTTAAAAATCCTACAGAGCCCTGAACTCCGAGCTTCTCCCATGTCACCATCAGCACTTTCGGATAACGCAAGGCAAGCCGAAACATGACCTGCATTAAATCCTCAATCTTCATCTCATCACGGAACATCGCCTGACGGTAGCGCTCGGGCAGTTCATCAAGAACAATCATGACCTCATTCATCAGATCATTGACAAAGTTCGGCGCATCGGTAGCGGAGTTAAAGCACATGTACTTCATGAGATTCGCCATCGATGCAACATTGGGTTCGTAGGCACTGATTTTTTCCAGATGCTTTTTTGAAAAATTGTTTTCGGCTATAGCATGGTCAAGATCAGCCGTCAAATGCGGCAGGTTGCGAACCATGGAACCAAACCCGCAGAAAGTAAGTGGCGAAGCAAGTGAAGCAGCGTCACCGAAAAGAATAATCCGGTCATCGGCAATTTCGCGTGTCCGGTTGAACCCGTTATGAAAATACGCTGGAATAATGCCATAAACAGGGCGGTGAACAACAAACTCCGTGCCGATTTTTTTATACTCGGGAAGCTTTCTGAAATAGGTATCAAAAAGTCCGAGCAGTGACTTGTCGTTCGGTGAGTCCGCCTCGTCATAAAAGAAAAGATAGGTGATATACTGCGACTCTTCAGCGGGAAATCCTTCCCAGATAAGCTGCCGTCCCCTTCCCGGAACCATGTCGGCAGGGCCTATGCTGGCGAGAATTTCACCGGTATCAAAATCAGCATCTAAAAAGCCACTGGCTATGGTACCAACTGTAGGGCAGACATGCGTTTGAGGAACTCCTTCGTTAAGCTGCATGGCGATGGGAGAGAGTATCCCCATGACATCAACAAGCACTTTAGCCTTGTAATAGATTGCCTGACCTTTGTTATCCTCAACCTTGACAACAATATGGTCGTCAAACCGGTAACAGCAGGAAAAGGATCTCTCTGCAAGAATAGTGCTCCCCTGAACCTCCATCACCTTCTCTTTTGCCATGCAAAGGAGCTTGTCTGCATTAACAGCACAATCGAGTACATTTTTCATAGAGAGCCTCTTCTGACTGCCATCCGGCTTGTAAAACTCAACCCAGCCGGTCTTGTAGCGACGGACAATAACCGAGTCAACTTCGCTCTCTGTAAACAAACCTGTAGCTGAGAGTTTCAGAAGCTCCTGTCTTGAAATATTCCAGTCTCTGGTGGATTTGGCTGGTGTCTGGCGATCAAAAACCATAACCCTCCGACCATACTTTTTCGCCATCACAGCTGCGTGGAGCAGACTGAGCGTCCCGCCTGCATAAATCAAATCATACTCGCCGCTGATAACAGCATTTTTGGGCAAGTTGATTCCAGGTATAATCACTTGCCGAACAGGATGCTTCAACAGCTCCCAGTAACGATCAACTTCTTTGATGCGGCGAAGATGCTGCTCTCCATCCTCAAGAGATGAAAACGCTTTGTAAAGATAAGGGTAAGTCAGCTTGATCTGATTGAGTAACAATGACATAGATAACTATGGTATAGGATATTAATGCTGATCATGCATCCGGAATTCAGTGGTATATTCTGCCATCGGCCGCAACTGAACGTCGCTTTCAATCATGCCGTCAACAAGATTGATCCTCCGCCCCGCCCGGTTTGCAAACTCCTCATCGTGAGTAACGACAATAACGGTCTGATGCAGCTCCCTGTTGAGCCGGTCAAAAAGATTATAGACATTGTTCGCAGAACGGGAATCGAGATTGCCGGTCGGCTCATCACCAAGGAGCACCTTCGGCTCGTTTGCCAAAGCACGGGCAATGGCCACACGCTGCTGCTGACCTCCTGAAAGCTGGTTTGGCTTGTTGGTGTACTTGTTCTGCATCTCAACCAGATCGAGCAGCATCTTCGCTCGATCCCTGATCTCCTTTCTGCTGCGCCTGCCATTGATCATCATGGGCATACTGACATTATCGACAGCGTTAAACTCAGGCAGTAAAAAATGAAACTGATAGATAAACCCTATCTTTTCATTCCGGATCTTGTTCATTTCCTTTTCACTCTTTTCGTTAATCGCCTCCCCATCAAGCCACACCTTCCCTGATGTTGGCTTGTCAAGCCCTCCCATGATGTAGAGCAATGTGGATTTACCCGAACCGGAGGGCCCGGTAATAGCGACAAACTCCCCTGCCATTATTTCTACGGAAAGTTTGGGAATGATGGTCTGACGTATATCCCGGGAAAGCTCAAGCTCCTTGCGGATACCCTCAAGTTTGAGAATGACTGCAGCCATCAGTTACTGTTTCCGTAATGTTGTTTTGTCAATCCTGCCGTTAACGTCATTAGCTTTTTACAGATAGTGCCTGTATCGTATTATATAACAAAAAAGCCCCGAAAGAGGCAGCTGAATTGTGGAAAAACTGCACGCTCATGCAGGGAAAATCCAAATACCAAAATCAGACCTAAAAATGGCATCTTCACGCTAACGCCGGATATGCGTTCTTACAGTCATGTATTTTACTTGGCACACAGAGGAAATTTAGTAGTAATTTTATGGAAGCAGTCATTCAGACAACCTGAACAGCTTGACTTGACAACAAGAAGCGACAATGATACATATACCGACACATCGTGCACCGACTCATCCGGGAGAGATGCTTCTTGAGGAGTTTTTGAGCCCTATGGAAATTACTCAGCGACAGTTAGCTGATGCTATCCACGTTCCGTATCAGCGGGTTAATGAAATCATCAATGGCAGACGGGGTGTAACTCCAGCTACGGCGCTGAGACTCGCGAAATATTTTAACCTTTCGCCTGACTTCTGGATGAATCTCCAACAGCGATGGGATCTCTATTATGCAAAAAATGCTGAGGATCACCTGTTGCAAAGCATAACCCCTTTAGCTCAGAGAGTGACCAACCTACAAATAGAGACCACGTGCCGCTTATAGGAAAGTACCAGACAAGGATCCTTCCGATAGCAGCCATTTATGGCGGTAATGCTTCGGGAAAAACAAATTTGTTCAAAGCATTAAGCTTTACCAAAAACCTTATTCTCAAAGGGACAAAACCAGATAGCTTGATTCCGGTTGAGACTTATCGTCTTGACGGCAACAGTGCGGCCAAGGCCACACGTTTTTCGTTTGAGTTGCTGATTGATGAAACGATCTATGAATACAGCTTTGCTGTAACAAGAAAAGCGATTCTTGAGGAACGCCTTGTTAAAATTACCAGCACCAGCGAAAAAGTCTTGTTTGATCGTCGGGATGGAAAACCAAATTTTGGGGCTGAAGTTACAGACATCCCATTTCTTTCTTTCGCTTTTCAAGGGACAAGAGATAATCAGCTCTTCTTGACAAACTCTGTATCTCAAAAAGTTGATACGTTTCGTCCCGTCTATGACTGGTTCAACAATTGCCTGGAACTCGTTGCACCTGATTCACGGTTTGAGCCTTTTGAGCAGTTTCTGGATGAAGAGCATCCCTTGTATTCCACGATGAATGAAATGTTGCAAAAACTGGATACCGGTATAGCACATCTTGGCGGAGAGGAAATTCCTTTTGATAACCTCCCTCTTCCTGACGCACTGAAAACAATGCTTAAGGAAGATGTCCGGGAAGGAATGAGTGTCCGTGTTGTTTCAGACCCGTCAGTTGAACGTTATATCGTTACAAGAAAGCAGGGTGAATTGATTGCTAAAAAACTGGTTACGTACCATCAAAAACCGGATGGCACTGAAACAAAATTCGAGTTGCAGCAAGAGTCGGATGGATCGCAAAGGATTATTGATCTCCTGCCCGCTTTTCTGGAAATATCTGCTAGGAAGTCAGCAAAAGTATTTGTCATTGACGAAGTGGATCGCAGCCTTCACTCCCTTTTGTCAAGGCACCTGCTCGAAGGATATCTGAAGAGCTGCGCTCCAGAAAGTAGATCTCAACTGTTGTTTACAACCCATAATGTTTTGCTCATGGATCAGCATTTGTTGCGCCGAGACGAAATGTGGGTGGCAGAACGAGATTCTTCCGGAGCTTCTCAGTTGCGATCTTTCAGCGAATACAAAGATGTCCGGTTTGATAAAGACATTCGTAAAAGCTATCTGCAAGGCAGATTGGGTGGTATCCCCCGAATACCGATTACGGGCAAGTTTAGTGCATTTGTTTGTGAACCGTCGAATGGAGCGCTGGAATAATGGGGGAAAAAAGAAGGCGATTTAATCGGCCATCCGGTACACGTCGGTACAAAAAACTGTTCATCATTGCGACCGAAGGGGGTTAAAGAACTTGCAGGGAACGCTTACGTCGTCATCTTGCTGATTATAACAAGGGAGTAGCCGCAAGTAAAATTACCCGCGAGATGGTTGAAACCGCAATCCGGAGAGCATCCCAACAAGATAACAATAAAACATCAGGATGGCCTGTTACAACTGGCACATCTGAGTATCGTCTTGTTCGTAATATACTGGAAGCACATCTAAACTGACGCTTGTTACTGCAGAATAGCGCATCTTGAATCAATAGTTTTGCTTCATCAGCCCCAGATGATCAGGGGGTGCGAACCATAAAACGCTCGTGAAAAACCTCAACGACCAGGCTTCTATCGGTGCAGGCGGCGTCATTATCATGGATCCCGACACACGGCAAGCTCCCCCTATCTGCTCCAGGCCGATGCCGGCGCAATGACTGGGTTGCTCAATACCATCGACAAGAAAACTGAAATGGTCAACCGCATGGCACACCTCACACCGGTGCAAACCTATCGCGCCCAGGTTGTTTCGGCGATGGCCATGGAAACGGAATTTCAGATACTCAACACACTGCTTGCCGGCAAGGCGGCCCAGCTGCAGCTGACCGAGTACAGAATCTTTGAGATTTTCTGCGCATCGGAGGGAATCGACCATGCAAATGCAGGCTTTGAGGTGAACTATCCCACCCACTTTGAGCTGCGAGACAAGCAGGCGGACCTGAACTTAGAAAATTGACAAGGAGCTGAGCAAGGGGAAGGCGACGGTACAAAAGGAAGTTGTAACGGCGATTGCAATATAGCTTGAACATCATAAAGGCACATAAGAATAGATAATCACCCCCTTTTTTAAAACAATCCTTAGAGCGGAAAGAATTTAGTGCAAGAACTTGGACATAGCAACGTCAGAATGAATGTGTGTGTGGGCTTATTAAGAGCATTTAGCGTTAAACATTAAGACCTCATTATCCAAGCAATTGCTCAAGATGAGAGCATTACATCGTGAGCATTTTTAATGTCTCTTCATATGAATGAAAGGCTTGAAAGTTTTAAAACTCCCCTTTGGATTGCTGGTGCCCTTATTTCTGCATGGGGAGTTTGGATTATAAAACGAAGGATGAAAAACAAGAAGGCAAAGAAAACTGATAAGACATCTGAACTATACTGATGGCTTGACAGGCTAATGATGATGACACGATGAAACGATAAAACAAGCTGTCAGTATTGATGACGACAAAAGCCCCTTCTTATATGAAGGGGTTTTTTATTACCGACACAATTGAAAGGTAAACTGCGGAAACCCGGTGGATCGTTTTGCAGGATGCAAAAAATAGTGATATGGCACTGGAAAGCCGTTTGTTTTTTTGGGGTTCGATTAGTTAACATGTCATAATTGTATTGATGAATTGACAATATGGCCATTATGACCCTTGAGATTTTCAAGCCGGTGACCCTTGCGGGGATGACATTGCGGAACCGCCTTATACGTTCCGCCACGCATGAAAGTCTGGCCGACGGGAGCGGAGCGCCCGGTGCGGCTCATGAAAAACTTTACACGGCGCTGGCGAAAGGCGGGGCTGGCGCCATCATTACCGGCTATGCGGGTGTGCAGCAGGACGGGAAGAGCAGCCTCGCCAACATGCTGATGATAAACGATGACATGCTGATTCCTGCATATCGAAAGCTCACGGATGCGGTTCACAGTCACGGGACGCCGATCGTCCTGCAGATTGCCCACTGCGGACGCCAGACCCGTAAGGCGGTAACCGGTATGCCTACGGTCGCCCCTTCGCCGCTGAAGGACTTCATTTTCAACGAGGAGCGACCGCACGAACTCAGTGAAAGTGAGATTGAAATAATCATCGGCAGCTTTGTTGCGGCTGCCGTGCGGGCAAGAAAAGCGGGGTTTGACGGCGTCCAGCTCCATCTGGCACACGGTTACCTCCTTTCAGAGTTCCTTTCAAGCTATACGAACAGGCGCCGCGACCGTTGGGGAGGTTCGATTACGAACAAGTTCCGCATCGTCTCGGAAATATTCCGCCGCATCAGGGAAGAGGAGAGCGACTATCCCTTGCTGGTCAAAATCAACGGATTCGATAACCGGCGGGGAGGGATGCGGTCTCCTGAAGCTGTAGAAATCGCCCGCCAGCTCGAAGCCTCAGGATGTTCGGCTATAGAGGTTTCTTCGGGTACAGTGGAGGAGGGGCTTTCCGTCATGCGGGGACCTGTCTTTCCTTCAGAAGCGCTGCTTGCCAGCAATTTCAAGTTCAAGTCGCTGCCTGCACCGGTCAAGAAAGCCCTTGCGCCTCTGCTTCGCCTGGCTATGCCATCGCCCAAACCATGGCGAGGTTACAATCTCGATGCTGCAAAAGCAATCAGGCAGGCAGTCTCAATTCCCGTCATTGCCGTCGGCGGCATCCATACGCTTAAGAATATCACCGGTGTTCTTGATAGCGGTACGGCTGATTATATTTCCATGTCGCGCCCGTTTGTTATCGAGCCGAACATTGTGCGGAAACTACAGGAGGGAAGGCAGACGGCATCGCGCTGCATCGAGTGCAACTACTGTGCAATCATGATTGAGGAGTACCCGCTCAGATGCTGGTATGGCAAGCTCCATCCTGCCCGTAACATGCAACCTTCGTAAAACCCCGTTATTTCGGATTGATGTTGAACCTATAGAGGGGACTGACCTGAAAAACAGATCGCAGGTGATGGACGATAAAGTTCAAACCGTTATCAGTGAAAAATTGGGAGATGTATTCGGGCGACTTGACGATGCCACGATGTTGTCGATGAATCGTGCTCTCGCCGTGTGGCTTGGGTTTGCTTGAATAGGGCCTATAGGACAGATGTGACGTATACGGTGAGTTTGATGGGTAAAATGCAGAAATAATAGAGCTTACATCAATGGTGAACGATAATTCGATGAGCGCTATGGGGTTTGCGCTTAAGCTGCTGGGGCTGCGTAGTCACAGCCGGAAAGAGCTTGAGGTGAAGCTTTTGAAAAAGGGGTACACTATTGACAGCATCGGGCCGGTTCTTGAGAAACTGACCTTGCAGGGAGTGCTGGACGACCTTATGTTCGGCTCTGCATTGCTGCAAAGTCGTTCGAGGCGAAAACCATGCGGAAAAGTTAAAATAAGTGCGGAGCTGAGAAAGAAAGGGGTTTCGGAATCAATGATTGGCGAGCTGCTTAAAGAGTACGACAGCGCGGAACTTTGTTATCGGGCTGCTGAAAAAAAAATTGGCTCACTGCGTGGGTCAACAGAGGCCTGCAGGCAAAAGAAACTTGAAGTTTTTCTGTATAACCGGGGATTTGAATGGAAAGATATTCAAATCGTCATCAGGAAATATTTTAAGCCCGGCTAAGATTTTGACAACTTCGACTAAAGTTTGTCACTCTGTACAAGCGAGCCAACCTTCTCTCCCTGCAGCAATCTGGTAAAGTTCCCTTTTTCATTCATGTTCATAACCACAATCGGCAATGCATTTTCCCTGCAGAGGGTGATTGCAGTCATATCCATAACCCTGAGATTTTTGCTGATAACATCGAAATAGGATATTTTTGAATAAAAAAGTGCATCGGGATTTTTTTCAGGATCAGAATCGTAGACTCCATCAACTCTGGTTCCTTTGACAATAACATCAGCTTCAATCTCTATAGCCCTCAGTGCTGCGGCTGTGTCGGTAGTGAAATAGGGATTTCCTGTTCCGGCACCGAAAATAACAACTCTCCCTTTTTCAAGGTGGCGAATAGCTCTCCGTCTGATAAAGGGTTCTGCCATCAGCTCCATTTTAATAGCTGTCTGAAGCCGGGTAAAGACACCCTTGCGTTCAAGGACATCCTGAAAAGCTATTGAGTTGATAACCGTTGCAAGCATACCCATATAGTCGGCCTGAACCCGATCCATCTTGGCTGCAGCTTCTGACACGCCGCGAAATATATTGCCACCTCCAATGACCAAAGCAATTTCGGCACCTAATTGACGTGCCTCTCTGATCTCTTCGGCATAACGTTCAAGCATTTCAATATTTATACCGTAGCCATCATGCCCTGCAAGTGCTTCACCGCTTAATTTCAGCAAGATGCGCTTATACTGCAGCATATCCTTCTTCTCCGAAATAATGGATTATAAAAACCATCATGACACTATTCTACAAAAAAAAAGCCTCGAATAACGAGGCTTTTTTTTACTCTCCCAACTGATAGCGGACAAATCCTATCACATCGACTTTCACCTCATGCTTCTTTCGGAACTCCTGGAGAACATCAGAAACCTTCGTGTTATTGTCCTTTATAAAGAACTGCTCGGAGAGCACTACCTCCTGGTAATACTTTTCAAGTCTGCCCTGAACAATCTTGTCGACAAATTCTTCCTTCTTCCCCTGACTGAGTGCCTGCTGTTTATAAATTTCCGACTCTGATGCAATATAATCAGCTGGAACTGCCGAACGATCAGTTACTATCGGAGCGGCTGCCACTACCTGCATGGCAAGATCCTTGGCGAGTTCCCTGACGGCTTCAGGATTATCGGTAGCTACATGAATGATTGCGCCAAGCTGAGCACCTGGATGAATATAAGCTTCGACAAGTCCATCCTGAGCATCACAGAAAACAAGACGCTTGAGATTGATCTTTTCGCCGAGCTTTCCGGTCATTGTCTTAATGGCATCATCGACTGTTTCACCACCGTAGGCTTCACCTAAATGAAGCTTCAGGAGTGCATCAGTGGATGTAATACGATTGGAAAGAGCAAGGTCGCCAAGTGCATTTGCAAAACCGGTAAAAACATCACCACGGGCAACGAAATCAGTTTCGCAGTTGAGCTCAAGAATAACTCCCGTCTTATGGTCAGGAGTTGTTTTTATACATACCATACCTTCACGAGCCTCTTTATCTGCGCGCTTGGCAGCAAGTGCGGCTCCTTTTTTGCGGAGATAGTCTATGGCTTTCTGCACATCGCCACCTGTTTCGTCAAGGGCTTTTTTGCAGTCCATCATTCCTACACCTGTTATATCACGAAGATTTTTTACATCTTTTGCTGAAATCTGGCTCATTGAACTTTCATTCTGATTGATTATAAACTCTTCTTATTCGCTGATTTCTTCTTTTCCGCCATCCTCTTCCACTTCATCCAGATCGGCAAGTACTTCCTGTTCGACTTTAAGCGCACGTGCGTTGATGACTGTATCGGCTACGGCTGTAACCATAAGCTTGATAGATCGGATAGCATCGTCGTTTGCAGGAATGACAAAGTCAACCAGTTCTGGATCGCAGTTGGTATCGACCATTGCGATAATTGGAATACCAAGTGAACGGGCTTCCTTGATGGCAATATGCTCTTTCTTGATGTCAACGATGAATAGTGCGGCTGGCAGCCTTGTCATGGTGGCAATTCCACCGAGAATCCTCATCAGCTTTTCCTTTTCGCGGGCAAGCATGAGTCGTTCTTTTTTGGTAATCATGTCAAAGGTGCCATCGGTAGCCATCCTGTCGATGGAGTTCATGCGCCTGATGCTCTGGCGAATGGTCTGGAAATTAGTAAGCATACCTCCGAGCCAGCGTTCGCAGACATAAGGCATGCCTGCTCGTTCTGCTTCTTCGGAAATAATATGTTTCGCCTGTTTTTTTGTACCGACAAACATGATTTCCCTACCGGTCTGTGCGATTGCTTCAAGGGCCTTAAGCGCTTCATCGGCAAGCACCACGGTTTTCTGCAGATCAATAATATGAACACCGTTTTTTTCCATGAAAATGTACGGCTTCATTTTCGGACTCCAGCGTCGTGCAAGGTGACCGAAGTGGACTCCTGCGCGGAGCATCTCTTCGAGCTGAAAATGTGACATGAGTTGCGTTCCTGTTATTTAGTTGTTCCTCTACCATGTATCTACTGACCGGTATCCGGCGCAGGGCGCCGGACACTTCCGGAAAGCTTCATCTGAACAGTGATCAGATTGACATGATATGTGAAGTTGTGTTTTGTAAATGCAATGAGATAATTCGTATTAACGCTTTGAGAACTGGAAACGTTTGCGGGCTTTTTTGCGTCCGAATTTTTTCCTTTCAACCATGCGGGGATCTCTGGTCAGAAGCTTCTCGGTTTTCAGGACTGCACGAGCTGCTTCATCAAACTCAGTTAAAGCGCGTGCAATTGCAAGACTGACTGCTCCGGACTGACCACTGACACCGCCACCATGAACATTGATCTTGATATCAAACTGTTCTGATTTATCGGTAATCACAAGAGGCCTGAGAGCCTGCTGACGCTTGAATTCATCCTTGAAATACTCTTCTACCGGCAACTTATTGATGATAACCCGGCCTTTTCCCGGAGTTACAATCGCTCGAGCCACCGAGGTTTTACGGCGACCTACTGTATCGATAACCTCTTTCATTCCCAATTCTTTATTGTTTAGTTGACTTTCATTTCCGCAGGAGACTGCGACGCATGAGGATGCTCTGAACCTGAATAAACCTTGAGTTTTCTGAAAAGCTGGCGACCGAGATTATTGTGCGGCAACATTCCCCAGACCGCATTTTCTATAACCTTTTCGGGTCTTTTTTTCAGAAGATCCTTGACATGATCAATTTTGACGCCACCAGGATAATGAGAGTGGGAAAAGTAGCTTTTCTGATCTTCTTTTTTGCCGGTCAAGGCGACTTTTTCGGCATTGGTTACCACTATAAAATCGCCGGTATCAATATGCGGGGTAAACTGTGGTTTATGTTTGCCTCTAAGAACTTTTGCAATCTCTGAAGCCATTCTGCCCAACACCTGACCATCGGCATCTATGACATACCATTTACGATCAACTTCTGCTGGCTTTGCCGAATATGTTTTGAAACTTATCGTCTTGCTCATGCTCTCACTATAGAATTAACTGGACTTTTACGGAAAAATAAAGTTCATCAATGTAAATTATTCCTCTTAATTCTACAAATTATACCTTATATCTAATCAGGAATTCCCGGAGGGTCAGGTTCTACTTTTTTTTACCAAGTCTGTCTTTGTTCTTATGAAGCCTTTAATTGCTTTGGTTGGCCGGCCAAACGTCGGTAAATCTACTTTGTTCAACAGGATCCTGCGCCAGAAAAGCGCCATAGTCGACAGCACACCCGGCGTCACACGAGACCGGCATATTTCAGAGGGAGAGTGGCAGGGCAAACAGTTCCTTCTGATGGATACGGGCGGCTATAACGCCGATGGAGATGTCATCAGTATGGCTATGCTTGAGCAGACGCTTATGGCTATCCGTGAAGCTGACATTGTTATTTTTCTGACTGATGCCCGGGCTGGCCTTTCTTATGAAGACCTTGAACTTGCAAGGCTGCTGCAGCGGACATTTCAGCATAAACAGCTTTTTTTTGCGGTCAACAAAGTTGAAACCCCGCAGCTCACCCTTGATGCAGAGTCATTTATAAGTACCGGATTCACAAAGCCCTATTTTATATCGGCAAAAGATGGCTCCGGTGTGGCCGATATGCTTGATGACATCCTTGAAACACTGCCTTCACTGGAAAAAACTGCCAGCGAAGAGGATAGTGCGATCCAACTTGCCGTGGTCGGGAGACCAAACGTCGGAAAATCGAGTTTTGTCAATGCCCTGCTGGGTTCTAACCGCCTGATTGTTTCAAACATCCCGGGTACAACACGGGATGCCATCGACAGCCGTTTTATACGCAGGCAGCAGGAGTTCATTTTGATCGATACCGCCGGATTGCGAAAAAGAACCAAGATCGATGCCGGAATAGAGTATTACAGCTCGCTGAGAACGGAAAAAGCCATTGAACGATGCGATGTTGCTCTGGTAATGCTGGATGCAGAACCGGGGATTGAAAAGCAGGATATGAAAATTATCAATATGGCAGTTGAGCGAAAAAAAGGAGCATTGCTCCTCATCAACAAATGGGACCTGATCGAAAAGGATTCTAAAACAAGCAAAATTTACGAAGATAACCTGCGATCAAACATGGGAAACCTTTCCTATGTACCGGTTCTCTTTATTTCAGCGCTGACCAAAAAAAATCTGTATCGGGCTATTGATACTGCCCAGGAAATCAGCCGTAACCGATCGCGCAAAATCTCCACCAGCGTGCTCAACAAATTCCTTGAGGAAGCGCTTTCGCAAACACATGTTTCAACTAAATCAGGTAAGGAGCTGAAAATCAAGTACATGACGCAGATCAATGCAGCATGGCCTGTATTTGCTTTTTTCTGTAATGACCCTTTGCTTGTTCAGAATAATTTCAGAAAGTTTCTTGAAAATAAACTGCGCGAACATTTCAGTCTGGATGGAGTTCCCATTTCAATGCGTTTTCTTCAGAAATAGAAAATGTAACCCAAAAGAAACCGCCTTTTTTTTAAAGCAACATCAACGTAATGAATCGTATGCCGACAGTCACTGAAGCGCAAATCATAGCAGCGCTGAGCTCAGTTCAGGAACCTGACCTGAAAAAAGATCTCATCACCCTTGCCATGGTAGAGGATATTGCCCTTGATACCGATAACAATGTGTCGTTTACTGTGGTGCTTACCACTCCGGCCTGTCCTTTGAAAGAGCAGATCAAACAGTCCTGTATTGACTCAATCAGAACCCTTGTGCCTGAAGCAGCAGCTATAGTGGTGAACATGACTTCAAAAGTAACCTCATCCTGCAGCCATCATCACTGCAATCATAATCGTCCATTGAAAGAGGTAAAAAACATTATTGCAGTAGCATCAGGAAAGGGCGGTGTAGGAAAATCGACCTTTGCGGTAAACCTTGCCGTCGCTCTTGCTAAAACAGGGGCAAAAGTCGGTCTGGTTGATGCTGACCTTTATGGGCCGAGTATTCCAACCATGTTCGGGATGCAGAATGCAAAACCGGAAATGGCAGAAAAGAACATTGTTCCTCTTGAGAAGTATGGTGTAAAACTCATGTCGATCGGCTTTCTGATTGAAACTGAAACCGCGCTTATCTGGCGAGGCCCCATGGCTTCGAGCGCTATCAAACAGTTTATCAGTGAAGTGGAGTGGAAAGAACTCGATTACCTGATTTTTGACTTTCCGCCGGGTACCGGCGATATTCAGCTCACCATTACCCAGACTATTCCGTTAAGCGGCGCTATTATTGTAACAACGCCTCAGGATGTTGCCCTAGCTGATGTATCTAAAGCCGTAAGTATGTTCCGGAAGGTGAATGTTCCTCTTCTTGGTCTGGTGGAAAATATGAGCTATTACGAACTTCCGGATGGAACCAAGGACTTTATTTTCGGGCACCATGGCGGGGAAATATTTGCAAGAACCCAGGGCATTCCATTTCTCGGTGAAATACCGATCGACAGGGCTGTCCGAGAAGGGGGTGACAATGGAATACCTTATGTTCTTGGCCATCCTGATTCTGCAACGTCAAATGCAATCATTCGAGCATCAATGGAGGTTGCCCGCAGGGTTTCCATAACAAATGCCGAGCACACAGAAGAACATTCATAACTTTGATATTGTTTTTTTGCGCAAGAGGTTTGATATTAGCTCTATCAGTAACGAAACAAACGTCATTTTTTCATCATTGTAAACCAATTATACCATGAGCAGCAGTAAGGATTATCTTCCAAATAGCGATGCACTTTACGACAGGGTTATTGCCTCACTTGAAACTGTACGTCCTTATCTGCAAGTTGACGGGGGTGACTGTCAGCTTGTAGGCATTTCAAAGGATTTTGTTGTGGATGTCAAGCTGCTTGGTGCATGCGGGTCATGCCCGATGAGCACCCTTACGTTGCGTGCGGGAGTTGAACAGGCTATTAAAAAAGCAAATCCGGAAATTGTACGCGTCGAGTCGGTTTAATACCTTTATCAGTCAAGATTTTTCAATAAAAGCTCCAGGGAGTCCTCATTGTCGATGAGGACTTCTCTTGCTCTGCTTCCATCAGCTTCACTGACAATCCCGTTGAATTCGAGCTGGTCCATAACCCTTCCGGCGCGGCTGAATCCCAGACGCAAACGTCTTTGCAGCATTGAAACACTGGCCTGCTGATGGAGCACTACAAGCCGGGCTGCATCATTAAACATTTCGTCTCGCTTGTCGTTGTCCTGATTTCCCGATGACTGCAACCCGTTGCCTTTCTGCTGATCAGGCTCCGGCAGCTCATACATAATTTTCAATGCCGGCTGTGAACCGATAAAGGAGGTAATCTCTTCAACCTCACCGGAAGAAACAAAAGGCCCCTGAATACGCATGGCTTTCGGCTGATCGGAAGGCTGATAGAGCATATCGCCACTGCCGAGCAGCTGTTCGGCTCCGCAACCGTCAAGGATGGTGCGGGAATCTACTCCGCTCGCCACCTGGAAAGCAATTCGTGCTGGAAAGTTGGCCTTGATAATACCTGTGATGACATTAACCGAGGGGCGCTGTGTCGCAACTATCAGATGAATTCCTACAGCCCGGGCAAGCTGGGCGATCCTGGTGATAGGCTCTTCAACTTCCCTTCTGGCGGTAATCATGAGATCTGCAAGTTCATCAATAACTACGACTATGTAAGGCAGTTGCTCGTCAGGAAAACGACGATTGTAGTCCTTGATGTTTCGGACACCCGCTTTTTCAAGAGTTTCATAACGGAACTCCATCTCTTTTACCACGCACTTCAATGCATAGACTGCCTTCTGGGAATCGGTTATAATCTGCTCATCGATACCTGGAAAACGCACAAGAAAATGGTTTTTAAGATGCTGGTACTGAAAGAGTTCAACCCTTTTAGGGTCTATCATGACGAACTTCACCTTATCAGGGTCGCAGGCATAAAGCAGGCTGGATATAATAACATTGATACAGACAGACTTTCCGGCTCCTGTAGCACCGGCAATGAGGAGATGCGGCATGGCTGCCAAATCGGCAATATAGACTTCGTTCGCTATGGTTTTACCGAGAACAATAGGCAGCGTCATCGTGCTGTTTTTGAATTTCTCGACCTGCAGGACTGAGCGAAGCCATACCGTTTTAGGTTTTGCATTAGGGATTTCAACCCCGACAGCGTTCTTGCCGGGAATGGGAGCTATAATACGGATTCCTCTGGCCGATAGCGCCATGGCAAGGTCATTTTCGAGAGATATGACCCGGCTGACCTTGACATCAGGTGCAAGTTCACATTCAAACAGCGTCACTCTTGGACCGACAGTGGTAGTAATTCTGACGACATCGATATTGAATATCTTGAGTTTTTCAAGAAGTTTTCGTTTGCTTTCGGAAAGATGGTGCTCATCAATCTGATCATCATCATCAGGTACTTTTTCAAGGAGGTCAATCGAGGGAAAGCGGTATGCTTCGCGGTCTTTGGTACGGACTTTAAGACTGCGTTCGTCAAGGTCGGCTACGATTTCGTGAACGGCTTTCTGAATGATCATTTCAGGCTCGCCAGGAGGCTTCGGCTGCTGTTTCGGTTCGGATATCAACAAAGCAACAGGTTCCGGTAAAACCGGCTGCCCAAATCCCAAGGGAGGCTTATCGCGCCTCACCTCTTTATGCTCCTCCGTTTGCTGCTGTTTTTTTTTAGCTTTCAGTTTTTGTTTTTCCTCTTTTTTTTTACGTCTCTCTGCAAACCATTCGTTCATGACGGTGAAAGGCTTCAAAACGATGTTCTTTATGGACATCAATGCCTGCCGGAAATCGGGGAACATTCCCCGTCCTGTATAAATAGTCAAGACAACAGCAAGAACACCAAGCAGAACCCATGCACCTGCTTCTCCGACAACCTTCAGTTTTTCTGCAAGCATTCTTCCGATCGTCCCGGCCATACTATCACTGAATGGAGTGGAAGTGAGGCCGAACATGGCTTCGACATCGACTGAAATGGCAATGCTGTAAAGAAAAAATTTCAATGCCGGTTTAAGACTTATAGCTCGAAAAAGCGACCAGCCGCAGAAAAATATGGCCGTTAACGGAAGGATAACCGGATAACCATAGGTATGAATAAAGAAGGAGGAAAGCTTAACCCCTAACGGCCCGAATGGATTATGAACAGTCTCGGCAGCATCTCTGGCTGCCTTGCTGAAAATATCGTGCCAGGCAATTGTCGCAAAACTCGCTTCATCTTCGGGATGAAAACTCAGAAGAAAACTGATCAAAAAAAACGAAACGAGCATGAATACTATACCTGACAACTCTCTCTTCAGCGACTCCCTGTCATGAGTCTTTCCCCTTGCTCCTTTTTTCTCTTTTTTCATTTTCACTTGTGCAATCGCTCCTTGATACCTTTTTACTGTCAGTCGAATAAGGTTGTAACAAAAGGCAGAGTTCTTATCACACCTGTATGGAATGTACCGCGAACCTCCACCAGAATGGCAGTCCCCGGATTTATATATTCACGCACGATATTGCAGGTACCTATAGGCTCCTGAAGTGTCGGTGAAAGGGTGCCGCTGCACACCCAGCCAATCTCCTGACGGTCGGCATTGAAAATCTTAAAACCCTGGCGGGGAAGGACCCGGCCATCCAGACTGAAACCTGCGACTCCTCGCGTCAAATTGAGTTCAACCTGCTGGCATGCCTCTTTTCCTAGAAAATGTCCTTTATTCATTTTGACCACCCATTTCAGTCTGGCCTCAAGCGGATTTGTGTCCTGATCAATCTCATGTCCATAGAGTGAGTACCCCATCTCAAGACGAAGAGTATCTCGCGCGCCAAGACCGACTGGCTGAATGCTGAACTCTTTCCCCGCTACCATAAGTGCCTCCCATAAAGGCAATGCAACCTTGTTTGGTAAACATATTTCAACACCTTTTTCACCTGTATAGCCGGTTCGGGCTATGATCAGCTCGGAACCTTGAAAAGAAGCGTTACAAAACTGAAATGATCCAAGAGAGTCTATAGCAGGAGAGGGAAAAACGATTTTGAGAATATTCAGAGCAAACGGTCCCTGTAGTGCGATCAATGAAAACCGATCGGTATGATCTTCAAGGACAACTCCTTCAAAAGCTTTGATATGCTGCTGCATCCATTCGAAATCTTTTGAAGCATTGCTGGCATTGACTATAAGAAAATAGGTGTCACGATCAATGCGATAGATAATAAGATCATCAACAATGCCACCATGGGGATAGAGCATGAGATTGTATTGAGCATAACCATCTTCCAGTTTTTCAATATCATTCGTTGTCAGGTACTGCAGAAAATCCTTGGACCTGCCGCCTTTTACGTAAAAGTTTCCCATATGAGAAACATCAAACAGCCCTGCCGCATTTCTTACAGCCATATGCTCGGCAATAATTCCAGAATACTGTACCGGCATCAGATAGCCGCCAAAGTCGATAATTTTTGCTCCAGCCTGTTGATGCCAGGAGTACAATGCTGTTTTTTTCATAACCACTCTCTCCTAAATTGATTGATCGGCGCTGCAACTGACTGTAAAAAAACATGTAAACATGATAATCAAAGCATTTCGGTCATGCACCACCAGTTCGTTGATAAAAAACCGATATATAAATACTGATTCCTTACAGAACAAGGTGGAAAACCATTTTTAACGATGTCGGCTAATGGACGTATGAGGAACTTATAACTTTCAGCTTATAAGACGCTCAACCGTAAAGACTCCCTGAACTTTTTTCACCTTGTCCATAAGAGTAGTGAGTTTTTCTGCATTACGAACATAGATCATGAGCGTACCAACAAACATTCCATCACGGGCATGAAGGGAGATACTGCGGATATTGGTATCGAACTTAGAAATAACTGTCGTTATCTGGTTGATAATGCCAATACGATCTTCACCGACAATCTTAATTCCCGCAAGAAAATCGGTTTCAACCTTGCGGTTCCAGGATACCGAGACAACACGCTCGCTTTTCAGCAGATTTTCATTACTGACGTTGACGCAGTTTTTGCGGTGAATCTTTACAACTCCTTCGGTTGTAACAAATCCAATCACATCATCACCGGGAACCGGCTGGCAGCATTTGGCATAAGAATATGCAATATTGCTCATGCCGGCAATACTGACTTCGTCCTTCTTTCCCGATATACCTTCCTGCTCCTGTTCCTGACGTGCTTTCTGAAGATAATCCTCAACCTCACGAGCTTCGTCAATGGGAGTTTTAGCTGCAGGCTCATCCTTGCGGGAGCCTGTCACCCTCTCAATAACCTCTTCGCCATTGATCTGCTGACTGGCCAAAGCGCTGAAGAAATCTGCCGGGGTTTTAATACCATACCGTTTAACCTGCCGAATGATATCATTATCGGAAAAAAGCTTTTTTGTGCCGGACAGCATTTTTTCCCATATCCCTCGTCCTTTCTCAATCTGAATGCGCCGTTCCTCATTGATGGCAGATCGGATTTTGAGCTTTGCGCGCTGAGTGACAACGATTTTAAGCCAGTCGGGTTTTGGTTTCTGACTTTTTGATGTAATGATCTCGACCCTGTCGCCCGATTTAAGCTGTGCATTCAGCCGGACAATCTTGCCGTTAACTTTTGCACCTATACAACCGTTGCCGACCTCAGTATGAATGGCATATGCAAAATCTATCGGGGTTGCTCCTGCGGGCATGGTTTTCATATCTCCTTTAGGAGTAAAAACGTAGATTTCGTCATGGTAGAGATTGAGCTTGAATCCCTCCATAAAAGCTGCAGCCGAATCTGCATCCTTGATCAGCTCTCTGGCCCAGCGAAGAAACGAATCAATGCTGGCATCATCCCTTGAAATTTTTTCCTTGTACCGCCAGTGAGCGGCAACGCCAAGTTCAGCAAACTCATGCATCCGGATTGTACGAATCTGCAGTTCAACCATATGACCTTTCGGACCTATAATGGCTGAATGAAGAGACTGGTATCCATTATGTTTTGGTATTGAGATATAGTCCTTGAAATGTTGCGGAACAGGAGGAAATTTCTGTGTTATAAAACCATAGACAGCAAAGCAGTCGGCAATACGTTCCGTATCGACAATGACCCTGATACCATAGAGATCGTGAATATCTTCAAAACTCTTGTTCTTGTTGCGCATCTTGTTGTAGATCGAAAAAAGATGTTTGGCCCGTCCTTCCACATCCACTTTGAACCCCTGTTTTTCAAGATCAGCCTTTATGGGAACAATCATTTTATTGAGATAGTTGACCCGCTCTCCCCTGCTGATACGAACCTTTTTCTGCAGAAAGTCGTGCATTTCAGGATCAATAAACTTGAGTGCAAGGTTTTCAAACTCAACTTTCATTTTTCCAAGACCGAACCGGTGTGCCAGAGGAGCGTAGATATCCCTGGTTTCAAGAGCGATCTTCATACGTCGATGCTCCGGGAGCGATTCAAGTGTTCTCATGTTATGGAGCCTGTCACAAAACTTTATGAGAATAACGCGGATGTCCTTAACCATAGAAAGCAGCATCTTGCGAAAACCTTCTGCCTGGGTAGTTTCCCTGTTGATCGTAATTCCGGAAATCTTGGTAAGCCCTTCAACAATTTCAGCTACTTCAACGCCCAGTTCTGCAACAATGTCTTCAAAAGTATATCCGCTGTCCTCAATAACATCATGCAGAAGTGCAGCCGCAACGGATACATCATCAAGAGGAAGTTCATTGAGAAGAATTGTGGCGACTTCGACTGGATGGTAGAAAAACGGTTCTCCTGAAGCCCTTTTTTCTCCTTCGTGTGCCCGATAACACATAAAAAAGGCCCGCTGGATCAGAGATTCATCAACGTTTTTAAGATTCCGGCGTGAAAGCGCAAGTATCTCGTTGAGTTTATTGTATTGATCCTTCTCTATCTGAGCTAACATTGCGTAATAAACTCCAGGAAACAACCTGTTAAAAGATAATGGGGGCAGTCACTTGTACTTCTTATATAACAAACGTATTTCTCGATAACTAAACAAACCGGAGAGAAAATCTATCCTTCAGCTGGCAGGCGTTTTACTGCCTGTTCAAGCTTTGAAATCTCGTCGCGAAGGTATGCTGCTTTTTCATACTCCATCTGAACAGCAGCTTCCTGCATTTCAAGCCGGAGTTCTGCGGCCATTGCATAACTTTCCTGAGGAGTGAAAGTCTCGATGAGACCCGCAAGAAGCCTTTCAGGTTTTGGTTCAAGACCGAAACGTTTTCTCCGATAGCGCTCCTCGGCATCAGCTACACTGGTTGTGTCAAGAATCTGGTCAACCGATTTTATGATCGACTGTGGTGTAATGCCATGTTCTTCGTTGTATCGATGCTGAATGGCGCGACGCCTTGCAGTTTCGTCGAGCACTTCGCGTATGGAACGCGTTAAAACATCAGCATAAAGAACAACAAATCCATCGATATTGCGGGCTGCTCTGCCTGCAATCTGCATAAGCGAACGGGTATTGCGCAAAAAGCCCTCTTTATCGGCATCAAGAATTGCCACCAGAGATACCTCAGGAAGATCAAGCCCTTCGCGAAGGAGGTTAACCCCTACAAGCACATCGATATCACCGACCCTCAACTCTCTGAGAATCTGTATGCGTTCAAGACTTTTTATCTCCGAATGAAGATAACGCGAGCGAATACCCGTCTTTCTGAAAAAGTCGTGCAGATCCTCAGCCATTCTTTTTGTAAGTGTCATGACAAGTGCCTTATGGCCTTTGGCGGTATGGATGCGGATTTCAGCAAGGAGATTATCGATTTGTCCTGCGACAGGACGCACTTCCACCGGAGGGTCAAGCAGACCGGTAGGACGAACCAGCTGCTCAACCACCACCCCGCCTGAACGCATCAGTTCGTGATCGCTGGGAGTGGCACTGACACAGATGACCTGTGGCGCCATCTCCTCAAACTCTTCAAAACGAAGCGGACGATTGTCGAGCGCTGACGGAAGTCTGAAACCATGTTCAACGAGAATGGTTTTCCGTGAACGGTCTCCGCCATACATGCCTCGTATCTGAGGGAGGGTTACATGAGATTCATCAATGACAACAAGATAATCCGAAGGAAAGTAATCAAGAAGACAGTAAGGTCGTTCACCCTCCCGGCGTCCTGAAAGGTGCCTCGAGTAATTTTCAATCCCTGAACAGTACCCAAGTTCCTTAATCATTTCAAGATCATAGCGGGTCCGTTCCTCAATCCTGCGAGCCTCAAGCAGACGGTTTTCTGCACGAAAAACGTTTAACCTCCCTGCAAGCTCATTTTCAATGGCCAGCATGGCGTCATTGAGCTTTTCCTCATCAGCGATGAACTGCCGTGCCGGATATATAAACGCATAGTCCTCGACTCCAAGCACTTCCCCGCTATTAATTTCAAAAGTCTGAAGACTTTCAATAGTGTTGCCGAAAAATTCTATTCTCAGAGCAAGTTCCTCATGCGCTGGAACAAGATCAATAATATCTCCCCTTACCCGAAACTTCCCTGAAGTTGGCTGGATATCATCTCGGATATAATGAAGTGCTATCAGCTCCTTCAGAAATGCATCACGGTCTTTGTCCATTCCGGAACGCAGTTCAATAATCTGTGCTTTCCAATCTTCAGGTGAACCAAGACCATAGATGCAGCTGACGGAACTGACTACAATCACATCCCTTCTGCCGCTGAGCAAAGCACTTGTGGTCTTCAGTCGTAACCGTTCTATTTCATCGTTGATACGAAGATCTTTCGCGATATATTTGTCAAGAGCGGGTAAATAGGCTTCAGGCTGATAAAAATCGTAATAGCTGATAAAATACTCAACGGCATTGTCCGGGAAAAACTGTTTGAACTCTCCGTAGAGCTGTGCGGCAAGGGTTTTATTATGGCTCATCACCAGAACAGGCTTATTAACCTGGGCAATGACATTCGAAATGGTAAAAGTTTTTCCGGAACCAGTGACGCCAAGCAGCGTCTGGTATGGATTTCCTGAACGAACTCCTTCAGAGAGCGCTTCAATGGCTTTCGGCTGGTCTCCTGTCGGACTGTATGGACTCATAAGCCTGTATGTTCCGCTCTCACTCATGTTCATAAACAACTCTCCTCTTGACTGTTATTTCATTGTTCTTCTTTCAAACGCATAAAAGAAACTATTAAAACAAGTTGTTAGTTCTTGCCAAGCATGGCTGATTGATTTCACGACCAATCTTACCTGGTTGAGAACGTTACAACTCGTCATCGGTCAACCGGTATTACTTGTTACGTGTAAACTTGGACTGACAGATCATATATTATTCAAAAAGGATATTGAAGAAGGTTGCAATTCTTGGCTTTATATCCCATTATTATATTTTTTATATGCGTGATAAATTTCACGGTTTCAAAAACGGCCTATCCCGATGTTCGTTATCGGGATACTTTTTTTACACTTTATATCATATAAACCCATGACCCACGAAGTCAAGCCTTATCCATACACGACTGTTCCGGGAGACCCTCTCAATACAAGAATCTACACACTCAGTAACGGCCTGACCGTCTATATGAGCTCTCACCATGACGAACCAAGAATATATACCTCAATTGCCGTACGTGCAGGCAGCAAAAATGACCCGGCTGAGACAACTGGACTGGCACACTATCTCGAGCATATGCTCTTCAAGGGAACTGATTCAATCGGCTCTCTTAATTATGAAAAGGAGCATGCCGAGCTTGAAAAAATTACAGAACTCTATGAGAAATACCGTTCAACCGCTGATCCTGACAAAAGAGCGGCGATATATAAGGATATTGACACTCTGTCAAATGTAGCTGCAAGCTATACTGTACCCAACGAATATGACAAGATCCTGAACTCCATCGGCGCCCATGGCACTAATGCTTATACCTGGGTTGAACAAACCGTCTATCTCAACGATATTCCATCGAACAAGCTCGACCAGTGGCTGACCATGGAAGCTGAGCGATTCCGCAATCCAGTCATGAGACTTTTTCATACCGAACTTGAAACCGTGTATGAAGAGAAGAATATGACTATGGACAGTGACAGCAGAAAAATATGGGAAAGCCTCTTTGCCGGACTCTTTAAAAAACACACCTACGGCACTCAGACCACGATAGGCAAAGCAGAGCACCTGAAAAACCCTTCTATTGCAAATGTAGTCAATTACTACCGCTCCTATTACGTACCGAACAATATGGCACTGTGCATAGCCGGAGATTTTGAGCCGGATAGTACCATAAAACTTATCGATGAAAAATTTTCAGTACTGCAGGCCAAGGACATTCCTCTCTTTACACCTGCTGTCGAAGAGCCCGTCACGGAACCATCCGTCATCAAAGTGAAAGGACCGGAATCCGAAGAAGTTGTCACAGGTTTCCGATTCAATGGAATAAACAGCTCTGATGCCGATTACCTGACCCTTATTGACAAGATTTTATATAATCAGACTGCCGGCCTTATTGACCTTAACCTGAACCAGCAGCAGACACTCCTTGATGGCGGTTCGATGCTGGTGATGATGAAAGATTATTCCTCTCATATTCTGAGTGGTAAGCCGAGGGAAGGTCAAAGCCTTGACAACGTGAATGAATTGCTGCTCAGCCAGCTCGAACTTCTCAAAACGGGTGACTTTCCCGATTGGCTGCTGGAGGCAGCAATCAGTGATCTGAAAATTGAACAGCTTAAACTTTACGAAACCAATAAGGGACGCGTTGAGTCTTATGTTGATTCGTTTGTATGGGGAATGGAGTGGTCGGCATTCGTCAGCCAGTTCAAACGTCTGGCGAACATTACCAAAGAGGATATTGTAACGTTCGCCCGAGATCACTACCATGCTAATTATGTCAGTGTTTACAAGGAACATGGCACACCGGAAAGCGAAGCGAAAATCCAGAAACCTCTGATCACTCCTCTTAAGGTGAACAGGGATACTTCGTCGAGTTTTGCAGAAAAGATACTGGCTCAGAAATCCAATACCATTGAACCATCCTTTCTGGACTATACAAAGGATATCGAGTTTTTTGATATTAATCCAAGTATCAGGCTGCACTACCTGCAAAATCACGAAAACGAGCTTTTCTCCCTTTATTACGTCTTCGATGTAGGGAAAAATATCAGTAAAAACATAGAACTTGCACTCGACTATCTCTCCTATCTCGGTACATCAAGTCTCAAACCAGCGGAATTCAACAAGGAACTCTATAAAATCGGTGCAAGCTTTTCAGCATTCACCTCTGATCAATACGTCTACCTGAAGCTTTCCGGACTTGAAAAAAACTTCCCTGCAGCAATTCAACTGCTGGAAAATCTTCTCGTCGACACTCGGCCCGATGACGCTACGCTTGAAAAGCTTAAAGCCGGAATAGTAAAAGAGCGAGCTGATGAAAAACAGTCCAAAAAGAAGATACTCTTTGAAGCTATGGCCAATTACGGCAAGTATGGCCCCGTTTCTCCATTCACCAATGTCCTCAGCAATGAGAAACTTGAAACAATAACTTCTCAAGAACTGCTGGCAGAGATTCAAAAGCTGTTGCACTACCGCCATCGTGTGCTCTATTACGGACCCGACACTTCCAGCAGGATCCTGAGTGAACTGCGCTCCGTCAGACAGTATCCCGAATCATTCGAAACGGTACCGGCATCCTTACCTTACAAAGACCTTGAACAGCATGATAATCTTGTCTATCTGGTTGATTACAATATGACCCAGGCCGAGGTACTTCTGCTGACAAAAGATGAGGTTTACGATTATTCCATGGCACCTCTGATAAACCTTTTCAACGAATATTATGGCGGGGGAATGTCGTCAGTCGTCTTCCAGGAATTGAGGGAAGCCAAAGCCCTTGCTTATTCCGTATTTTCGGTATACAAAACGCCAAAACAGAGACATGAGCACAACTATATTGTGAGTTATATCGGCACGCAGGCAGACAAACTTCCTGAAGCTCTTGAGGGAATAAGTACCCTGATGCATGAACTTCCCAAGTCACCCGAGTCGTTTGCTTCAGCGAAAAACGGGATTCTGCAAAAAATATCCACCGAACGGCTTACCAGAACGGAAATTCTTTTCAATTATGAAGAGGCAGTGAGACTCGGTCACCCTTATGATATCCGAAAGGATATTTATCGTGATGCTGCGACCATGAGCCTGAGCGATATTGAAAAATTCCACAGGAAGCATTTTGTCAATAAAAAACATGTCATGCTGGTTCTCGGCAAAAAAGAAAATCTTGACATGGAGACTCTAAGGAAATACGGAACTGTTAAAGAACTGACTCTTGAGGATATTTTCAGCTATTAAAATGCACAGCACACTTTTGCCTGAGTTGAGTAGATATGGACTGATTACTTGTAGAATTTCATGAAGATTCTCAACCGATACATATTCGGGCAATTTGCCAAGGCATTTCTTTTTACAAGCCTGGCTTTTGTATTTCTGTTCATTCTGATCAGTATGGTAGAAAAACTTGATAAGTTTATTGACAAGCATCTAAGCTTTATGGAGATTGCCCATTATTATGTACTGTCAATACCTTCCACCATATTGATAACATCTCCGATAAGCGCTCTGCTATCCTCAATACTTGTGGCAGGAAAACTTTCAACCTCAAGCGAACTGCCTGCAATACGCTCTGCAGGGGTCAGTATGCGCCAGTTGCTGACACCTTTTTTTGCTGGCGGGGTTCTTATCTGCGGCATAAATCTGGTCAATGCCTGCTGGATAGCTCCCGAAGCATTTACGGGCATGAATAACTTTGAGCAACATTATGTCAATGATAATGCTGCCATGCCTCAGAATAATAGAACTCTTCATATACTTGAACCGGGAAACCGTTTTGTGTCTTTACAGGCTTTTGATGGTAAGCGATTAAACGTCAGCGCAGTTTCCGTAGAGGAATTCCGCGGCTCTCATCTCAGCATGCGAATAGACGCTGACTCCATGCGCTATGACCGAAAAACCGGAGAGTGGGTAATGCAGCATGCTTCAACTCGTTTTTTTAGCGGAGATGATGAACGGTTGACAGTGGCACCCTTTAAACCAATCAAGCTTAGCCTGACGCCGCATTCACTTGAGGATCTCAATCTGCAACCAGACGAAATGAACATCTTCCGACATTACCGTTACCTTTCAGAGAAAGAAAATGCCGGATTTTCAGGACTGGAGCGCGCCATGGTAAAGTTTCATACAAAAATTTCCTTACCATTTGCCTCGCTTATCATTATTCTGATCGGCGTCCCGCTGTCGGCTAAAAAAAAGCGGGGAGGGCTGGCTTCAGAAATAAGTATTACGCTTTTTATCGGATTTCTCTTTATCGGACTGCAGAGAACCATTGCGATTGCTGGCTATCAAGGGATTATGAGCCCTATGCTGGCTGCATGGCTGCCGAATATGCTTTTCCTGTGCATCGGCTATGCGATTTATAAAACAGCTGTCGACTAACAATTCAATGAGTATCGAATTGCCTTACGTCATTGTCATGATGACCGATTTCGGACTGAATGACCCTTATGTAGGCCAGATGAAGGGAGTCATCCTTTCACTTGCTCCTTCTGTTCAGATTATTGATCTGACCCATGCCATATCACCTCAAAATATTGCGCAGGGTGCATTCTTTCTTGCCAAGTCTGTTCCTTTTTTCCCAGAGAGATCTATCGTTATCTCAGTGGTCGACCCTGGAGTAGGTTCGTCACGTCAGGCAATTGCTCTTGAAACCGATAAACACACTTTTCTTGCACCGGATAACGGATTGCTCACCGCTGTCTTTCAAATCGAGAAAATAACACACTGTGTAACCATCACTGAGGAGCGTTACATGCTCCCCGCTCGGAGTTCGACCTTTCATGGACGGGATGTTTTTTCTCCTGCGGCAGCGCATCTTGCCTCTGGCATTCCACTGCGAGAGCTTGGCAAAACCATTGACCCGGCAGATTGCATAAAAATTCCGATGCCTGAATGCCATACCTGTGATAACGGACAATCCTGGGATGGAAGCATCATATATACCGATCATTTCGGCAATCTTGTGACTTCTCTTGATTCAAAACAGTTTGATGCCCGGAAACAATGGGTGGTACAGGCGGGAAACCATGACCGGATTCCGGTTGTCATCACCTATAGTGATGTTCCTGTTCAACAGCCGCTCGCCTGTACGGGAAGCAGCGGCATGATTGAGATCGCTGTAAGAAACGGCAATGCATCCCATACGCTCGGACTGAAAAAGGGGCAGCCCGTAAAACTGACAATCAGCTCCCGATATACTCCTTGAGAATTTTGCTGTAAGCTGACTGTCTTAAACGGCGTATTGCTTTTTCCTTGATCTGACGAACGCGTTCCCTGGTCAGCTTGAATTTTTCCCCGATTTCCTCAAGAGTGAGCGGGTTATCCATGCCGATCCCGAAATAGGACTTGATAACGTCAGCTTCTCTTGGTGCAAGGACGGAAAGAGATCGTTCAACCTCAAGAGTCAGAGAGTCACGGTTAAGACCATAATCGGGCAGATGACCATCATTCTGCAGAACATCAAGCAGGCGGTTATCGTCACCCTGAGCAAAGGGTGCATCAACCGAAACATGCCGTCCGGCAATTTTAAGAGTATCAGCGACATCCTGCGAATCCATTTCGAGAAGAACGGCAAGCTCCCTGGTATTGGGGTCGCGTTCAAATTCCTGTTCAAGCTGGCTGTAAGCCTTGCTGATCTTATTGAGAGTACCTACCCTGTTCAAAGGAAGGCGGACAATTCTCGACTGCTCGGCCAACGCCTGGAGGATGGACTGGCGAATCCACCATACAGCATAGGAGATGAACTTGAATCCACGGGTTTCATCAAAACGTTTTGCCGCCTTTATAAGTCCAAGATTACCTTCATTGATCAGATCACCAAGAGTCAGCCCCTGGTTTTGATATTGTTTAGCCACTGAAACAACAAATCGCAAATTTCCCTTAATCAATTTATCAAGTGCACGCTTTGCCCTCTTGTATTCAGTCGTATCAACCGGCATATCAAAGCCCTCTTTGATAGCTTTTGTCAATTTGACCTCATCTTCGGCGGTCAATAAATCATATTTCCCTATCTCCTGCAGATAACGATCGAGGGAAAGACTCTCGCGATTTGTTATCTGTTTGCTTATTTTAAGCTGCCTCATGTATATTCTCCCTTGCGAACTTCAGCGATTTAAACCTGTCCTGACGGCTGACGTGTTACCGAAAAAAAACCAAAAATATCATTTCAGGCTGATTAAATCTAAAAAAACGATTTATTTTCTTAGAATTCAATCTATCCTCAATCATTGAGAACAGTTAAGTTGCTGTTGAGCTTTGAAAGATTGTCCTCGGCTTCCTTGAGTTTTGCACGTTCTTTTTCAATGACTTCCACAGGGGCATTGTCAACAAAACCTGCATTTGAAAGTTTCCTGCCAAGCGCTGCGACAAAAGAAGAAATATTCGAAATCTCCTTCTGGAGACGCACACGCTCTTTATCAAACGATATTAACCCCTCAAGAAGAACAAATAGTTCATTGCCTTCAACAACCGATCCTGCCGCATGCCGTGGCCGCTCTCCATCAGTCATCACCTTTGGAATACATTGGCCAAGTGCGGCAATAAGCGGAAGATTAACCTCAAATACCTGGCGATCGACATCGTTTGACGGCCAGAGAAGAATCTCTGCTTCGCGGTTATGAGGGACACCGAACAATGACCGCAGACTTCTGACCTCGTTAACCAGCTTCTGAATCAAGGTAAAACCAGAAACATCCAGCCCGCGGAATTCCGGATCGGGAAGCGGCATCGATGAAAGTGCAATACTTTCAACTGAAGGACGATGGAGAATCTGATGCCATATTTCATCAGTAATAAACGGCATGACCGGATGAAGCGTCATGAGGAAACCCTCAAGAATATGGACAGCAAGACAAACAGCTTTCTGGGCTTCCTGCCTGGTCAAATCTCCTGAAAGCATAACTTTGAGAGCTTCAAGATACCAGTCGCAGTAATCACCACGGAAGAAATCGTAGAGTAATCGGACAATATCATTAACCTTGAACTGACTGAAGGAGGTATGATAACGATCGAGCATATCGTGATAGGCAGCAAGAAGCCACTTCCCGGCAAGATCAACATTCTCTGAATGTGGATTGAAATCCTTGTATACAGCTGAAAACTCATCATGATTACCGAAATGCTTCTCACGCTGCATAAAAACAAGACGTGATGCATTCCATATTTTTGTGGCAAAATTTCGTCCGAGTTCACATTTTTCCTCACCGAACAAGACATCCTGACCAAGAGGAGCGATATAAATAATGGTGAATCGAAGAGCATCAGTGCCGTAGGTATCCATAACCTTGATCGGATCAGGTGAATTACCAAGAGACTTTGAAAGTTTTCGGCCTTTCATGTCGCGGATAATGCTGGTAAAATAGACATCACGGAAAGGTACCTCTCCTTTGAAATAGAGCCCCGCCATTATCATTCTGGCAACCCAGAAAAAAATGATATCGGGTCCGGTTACCAGGGTATCGGTGGGATAAAACGATCGAAGATCATCATTGTCACTATGCTTATCAGTCCATCCAAGAGTTGTAAGCGGCCAGAGCCACGAAGAAAACCAGGTATCCAGCACATCATCGTCCTGGAAAAGCTTGTCGGTACCTGCAAGATGACATGCCTGTTCATAGTTCGCTGCAACCCATACCTTTCCTTCATTATCGTACCAGGCAGGAATGCGGTGACCCCACCAGAGTTGGCGTGAGATGCACCAATCCCTGATATTTCCCATCCAATGACGGTAGGTGTTAATCCAGTGCGGGGGATGAAAACGGATATCTCCTTCATTGACAACCTGCAAAGCACGTTCTGCGAGAGGCGACATCCTGACAAACCACTGCTCAGAAAGATATGGCTCTACAACCACATCCGCACGTTCAGAATAACCCACATTATGCTCATTCTCTTCAACACGAACAAGATTGCCAAGTTCTTCAAGATCCTTGAGAATTTTTGTGCGTGCATCAAACCGATCCATACCTGCATATCCGAAGTCATCGGTCATTCGTCCGTCTTTTCCAACAACCGATATTGCCTGGAGATTGTGTCGTTTGCCAACTTCATAATCATTTGCATCGTGTGCCGGAGTTATTTTCAACGCACCGGTGCCAAACTCTATATCGACATAATCGTCAGCAATAATCGGGATATGCCTTCCGGCAACGGGCACTATGGCAAGTTCTCCTACCAGATCAAGGTACCGTGGATCCTTGGGATTCACTGCAATAGCTACGTCACCGAGAATGGTTTCGGGCCTTACGGTCGCAATGGTAATGTATCGTCCGGGATGTCTGGCAAGAGCATACTGAACATAGACAAGATTGTCCCTCCGGGGTTTCATGATGACTTCTTCATCGGAAAGAGCAGTCTGTGAAACCGGACACCAGTTGATAATGCGGGTACCGCGATAGATCAACCCGTCACGATACAACGTAATAAAAGCATTGACAACCGCTTGCGAGGCACGCTCATCCATAGTAAAAAGATTACGTCGCCAGTCACATGATATGCCAAGGCGGCGAAGCTGCTTGAGAATGAGACCGCCGTACTCCTCCCTCCACTGCCATACATTGTCGAGAAACTCCTTTCGTCCGAGATCGTGACGTGTCACACCTTCATGTTTGAGCTTTCTCTCTACCACCGTTTGTGTCGCTATGCCTGCATGATCGGTACCTGGAAGCCAAAGTGCCTCATGCCCTGTCATTCGATTGTAACGAACAAAAATATCCTGCAGTGTATGATTCAGTACATGGCCAAGAGTAAGACTTCCGGTAACATTGGGAGGAGGCATAAGGACTGTATAGGGAGTTTTTCCGTTGTCCTGCACTCTGGAACTTTCGGCATGAAAACTCCCTATGGCTTCCCAGTGAGAACTTCTCCATCGGTCTTCAACTTCATGATGGTTATAGGTTTTTTCCAGATTGAATGATACCGTCTGATCGCTCATGATTAGTCCTTCTTTTCAGGCATGGGGCGTTTTTCAAAAATTGAGTCAATAAGACCATAATCAAGCGCTTCCTGTGCGTTCATCCAGCGATCCCTTTCGGAATCCTCCCTTATCTGGACAACATCTTTCCCTGTATGGCGGGCAAGCAGCTCATCAAGCAGGTGCCGGATCTTTTCTATTTCACGCGCCTGGATAATGATATCAGTCTCCTGTCCATGAGCACCACCGGAGGGCTGGTGGATCATTATCCTTGAGTGAGGAAGTGATGCTCTCTTGCCTTTCGCTCCACTGGCAAGAAGAAAAGCTCCCATACTTGCAGCCATGCCGACACAGACCGTTGAAACGTCGGGACGGATATACTGTATGGTATCGTAAATCCCAAGCCCTGCAGACACACTGCCACCGGGAGAGTTCACATAGATATAGATATCGCGTTCGGGGTCTTCCGACTCAAGAAAAATAAGCTGGGCCATGATCAGGCCTGCGACATGTTCGTCAATGCCGCTGCCCAGAAAAATAATGCGTTCACGCAGAAGTCTCGAAAAAATATCAAAAGCTCTTTCGCCTCGTCCTGAAGTTTCTATAACCATGGGAACAAGAGTGTTGGTAATACCCTGCTCTATAGCTCCCGAATACATTTTTTTTGCATAATGCTCAAATCCAAAATTAATATTTGCCATAACTGTCCTGTCGTTTGAATTTTGAAAGCCTTTCTATAAAACCAGAACAGCATCGGATTGACTTTGCGAATGCAATCCATTTGCAGAATTCCAGATAGAATCAGTTAAAATACGTAGTGATAACAACAAATCAAGAAACACGGTTCCAATTAGCAAAAAATGATGCTTTCCGCCAACATGGAAAGAGACAAAATATCTGTCTATTTATCTATATTGAATAACAACCATCAAAAAATTGAGGAACATGCAGGTTCGCCTCATTTCAGTTACAGCTCCGCTTATCAAGGTTGAAGACCAGCTGCTTTCTTCCGAAGGACTTATCGCATATTGCGCAAGAGTATCAAGCCCTCACCAGGAAACCCTTGATTATGAAAAACTGCTTGCCTACTGTATTACTCACAGGCACTGGAGCGTTTTTGAAATGGTGGATATGAGTGTTGAGATTGTGACATCGAGAGCCATCTCGCCGCAGATTCTCCGTCACAAAAGCTTTCAGTTCCAGGAATTCTCACAACGGTACGCCATAGCACAGGAAATAGAACGATATCAACCAAGGCGCCAGGACAGCAAAAACCGGCAGAACTCACTGGACGATCTTGATGCTTCGACGAAAAAATGGTTTGACGAAGCACAGGAGCGTATTGCCCGTGTGACCTTGGAACAATACAACATCGCTCTTGAAAAGGGAATTGCCAAGGAGTGTGCAAGGGTACTGCTGCCGTTGGGTACCCGGACAAAGCTCTATATGAAGGGCTCCGTGAGAAGCTGGATCCATTATCTTGAGGTACGGACAGATAAAAGCACACAACAGGAACACAGGGAAATTGCCATTGCAATCAAAAAGATATTCATAGCCCAGTTTCCTTTTACTGCTGCTGCTCTCGGCTGGCTTTAAACTTTCAGCATGCTGAGCAGACTGACGAGTTGGCTTTTCAACTCCCTTCGATGGATGATACGATCAAGAAACCCGTGTTCAAGCAAAAATTCGGCTCTTTGAAACCCTTCAGGCAAATCCCTTTTAATGGTATCTCTGATCACCCTGGGGCCAGCAAAGCCTATAAGGGCTTTAGGCTCGCTGATATTGATATCGCCAAGCATGGCAAAGGAAGCACTGATGCCCCCCATAGTAGGATCCGTCAAGAGGGATATATAGGGCAGTCTCCTTTCGCTGAGACGGGTAAGACGGGCTGCTGTTTTAGCCATCTGCATAAGACTGAATGCACCTTCCATCATTCGGGCTCCCCCTGATTGGGAAATTACAAGGAGAGGAGCATTAAGTTCAAGTGACTTGTCAACAGCACGCGCAATTTTTTCGCCGACCACCGATCCCATAGACCCCCCGATAAAGCCAAAATCCATCGCTGAAACAACAAGGGGCTGTCCTCCACTTGCACCATGCGCATTGCGGCAGGCTTCAGTCTTACCGCTTTTTTCTATCGTATCGTGAACTCGGTCCGGATACTTTTTGGTGTCAGTAAAACCAAGAGGATCCGCGGCACGCAACTGATCATCAAACTCGGAATACTTATCGTCGTCAAAAAGAATTGAAAAATATTTATAAGGAGATATTCTGAAATGGTGACTGCACTCCGAACAGGTAAAAAAATGATCTTCAAGCTGTTTTTTATGAAGCATCGCGCCGCACTCTTCACATTTCCACCACAACCCTTCAGGCATATCACGTTTGTCGGTCGGACGTATTGAGGGTTTCACCCGTTTGAACCAAGCCATTTTCACAATTAGAAGTAAAGATTATACATTAAAGCTCAAGATATAAAGTCCGCATGAGATCTCAAAAACAGCCTATAGAGATCCGATCATAGGTTTTTGAACCAGGAGCACTACCCATTGCTGAACGTCAGAACATTATTCTCAATAGCTGCAATCATTACCGCTTTTCTGCCGGTAACAACCGCACCGTCCGTTGCCGTTGCCTCTGCAATCACCGTTGTCTATCCCGACACGCTTGAACTTCCTCAGCACCGTTATGCCCTGCGCCCTTTTATGAGGCCAGCCAGAAAAACCGTAGGTCTTGCCCTGTCTGGCGGGGGCGCCAACGGTCTTTCACAGATTGGCGTTCTCAAAGCTCTTGAGGAAAAGGGAGTTCCAGTTGATTTCATTGCCGGCACAAGCATAGGCGCCATTATCGGAGGTCTTTACAGTTGCGGTTACAGCCCGGATGCGCTTGAAAAAATTGCCCATACTCTGCCTTGGCAATCCATTATTTCTTTTAATAATGATTATGCACGATCCAACATATTTCTTGAACAGCAACGAATCCGCGACCGGGCGTCAATCGCATTAAGGTTCGAAAAACTGAAGCTGCTGATGCCTAAATCTCTTAATTCCGCTCAAAAGATGACCGAAACCCTTGATCTTCTGACTCTGAATGCTGTTTATAAGAGTACCGGCGAGTTCTCTTCTCTACCGGTTAATTTCAGGGCGGTATCGACCGATCTTGTATCGGGAAAGCGAATTACTCTATCGACCGGTTCCCTGTCAGAAGCGATGCGGGCAAGCAGTACCGTGCCGATTCTTTTTGAACCAGTCATACGTGATGGCTATGAACTTGTTGACGGCGGGCTTGTTGCAAATCTTCCTGTCGATGAACTTGAAACCTTTAACGCACATTATAAAATTGCGGTTGATACTCACGGAAGCATGTACACGAAAGGCGAAGAACTTGATCTGCCATGGAAAGCTGCTGATCAGACCATGACCATTCTGACTAAATTGCAATATCCTGCACAGCTTGCAAAAGCCGATATCGTCATTAACCCTGATCTCAATGACCATAAGGCAACCGATTTTTCTGATATCACCACTCTTATTGAGGCGGGTTATAGCAAAGGAAAAGTCCTGGCTGAAACCATAAAACAGAGTATAGTTAAAGAGAGTCCAGGCAGCACCGCTATCGGAGGATATTCAAAAACAGTCATTTTTCCTGATGAGAGTCCGGAATTCAGGGAGCATTTCCTTATTGTTTCGGGGATTATACGAAATGCTGCCGAGCCATCGAAAACCCTGCACGACCTGCTTGCGACAGATCTTTTCACGAGAGTATCTGCTGAACTGGACAACCGGCACAAGAAAGTGACATTTCACGTAGACCCGCTTCCCAGAATAAACAAAATAATTCTCACTGGAGGACCACCCGATGCACTTGCCTCAGATGAAATCGAAACTTGTTTCAAACCGATAACGGGTGTTCTCTATACCAATGCAGCTGGGACAAAGGTACTGGAAGCACTTATCAATAAATATCGAGGCAAAGGACACTCTCTTGTAACGATCGAAAGAACTTCATTGAGCGGCAGCACCCTTCAAGTAAAGCTCTCTTCCGGAAAGCCGGATGGCATCGAGTTTCAACGCAACAAGAACATGACAGGATTAACTTCTATAAAGCGTGAAATAAAAATTGACACCACACAGACCCTCAGCTATAAAAAGGCAGAAGAGTCCATCGATAACCTTTACGAAACCGGAGCATTCAACAGTGTTTCCCTATCGGCAGAATCACGTGCAAAATCTGATACCGGCCGGAATACCATGCTTAAGTTTTCACTTGAAGAAAAGCCCCCATCAGTGCTCAGGCTTGGATTACGTTATGATGAAACGAACAACGCCCAGTTTCTTCTTGATTTCAGAAATGAAAATCTCGGAGGGACAACCAGCTCAATCGGCGGCTGGATGAAAGAGGGAAAAAGAAACAATTTGATAGACATTGAATTTAATATTCCACGTATAGAGTCATCACACTTTACCATGTCGTCACGTGTTTTTTATGACGAGCATCTGTTTGACAGCCGCGATATAACCTTTTCAAAAGCACTTTTCAATTCTCATTCAAATGAAATAGGCACTTATGGAATACAGAAATATGGAATAAGCTCCGCGTTCGGTACAAGAATCAATAAAAATGGACAATTCATTGTTGATGTGACCTTTCAGAACTCCCTGTCGTATGCTGAACAGGGCAACAAAGGAACACTGCCAATAGCTGATATCAATATGGCGACGATCGGCACACAGTTTACTCTTGATTCGAGAAATGACCCATTGATTCCCACTTCCGGTAATTATACAAACTTCAGATATTCAAATTCTTCGGATTCGTTCAACCTCCATGATATTTTCTGGCAGATATCAGGTAACCATGAAGAAAATATCCAGCTCGGGCGCGAAACCACCTTACAGCTTTCCGGACTGTTCGGACTGAGCAGCATCAGCGTTCCAGTGTCAGAAAAATTTTTTCTTGGAGGACCGGGAACAAGCTACAGCCAACAATTCATCGGACTGAAAGAAAATGACCTTCCCGGCAACAATATTGTTGCTGTGGGAATACATTTTCGCTACAAACCATCATTCGCCTTGTTCTTTCCAACTTCAATTGTATTCCATTACAATGTGGGAAATGCCTGGGATGATCGGGATGATATCTCTTTTGCCCAGCTTATTCACGGTACTGGAACAAGTCTGATATGGGAAACCCCTCTCGGCCCTGCAAGGTTCACCGTTTCAAAAGCTTTCGCTTTTCTTAAAACAGCGGCAAACAGCGGTTCTTCATCACTTGGATTTTCAGATACCATCTTTTATTTCAGTCTCGGACATGACTTTTGAGCAGAACTTTTTTGTATTTTTACGCACTTTCGCAACACAGAACAGAACCATACTTATGATCAAGGAACAGCTATAGCATGAATACCAGGGAAAAACCTCATATACTGGTCTGTAATGATGACGGGATTGAAGGCGAGGGCCTTCATGTGCTTGCAGCTTCGATGAAAAAAATAGGCAGGGTTACGGTCGTTGCCCCAGCGGAACCACATAGCGGCATGAGTCATGCCATGACACTCGGTGTCCCGCTGAGGATTAAAAAGTTTTTAAAAAACAATCGCTTTTTCGGATACACAGTATCCGGCACCCCTGTAGACTGCATCAAAGTAGCTCTAAGTCATATTCTCCCCTCAAAACCTGACCTTATTGTATCAGGGATCAACTACGGAAGCAATACGGCAACAAATACCTTGTATTCCGGTACAGTAGGTGCTGCTCTTGAGGGAGCTATCCAGGGAATCACTTCTTTGGCATTTTCTCTGACCACCTATGAACATGCTGATTTCACCTATGCCGGAATATTTGCTCGTAAACTTGCCAGAAAAGTGCTTGCTGAGGGACTTCCGCCGGATACAATTCTTTCCGTCAATATCCCGAATGTTCCCGAATCACAGATTGCGGGGATTGTAATCACAGAGCAGGGACGTTCACGCTGGGAAGAGGATGCCATTGAGCGAAACGACATGTTCAATAACCCCTATTACTGGCTGAGTGGCACACTGCTGCTGCTCGATGAACATATGCGCAAGGATGAATTTGCCGTACGACAAAATTATGTAGCTATAACCCCGCTTTCGTGTGATCTGACAAACCATGGATGTATCGGCCAGCTGGAACAATGGAACCTGCAAAAATAAAAGAGTGAACACCTTTCTTCTTGATTACAAAAATATTCTGACACCAAAAAAGGGATTTCCAAAGCTTTTTCGTGACTATACATCAGATGGTTCCGAACGTTCTGCATTGATTTCGGAGTGTTTTGATCTGGATTACCAAAAAGAAGCGGATTACTACCGACAGCTTGGTTTGCTCGGTTCAAGAACTTTTGATCGCGAAACCATTATACGAATTCTTTCAAGGCAAAACAGTCGTTACGGATGCACAGAACTTCATCTTCGCGAGATCGAAAAACTCCGATCTCCACGATGTATGGCGGTGGTCACCGGACAGCAACTCGGACTTTTTACCGGACCTCTCTATACAGTCTATAAAGCTCTGACAGCCATTATATTTGCTGAACGTCAGAAGGCGCTCTTTCCTGAATATGATTTTGTACCGATCTTCTGGCTGGAAGGTGAAGACCATGACTACACTGAATCGGCCCATACTGCAATTTTTTCTGAAAACCAGATTGTTCACTTCAACCAGGAACCTTACAAACGTCTGCCCGACCAGATGGTTGCCAACTCCTTTTTCGGAGAGGAGATCAGACAAACCGTTGAAGATTTTATCCAGCTTCTTCATGATTCAACCTACAAACAAAGCATCGCAACTATCCTGACTGAGTGCTATTATCCAGGAAGCTCCTTCGAGATGAGCTTTGCCCGAACCATGATGCAGCTGTTCAAGGAGCAGCCCCTGATTCTGCTTTCGAGCCAGGAGCCCGAGTTCAAGCAACTTTCAGCCAGCATTTTTTTGCGGGAGCTCTCATCGTCGCCGGCATCCTCATATAATGTCATTTCGCAAAGTTCCCGTCTGGAAAACCTCGGCTACACTGCACAGACAAAGCCAAGAACCGTCAATCTTTTTTATATCAACCAACATGGACAGCGCCAAAAAATAGAACACCCTTCAGATGACTCCTTCACTATTGTTCCCGACAAACAAAGTTATTCAAAAAGCCAGATACTTGAACTGTGTCAGGATCACCCTGAACGGTTCAGTCCAAACGTTGTTCTCAGGCCAATTGTTCAGGATTACGTACTGCCTACCTTTGCCTGCATTGCCGGACCCGGTGAAATAAGCTACCTGGCGCAGTACCGGAAAAATTATGAGCACTTTGGCATCTCGATGCCATTTATTATCCCCAGAGGAAGCTTTACACTGGTTGAACCGAAAATAAACAGAATCATGGACAAGCTGCTCAAGGTTATCGGCAAGCCGGGATTTTCGCGCAAACAGATTTACCTTGCAGTATTCGGCGACCTTCAGCAGGTGAAAAAGAACGCGGTAGGTATTTCTGAAAACCCTCAACTTGACGCGCTGTTCGAACAGGCAAAGGAAGAGATTCGTCGGACGTTTGCAACTCTCGGCCCCGCACTTTCAAAAATTGACCCAACCCTTGAACCACTGCTGGCCGCTTCGTCTGTTCAGTCAACAAAAATTGTCGAAGGTATTGAACAGAAAGCATGGAAGGCCAGCAGGCGAAAACACGAAGAGCTGCTTGACCAGATCCTGAAAGCCGAAAATGCAATGTTCCCTGAAGGCATGCCTCAGGAAAGGATGATCAATATTTTTTATTATCTCAATAAATACGGAATGGAACTCATCGACACGCTGAAAAACCTGTTAAGTGGTCATTCAACCGAATCGCACATTATTGTGGAGTTGTAGTGACATTGGTATCTGCCGGTGTTTGTTCATCATCTTTCTGCAGTAAATGACAACAGTTGCAGACAAGAATACGAAGGTCATCAGACGAAGCCTCTTCACAGATTTTTTTTACCGCAGCTTTTATCTCCTGGCGATAGCTCCTGCTCTTGTGCAATTGAAGTCCTCGCTTTTTATGAATATACTGTGACACGGCAGCAGGGGTAACTCCTAGTTTTTTTGCAGCCTGCGACTGGGTCATTCCCGTTTTTACAAGCTCAAGAGCAAGATCAGCCCTGATTTGAGGAAGATGGTACCATACAGCTTTTTCACAGGGAAATATCACAATAACACTATCTTGAAATTAAAGGAGAACTATAAGAATTATTTTCAGAATTTTCGGGGAACAATGAGTCTTTCTTTAAAATCCATTGGCAGCTGGTCCATTCTTTTGCTCATGCTTATGCAATTCATACCATTGAAGCGCATTAACCCACCCGCGGTTTCAGACATTCAGACTCCAACTGTCATAAAAAGCTCATTGAAAAAAGCCTGCTATGACTGCCACTCAAATGAAACCAGATGGACAGGGATTGCCTATATAGCGCCGATATCCTGGCTGTTGTCATCGACGGTCTCTTCAGGACGCAATGTCTTGAATTATTCAGTGTGGAACAAACAATCCAGCACGAAAAAAGCTCAAATCAGACGGGTTATTGCTCAAGGCTCAATGCATCAACGACTTTATTATACATGGAATCCAGACATGCAGTTGACCGATCAGGAAACAAAAAAACTTCTGCGCTGGCTCAACGACTGAACAACACCACCATATTATAAATTCAAGGAATATCCATAAGTTCAAACTCTCTCAATCAAAAACTACAGCTCAAGAAAATTCCTGATAATTTTTTTCCCTTCACTGGTCATGATGGATTCCGGATGAAACTGAACGCCATAAAGCAGCAGGTGCTCTGCATCCATTCCCATGATCACACCATCCTGAGTCCAGGCCCGGATGACAAGAGCATCAGGAAGCGTTTCCCGCTCAACAATGAGAGAGTGATATCGGGTTGCAGTAAACGGATTTTCAACTCCACTGAATATTCCATGGTTGTCATGGTAGACCAGTGATGTCTTTCCATGCATAATGCTGGATGCCCGCACAACTTTTCCACCAAGAGCGGCACCGATAGACTGATGCCCCAGACAAACCCCCAAAAGAGGTATCCTGCCCTTTACAGAATGAATCAAAGATACCGAAACACCGGCATCATCGGGAGTGCCGGGACCAGGCGAAATAACAATCTTTTCAGGATTACGCTCTAAAATCTCTGCGACAGAAAGCTCATCGTTGCGGTAGACCTCAACAGTTTGCCCGGACTCGCCAATATACTGTACCAGGTTATAGGTAAAAGAATCATAATTATCGACGACAAGAATCATGAATACTCATGCTTAATAGTTATACAAATAACCGGTCTGAACCCTCCATTGCTGCAACAAAACGAAACATAGACTCGTATGAGCTACTCATCACAACATCGCGGCGTTCCATAACAGTCCTTGCTGTTTCAACAGCCTTTTCAATATCATAACTCTCAAAGCCTCCGCTTCCTCCCCATGAAAAAGAAAAAACCTCTTTAGGAGGAAAACCAGCGTCGAAAACATTGGCTGCGGTGCCAACCACAGTTCCGGTATTGAACATTGCATTGATAGAGCTCTTGGCATGATCCCCCATCAAAAGTCCAAGAAATTGCAGTCCCGTCATCTCCTCCCGACCGTTGAGAAGAAGCTTTATCTGGCTGTAGTTATTTTTAAGATCGCTCGTATTAGTACCGGCCCCAAGATTGCACCAGGAGGAAATGTAGGAGTGCCCAAGAAAACCGTCATGCTGCTTGTTGGCAAACGGCTCAATAACGGAATCCTCAACTTCACCCCCGATTTTAGAAGCCATTCCTACGGTGACATTGCTATAAAGATTTGCTCCTGTCTTAACCCTCGAACGGGGAGCAAGAAAAACGTTCTGCATAAGTACTGCCTGCGGATCAACAATCGCTCCTTCCCCGACAGCAACAAATCCCTCATCTGCATCAAGTACTGCACCAGCCCGTACAACTGCTCCAGGAGCTACATAAATGTTTGAGCGGTTGATAACGGCAACAGAGTGATGCACATTGCCTTGAAAACGGCCAAGCTCAAGCGTTTCGGCATCCCGTAACATCTCATCGGGATGGAAAGCTACCACATCCCAGAGATGATTGATAATCCTGAACCCTGTGACCGATTCACGAACAAGTTGTCCTGCAATGTGGGATGTGTCGATAAGATCAGGCATCAAGCCTCTGTCGTTTGCAAAAAGACGCGGATGAACTCTGGCAAACAGCATATCATCTCCCTGCATATATGCCTTACCGGGTTCAACAACGCCATCAGTTATCATTCGTGCTGCAGCCTCGGTGAATACCAGTCGTCCATTGACGAGCAGCACATCATCCTCTTCAAGTCTGTTGAGCACAGATGCCGGATGCTGTTCGGCATAATAGGGAGCAAGATAGCGACGCAAATGATAGGTAAGCTTCACCCTTCCATGGATAGAATGCTTGAGCTTATCCAGAAGGGAGCGAAACCCGGTATACAGGCCATAAACTGGCTTAAGGCTGACAAGAGGCTTCAGCTCAGTAACCCTGGTATCTTCAAAAACTATAACTTGCATTTTATAACGCCCAATATTTTACAGGCTGCTCAGGTCACCACAGCACAAATCAGCAGCAAGTCTCGCAAAAAAACTGATCTTCACTTGTTATGCAAAGAAATATATAAAAAGTCGGCTTAGCTTAAGGGCTTAATTCAATCATAACATCTGCTCAAGGGCTCTCTATCGGCTCATGTAATATGATATTGATTCTCTTTATCTATCAGCCAGATACATGGTGGTCGTAAAGCACAGAAAGTCCTTGTGGAACAACTGAAATATCGATCTTCCCCTGAACGTCATCATAAACCTCTCCATCCAGATGCATGGTATCAGGCTTCGCCAGTGTCAGCTCCACAGTCTTTGCCTTGCAGTAAAGAACTTTTGAGTCGTTGATATGGGTTCCATTAAGAAATTTAAGCACATAGCGGAAAATTTCATGTTTCGATATCGCCCTGAGAATACACACATCAAGCAGTCCATCCGACAATTCGGCATGAGGTGCAATCTTGAATTTCCCCCCTTCGATTTTCCCATTAGAAACCGAAAAAGCAAAAACATCCTCATGAAGCTCCAGAAACGAGTCTTCAAGAGTAATTTTAATGTTCATTTTTACAGCACTATAGCCTGCAAGCACTCTGAAAAGCGCATACACGTAAGAAAGCTCTCCTTTTAACCATGGTACACTTTGAACGGTCTTCGCAACTCTGCCTGTAAAGCCGATACCCAGAGAATTAATAAAATACCTGTGGCCGGCACTTCCAAAGGAAACACTCCCAAGATCAACTTTTTTACTCTTCGAATCGAACAAATGACTGATGCCAGGATGTGAGCGGTTATCAGGATTCAGGTTTCTGATAAAATCATTAGCCGAACCGACCGGTAAAATACCGACCGTTACCCCTTTTCCGGCAACAGCATTTATCACTTCATGAAGAGTCCCGTCACCACCACATGAAATAAGACATTTCTTTTTCAAAATCGTGGAACGGGCAATATCCTCTGCATGTCCAATATGGGTCGTGGTAACCATTGCAGAGTCTTCCCGTCCTGAAAGAAGTGCATTAAGCCAGGCAACCTTGCTCGCAGCACGACCCTTATCAGCCGCAGGATTAAAAATAAAAAGATAACGAGAACTGTTCATCATAAGTGAATACTGAATAAATAGCAGAGATGCCTTAAAAAAACAGCAGCAAAAAGAGCGTACTGTGACTTATGTGAATAGGAAAAGACAAGTACTTTTTTCAGCGTACTTGGCACATAAAAAAAAGTATTTTTAAACAGAAAAAACGAATTTCATTGGTATTTTGTAAAAAAAATCCATATTACAGCCGATAACACGTCGAAGAAGTGATGATTACTTTTATTCTGATAATGGGAAGCATGCGAAGAGAAAATGAACCATGCTTTCCCGCCCTATACATTACTTCGAACATCGAATAACCCACATGATAATACAATGAAAACAGAAGCAATACAGAGCCCAAAATCGACTCTTGATTTCGAAAAAGAGATAGCATCTCTTAAAACAAGGGTGGCAACTCAGGATATGGAACTTACAAGAGTTTCAACTGCAATCGCTGAAAAAACGAATGCTTTGAGGAATCTTCTCGACCAGATACACGCACTGGAAATTGATGCCAGCGTAAAAAGAGCTATGACTGATTCCTGCCTGAGTCTGATCGAAACCGAAACGATTGAAAAACGGCTGAACATTGAACTGACTGAGACAGACTCTTTCTTTCTTTCAAAACTACAGAAAAAGCATCCTAACCTTAACCAGCGTGAACTTAGAATCAGCCTCCTGGTCAAGTTGAACTACGACACAGTTGAGATTGCCCGTTCCGTTGGTATATCGACAAGAGGTATGGAAAGCATACGCTACAGGATGCATAAAAAACTTGGCCTGGGAAAACACCAGTCAATCAAGACCTACCTTTCTGATCTTTCGGTTTCTTTATAAGAGATAGCTTTTAAATCTTGCAATCAAAAGCCTCTTCTTCGTCTGAAGCAGGAGGCTTTTGACAATAGAAGCCCTTCAATCATAAAAAGCGGTATGAAATCACCCCGTCAATGTCATCAAGCTCTGACTCATGACTGATTTCTCACAAGAACTCAATAATTTTTGAGTAGCTAAAAAGTTTATTTTTTCTATAGCAAATTCTGCACGTTGTATCTAAAAAAACCTAATTGTATTGAAAATTTCAATGACAATTGCATGCTGTGATCGTATATTAGAAAAGAAATAAAGCCCCCCACTTTAGCTGTTAATCATCATACCTCAAGAAAAGAGTATGGTATTTGCTTGCATGCTCTCAATGTTTGGTGTTCGACATTCAGAGGCAAGACAAGGTTTATAATATTTTAGCTAATATGATTGATTATCGTGGAGAGCACACTATGACAAGCAATACAATAGGAGTTGGATTCAGTTCACTTCCAGATTCATTTTCTGCAGGAAAAGGAGCTGCCGAGCAAGCTATTGGAAAGCTTAACGGAAAACCAAAGGTACTGATTGTGTTTGGCGCGATGCGGTTTAATCATCGCGAACTGATTGCAGGAATTTCCTCTGTTGCCGGAAACATACCTATGGTTGGCGGAACAACTGCAGGAGAGATTTCTACCGCAGGATTTTCTACAGGATCAGTCGTTGTCATGGCGATCAGTAATGAAAATCTTGAGTTTGTGACAGGAATCGGACACAATATGAGCCGTGATGAAGCCGCCTGCAGTGTGGAAATGGCGAACGATATTCTTAAAAAAGTTGCATTTGACCCAAACGCCTCTCTCTTGGTTTTTCCTAACGGAATGGGTGGTGATGGGCTAAAAGTTCTTGAGGGTCTGCAGTTGATTTTAGGTAAAGATTTTGAGATTACAGGAGGCTACCTTGGCGATGACGAACGGTTCGAAAGTACATTTCAGTATTATAACGGGATGGTCTATAAAGACACTATTGTTGGTCTGATGGTGATTAAAAAGAAGGGGTTCAGGACTGGCATTGGTGTACGAAGCGGTTTTACATCGATCGGAAACAGTTTTATCTGTACTTCCTCTGAAGGAAATGTGGTGAAAGAATTTGAACACACCAATGCGCTTGAGATGTATAAGGATTTTCTGGGTGAAGAAAGAGCGTTAAGGTTGCCTGGGGTCTGTCTGGAATATCCGTTTGGTATCATTGACCGTAATGCTTCTGACGACACTGAAAGCCTGTTTCAATTGCGCTGCGGATTATCCGTCGATCATGAAAATGGAACAATTTCGTTGGCAGCATCCATTCCTGAAGGCACTGAAGTGACGCTGACAACTGCCTCAAGAGGAGATATCATCAACGGAGCGAGGGACGCAGCAGTTCAGGCGAAAAAAGCCCTTTTCGGTGCAACTCCCCAGGCAATTATCATGTTCAGCTGTGTTGGAAGAAAGCTTGTGCTCGGGCGTCGGATACAGGAAGAGGTCGACGCAGTCCTTGAATGTATTGGCCTGGATGTCCCACTGATAGGCTTTTATACCTATGGAGAAATCGGCCCTATTGATAAAACGATCAAAGATCGTTCAACGGTAAAATTTCATAATGAAACCGTTGTTCTCTGGGTGCTTGGAAAAGAATAATGAGTGACGGTAACCTCCATAACCTTTTCCCCCAAAAAACAGGTCATGATAAAAACAGACAACAACAGTCTCCAGCAACGAATTATTGAGCTTGAACAAGCTTCATTGCGAAGCAACCGCATTGAACAGGAACTGCTGCAAAAACAGACAGCTCTCCTTGACCAGAATATCAAACTGATAAGAAAATCAATCGAACTTTCAGATATTAAGCGGCAGATCGAAGATAAAAATTTCGAACTTGAGTTGTCGCAGTCGAAACTGGAAGAGGCTATGCATTCATTACGAGAAAGCCAGAATACCCTGAACTCTGTTCTGGCCAACAGCCCCGATACCATTCTTGCCATTGATAGAGATCACCGTATAACCTACATCAACCGATCCCTGCCTGGTTATAAAGATTTGCTGCAGATAGGTGAGCACCTTTGTGAACATATTATTGAGCCGACTCACGATAAGAGTTATCATAAGGCAATAGACAAGGCTTTTTTAACCGGAAATCCGGCAATAATAGAGTGTGAACTCTCCCTTCCTCACGGGGAAACACTTGAAATTGAATCACGTATCGGTCCATCAATCATTGACGGCACGGTTACCTCTCTTACTATAATTGTTTCAGATATTTCCGAGCGCAAGAGAATGGAAAAAGAGCTGAAAAAAATGCTGAACGACCTTGAGCGCTTTAACCGTGTTATGATAGGCAGAGAATTACGTATTAACGAGCTGAAAAATTTTGTCATTGAGCTGAGGCAGGAACTCAGAAAATATACCGGTATTATTGCTGACGGAATCTCTCACGATAAGGATGAGCTGCAACTGAACCTGATGATTGATGATGAATTTTTTTTAGGCGATGAATCTGGTAAAGGGAATAATAATGAAGCAGATAATAAACTATACAGGGAACATCAAAGAACTGTTCTTCTCAACCTCATTGAAGATGCCAACCTTGCAAGACAAGAGCTGCAGGAAATAAACCGCAAGCTTGAAGTAAAAGTAAAAGAAGCAAGTGAAGCAAATGCTGCAAAAAGCCAGTTTCTTGCTAATATGAGCCATGAAATCCGGACTCCGATGGGTGGAGTTATTGGGATGTCCGACATGTTGAATGATACCCTGCTTGATGCTGAACAGCGCAAATATGTTGATACCATTATCAGCAGCGGTCATAACCTGATGGAAATCATTAACGATATTCTTGATTTTTCCAAGATTGAAGCGAACTGTCTTGAATTCGACATAGTTGATTTTGATCTGCTGGAAATCCTTGAAAATATTTGCGGAATGCTTGGCTTTGAAGCTCAGAAAAAAGGACTTGAATTAACAGTTGTAACCAGCAAAGATTTTCCTTTTGCCCTGAAAGGGGATCCGGTAAGAATCCGGCAGATTTTTGTTAACCTGATCAGTAACGCTGTAAAATTCACTCATCAGGGAGATATAGTAGTGAGTCTCATGGCAGATGAGGAAACCGACAAACATGTTTTGATCAGGTGTACAGTCAAAGACACTGGTATTGGCATCCAGCCTGAGAGTCTATCATCAATATTTAAACCATTTATTCAGGCAGACGGCTCAACAGCAAGAAAATACGGAGGAACAGGTCTCGGTTTGTCGATTTCAAACTATCTTGTCAACAAAATGGGCGGCAGCATCACTGTGGAAAGCGACCCGGGAAAAGGATCTGTTTTCAGCTTTGATGTTATGCTGGAAAAACAGGATAGATTGCCTGAAGTGCTTCGTCTATCCGAAAATGATATTTCCAGAAGCAGAGTTCTTGTTATCAATAGTAATCCCACCGCACTGGACATGCTCTGCGATCTTCTGGATTCATGGCAGTGCCATTGCTACCCAGCTGCCAGTTTTGAAACAGCCCTTTCATTGATCAACGAAGACCGTAATAATCCGGAATCATCTGAAACCTGGGATGCAGTGATTCTGGATATAAATAACCAATACAAGGCAGGTGATGAACTGGACCGGTTTATGAGCGCAATTTTTACAACGCATCACTTTCCGATCATAATGCTTGCCTCACCCATTCAGTCCGGAGAAATAAAAAAACGCTTCAGTCCGGAGATGTTCACATTACTCCAGAAACCTGTCAGACGTATGGAACTGTTCCGCTCTATCGCTGATATTATGAATAGTGAAAAACATCTGCATGAAAACCGTCAAGAAGGAAACTGTATACCTGAACAAAAACCAGCAGCAAAAACATTCAATATTCTTGTCGTTGAAGACAATCCGGTCAATCAGAAAGTAAGCACGTCCATGCTTAAAAAACTGGGTCTCTTTTCTGATGTTGTTCCCAGCGGAAAAGATGCTCTTGAGGCTATGCGCAATAAATTATACGATCTTGTTTTAATGGATTGCCAGATGCCGGAAATGGATGGATATGAAACTACAAGAATCATAAGAAATGACCCGGCACTTTGCGTGACACCCGATGTTCCAATTGTGGCAATGACAGCTCATGCCATGATTGGTGACAGAGAAAAATGCATCAATGCCGGAATGAATGATTATATCTCCAAACCTATCCGTAAATCGGATCTTGAAAAAATTCTAGCCAAATATCTTGGAGATAATGGCAACTATGCATAATCGGTACAGAAAACTGCGGTCATCAGTGTAACTGAGAAGAAACCCTGTGACAAGAGTAAAGCTGGCATTAATCCCCTCCCATCCTCAACGTTTTTTTCTTTTCCCAGTGTACGATAGTCTAAAACAATGGCTTCAAAAACCAAGAACATGGAAAAATGAACAGGCTTGGTCTTGAAAAAAGTCCTTATCTCTTGCAGCATGCTCTGAATCCTGTGGACTGGTTTGCGTGGGGAGACGAGGCTTTTGAAAAAGCTGAACATGAAAACATACCGTTGTTCCTCTCCGTGGGTTATTCAACTTGCCATTGGTGCCATTTCATGGAGCGGGAATCGTTTGAAAACAGAGAAATCGCCGAACTGCTGAACCGTAACTTCGTTTCGGTGAAGGTTGACCGCGAAGAGCTTCCCGATGTTGACCGTCTCTATATGAACTATCTTCAGTCAAGCACTGGAAATGGAGGCTGGCCTATGTCCGTATGGCTTACTCCAGAACGAAAGCCTTTTTACGGAGGCAGTTATTTTCCTCCTGAAGACCGGTATGGCCTGCCTGGATTTAAAACCATCCTTAAATCCATAACCCGTCTGTGGACGAGTGATAAACAAACAATTATTGACCGCTCCTGCAGTTTTTTCAGTTCTCTTGATCAATTTTCAAGAACAAATCCTATTGCACTGCCCGGAGAAGATAAGGCGCAGAATAAATGCTTCGAGTGGCTTCAAACAAACTACGACTCTCAGTTTGGAGGTTTTGGCGGTGCCCCGAAATTTCCCCGGCCAGTATTGCTGAATTTTCTGTTCAACGACGCTTACTATACCGGGAACAAAATAGCTCTCAGGATGGCGCTCAATACCCTGAAAAAAATGGCTGAGGGGGGAATTCACGACCATATCGGTGTTGCAGGAAAAGGCGGCGGAGGGTTTGCACGTTACTCCACGGATGCCCGCTGGCATGTACCTCACTTTGAGAAAATGCTTTACGATAATGCTCAGCTTGCCGTCTCCTATCTCGAAGCATTTCAGTGCAGCGGCGATATCTTTTTCAAGAGTACAGCGAAGGACATTTTTAACTATGTGCTGTGTGATATGACGTCGCCTGATGGAGGCTTCTATTCAGCTGAAGATGCAGACAGCCTGGAAACGGCGTCCGGCACCATAAAAAAAGAGGGGGCATTCTACCTCTGGAGCGCTGATGAATTGCGGGAGATTCTCGAAGATGAAACGCTCACTGCGATTTTCTCCCTGACCTACGGCATCAGAGTTGAAGGAAATGCTATGCACGATCCACATGGAGAGTTCATCGGCAAAAATATCCTGATGCAGCATGCCACCGTTGAGGAAACTGCTGATAAGTTTGGAAAGACAACTGAAGAGATCAATACGCTTCTTGATGATGCTCGTGCAAAACTTTATAGAGCAAGGGCAAAAAAGCCTCGGCCTTTTCTTGATGATAAAATACTCACAGCATGGAATGGCCTTATGATTTCAGCTTTGGCAAAGGGATACCGAGTATTGCATCACGAGCCATACCTTAACGCTGCAAAGAGAGCTGCAGACTTTATTCTTGATAAACTCTATGACCGCAAAAAAGGTCTTCTGCTGCGCCGATACAGAGACGGCAACGCAGCTATAGCGGGAAAAGCTGAGGATTATGCATTTTTTGTGCAGGGACTGATAGAGTTGTACGAAGCATCTTATGATGATCAATATCTTCTGACGGCTCTTGAACTTGCAGAACTGCAGAACAGCCTTTTTTATGACCCTGTACAGGGAGGCTATTTCAGCACCGCTGTTGATGACAATACCGTGCCATTGAGACTCAAGGAAGATTATGATGGCGCTGAGCCTTCGGCAAATTCGGTCAGTGCCCTTAACCTTCTGCGACTGAGTGAAATAACGGGAGTAGAAAAGTTTTCAATCAGAGCGGAAGAAACCATCAAGTCATGTGGCACCATACTTAGTGAAAACAGCCATGCTCTGCCTCAGATGCTGGTTGCACTGAACTTTGCGCGCAAAAGAAAAAGCAGGGTTATTCTTTCAGGAGAGCTGTACACACCTGAAATGGCCCAACTGCGAGCTGTAATTGATGGACGATACCTGCCGGGAAACGTCATCATGCATGCTTCAAATGAACTTATTTCAATCCAACGCTTTCCGGAAAGCATTCAGACCGGTGCTGTCCACCCGCAAGCATCTCTCTGTATCGACCGTACCTGCTTACTGCCCATCAATGATCCGGAAATGCTTGCTGAAGCTCTCGACAAGGTCATGCCATCTAAAACAAAAGGCACAAGCTATTAGTATACATCGGCATTAATAAGTTACAGATTGATGCCTCGTATCACTTACCCTTGAAGCACAAGCTTTTTATGTTGACGAACTCATGAATTCCACAACTGGAGAGTTCGCGACCATAGCCGGACTGTTTTACCCCGCCAAAAGGCAGGCGAGGATCGGATTTTACCATACTGTTGATAAAACAGCAGCCGGCTTCAAGCTGATCGGCAATGGCAAGCGCCCTTTCAGTGTTGCCGGAAAAAACTGCTGATCCAAGTCCGTAAGGGGTATCATTTGCAATAAGTACGGCTTCACGGTCGTCCTTTGCTTCAATAAGGGTTGCAACCGGCCCGAAGGTCTCCTCGCTATATACTTCCATCCATTTGTGAACCCCGGACAGAACTGTTGGCGGGTAGAAAAAGCCTTTTCCTTCCGGGATTTTTCCCCCGCAAAGCAGACGTGCCCCTTCGGCAACACTCCGGGTGACCTGACAGTGAAGCTGTTCACGAAGATCGTGGCGGGCAAGAGGTCCGACCTCGACCGCAGGGTCGAACGGGTCACCCATCACAGTCGATTGCATACGCTGCAGAAGGAGAAGCTCAAACTGTTTAAAAACATGCGCGTGCACAATAAAGCGCTTGGCGGCTATACAGCTTTGTCCGCTGTTGAGAAGACGCGCTGCAGCACAGGTGTCGACAGCCTGAGGAATATCAGCATCATCGAGAATAATGTATGGGTCACTGCCACCGAGTTCAAGGACGCTTGTTTTCAGTGCTTTACCTGATTTTGCGGCCACTGCCCTACCTGCGGCAGTACTTCCGGTCAACGATACCCCCTGTATCGCAGGATGGTCTATTATAAAGCCGGTCAGAATGTCAACATCTTCAAGATCGATATGCACTGCGCTGTAAAGATGTGCAGGAAATCCTGCATCGCGAAAAAGCTGTTCGATAGCAATGGCTGACCCGGTAACATTGGGCGAATGCTTGAGAATAACACCGTTTCCTGCCATAATGGCTGGTACGGCAAAGCGGAAAACCTGCCAGAAAGGAAAATTCCAGGGCATGATGCCGAGAACAAGACCAATGGGTTCAAATTTCACCACTCCCCGGACTCCGCCTTCAAGATAACTCTCTTCGGGTTTTAAAAACGATGCGGCATTGTCGGCATAAAAATCGCAGACCCATGCTGATTTCTCCACTTCGGCAGCTGCTTGTGAGATTGGCTTGCCCATTTCACGACTTATCAGGGCTGCATGCTGGTTTTTTTCAAGGCGAAGGATCCTGGCAAGACGCTTCATGAACACACTGCGTTCAGAGATAGAGAACTCTTTCCAGGAAATATAATCCCAGTAGGACAACGTTATTACTTCTCGAATTTCACCGGATGTCATGGAATGATATTCGGCAATCGGTTCTTCGGTAGCTGGATTGACAGTAATAATCATTATGTAAAACGGTTCAATGATGATAGAAACCGGAAAAAGCATCGGTGTCAACTATTCTGGTCAATGCTTTCATAGATTGCAAGGTAACTCTCATAACGTTCAGAATCAATATGACCGGACTCAACGGCCTTCAGAATCCCGCACTTCGGCTCTACGGTATGTGTACATGATGAGTATGCACAGTCATGCATAAAGGAAAGAAATTCCTTGAAGTAAAAACGAAGATTTTCGCGGGTTATGTCTGAGAGATTAAACTCCCTTATACCGGGAGTATCGATGATAAAGCCGCCGCCAGGGAGAAACAACATCACTGAGTTACTGGTTGTATGAAGGCCTTTTCCGGTCTTCTCATTTGTTTCACCGGTTTTTAACCGCTCGTGACCGGAAAGCTGATTGATCAGGGTTGACTTTCCCACGCCAGAGTGACCGCTGAAGGCTGAAAGCTTACCGGCAAGAGCCTTTTTCAGAGCTTTCATACCACGTTTCTTTTCGGCACTTGTATAAAAAACCCTATAGCCGAGAGCCTTGTAGGGCTTCATCATCTCACGAGTCTCCGATGAATCCTCAAGATCTATCTTGTTGACCACAATAATCGTTTCGAGTTTTTCGGATTCGGCAAAAACAAGGTACCGGTCGATAAGGCGAGTGTTGAGCAAAGGTTCATAGGTGGAGACGACAACGACCAGCTGATCGATATTGGCCGCAATTACCTGCGTTTTCTCTTTGCTGCGATTCCTGCGAACATCCCTTTTTCTTGTCAGGGCACTCCTGCGAGGGCGAACAAATGTTATAACTGCCTCAAATAATGCGGTTCCTGTTTCAATCAATTTCAGTTCAACACTGTCACCAACGACGACAAGTGAGGCATCTCCATTATCTGTTTTCGTTCCGGGAAAGGTACGGGCGCGAAACTCGGTACCGTCTTCGGAAATAACAATATAAGATGCACCGGAAACCTCAGTGACAACTCCGGCTGTGGCCGGAGCATTCAGGCTTTTCATGTTCATGTTCAAACTACAGTAGTCCCTTCTGTTTCAATAAAGTCTACCCTATATCAGCAAGCGGAGAGCGCCCTCGGTAATAACGCTCATAATAGCTCCTGATCATACTGTGATCTGCATCCTTCAGCTGACCATCCTGTTCGACAAGTTTGAATGCTGCAGAACGGGCTGACTGCATGATATCAAAATCAAAGTTCAGATCGGCAATCTTTAAGCCGCTCAAGGTTCCGGACTGCTCCTTTCCGAGAATATTGCCGGCGCCCCTTATTCTGGCATCAATTTCGGAAATAATGAAGCCGTCAGTCGTTGACTCCATTGCTGCAAGCCTTTCGCGAGCATCATCCGTAAACTTTGTGTAGAGGAGAAAGCAGGTGGAACGGTGTTCACCCCGACCAACCCGTCCCCTGAGCTGATGAAGCTGGGCAAGGCCAAAGCGCTCGGCATGCTCGATAATCATGACAGTGGCATTCGCCACATCAACACCAACCTCGATAACGGTAGTTCCCACAAGCAGATGAAGCTCTCCTCTCCGGAACTGCCCCATCACCTCATCTTTCTGATCCGGCGTCATCTGGCCATGAATCAGTCCAAGTCGAAGGTCAGGAAATACTTCTGTAGAAAGGTGATGATAACTTTCCACTGCAGCTTTCATGTCCATTTTTTCCGACTCCTCAACAAGAGGATAGACAATATAACCCTGCCTGCCTTCCGCCACCTGTGAACGAAGAAAATCATAGACCGTTGGGCTCTCTTTTTCATGCTTTAGATAGGTCTTCACCGGAGTCCGGCCAGCGGGCATCTGATGAATGACCGAAACATCAAGGTCACCAAACATACCCATGGTAAGCGTTCGCGGTATGGGGGTAGCCGTCATCAGAAGAACATGAGGATTTATCGCTTTTTCCTGAAGCGCCTTTCGCTGCAATACCCCGAATCGATGCTGTTCGTCAATGATAACCAGTCCAAGTCCGGCATAATTGACACCGGTTTCAATCATGGCATGGGTACCGAGAGCAATATTGAGCTCCCCTGAACTGAGGGCTGAAAGAAACGACTGACGCTCTTTTTTCCCCTGCTTGCCCGTCAGGAGCCCAACCTGCAGACCAAGAGGCTGTAACAACCGTTTCATACTGAGATAGTGTTGAACAGCAAGAATTTCGGTAGGAGCCATGAAGGCTGACTGCAGTCCATTATCAGCAGCAAGAGCCATGGCAAACATGGCAACAATGGTTTTACCCGATCCGACATCTCCCTGCAGGAGACGGTTCATGGGACTGCCGCTTTTGAGATCGCGGTATATTTCGCGGATTGCATTTTTCTGGGCATCTGTCAGCTCATAAGGGAGGCTTGCATAGAGCTTTTCGGTGACTGCGCCGGAATGGGTAAACCTGACGGCAGATTTGATCTCCCTGATCTTGTTGTGGCGGAGGGCAAATAAGAGCTGTGCATAAAACAGTTCGGTAAACTTCATGCGGTAACGCGCCCTGGCAAGCGCTTCATGCGATGAGGGAAAATGAATTTCACGATATGCCTCCGCCAGTGACAGCAGGCTGTATTCCGACAGAATTGAGTGACTGAGGTTTTCATCCGTGCCCGGCACAATCGCCTCAAAAGCCCGGACGACGAGGTTGCGCATCTGACGGGAAGTGAGACCGGCAAGTTTCATTGCCTCAGTTGTAGGATAGAGAGGGATAATCTTGCCCGTATGGTAGAGATCAAAATCGCTTGACTCCCCATAGCCCGGATCATGAGCGTTCAGACTGAGACGGTCGAAATCGGGATGCTGCATCTGCGCCTGCCGGCCAAAATAACCAACTTTGCCGTGGACGGCAAGGGCTTCACCAGGCACGATGCTGCGAGAAAAGTATCGCACCCCCCTGAACCAGGTAAGTTCAAGAACGCCTGTAGCATCAGTAAGCCACACCTTGAAACGTGCCTTTCCGGGAGTATCCCCTTCAAGCCGGGTTTTTATTATTTTTCCAACAACCGTGACGGTTTCGCCATCGACAAGGTTGATGATGCTTTTCATGGAACGCCGGTCAAGATATCGGCGCGGAAAGTAATCAAAAAGGTCATTGATGGCAGTAATACCGACCTCTTTAAGAAGTGAGGCTTTTTTCCCCCCTACTCCCTTCAGATAGATTATTGAGGTAGAACCGGTCATATTAATGGTTGTAACTGGACTGAAATTCTTGTATATTAGCACCTTTACAATTTTATTGCCGGTTATATCACTTATTGTACGACAAAGTCAACGAAAGTCATGAAACAAGATATTCATCCAAAGTATAAAGAGGTTACCGTCAACTGCGCAAACTGCGGCAACTCTTTTGTTACCCGTTCAACACGGTCAACCATCAAAGTCGATATCTGCAACAACTGCCATCCGTTCTATACCGGAAAACAGACGCTTGTTGATACCGCCGGACGCGTCGAGCGTTTCAACAAGCGCTTTGCAAAAGCCACTGTTGGACAGCATAACGCTTCATAGAAGAACTCCTGCTTTTTTCGGCACACCAACACTAACCTATCTGAACAGCTATGAGTGTCAGGGATGTTTATCAGAAAACTGAACCTAAAATGAAAAAAACCATCGAAGCGTTTCAGCATGAAATCGCTTCGATCAGGACAGGAAAGGCTACAACGACCCTGCTTGACCGTATCAAGGTTGAAGCATACGGCCAGCTGATGCCGTTGAAACAAGTAGGCAATGTAGGGGTTCTTGATGTTCACACCCTTATGGTGCAGATCTGGGATAAATCAATGGTTTCCGCTACTGAAAAGGCTATACGTGATGCCAATCTGGGACTCAATCCAGCCGCTGACGGCCAGAATATCAGAGTCAGTATTCCGCCGCTTACCGAAGAGCGCAGGAAAGAGTTTGTCAAGCTCACCAAGAAATTTGGAGAGGACTCAAAGATATCTCTTCGGAATCTTCGTCGCGATATGATTCACGAGATTGAAAAACTCGAAAAAGATAAAGCCATAAGCGAAGATGATAAAAACAAGGGAAAAAAGGATGCTGACGAGTTGCTGCACAAGTTTGAAAAACAGCTGACTGATCTGATAGTCCTGAAAGAAAAAGAAATTATGGAAGTTTGAACGAAGGGCTATAGATCTCCCAGCAAGCTTCGAGATGACAGGGAGGCGAGATTCAGGGCTACAGGGAGGATTACTCTTCGAAATATTCTTTCATTTTTCTGAATACCTCTTTTTTGCCAAGCAGACCGCTGATCATACCAAGGACAGTTGCTGCACCTGCAGCAAAAAAGAGTGGCCGGGCTGAAATATTGTTGGTATAATAAATCGCCGGAATTCCCCGCTCTTTGGCAAAGCTGTCAAGAGAGGTTGTCCCAATCACCAGATCCGGTTCATAATCGAGTATCGCCTGCATATCTTCTTCAAGATATTTCCGGTAACGAATTTCCGTGCCAAGCATTGACAACACGTTATGGTCTTCCTCTCCAAGTGCCATCCTCGCAATGGAGGTTGAGGCAAAGGGCACTTCAAGACCAGCTTCAAGCAGAAGACGAACAAGCGGCAGTTCATTCCCTTCATAGCCAGCGACAATCACTTTACCTTTAAGATGTTTAAACTGGGAAAGCACATCCCGGGCTTTCTGCCCTTCGTCTGCAGCAACGGCCTGAACAATCACTGGATCAAGATTCAGAGCTTCTCCGATGCGGCGGATCCATTGTACGGTTGCATTTGCCCCGATCGGATTCCCCTTGACAATCTGCATGCCTTTTTCTTCAAGCAGAGAGACCGTTCTTTCATAAAACGGATGCAGCACGGCACATACTTCAGCCTGACCGGCCTCGATATAGTCTTCAAGTGCGGTTCCGGGAAGTGCAATAACTGACTCAACACCAATTTTCTGGAGAATACCCCCTATAGTCATTGCATCGACCGGAAATATCTCTCCAAGAACTACCAGTGATTTTGTTTTTTTAGGAGCATCAAACAGAGCAAACCTCTTTAAAAGTGTCGCAACGGCAACATCTTTTGCTTCCGGATGCGTCCTGATCTGAAAAGCAGGCAGGCGAACCAGAAGCACCTCTGCGTTGCCGACTTTTCGTGGCAGGAGTTCTTCAGCTATTCCGGCTGTTTCGGCAACACATGTGCTGACAACAGGAATAAATCTTACCGACAAATCCTGTGCAATACCGTCAATGGTACGCCGGAGATCGTCAATCATGGTTCCGCCTGAAATCTGCACATTCATCAATTCAGGGGATATAATAGATTTACGTGCTGCGTAAAAATGGGACACGAAGGTCAGTCCATAGAGGCATCCCTGATCAGCGACCAGACAGACCTGAACCCCATCAATTCTTGTCAGCACCCTCAGTCCGCCGAATGCAGGACACATTGACTGGGGATGCAACGTTTTACAACCCTTTTTCTCCATGAATAACACCCTTCTTTAACACCTGTTGGATATATGCACTCCCGGCAATTTTTTTAGGGAGGCTTTTAAGACGCTCTGAAGCTGCAGCACGGTTTGAGAATTTACCGGTCATGAGCCTGTAATATTTTATGCCGTTAACGGATCCCGGCCAGACATAAGCCGCAACTTTTTCTGCCTGTAGACGGCTCCGTTCTTTAAGAGCTGTCTGCTCCAATCGAAACGTTTCCAGAACAATGGTATACTCTCCTTTTTCAAGAACCAAAGAGTCAGTGGCACCTTCTGCAGACAATGCTTTTGCATTGAGTGCCACAGCCGGTTGCTCCGGTCCTGAGACTATCTCTTTATGAACCACAGGCATAACCTTATTTTCCGTATGCGGGCGTGAAGAAGTTGAAAATATGACTTCCGGTTTTCCGTAATAGAGAAGAGCAGATAGTACACAGGCAAAAAAAAGCAGTGCGATTGGAATTGAGTATTGGGGCCTTTTACTCTCTTTTCTGACTTGTAATGAATCATTCCGAGGAAGAACAACGTCTTCCAGATTCTGATACTCCCGGTTCAAAAGCTCTTCTATAGATCGTTCAGGATAAAAGCCATACAATCCATGTTCTTTTGAAAAACGACCCAGCCCATTGATTCTGATCTCTCTCTGCTGCCTAACAGCATTTGAAAAAACAGCTGCAATCGCCCTGCCAAGGCGCTCTGCTTCCGTGGTATTCAATTTAAGCCTCAACGCAGCAATACGCGCAGTATCATCAGCTCTAGAAATTTTAGGGTCAAACGTCAACCTGTTGCAAGGAGGAGAATAAGTTATACCCGAAGCATCACTTATTTTTTTTAAAGGAACATGTACTACCGTAAACGAACCAAGTCCTTTGACAGCAAGCTTTCGCACGGCAAGAAGTTCAGTAACCATAGCTGTGAAAAATCCGTTAAGAAACCGCCCGGATTCTTGCGTGTCAAGATCAAGCAACCCCGAAAGTTCTTCTATCAGATCATGGTTTATCATAACATCGCCATAGCGAAATGAGCAATCTGCACCTTATGGGTAATAACACCGAATATAACACTTCCTCTTTAAAGCACGACAAGCCGGGGCAGGATAGAATTCTCACCTGATACTTCGGAATTGAAAATGTCAGTGCCGATTAAGGACGTTGCAAAAAAACAGGGGGGGATTTGACAAATGTTTTGTTTTATTTGAGTTGCAGGTCTTTTTAGCTTCCAATCCTTTTATTTACCGAATGAACTTGGAGATTCTTTCTGTCAGCCAGCTGACTCAGCAGATTAAAACCGGGTTGGAGACTCTTTTTCCACAGGTAAAAATCAAAGGTGAAATATCAAATTTCAAAAGGCACAGTTCGGGGCATAGCTACCTGACACTGAAAGATGAGGGAGCCCAGATTGCTGCTGTAATCTGGAAAACAACAGGGAGCCGTCTTGCCGTCACACTTAAGGACGGTATGAATGTTGTTGCCGAGGGACGTCTTGAAGTCTATCCTCCGTCCGGGCGGTATCAGCTGATCTGTACATCAGTCACTGAAATCGGACAGGGTGCACTTCAGCAGGCCTTTGCAGAGCTGCTTCAGAAACTTGCAAAAGCCGGTTATTTCAGTGTTGAGCGCAAACGACCGATTCCTGAAATTCCTGAAACCATAGGCCTTATAACCTCACCCACCGGCGCGGTGATTGAGGATATGAGCAATGTGCTGGAACGACGATTTCCTGCAGCAAGAGTGCTCCTCTATCCTGTCAGCGTTCAGGGTGCCAATGCGGCTGAAGCCGTTGCATCAGGTATCGCCTATTTCAACAGTACAAAAAAATTAAGCCACCGACCTCAGGTGATTATTATCGCCAGAGGAGGAGGTTCACTGGAGGATCTGCAGGCTTTCAACGGAGAACTTGTTGCCAATGCCATTTATCTCTCTGTACTTCCAATCATCAGCGCTATCGGTCACGAAACCGATCTGACCATTGCCGATATGGTTGCGGATCTCAGGGCGGGTACGCCTTCTATTGCTGCTGAACTTGCAGTTCCGGATACCCAGGAGCTGCTCCGGCATATCGATAATCTTCAATCAAGACGTGACAGCATTCTGCTCGGAAAGCTTGAGGGTGCAGACCGTCAAGTCTATTCGATCTGCAGCAGTTATGCTTTTAACCGGCCTCTTCTGCAGATGCAGCAGTTTGATGACCGGCTCAACTCTCTTGTCGATCAGATGGGAAGAACAGTCAAAGGTGGATATGGTGAAAAAATGCAGCGCTATGCTTCAGTCTGCCAGCAGCTGGCTCTCCTGGATTACAGAAATACACTTGAAAGAGGATACGTGCTGGTTAAACAAGATGGTAAATTTGTGACTGGTGCAACAAAACTGCACCCGACCGACGATGTGGAACTTCTGTTTCATGATGGAGTGCTTCCTGCTGTTATCAGCAGGAAGAAGCTTCACTGATTATTCTTCGAACCAACTCAAGATCCTCAACAGTGTTAACCCCAGGGTTATCGATAAGCGTTTTAATACACTGTATGCGGAACCCGTTCTCAAGCAGTCGAAGCTGCTCAAGCGATTCAGCCTCTTCGAGCATCGAGGGTTGAAGCCCTGCAAATTTCACCAATACCTCCGCTTTGAACGCATAAAGTCCAATATGGCGGTAATAGGTTGTCGTAGAGAGCTTGTTACGTCGGAACGGAATCGGGCAGCGTGAAAAATAAAGAGCATATCCTTTGGAGTCCATAACGACTTTCACAACATGAGGGTCCTCAATTTGTGCCGCATCATCAGACTGGAAAGGAAAAACAAGTGTGGAGCAATCCGGTGGATGAGCTAGAAAGAAAGGTTCAAGGGCAAGATCAATATTTTCAGGACTGATCAAAGGCTCATCTCCCTGCAGATTGAGAAAGACATCCCCTCCAATCTGCCGGGCAGCTTCGGCAATTCGTTCGGTACCGCAACTGGCTTCACGTGAAGTCATAACAACTTCAGCCCCGCGTTCTTCGAGTACAGCGGCTATCTCAGGGCTATCTGTTGCAACAACAACTCTTTCTGCCAGACGAGATTTAAGTGCCTGACGCCAGGTGCGCACAATAAGCGGTTCCCCACAAAGATCAGCAAGCATTTTTTTTTCAAGACGGCTTGAGTCGAGCCTTGCAGGGATGAGAATAACAGCTTTCATAGGGTTTGTGGACTATCGATGATCAAGGTTACCGGGCCGTCATTAACCAGAGAAACCTGCATATCAGCTCCGTACCATCCTGTCTTTACGGGTTTTTCGAGCTTTTGCTCCAGTTTTCGGACAAAGCAATCATAGATTAGGCGGGCATGATCAAAACTTGCTGATCCGGAAAAGCCGGGTCTGTTGCCCCTGCTGGTATCGGCATAGAGGGTAAACTGGGATACAACCATTACCTCTCCCTTTGTCTCTTGAAGCGAGAGGTTCATTTTACCCGAAGAGTCATTAAAAATCCTCAGGGCAGCAATTTTACGGATCATCCAGCCGATATCCATATCATCATCATCAGGGGCAATACCAAGCAGAACAAGCAGACCCGGACCGATTGCCGAATACCGGCACTCATATGCTGCAACATTTGCCGATAAAACTCTCTGGACAACAACTCTCATAAACACCATGTTTTGCAGCCAATCAACAATAGGATTCGAGCACGGGAGCTGCGGAAACTGAGCTGATTCCTTCAAGCATTACCGTTTTTGTGCGCGAAGTATTGCCGGATATGATATGTACCCGAGATAGGGGAATGCGGAAAACCTTTGAAAAAAGTTCACAGCACTCCTTATTGGCTGCATCGTCGACCGGGGCAGCTTTTAGACTTACCTTTAATCCGCCGTTATAGACACCGCAAATTCTGCTTTTTGAAGAACGAGGGTGTGCCTTTACGACAAAAACCACATTGCCGTTTTTTTCGCGAAGCTCAACCACCTCGATGTTTACCCGATGACTTTTGGCACCTTGAAAAAACGATCCTGCTTATCAGGAGCATTCAGCAGTACAGATGCTGATGCAAGTGCCGGAAGCTCAACATCATCGCGAAGCACGTTGATCTGGTCATGAATACTGCTGAGCGGCTCAACACCTTCGGTATCTACTTTGTTGAGTTTTTCAACATAATGAAGAATATTGTTGAGCTCACTGGTCATTGTCACCATCTCTTCATCCGTAAACCTGAGCCTCGCCAATTCAGCGATATAGGAAACATCTTTCGTTGTAACCGACATAATACTATGATCAAAATTAAAAATATTCCTGAAATCACTTATGGAACATCAGTTTTTATAGTCTGCAAATACCTGCTTTTTGCTCATCAAGGCGGTTTTTTGGTCGTTTCTCAATCGAAATAAACTCCCTTTGTTCTTCGCCGAGGTAAATCTGCCGAGGTCTGGCGATCTTCTGTTCTGTATCTTTGACATGCTCAATCCACTGCGCAAGCCATCCGGGAATCCTTCCTATAGCAAACAAAACCGGAAACATATCCAACGGAAATCCCATAGCCTGATAAATCAAACCCGAATAAAAGTCCACATTGGGATAAAGCTTTCTGCTGATAAAATACTCATCCTCAAGTGCAATTCTCTCAAGCTCAAGCGCAATATCAAGTAATGGGCTGCGGCCTGTTTCCTCAAAGACCTGAAAAGCGATTTTTTTAATGATTTTCGCCCGAGGATCATAATTTTTATAGACCCTATGGCCAAATCCCATCAAACGACCTTCACCATCCTTGACTGATTGAATGAAAGCAGGCACCTTATCAACTGAACCGATTTTCAACAGCATGTGAATAACCGCCTCATTTGCTCCACCATGCAATGGTCCGTAAAGTGCAGCACAACCGGCAGCTATAGCCGTATAAGGATCAACACCGGAACTGCCCACAGCTCGTACAGCATTGGTTGAACAGTTCTGTTCATGGTCGGCATGAAGAATAAAAAGAACATCGAGCGCATGTTCAAAAACCGGATTAGGCTGATAACGCAATTCGGTCATCTTAAACATCATTGACAAAAAATTACCGCTATAGCTCAGTTCATTATCGGGCAGCACATAGGGAAAGCCAAGGCTATGGCGAAAACTCATTGCCGCAAGAGTAGGTATTTTACCGATAAGACGGTGAACCTGGAGTTTTCGTGACTCTTCATTGTTAATATCCTTCGCATCACTGTAAAAAGTCGAAAGCGCTCCTACAGTACCAACCAGAATACCCATCGGATGAGCATCATAGCGAAACCCGTCCATAAACTTGACAATATTGGCATGGGTCATTGTATGATGATGGATGTTATATGACCATACGGCCAACCGCTCCTTATCGGGCAACTCACCTTTGATAAGCAGATATGAGGTTTCCAGAAAAGAACTCTTTTCTGCAAGCTGTTCTATAGGGTAACCACGATAACGCAGAATGCCTTTATCACCGTCAATGAATGTGATACGACTTTTGCACGAGGCTGTATTCAAAAAGCCGGGGTCATATCCCAGAAGACCAAAATCTTCATCCGAAGCCTTGATCTGGCGAAGATCCATAGTATTAATACAACCGTGTTCAACCGGTACTTCATAAGTTTTTCCGGTACGGTTATCAGTAACGGTCAGAAAATTTCTGGAGTCTGTAACGTCCATAATGTTAGCTGTCTTGATGATTGAATACCTTAATAAAAAAAGATCCTGCTGAAAAAATATTGTCTCGCGTCGATGGTGAATTTATGAAATAATCCAACCGTAACAGGTAAATTTCAACACTGATTTTTTTTATCCGTTTGTACTCCACGCATTCCCATGACATTTTACAGGAAATAACAACCCCAGTGCCGAAAAAAAACACAACTCAAAACACGCTGAATAAACAAAGGGCGTTATGAATCATTTTTCAATTTTCTGAAGTCAATATAAAAAGAAATAAAAGGAAAATACTTTTTGGATATTATGCATCAGCTCTCTACATTTACTTCCTCTTTCAGGGAGCTGTAGCTCAGTTTGGTTAGAGCGCCTGCCTGTCACGCAGGAGGTCGCGGGTTCGAGCCCCGTCAGCTCCGCAAAAAAAGCCTTCACTGTTTCAAGGAAGGCTTTTTTTATTCGGGGAGCATGTATTGAAAAGGAACAACCCGAACAGAAAGGAAAGAGTAAAAACCGTAAAAATCAGTCTTTTTTTCGTTTATCACGAACATAGATTGCTTTTGACTGGCCTTCTCCGGTAATACGCTCATCGAAATCAAATAGTTTGGTGGCAGACAGCAACTCTCCAAGTTTTATATAGCCGTAATTGCGCGGATCGAACTCTGGAGACTGTTTGGCGATATTGCTGCCTGTTGTTGCGAGATGAGCCCATCCGCTTTCGTCCGAAGAGGCCTCAACGGCATTTCTCAATAAACGCACCAGTCTGGTATCCTGCTTGAGTTCTGCTGATGACTTTTTTGAAATCGACTCATTTTCATTGATTTTAGCCCGCAGTACTTCGATATAAATAAACTTGTCGCAGGCTGACACAAACGCTGCTGGTGTTTTTTTTTCTCCGAAACCGTAAACAAAAAGCCCGGATTCCCTGATCCTCGAAGCCAGTTTCGTAAAATCACTGTCGCTGGAGACAATGCAGAAACCCTGAAACTTTCCTGTGTACAAAAGGTCCATGGCATCAATAATCATGGCACTGTCAGTAGCATTTTTCCCCTTGGTATAGCCGAACTGCTGAATAGGTTGAATTGAATACTCCAGCAGCACCTCTTTCCAGCTTCTCAGTGCTGTCGAGGTCCAGTCGCCATATATCCTTTTAACACTGGATGTGCCATACTTTGCGATCTCCGACAGAAGACCTTCTATAATTGTTGCCTGTGTGTTATCAGCATCGATAAGGACTGCAAGACGCTCAGTTTTTTCTACGGCCATGACACTGTCCGTTCTTTATGTTAAGAGCAAGAAAAGCAGTGAGCATCAGTTTTTTACCATGAACCCCTGCGCCTCAATAACCGCTTTAATGGTCGGCATGCCGACCATGTTCGTATCATAATCAACAACCACAATACCTTTGGCATGGGATGCATCAACCTCTATGATTCCTTCAAGATCTTCAAGAGCTTCCGTGACAAGCAGTTCACAACTGCTGCAGTTCATGCCGCTTACCTGCAATTCTGTTTTCATGACATTCGTATTAAGATTCATTGTCATTAATCCATACAAAATAAGTTACGCACACTGCCGACAAATCGGAAACATTTCTCTCAAATCCGCAGTACTCTTCATCAATATTGGCAGATCACTCTTGGAGTGAGTATATTGAGTTACTATGATAAATTCCTTACCACATTCACGAGTCGGCATACAACGCGTGCCAATAATTGTTCTGCTGGCCACTCTGACCTTGCTGGCTTCATGCAGCCGTTCACCCAGTGACCTTAAAACCCTGCAGCAGCAGGTCTGGAAAAACCCGAAAGATGCTGGAGCTTACATGCTGCTCGGTAACGGGTATGCACGCAGCGAACGATACACCGAGGCCGCGGATGCATATAAGAGTGCGCTTGCGATAAATCCAAAACTAGATGAAGCCTATCATGCTCTGGGCGCTGTTGCTTTCAACCAGAAAAACTATGCTGAGTCACTCAAATATTTTCAAAAACACCTTGAGCACTCTCCAAAAGACTCCCTGACACTCTACGATGTCGGTAATGCCTATATGCAGCTGAAACAGTTCGAAAAGGCTGCAAAATCATACAGTGAGGCCATTGACAACAGCGAATCATTTACAGAGGCTCATTACAACCTTGCTATCTGCTATCTCAATACAGGACAAAGAGCTGAAGCTCAGGCGATTTATGAATGGCTTCTTAAGAAAAACAATTATCTTGCTGTCTCTCTGCAAAAACATTTCAAAAAATGATACATAACGTGCTTACCGCACATCGTGATCACTGTACAGTTTTTGCGGTCAAATACTGAAATCAGAGATATTTTTACGATTGGAAACCATTATTGCGGATTTGTTGTACAGTCTGTTGAAAGAAATGCAATAGAACAGTGTTTGAGAGATACAATGCCGAGAAAAGTATATGAGTGAGCACCATAAAATCATTACATCTTCAGAGGATACGTTATCCATACAAAAGGCAGTTTCAAGGCTTAAAGAGGATTTAAGACTTTTTGATTATAAAAGTGCATTACCTGTTCACCTTGATCAACACCTGCTTGTAACGTTCTCTCAGCCAGTTGAGTCTTCGGATATTACCGGATGGCTGTACCGTCAGAAAGTATATCCAAAACTCTTTTGGATGAACAGGGAAAAGGATTTTTCTGTTGCAGGCATTGGAATTGCCGATACAATTCAGTTTGACGGATCTGGAAACAATGATGCATGTTTCCAGCAGTTTGGAATTGCTATTACGGAAAAAAATCCCGATGCACGCTATTTCGGGGGATTCCACTTTAATAACCAGGAGAAACAAAACCCGATATGGGAGAAGTTTTCCTCGTTTTCCTTTGTGCTCCCGCTTATCCAGTTAACCTTTGAACACAACACTTTCTCTCTCTCATGCCACCTCTGGCTCGAAAGCAGCTTTGAGGCTGAAACAAAAATCAGTGTAATCACTGATATGCTTGACCGTATTATTACCGATTCAGATTGTTCAGCAATGAAATTGCCGGAATTACTGGATCTCTCTTATAACCCGGATGAGAGACACTGGATAGAACAATGTCAGAAAGCGCTGCAGACCTTTCATTCAGGTGGCATGGAAAAAATCATGCTAGCCCGGCAGACTGTTCTTGAATTCAGCAGCAGTTTTTCTCCACTCCTTTTTCTGTTACAGTATCCCTATCCGCAAAATGCTGTCTACAGGTTTTACTTTGAACCTGCTGAACATCACGCTTTTTTCAGCTTCAGCCCTGAACGGCTTTACAGAAGGGATAACAATATGCTCCTCACTGAGGCCCTCGCTGGCACCTGTTCAAAAGAGACCATCAACGGTGGAGATATACAGGCTTCTGAAGCGCTCCTGAATTCAGAAAAAGATATCCGAGAGCATAATTTCGTCAAGGACATGATCTATCAGGAGCTTCTCAAGATATGCAGTGATATCGATATGGAAAAAAAGGTTCAGGTACTGCAGCTCAACCGGCTTGCTCACCTCTACAGCAGTTGTGCTGCCAAACTTAAACCTGGATTCCAGAATGACAGCGCAATCCTGAAACTTCTTCATCCTACTCCCGCTGTCGGCGGAGTCCCCAAGAGAGAGGCCATGAAACATATCATGAATCTGGAACCATTCAGCCGCGGCTGGTATGCGGGGCCTGTAGGCTGGATAAGCAGGGATGCCGCAGAATTTTCGGTTGCCATTCGATCTGCTCTTGTCAATGGTCGTTTTGCCTATCTCTACTCAGGTGCCGGCCTTGTACAAGGTTCAAATCCATTTTCAGAATGGGAAGAGGTCGACCAGAAAATAGGGGATATTCTGGCTATAACCCGCCAGGAAGTATGAAACCCAGAGAAGTTACCTCACTATGGAGCGGCATTGTCATTGAAGAACTGATCCGGCAGGGTGCAGAATTTTTCTGTATCTCACCCGGATCACGCTCAACACCGTTGACCGTTGCAATTGCAAGAAACCCGAAAGCACGGTGGAAAATGTTTGCCGATGAACGCTCTGCCGGCTTTTTTGCCCTTGGTTACGGCCGGGCAACAGGCAAACCGGCAGTGCTTATCTGCACATCAGGGACAGCGGTTGCAAACTATTTCCCTGCCGTGGTTGAGGCCTCAATGGACTTTCAACCGATGCTTGTTCTTTCTGCTGATCGCCCTTTTGAGCTGCGAGAATGCGGTGCCAACCAGACCATCAGGCAGGAGGGCATGTTCGGCAGTTATACACGATGGAATATGCAGCTTCCTCTGCCGTCAAGAGAGGTTCCGCTGAAAGCTCTGCTCTCTTCCATTGCATACGCAGTTGCAAAAACACTTGGATCACCTGCAGGCCCGGTTCATCTCAACCAGCCGTTCAGAGAGCCGCTTGAGCCAGCAAGCCCCGATCTGAATGATCCCTGGCTCGATTCAATGCAAGAGTGGATGAACACGGGCAAACCATCAGGGGTCTCGGTATTTCCTGAAAAACACCCTGATACCGCAACAGTTGAGATGCTGCGCGAAGCGCTTTCAAGATCAAAACAGCCTCTGATTATTGCAGGAAGCATACAGAGCGCTGAAGAGGCGGAGGCTGTCAGAGAACTTGCTCTGGATCTGCAGGTGCCCCTCTATGCAGATCTTTCATCCGGGCTGCGACTGAAACGTGGTGTACAACCCTGGCAGCTGGCACTTCAATCGTCAGGATTTACCAGGCACTTCAGACCGGATCTCGTCCTGCATTTCGGCGGTCATCTTATTGCAAAACATCCAGCGGCTGCACTTCTTGAATGGAATCCAGAACACTATATCGTTGTACGATCCCATGCCAACCGCTTCTCTCCCGATCATAACGTAACTCTCAGCATTGAAGCATCGATTGCACTGACATCAATAAGCCTTAAAGGTTCCCGTACAACATTTTCCGGCATAAAAGCAGAAAGTGCTGAAGAGTTCTTCAGGCGTGCCGGTGAGGAGATTGATGCTGAAGCCCTCGCTCGTAAGCCTGTTACCGAAATTTCTGCAGCTCGCCTGACCTCACGCCTCATCACTGAACAACAGCTGCTCTTCATCTCAAACAGCATGCCTGTCAGGGACATGGACACCTACGCCGTCACCAGCCATCATAACGGGATAAGAAGCGGCATTAATCGCGGTGCCAGCGGAATAGACGGCATTCTTTCCACTACTGCAGGTTTTGCCGAGGGGCACCATAAACCAGCGACACTGATTATCGGGGATATCGCCTTCCTGCACGACCTTAATGCCCTTTCACTGCTCGATACATTGAGTGTTCCTCTTCAGATCATTGTACTGAACAATCATGGCGGAGGCATATTCTCCTTCCTGCCTGTTTCCGAATACAGCGATATCTTTGAAACCCATTTTGCTACTCCACAGAACTACAGCGTCCGGTCTGCGGCGGAAACTTTTGGTGTGGACTATGCATGCCCGCAGACAAACGGTGAATTCAGCGATATTTATACTGCAGCATCCGGAAAGAATCGAAGCATTGTTATCGAAATAAAAGGATCCCGTCAGGAGAACCTGCTGCAGCACCGTGCACTGCAGGCAAGAATCAGTGCTCTTGCTGAAAAAAATCTCTTCTTCCTGTAACCAAAACCTTCGTGTCACAAGGTGCGTATTGCCATATCTATGACAACGGTGTAAGACTGCGCAATTCCGGCAGATCGGCTGCGAGCCAGTGTCGGGTAACCCAGTTGGGCTCACCTGTCGGCAGTTCACTGTCATCCTCATAGCGCAACCATTCGGTCAGTTCACCCTCGCCATCCCAACGATTTTCGTTGAGAGACCATGACAACCACGAACTTCCAGCGGCTGATCTTGCAAAAAACTCAATTCCCGAGTCTGCATCCCATAGCCGAGCGGTGCTGTCATCGCCTGCTGTCACGATGCGCTTCCCGTCCGGAGAAAAGGCGCACGCCAGAATCCCGCCTGAATGACCTTCGAATCGTCGAATTTCTTTGCCCGAGTCTGCATCCCATAGCCGAGCGGTGCTGTCTTCGCCTGCTGTCACGATGCGCT